>Ga0114946_10000041_pt1 | contig 56031 bp, 42 predicted proteins | sample WalLakDeSediment_FD_88676 | JGI IMG/M metagenome (GOLD analysis project Ga0114946, IMG submission 88676) | Lake sediment microbial communities from Walker lake, Nevada to study Microbial Dark Matter (Phase II) - Walker Lake 11/02/13 Deep Sediment | ecosystem: Environmental > Aquatic >... | reverse complement strand
TTTTCGATAGGGACAGGCCGATGGAACGCCGGAATGAACAGCAGGAGACTGTATGCAAATCTTGGTCAAGATCATTTTGAGCGTCACCATCCTTCTGACCGCCACGGCTGTCGGAAAGCGCTTCCCTTCAGCAGCCGGGCTGATCGGAGTCATGCCGCTGACCGGTGCCCTGGTTCTGGTATGGATGTTCGTGGAAAATCAGGGCGATCCGAAGGTCATGCAAAACTTCGCCAGAGGGGCACTTTGGGGCATCTTGCCCAGTGTCCTCTTCTTCCTTGTGGCTTTCCAGTGTTTCAAGAGAGGCATGCCTCTGTCCGTTGTTCTTGTTTCCAGTTTCGGCATCTGGCTGGCAGCGGCTTTCGTGCATCAATGGATATTGAAATGAGGCGATTATGCGAACATGCCCATGCCCCTATTTCATTCAGTATCAACGAGTGGATTTGTCGACAACCCTTGCACAGATCGGGTTCCATGAATCTTTGCTCTCTGAGAAAAAAGGAAGGGAATGTTGCCACGAGACAGAGTCCTGGCTGCCTTTCGGCACCAGGCGCCTGACAGGGTCCCAATAAACTATGGCGCGAATCCTGGGATCGACCAGCGACTAAAGCGCTTCTATGGCCTCGATCTGGATGATTCGGAGGGACTCGCCCGCGAGCTGGGGGTGGACTTCCGTCATGTGGACGCACCCTATGTCGGACCGCGGCTGCATGAGGAACCTGAGGATGAAGACGTTCAAGTCTCCCCTGACTGGGGACTTCGCACGCGTCGCATGCTTCACGCCAGCGGATGCTACTGGGAGCCCTGGCCCGGTCGCCTTCACAAACTCGATGAGGAATCCGCGGCCTTATACCCCATGCCATCACCCGACGATTATGACTATGACGCGGTTACAGAGGGCTGTGAACGCCACGATGGCTACGCCATAAGCGCTCAATCAGGGTTTGAGGTCATGAATTGGACCGGAAGACATGTGGGCGATCAGGAGATGTATATGGGCCTGGCGACGGCTGATCCAGGTATCCTACTCTTTATCCGACGTTATGTTGAGATCAAGTTCGAGGTTCTGAAACGAACCATTTTGGCTGCCAAAGGAAAACTGACATTCCTTCGAATTGGAGAGGACCTAGGCACACAGAGAGGGCCACGAATCAGCATGGACATGTTTCGCAAACAGATACGTCCCATCCATGAGCATTTCATCCAGCTTGCCAAAGAACACAACCTGCCGGTGATGATCCATTCCTGTGGGTCATGTAGTTGGGCCTTCAACGAATTGATCGACATGGGAATTACCGCGGTCGATACCCTTCAGCCGGAGGCCGCTGACATGGACCCTGCCTATCTCAAGAGGGAATACGGGGACTTCCTGGCATTCCACGGTTGTATCAGCACGGCTGGACCTGTGGTTTTCGGAAGTCCCCAAGAAACCGTAGAGTATTGTAGGGGCACACTGAAAATCATGATGCCAAAAGGTGGGTATTGCTTCGCGCCGACCCATCAACTCCAGGACAATACGCCCACGCAGAACGCTGTGGTTATGTATGAAACCGCCCGAGACTTCGGGGTATACTGATCTGAGTTGAAGGGAACATCGATGAGGATATTCATGTACACACGGCAGACGAAGAAAAGGTTCGCCCAGGTTCTTATGGCATGCCTTGGGGTGTCCCATTCCATGGGACAGGACAACCAAGGGCTTACCGAGGTGTATTCGCGGCTGCGACCCTATACAGGTCCCCACCATGCCGAGGTGGATGTGTCCACACTCAGAGGCAAGGTCATGGCAGGGTACCAGGGCTGGTTTGCCGCGGAAGGGGACGGCTCGGGTAGGGGATGGTTCCATTACGCCGAGGGACACACGGTATTGAAGCCAGGACATTGCACATTCGATCTGTGGCCGGACATGAGTGAAATGGACGAGGACGAGAGGTTCGCTACGCCATTCACTCACAGCAACGGCCAGACGGCATATCTTTTCAGCTCCTTTCACGGGAAGACGGTGGCGAGACACTTCCAATGGATGAAGGAATACGGGATAGACGGGGTCTTTCTTCAGCGCTTCGGGGTGACGCTCAAGGATCCGGCAGGACTCCATCACTGCAATGTGGTGGCCGGCAATGTGCGCGCTGGAGCCAACGCATGGGGACGTACCTGGGCGATGATGTATGACCTTTCAGGCCTGAGGACCGGAGAGATCCGGAAGATTGTTATGGAGGATTGGAAGCAGCTTGTTGACAAGATGGAGATCACCCAGGACAAGTCTTATCTGCGTCACAATGGAAAACCGGTTGTCGCGGTTTGGGGGATTGGATTCAACGACAATCGACAATACACGCTTGCCGAGTGTGAAGAGCTGGTCCACTTTTTGAAGACAGATGAAATATACGGGGGAAACACGCTCATGCTTGGGGTTCCCACATGGTGGCGGCATTTGAGAAACGATGCAATCAACGATACCTTGCTACACCAAATCATTTTGCAGGCCGACATCGTTAGCCCTTGGACAGTGGGACGGTACAATTCGCCCGAAAGGGCCAGTCAGCACGCGAAATCCATGATCGCTTCGGACATCGAATGGACCCAGGAGAGAGATCTCGATTACCTTCCTGTGGTGTTCCCTGGTTTTAGTTGGCAAAATCTGATGAAGACGCACGGCAAGACGGCGAACATCGACCAGATCCCGCGTCTGAAGGGACAGTTCCTTTGGTCCCAGGTCGTTTCGTTCCAACAGGCAGGCGCCGAAATGTTGTACGTGGCCATGTTTGACGAGATAGACGAGGCAACGGCGATTTTCAAATGCACGAACGATCCTCCTGTTGGGGAAAGCAACTTCCTTACCTATGAAGGTCTGCCGAGCGATCACTACCTATGGCTGGTTGGGAAAGCGGGACAACTTCTTCGGGGCGAGATTCCGGCGAGCGAGAGGATGCCGGTTCGAAAAGGAGACGAAGAATGAAAGACAGATTCACCTCAACCCATCAAGCTTCATGCCAGAATAAGGCGCGAACGCAAGCGTTTAGTGTCATCACGTCGCTTGGAGCAGCCCTCCTCATCACTTCATCCGCTCTAGCCTGCAACCTCGACTTTCAACTCGAAGGCGGGGGCGTCTGGTTCAGCAAAAACGAAGCGCGTATTCCCGGGGATGACGGAACGAGGTTCGATCTGCTGGACCTGACCGGCAAAGGACCTGACGCTTTCGTGCGCGTTTCTGCCACATATGATTTCAACAGCCGACACGCTCTCCGCCTGACTCTTGCGCCCCTGAAAGTGGATGGAACAGGAAGGCTGGCCGAGGATGTTGCATTTAGGGATGAAGTCTTCTTAGGCGATGTGCCGACGAAAGGAAGCTACAAGTTCAACACCTACCGGCTGACCTACCGTTGGACGTTCTACGATCACGAACGCTGGCGTTTGGGCCTGGGTGCTGCCGGCCTCATTCGCGATGCGGATATCACACTGGAGCAGGGCGAGAAGAGGGAATCCAAGGAAGATCTCGGTCTGGTTCCGCTCCTTCATGTATACGGTGCGTATCGCTTTAACGATCAGATATCCATCATCCTGGACATGGAAGGCGCGTGGTCTCCCATGGGACGCGCCATCGATGCGGTAATCAAGGCACAATATGAATTCGATTCAGGATGGTATGTCTCCGGTGGATACAGGACGATTGAGGGGGGGGCGGACAATGACGATGTTTATACCTTTGCGTGGATACACTTTGCGCAGGCGGCTGTTGGATACCGGTTTTGAACCCGCTAGGCAATTCGATCCGAAGGGTCTTCTTCGAGGACCTTGGTCGCGGAGAGTTATAATGTGTATAGATATCCAGATCCTGGGCCGGGTCCATCGGTTCATCGCAGATGCTGGCAAGGGGCTTCCGATCGAAATCCTTTCCGAATCCGGCTTCGTCAGCCTAGCCTAAGAGGTCCACATGTCAAATTTTCTTGTACTCGTGTCTGATGAGCATAACCCGCTCTATTCAGAGCCTTACGGTCACACGTCGGTGAAGACTCCCAATATGCAGGCCATTGCGGACAGGGGTGTTGTCTTCGAAAGCGCTTACTGTCCTTCCCCCTTGTGTATGCCCAGCCGCTCGGCCTTTATCGCAGGCAAGAGGGTGCATACGCTTCAGACCTACAGCAACTGCAATGTTTTGGTGGATTCAACCCCGTTATCCTTCGGTGCTGCACTCAAGGTCCAGGGGAGTCACACGGCCTACATCGGGAAGACCGATGTCTACGCGCCAGGCTGTGATCTAGGGTTCAGTGAAATGATGAGCCCGGACGATCGCAGGCCACCGGGGGATACCCATCACCGGCGCAATCCCATGACGATAAGGACCGGAGCAGCGATACGCGCAGAAGGATATGGTCCGAAGGAAGATGCGTCAGCACATGACATAGCCCGTGTTGAGCAGGCCGTTCAATGGCTCAAAAGCACGGCCACAGGGCTTCATGTTCCGTGGGTCCTTGTCGTAAACATAACCGCACCACACTTTCCCCACTTCGCGCGGCCTGAATTCTGGGACCTATATCCAGGGGACGGGGACTTGCCCAAGTATGGCCCGGGATGCGAGTCGGCCCGGCATCCTTATGCCGCGGCGATCAAGAGACATTTTGAGACACATGCTTTCACTGAAGAGCAGACACGAGGTCTTCGCAAAGGCTATCTGGCTTGTATCAGCTTTGTCGATCATCAGCTTGGCCTTTTGCGAGATGCGCTGGATGAGTCGGGTCTGAGCGACACCACAAACCTCGTCTATACATCGGATCATGGCGAGATGCTGGGCAAGTTCGGGATGTGGTGGAAATGCAGCCTCTACGAGGACTCCGTGCGCATTCCGATGATTGCAGCCGGACCCGACTTCTCTGGGGGAAAACGCGTCGCAACGCCTGTGGATTTACATGATTTGCAGGCAACTCTTTTCGCGGCGACCGGGGCGCTCCAACCACGCGATTTTCTTGGATCTGCTCTCCAGTCCATGCCCATCAAGGATCCCGAGCGAAGGGTCTTCTCCGAGTACCACGGTCACGGCGCTCCCGGCAGCTCGTACATGATACGCAAAGGGGAATGGAAATATCTGCATTACACAAACGCTCCCTGTCAGTTGTTTGACCTCAACACGGACCCTGACGAACTTTACAATGTCGCCGAGACCTTTCCGCTGAAGGTCTTGGAACTGGCCGCCGAGTTGGATGGGGTATGCTCACCCTGCGCGGAGAACGATCGTGCGGAACAATTCATCAACAGGCAGCTCGAATGGATCGGACAGGTGTCAGAACAAGGCAGTCGAGGCGACGCCTGACAGCTTGGCTAACCTGAGCCCTAAGGAAGGCGAGGCGAGAATGAAAGCACCAAACATCCTCTTTTTCTTCAGCGACCAGCAACGTTGGGATACCTGCGGGTGTTATGGGCAACCGCTGGCTGTCACCCCGAATCTCGACCGCATGGCCAATGAGGGTGTGCGATTCGAGAACGCCTTCACCTGCCAGCCCGTTTGCGGCCCGGCGCGCGCCTGCCTGCAGACAGGCAAGTATGCCACCGAAGTCAAGTGTCACACCAACCATTGCTTGCTTCCATTGGACGAGAAAACCCTGGCCCATTACCTGAAGGAACAGGGATACGACACGGCTTACATCGGAAAATGGCACCTGGCGTCGTTCGGGAAACGTGGTGGTGCGGACGACTTTCGCGTGCGCCCGGTGCCCCCCGAACGTCGCGGCGGGTACGACTACTGGCTGGCTTCGGACGCCCTGGAATTCACGTCACACGGCTACGACGGACACATGTTCGACGGCGACGGCCGCCAGCGCGAGTTTCCCGAGGGCCGATATCGGGCGGATGCACATGCGGACTGGGCGATTCAATACCTGGAATCGCGAAAGGGCAAGGGCAAGCCCTTTTTCCTCTTCGTATCAACCATCGAACCGCACCACCAGAACGACCACGGACATTACGAGGGACCGCATGGCTCCAAAGAGATTTTCAGGGATTTTGTGACACCAGGTGACCTGGTGGGTACCGAGGGCGACTGGCGCCAGGAGTATCCCGACTATCTCGGTTGTATTCATAGCCTGGACCAAAACCTGGGACGGATCAGGGACAAGCTTGAGGAGTTGGGAATGACCCAAAACACCCTGGTCATCTATACCAGCGATCATGGATCCCACTTCCGCACGCGAAACAGCGAATACAAACGCTCGTGCCACGATGGTTGTATCCGAATCCCCATGATCCTGCACGGTCCATGCTTTACCGGGGGGCACGTGATGCGAGAACTTGTCAGTCTCATCGATCTTCCGCCGACGCTCTTGAACGCAGCCTGGCGACCTGAGGACGGACGGCTTTGCCCAGCGCGAATCATGCGCGGCCGGCCGTTGCAGGAGTTGGTATCTGGAAAGGCTCGGGACTGGCCGAGGGAGGTGTTCTTGCAGATCAGCGAAAGTCAATGCGGACGGGCCATTCGGACTCAGAGATGGAAGTACAGCGTTTGCGCGCCTGACAGATCCGGTGCCGATCCGTCCAGTGATGTCTATGATGAAGAATTCCTCTACGATCTAGATGCCGACCCCCATGAGAGGAACAACCTGGTTGCCGATCCGGAATATGGGGAAATACGGAAGGATCTGGCGAGGACACTGAAGCGACGCATGGTGGAAGCAGGAGAAGCGGAACCCATCCTACGGGAAAGGACAGAGATAATATCAGAACCCAAAGGAGAGGCAGGCGCTTGAGAGGGATCTGCCTTGGGCCGGGAGGAATGGATATGAAGCATAGATTGGGCCGCAAGGGGAGGGTCCTGTCAGCCACTGCGGCGATACTTGCCGGAACGATAGGTTCGTGGTCCCATTCTCCTGGGGATGATTCCCTGTCCGAAAAGGAGGCGTCTTCCATGAGAAGCTTTGGCGAATGGTTTCTTGTTGGGGTCGCCATTCCCGGCAGGGAACTGAACGATGCGGAACGTCAACTGCTCTTACAGCATTTCGAAGCGGTCACGCCAGAGAACAATATGAAACCGATCAGCATCCAACCCAAGGAAGGCCAATTCAACTTTGGTCCGGCCGATGCCCTTGTGGAAATGGCTATCGACAACAAGCTCATCGTGAACGGACATACATTGATCTGGCATCAGCAATGTCCGGATTGGTTCTTCATGGATGGTGACGGTCCCGCGAGCAGGGAACAGGTTCTTACGCGTATGCGGGACCATATCGGTGCGCTGGTTGGGAGGTATGCGGGCAAGGTGAAAAGCTGGGACGTGGTCAACGAGGCCATCGATGATGGAGTGATGTACCTTCGTAAGAGCCAATGGCTGACCAGCATTGGAGAGGATTTCATCGCTGAGGCCTTTCTCGCGGCCAGACAGGCCGACCCTCAGGCCGAATTGTACTACAATGATTATGGTATCGAGCGAAGGTGGAAGCGTGAAAAGGCTTTGCGTCTGATTCGCGAGTTGAAAGGACGTGATGTTCCGATAGACGGCATCGGCATTCAGGGGCATTGGCAACTCGACCGTATTCCTTACGAAGAAATCGAGGAGGCCGTGATCGCGTTCCACGCAGAAGGCCTGCAAGTGATGATCACGGAACTTGATCTCGACGTGGTGCCCAGAAGGCATGACGCGGCCAATATTGGGGCCAGGACACAGAACGGTGAAGACCCATTTATCCATGGACTGACACCCGAGGTGCAGGAGCGGTTCGCCGAACAATACGCGAGATTGTTCGCATTGTTTCTCAAGCATCATGAAAAGATCTCCCGTGTGACCTTCTGGGGATTGCACGATGGCCGCTCCTGGCTGAACTACTGGCCTTGCAAACGCACCAATTACCCGCTTCTCTGGGACAGAGAACTACAACCCAAGCCAGCTTTTTCAGCGGTCATGGATCTTATACATCAAGGCACACAAGAGGTACCCAAAGCCACTGAAGTCGATGAGCTCACACCGGCGTCTGAGGAGTAGAGTCTGTTGCATCGAGAAAGCCATGAGATCCCATCGTGATATATTGCCCACCAAGGCATTTGAAGCTTCTGCTGTCGATGAAGATTCTTGATAGGGAGATGAGATGGAACAACGGGATGCTGATGAGGTGAGTCGTTCGCCCAGCAGGTTTCGTTCCAGCATTCATGTCGTCCTCGCCAGTGTCTGTCTGATTTTGGGTATGATGGCTCGAGGCGCAGGTTTTCCATCCCAACACGAGGGGACCGTCTCTGCCTCCAACGACTGGCGCCCCAACCTCGATACGATTTTCGACACATCAGCCGTTCCTCAACCAGATTCCTCCAACCGGACCGGACGCAGCTCCTCCGGTGGGGCTATTTCAAGCATCAAGAAACCCGTTGCCGACATGTCCCAAATTCTCCACCCATGGGAGTTTGAGAATGGGGGATGTGGGCCGGTGATGGAATACGGTTACGTCACCACCCTGGAGGACGGGCTTCTGCGCGGTGAGGTCACGGGGGCGGACGCGGCCTTCATGATCTTCGGTGAATGCAGCGTACCCACGCCGTTGCGCGTTCGCATGCGAGTGAAAACTTGTGACAATGTCTTTGGCCGAGGCGAGATCTATTGGATAACGGAGCAGGACTCGCGATGGGCCATGGACAAGTTTGTACGCTTTCCCATGCAACACGACCATCAATGGCGCGAGATTGATGTTCCTATTCCCGCCGTGGGACAGGTCACGGCGGTTCGCGTATCCGTGGGATGGAAAAGCGGTGTATTTGCCATGGACTGGATTCGGCTTGAGCAGGATCCTTTCCCTTCGGATGTGTTGAAACGTCGGAAGGCTCTGCCGCGACGCCAGCAGATCGAGGACGACGTCTTGTCGGTCTTGCTCAAGCCCCATGAGCATCGTTTCAGCATTAAGGACAAGAGGACAGGCCGGTCGTGGACGTTGGAAGCCCAGGCCGAACGATCGATACTTCTGGCGGTGGATCGGCTCAACGCGACCCAACTGAAGCTGTCCCTCTACGATCATCCCGGCCGAAGACTTTACGACTGCCTGGTCTCTCTTTCTCAGCCTGGAACCCTCGCGTTCACGCTCGACACATCGGAGAGCGACGCGCCCTTCTATTCCCTGAACCAGTATCCGCCAGCCCTTCGCACGGACATGGGAAAGGGAAAACTACTCTTTTGCGATCGGTCCGCGGGGGTATACCTTGACCAGAGAGATGAAACCTACGGTGGACGGTTGCTGGGTATCTATGGCAACACGACATGCACCGATATGCCCTTCATCGGACTGATCGATGAGCTGAAGGAAGATGGCGTGATCGCCTTGGCGGAAACCCCTGCCGACGCGTATTTCTATCTGGCGCCGGACGATGAAGGCCGCCATTGGCCCCAGATTCACTGGGAAGAATCCCTGGATACCTTCCGGTATGCCCGATCCCTGTCGTACCGGTTTTCACCCGAAGGAGGCTATGTTAATCTCGCCCAAATATACCGGGAGTATGCGGAGCAACAGGGCCGAGTTGTGCCGCTGGAGGATAAGAGAGCGCGAAAACCAGCCGTTTCCTTTCTAAAGGGGGCGCCTATCATCTGGGGTGCCTACGACGCATGGGAGTTTGTCAGGGAAGCACGGACATTGGGTTTGACGCGGGGGGTATTGTGCAACACGCTGCATGGACTGTTTGATTCCTCAGCCGTACGCGAGCTCAACGCCATGGGCTATCTTACCGCTCCCTACGACTCCTTCGGAGATGTGCTCGATGGCGATACGGGCTTCCACAGCGACAACATAGAAGAGACGGCTCTTCACGTGCGCCCCGGCCTGGGACCTGCCCTAGGATGGCAGGACGAACTCAACACGTATTTCACCCGATCCTCGGCCTACGCCCTGCGCGCGCTCAAGTCGTACGTGCCCAGTGACATCGAGACTTTGGGCTACAACAGCCGATTCATCGACGTGTCCATGGCGATTCATCTGATGGAGGACTGGCATCCGGATCACACATTTGACCGACGACAGGATTTGGCCTACCGACGTGAATGTTTCGCTTGGCTGGACGGTTTGGACCTGGTCCTGGGTATTGAGCATGGCAATGATTGGGGAATCGAGTTCATCGAGTGGACCGAAGGGGCTGTCGGGGGTCCATTCTGGTGGGAAGCGTCCCATGAGAACGGATGGAACCCGAGCCGTTTGAGGCGAGCCGAGGCCCCTGGCGATTATCCTGAAAACTATTTGAAATATGGGGACAGGCACGATACGCGGGTTCCTTTATGGCAACTCGTATATCATGATTGCAATGTTTCCACCTGGTACTGGGGGGATGGTCCTGGTTTTCATTATCACGCCGACCCTCGAAGCGCGGATCGCAAGGACTTGTTTACACTGCTCTATGGCGGGGTGCCTGTCTTGTGGCGTGACCGGACTGGCTATGACTGGTTCGAGCACCGGGATCGATTCATGCGTTCGTACTATGACACCTGTATCTTTCATGAAGAGGTGGCTTTCGCACGCATGACGGATCATCGTTTTTTGAGCGAGGACAGCGCGCTGCAACGTACATGGTTTGATACCGGCCATTCGGCGGTAGTCAATTTCAGTGATCACCCGCGGTCCCATTCGAGGGATAACGGAGAGACGGTCCTTATCGCCCCCTTGGGATACTGGGTGGAAGGGCCCGGTTTTCATCAAAGCAGAGTGTGGGTGGACGGTGAATCGGTCACCCGTATCGAAAAGGATGGCTGGCGCGTGTACGACACGCCGTCGTGGCGCAAGATGGGGCCGCTGGAAGGGGCCGGTCATGTCGTGGCGTTTCGCGTGGATGACGGGCTCTGGCAGCTCGCTTTGGAAAAGGGTCGAGAATATGTCCTGGATGTGGCAGGGCTCACAGGATGGCCGGCTGAGGCTCCTTGTGCGCTCATGACACTCGATGAAAAGGGAGGACGTCGCTGGATCGCTCCCGTCGAACGCGCGGACGTCGCGGTCAGCATTTGCGCGGATTCAAAAGACAGGTTCTTTGCCCTTCAAAAGGATCCTGGGAACCTGCTTGTCGCCTATCCGTCGAGTGGCTATCTCGATGAACATGCCCGCGTGATTCTCTCGACCGCCGCGCCCGGCGCGGTCATTCGTTACGCGTTGAATAACACGCCCCTGGCTTCTGATTCGGCCGTCTGTGATGGCGTGTTGAGTCTGCCAGGGAGTGGCGCGCTCGTGGCCGGAGCCTTTGTCGATGGAAAGCTTGCCGGAGAACCTGTTCGTCGCCTGTATAGGGTTTCTCGCGATCTCTTTCAAAGCGACTTGATGCGAGGCGGAGATGAGGCGATTCATGTGGATTGCCTGTTGGATGGTTGCTCCCGGCTTCGCTTGGTTGTCGGAAACGCCGAGGATGATTGCTGGAGCGACTGGGCCAACTTTGGCGGGGCCGCGTTTGTCATGGAATCCGGCGAACGCATGTATTTGTCCGATCTGGAACCGGCTTGGGCGAAACAGACCTATCATGAACCCGGCCGGGACCAGAATCCCTTGGATGGAGCGCCGCTCGTTATCGCAAGAAGGTCTTTTCAGAAAGGGTTGGCATGTCACAGCGTGGCGGATTTGCTGTTCGACATTCCGACAGATGCCTTGCGGTTCGAAGCGTGGGTGGGCGTTGACGATCGGGCCAATCCGGAACCGGGCGCGCCCGAAGTGTTGCGGGGCACGGTGACGTTTACGGTGCAGGGCATTTTACCGGGATGTCACCTGACCGAGAGTGTCGGTTGTGTCCCCCACGTCACCGGGATGGACATGGGCCTGGAGAAAACCTCGCTGCCGGGGAGAAAGGAAACGCTTAGATGAGAGGATGGCTGAGGCGCTTGTGGATCCTTTCGCTGGGCTTTGGGGTGCTACAGGGACATGCGGAGGAATACCTTTCATGGGACCGTCTTCCAGATCTGCCGCCAGGGCCGGATCAGGAGACACAGGTCGGGGTGGCGGGTCCTTTCGTAGGCATCCACAACGACGTTCTCCTTGTGGCCGGGGGGGCCAATTTCCCGGAGGGTTTGCCTTGGCAAGGAGGGAAGAAGGTCTGGCAGGATCAGATCTTCGTCCTGAGCAGAACAGGCAGGGAGGATTTTCACTGGCAATGCGAGAAGGAGTGGAAGCTTCCCAGGCCCCTTGCTTATGGTGTGGGGATTTCCACGGCCAAGGGAGTTCTCTGTGTTGGAGGATGTGATGCGGATCGCTGTTACGAGGATTGTTTCTATATGTCCTGGGATTCGGAACGGGAGAGAATTCTCATGGAAGAGGCGCCTTCTCTGCCCCTACCCCTGGCCTCGATGGCCGGGGCCCTGACAGGAGGAACCTTGATCGTGGCCGGGGGACAGGAGACCATGATGAACGCCGAGTCTACGCGTCATGTTTTTGCCTTGGACCTGAGCGAGAAGGGGGAGCCCAAAGGATCCTGGAGACGATTGCCCTCCTGGCCGGGTCCTCCTCGCATATTGCCGGTTTCCGTGGCTCAGAGCGATGGAAAAGCCACGAGATTCTATCTTTTCAGCGGAAGAGACATCCTTCCCGGAAGACCCACTCAATTGCTGACCGATGCCTATACCTTGGACCCAGTCCGCGAAACCTGGATAACATGTCCTGGGATCGGATGGAACGAGGGAGAAGGCAGACAGGAACGCTGCGTCATGGCAGGGACAGGGATCGCTGCAGGGGGACACCACATCCTTCTTTTCGGCGGGGCGCAAGGAGATCTCTATATGGAGTTAGAGGATCTGGACAGGAGAATCTCGGAGGAGCAGGACCCGGAAGACAGGACAGTGCTGACGAGACGTAAGCTGGAGATCCTCGAGAGTCATCCCGGGTTCAGCAGGGATATCCTTTCCTTCAATACCATCACCCATGCCTGGAGCCATGCCGGGACCTTGCCAGTGTCCAGCCAGGTGACCACGACTGCGGTGGATTGGAAGGGACATATCGTCCTTCCCAGCGGGGAGACGCGTCCCGGGATAAGAACCCCGCACATGTGGCGTGCTACGCCCCAACCCCCGAAGCCCTTTGGTACCTTGAATGGAGGAATCCTGCTCGGGTATTTGATCTCCCTGGTAACTGTGGGAATCTATTTCTCGCGAAGGGAAAAGGGCACGGACGATTTTTTTCGCGCTGGCCGGCGTATCCCCTGGTGGGCGGCAGGGTTGAGCATCTTTGGCACCCAATTGAGCGCCATCACCTTCATGGCCATTCCAGCCAAGACCTATGCCACGGACTGGCGTTATTTCATGTTGAATATGTGCATTCCGCTCACCGCGCCCATCATCATCCTTCTTTTCCTTCCATTCTATAGAAACCTGGACGTGACCACGGCCTACGAGTATCTGGAAAGACGTTTCAACCTGGCCGCCCGGCTGATGGGAAGCCTCATGTTCATGATCCTTCAGTTGGGACGGATCGGGATCATCCTTTTCTTGCCCTCCATCGCCCTGTCCATGGTCGTAGGTATGGATGTCAGAACCTGTATCCTCATCATGGGCGTCTTGAGCATCCTCTATACAGTGATGGGAGGGATTGAAGCGGTGATTTGGACCGATGTGATGCAGGTGGCCGTGCTCTTGGGAGGCGCTCTTCTGTCCTTGATCCTGATCCTGACGCGCGTGGAGGGAGGACTGCCCGGCGTATGGAGTACTGGCCTGGATCTGGGCAAACTTCAGGTCCTGGATCCGCGTTTTCTTTTCAGCGAACCCACCTTGTGGGTGGTTCTCTTGGGGGGAATCGCGGCCAATCTCATCAGCTATGGGAGCGATCAGTCCGTGATACAACGTTACCTGACAACCCGGAACCAGAAGGAAGCTGCCAAGGGAATATGGACCAACGCCCTGATCACCATCCCAGCGACCGTTCTCTTCTTTTTCCTGGGAACAGCCCTGTTCGTCTATTTTCAGCAGAATCCCTCCAGGCTTCATCCCATTCTTCCCCAAATCGATGCCATCTTCCCCTGGTATATTGTGTCCCAATTGCCGGCCGGCGTGGCCGGACTCCTCATCGCCGGGATATTCGCTGCCTCCATGTCCAGTCTGGACAGCAGCATGAATTCGGTTGCCGCGACCTTGACCACGGATTGGTATCAGCGCTGTTTCGTCCCCAACTCGGGCGATAAAAAGAGATTGCTCTTTGCCCGGTTCAGTACGGCGGTTGTCGGGGCCCTGGGGGTGGCCTTCGCCTTGATCATGACAGAATGGGAGATCCTGTCCTTGTGGGACCAGTTCAGCAAGGTGATCGGTTTGTTCGCCGGGGGTCTGGCTGGGCTCTTTCTGCTCGGCATGCTCAGCAAGAGAGCTCATGGCCTCGGCGGCCTGATCGGTCTTGTGGCCAGCGGCATGGTTCAATACACGGTCAAGGAGATGTCCCAGGCGCATCTGATGCTGTACACATTCACCGGTTTGGCCTCGTGCTTCCTGATCGGCTGGTTGGCCAGTCTGGTTTTGCCAGGAACACCGCATATCCTGGGATTGACGCGAAGTACGATGCGAGAGAAACCAGAAGGAACAAAGGCACCCATATGCAAATGAGTCGCGTTTTCTCCGAATACGCCGCGATGATTGCGGCGTTTCACTGCGCTTGCTTCGCTGTCACTGTTCGACATGAAGAATCGATCCAGGATCGGGAGACAGGGTATCTCTGGGAACTCGGGCGACCGGACATGCATACCGGGGAGTTCGCGTTGGGCCCTGATGGATATTCCGAATATTCCAAAGACGGATTCTTCGTGGTGGGACATTCCATAGAGAAGGAGGACTGGCCCTACGTTCATCCGGGTCCCCAGGACGCGTGGGCAGGGTCCAGACCCCATGAATTCGTCGTGTGCTTCGCTCTCCAGAAAATAATCTCTTCGGGAACATGCAGATTGAGTTTTCATCTAGTGGACACGCATCCTTCCAGCGGACCTCGATTGCAGATCTGGATCAACGAGAGATCCTTTGATGTCTTTCTGCCTCACGGAGCCGGTGATGCCTCCATATTCGGGGATCCCTCCCAAGGCAAAGCGCATCGATTTGGGATCACCTTTCCCGTAGAGGATCTGATCAATGGGGACAACGAGATACGGATCCTGAACAAGAACGGGAGTTGGTTTCTCTACGATTGGGTGGGGCTTGCCGTGCCTGAGGGTGTGGTTTCGAAGCCGTTGGATTTGCCCAGGTCATGGATTTTCGAGGTGACAAGCCCGGCGATCCTTCTTAGCCGGGATGATTGTCTGCGACAATGTGTTCGAGTGGTCATAGTACATCTGGGCGAGCCGTCGCCTGTGACCTTGACGATCGATGACTGTTCTCCTGTGACCGTGACGATTCCCCAGGGAAGGCATCAGATCGATCTGCCGATCGAACCGGTGGATGAAGATAAACGTCTTCGTTTGAGGGTCGAGGGTCCCGCTTTGCGGGAAAAGAGGAAGGTGACGGTCTCTCCGGTCAAACGTTGGACTGTCTTCCTTCTGCATCATACCCATTTGGATATTGGTTATACGCACCTGCAGCCGGAAGTGGAGCTGAAGCAGTGGGAATATCTGGAACAGGCCATGAGATTGGCCCAGGCCACTTCTGATTATCCTGAGGGGAGTCGATTCAAGTGGCTCCCGGAGGGACTTTGGGCCGTGGACAGCTATTTGAGGGAGGTGAAGGATCAGAAACGTCAGGAGATGATCCAGGCTGTGAGGGAGGGACACATCGGACTGGACGCCCTGTATGGGAATCAACTCACGGCTTTGTGTCGGCCAGAGGAACTCATGGAGCTGGTGGGATATGCGTCCCGCTTTTCCCGCGAACACGGGATTCCCATCGAGACAGCCATGATCACCGATGTGCCCGGATCCACATGGGGCCTTGTTTCGGTTCTGGCCCAACATGGCGTGAAATATCTCTCCATGGGACCCAACTACGGGCATCGTATCGGCTATACCCTGTCTGAATATGGGGACAAACCCTTCTATTGGATCTCGCCCTCCGGAAAGGAGCGCGTCCTTTGCTGGGTGGCCGGCAGGGGCTACTCCTGGTTTCATCGAAAACCTTTGCGGGAAGAGAAAGAAATATTCCAGTATCTCTCCCAGCTTGCGGAATCCGACTACCCCTATGACGTGGTTCAGGTGCGCTATAACATTGGCGGAGACAATGGACCACCGGACAGCGGGCTGTCGGACTTTGTAAGGGATTGGAACCAGCGATACGCCTATCCTCGTCTCGTGATCGCTACGACTGTCGAGGCCTTTCAGTCCCTGGAAGAGCGGCACGGTGAAGCCCTTCCTGAATTGCGTGGAGATTTCACCCCCTATTGGGAGGATGGTGCCGGATCTTCAGCCCTTGAGACAGCCCTGGTTCGATGGGCCGCGGAGCGACTCGTTCAAGCTGAAACGCTCTGGACCCTCTTGCAGCCCGATGCCTATCCTTCCGAAGAGTTTCACGAGGCCTGGAGACAGGTTCTGCTCTATAACGAGCACACTTGGGGCGCGCACAACAGCATCAGCCAGCCTCAGGCTCCTTTCGTCCTGGCTCAGTGGAGGATCAAGAGGGACTTCGCCCTGGAGGCGGACATGAGGTCCAAGGATCTTCTAAACAAGGCCGTATCTGAGGTCTCCTGTCATCCCAAACGGATGCAACGACTTATTGTCTTCAATACGTGCTCCTGGACACGATCGGATCTGGTACGCCTTCCAGGGGACTGGAAGAGAAGGGGGGACCGGGTAGTCGGAGAGGATGGGGAACCGGTCCCTTCCCAACGGCTCAGCTCCGGGGAGCTTGTTTTCGTCGCTCGGGACGTCCCCGGATTGGGATGCAAAGAATATTCCTTTGCCGAGGATGAGCCTTGGGTGAAGGGATCCTCCTTGGACGGTTCGTCCCACGGATTGTCCAATGAATGGGTGTCTTTGGAACTGGACCAAAATTCAGGGAACATCGTTAGGCTGGAGAGAAGAGGCATGGCTGGCAATCTGGCGGAGGAAGGGGAGGGACTCCATAAATTTCTCTACGTGCGGGGACGATCCCCGGATTCCCCGGAAACAGACAGGGATCCGCTAATCGAGGTCAGCGAGCGGGGAGATGTATTGGCTTGTTTGCGTGTGATTTCCGAAGCGCCGGGATGTAGATCGTTACGAAGAGAGATTTGTCTGATCGATGGATTGGATTACGTGGCCCTGAGCGTGTGTCTTGACAAGGAGGCCGTGTACGAGCCGGAAGCCGTTCATATCGCTTTTCCCTTTCATGTGCCCGAGGCCGTATGCAGGATGGAGACCCCCTTCGCCGTGGTCAGGCCGAATGAGGATCAACTCCCGGGTGCCTGCAAGAACTATTTTACGGTCCAGCGATGGATGGATGTATCCAATGAGAGGATGGGCGTGACCGTGGCCACGATAGAGGCTCCGCTGTGGCAGATCGGACGTCTCACGGTGGATCCTGTGGCTGTGGGATGGCTCAGGGAGACCCCACAGCCTCATAGCGCCTTGTATTGCTATGCCATGAACAATTATTGGGAGACCAATTATAAGGCTGCCCAGGAGGGTGAAACCGAGTTCCGCTTCTTTCTTCGTCCCCATGGGCCTTATGAACAGGAAGAAGCCTATCGTTTTGGCCTGGAAAGAAGCCAGCCTTTGATCCTGATCCCCGCGATGGAGGGATCAAGCCCTGAGCTGGCGTCTTTTCCCAAGGTGGGTGGGGAAGGGATTGTGGTCAGCCGTTTGAAACCCAGGGAGGATGGGGACGGGCTGATGATGCGTCTCTTCAATGTCCTGGACCGACCGACAACAGGGTGGCTTCAAAACATTTCCAATGAAGATGCGGACCCACAGATCTATCGCATGGATGGTTATGAGATCCTCTCCATGGATCTTCAGTGATCCTCCGGGGCTATAATGGACTATTCCCTATCATAATAAACCATTCCTTTGTATGTAGCGTCTGAAACAATGGGGGTATTTTTTTATTTCTTACAAAAGACCACAAGACATGTACAGATTGAAATTCCTCCTATTCTTGTTTCTTCCCACGCTGATCCTCATGGTGTGCCCCTGCTGCATGAGCGTCAAGAAACACAGGGAAAGGATCGATGAGAAGGCGTATCGAACCCTGGAGCAGGCGCAACAGCAGGTCCTGGGACGGACAGAACCCATATGCGTTGAAGGGCCGCGGGACACCTTGAGGCGCAGGCTTCTTCTGGAGCAGTTTCTTCCGCATGTCGGACCTGTTTCCTTGGGACTTCATGATCTTCCTGAAGGGAAGGATTGGGATCCCACGATCCATCTGTCCCAGGAGACCAAGGAAATCCCTCCCTGGGAGACCGAAGAAACCCTCAGGATTAGCATCCTTCAAGCCATCCAGATTGGTGCGAGGAACGCCAGAAGCTTTCGTTCTGCCCAGGAGGATCTGTTCCGTTCGGCTCTGACTCTGGATCTTGAACGGGAAGCCTTTCGAAACACCTTTGCCGGACTGGTCTCCGGGCTGTGGGATAGTGATTTGACCGGGGAGGAAGCGGTCGGAGGTTTCACGCAGACGAACGAACTTTCCGCGACACGAAAGCTCAAGAGCGGACTGGAGTTCAGCCTGAATGTGGCCTTGGATCTGGTCAAGATCATCACCCAGGACAGGTCCTCTTCCCTTGGTATTTTTGCGGACGCGTCCATTTCCATCCCCCTTCTTCGGGGTGCGGGAAGAGAGATCGTCAGAGAACCTTTGACCCAGGCCGAACGGGATGTTCTCTATGCTGTCTATGCCTATGAGAGATTCAAGAAGAGTTTTGCGGTTCAGGTGGCCTCGGAATACCTGTCCGTGCTTCGTGAAGAGCAGCAGGTCTTGAACGCGGAACAGAATTACAAACGATTGATCTCCGCGACCAGACGGGCCAGAAGATTGGCAGATTCCGGGAAGATTCCCGAGTTCCAGTTCGATCAGGCCATTCAGGATGAATTGCGAGCCAGGACCCGATGGATCGAGTCCAGACAATCCCACGCCTCCAGGTTGGACGAATTCAAGGTTCTCCTTGGCCTTTCCCCGGATTCCAGGGTGATCTTGGATCCACAGGAACTGGACCTTCTCAAGGAAAAGCTCAGGGGATTGACCGCCATGGGCAAGGTGGCGGATTACGAACAGGGAGTACCCTCGGCGGACGAGGAGGTTATTTTGGAAGAACCCAAGAGCGAACACGCGGGACCCTGGGAGATGGATTCCGGGAGTGCCCTGGATCTGGCACTGGAAAACAGGAGCGATCTTTTAACAGCCTTGTTCGAGGTGGAGGACGCCCAGAGAAAGCTCAGGGTGGCGGCGGATGGTCTGCGCGCTGAATTCAATCTTTTGGGACGGGCTCGAGCAGGAGAACGTCGTGCCATAGGAGGCGCCACCCAGGATCATGCCCGTCTTGATCCAAGTCAGGGTTCCTATTCAGCTCTTCTGGATCTAAATTTACCCCTGGAGAGGACCCGTGAGAGGGTGGCGTATAGGGACAGTCTCATTGCCTTGGAGCGGGCCGTTCGAAAGGCGCAGGAAGTGGAGGACCAGGTCAAATTGCAGGTTCTCAATGGTCTCCGAGGGCTTTTGAAGGCCAGGGAGAATCTTCAGATCCAAATGCAAGCCGTGGAATTGGCAAGACAGAGGGTGCGGAGCACGGACCTGTTCCTGCAAGCGGGCAGGGCGGAGATTCGAGATGTGCTGGAAGCGGAGGAAGCGCTCTTGTCAGCCCAGAACGGGGTCGCTTCCGCTTTGGTGAGTTATCGAGTCTCGGAACTGGAGCTGCAAAGGGATATGGATATCCTCGAAGTGGATTCACAAGGCCTTTGGAAGGAAAGTATTCCCGGAGGAGAGTAAAGCATGTCATATGAGAGGCAGCAGGCGCTTCGGCGCATGGCCTGGGGACCCTGGATTTCGATTCTGGTTCTGGTGGTCCTGGTTGGAAGCGCTATTTTCCTATGGAGGCACTTGGGTTCCAGGGAGACATCCAAGGGCACAATGCCTCTTTTCGAAGTGGTTCAGGGTCCCCTCACGATCAGTGTGATGGAGGCAGGGACGATTCAGCCTCGGGAACAGGTGATCCTCAAGAGCGAGGTTGAGGGTTCGACCACCATTCTGTATCTCATTCCTGAAGGAACCTTGGTGGAGAAAGGAGAGTTGCTGGTTCAGTTGGATAAGAGCCAGTTGGAGGATGCCCGGGTGGACCAGGAGATTCGGGTCCAGAACGGCGAGGCGGCCTTCCTTGGCTCCCGTGAAGGCTTGGAAGTGGTAAAGAATCAGACCCAAAGCAACATAGATCAGGCAGAACTCAACTTCAGGTTCGCTAAGCAGGATTTGCTCAAATACCAGGAAGGGGAATATCTCAACAAGATCAAGGAACTGGAGGCCCAGATCACTCTGGCTGAAGAAGAATTGAGGAGAAATGAAGAGCGTTTGAAGTGGTCCCGAATTCTTTTCCAGGAGAAATATCTCTCGGAATCGGAACTGAAGGCCGACGAGTTGTCTGCCAACAAGGCTCAACTCGATCTAGAATTGTCCAGGAGCAATCAGGCTCTGTACCTCAATTATACCCACAAGAGGACGCTGGACGAATTGGAGAGCGACGTAAAACAAACAGAAATGGCCTTGGAACGGGTTCAGCGCAACGCGAAAGCGGATCTGGTTCAGGCGGAGGTGGAACTTCGAGCCAAAGAGGCGGAATACAACAGACAAAAGGACAAGCTTTCCAAAATTATTGAACAGATCGAGAAGACCGAGATCTTCGCGCCCACGGATGGACTCGTAATCTATGCCACCAGCGCCAAGATGAGCAGTCCCTGGCGTCAGAGCGAACCTCTCAGTGAGGGCCAAACCGTCCGTGAACGGGAGGAATTGATCTACTTGCCCACGGCCAACACCTTCAAGGCGGACATCAAGATCCACGAATCACAGTTGGACAAGGTCAAAGTGGGTCTTCCGGTCCGAGTCACCGTGGATGCCTTGCCCGGAGAAGCCTTTAGAGGTGTCGTTGTCAATATGGCACCCTTGCCTGATTCGCAGAGTATGTTTATGAATCCAGATCTCAAGGTTTATAACACGGAGATCCACATCGAGAGGGGCAGGGAACTGCTCAGAACCGGAATGACCTGCAAAGCAGAGGTCATTATCGAGGAATATGAGAATGCCATCTATGTCCCTGTTCAGAGCGTACTGCGTGTGGGAGGTGAGCCAACGGTCTATTTTCCAGGGGAAAGATGGCCTATCCCTCGCCCTGTGAAGATCGGACTGAACAACAACAGGATGGTGCGAATCCTGGATGGGCTTCGGCCTGGAGAGAAGGTCCTTTTGGCCCCTCCCTTGCAGGAAGGAGTTGTGCAGGCCAATGGACAAGCCACGGATGAGATCGAGGATAGAGAAATGGGAATGGAACGGAATGTGGAACTTGATGATAGAAACGAAAAACCCATGGATCGATCTGACTCATCCATGGAGGAAGTGACACCTGAACGCAAAACAGCGGCGGAAAGAGAGGCAATGCGGGAGCACTGGGAGAAGATGTCACCGGAGGACAGAGAAGCATTTAAGGCCTCCCGAGGTTCAGGTGGACGAGAAGGTGGACCTGGATCGGAAAGAGGTAGTGGAAGACGCGAACGGCCTGCGGGTGAACCAGGGGAAAGATCGCAGTGAGGGAAGATCCATCCCGCGACAAAGGCGTTCTGATCCAGGATCTGGTGAAGGTGTATAGGATGGGGGACCAGGAGGTTCGGGCTCTGGATCGTGTGACCGTCCATTTCGCGCCGGGAAGTTTCTGGGCCATCATGGGCGCTAGCGGATCCGGGAAGAGCACCATGCTTAACATCCTGGGCTGTCTGGATCGTCCCTCTTCAGGACGATATCTCTTGGAGGGGGAGGATGTGAGCGAGCTCGACGATGATTCCTTGAGCGAGATTCGGCTCAGACATGTTGGATTCATCTTTCAGAGCTTCAATCTGATACCCCAACTGACCGTGGAGGAGAACATCCAGCTTCCCTTGTATTACCTGGGATGGGAGGCGAAACGAAGCGCTTTGAGGGCGCGGGAATTGGCGGCGCGGGTGGGACTGGAGTCCCGGCTTGGGCATCGCCCGACGGAGCTGTCCGGAGGACAACAGCAGAGGGTGGCTGTGGCACGCGCCTTGGCGAACGATCCAGTGATGATTCTGGCCGACGAGCCCACCGGCAACCTGGATACTTCAACCGGCGAGGAGATCATGTCGCTGCTTCAGGAACTGAATGGACAGGGAAAGACACTCGTTATGGTGACCCATGAAACCGGCGTGGCGCAATATGCGGACAGGCGGCTCTTTCTCAAGGATGGCAAGATCGATCGAATGGAGGGTTCGACATCGTGAATCAGCGCCGCTGGATCAGAGACATTCAACTGGGGATCAAGAACCTCAGGCTCCACAAGATGAGGTCCTTCCTGACCATGTTGGGTGTGGTTTTCGGCGTGGGCAGCGTCATCGCCATGCTGGCTGTGGGAGAAGGCGCCAGCAAGGAAGCCTTGGAGCAGATCAAGAGATTGGGTAGCCATAACATTATCCTTACCGCCATGAAACCGGCCGAGGAACAGAGTTCGCAAAATGTGACGGTTCGCATGAGTATCTATGGGATCCTTTATGAGGATGAGGAGCGGATCAAGCAGAGCATTGCCGCTGTCAAACGGACCGTTCCGGTCAAGGTGGTCATTCGACAGGGCAGGTTGAGGGACAAAACCATGGATTTGCGCGTTGTTGGAACCACCCCGGACTGGTTCGATCTGGTGCGGCGACCTAGCGTCGCAGGAAGAATGCTTCGGTCCAAAGATGAACTGGAACGACGTAACGTGGTGGTTCTGACAGAACATGGCGCTAGAAGACTTCTGGCCACCGAGGCCACCGTGGGCGAGGCCTTGAGAATCGGAGGACAATACTTTGAAGTGATCGGGATCGTTCAGAGCGAGAGCGGTATGGCCGGCAGCATTCAGACCCCGGATAAGGAGACCGACGCCTATATCCCCATCAGTGTGGCCAGAGAGCGATTCGGGGATTATTTCATTCAGGAGACCTCCGGGAGTAGGACCCGCGAAAAGGTGGAACTTCATCAGATGATCGTGGAGGTGGAGGATGTCGAGGATGTGGAAGCCTCGGCCAAGGCCATAGAAGCCATGCTGCAACGATTCCACAAGAAGGTAGATTACCAGATCAGCGTGCCTCTTGCCCTGTTAAGACAGGCTGAAGCCACGAAGCGCACCTTCAATATCGTTCTTGGAGCGATTGCCGGGATCAGTCTGTTGGTGGGAGGCATTGGAATCATGAACATCATGCTGGCTTCGGTGACCGAAAGGACCCGGGAAATTGGTATTCGGCGTGCCATCGGCGCCAAGCGAAAGCAGATCGTTCGTCAGTTTCTCATCGAAACGGTGGTCCTCTCCATGGTGGGAGGCATGGTCGGAATTGGGGTTGGCGTGTTCATCCCATGGTTGGTCACACGATTCGCGGACATGCCCACCGTCGTGACGGCGTTTAGCATGATCCTCTCTTTGGGAATCAGTATGTCCGTGGGGATCATCTTTGGTCTGTATCCCGCCATCCGCGCTTCACGTCTCGATCCGATTGAAGCCTTGAGACATGAATGATCGTGTTCTTTGCTGCCGAAACTGAAGAAAATGGTAAGAGTGGGTCGTACAGGCCGGTTACCTGGCACGGCAGATTTCAGTGAGCCGATCTGGACTTAGATTATAGAGGGCTGGCCAGGTGCGCATGAATCGTCTTGGCTCCTGCTCGGCTCCTGGAATCTTTAGGATGCGAGCATGGCCGGACAGGGTTGTCCCGAGGAACCGAACTCACGCTCAAGGCCAGGATTACGTGTGTGTGAAATGACACAGCAATGTGGCTGACGACATGGAGTGGTTGCGAGAAGAGGATGCTATATTGTTAATTTAGGGCAGGTAAATATTAATATTTAATTATTAGTAGAAATGATATACAATGAACAGTCCTTGCTTATCTTGTGGGCACAAGATAGGCGCAAGAAGCATCCAAGGAGGTTCAGATGAAATCAGGAAAACCTTTCTTTTCCCGATATGAAGATGCTGGAAGGCTGCTATGGAAATACAGGTGGTTTGGGATCGCTATAGCCTTCCTGATCCTTCAATCTTACGCTGTCCTGTTGAGACCCTGGATGCAGTCCCGCCACATATCCAAGGACCTGGCATCCCAGGCGAGGAGGATGGATGCTGCGTATGTGACGGACAGGGTGCCAGGGGAGGATGTGAATCTATTGCCGCTTCAAGCTGTGGAGATCGAGTTCAACAAAGACATGGTTTCCCAGGACAGGGTGGGTATTTCCTTGACAGATGGACCGTTTCATTGGAAACCGGCCATGCCGGGAAGCTTTCGATGGATCCATCGCAATCGGATCGTATTTGAGCCGGAGAAACCTTGGCAGAAAGCTACTCTCTATGTGGCAGAGATGATTTCTGACCTCAAGGCATCCGATGGTACGCCTTTCATGGGGCCCAGTCTATTCAAAATGGCTACAGCCCCTCTACAGTTGTTGGAGATAAGGCAAGTCTCGTTCGATCCCCAAGGGACAGCCTGGGTGGAATTGCTCTTTGATGATCTGGTGCTTCCCAGCGAGGTGGCTCAACATCTCATAATTCGGGATCCGAACGATGCCGACATGTCCTTCCAGTTGACCAGCCACGCCCTTTCGAAACAAGTGAAGGTTCAGATAAGTCCCATTCGCCACGAATCGTATCGGGTCATGGTGACTTCCGGGTTGGTGGGAAAGTCCGGGGCCCTGGGATTGTCCAGCACAGTGGAAGAGGAATTGAACCTCCGAATGGAACTTCGACTATCCCGAATCACGCCTCAATTTACCGCAGGCTCGAACCTCGGAAGCATAGACTGCGAGTTCAACACGGCGATCGATGGTACAAAGGCTCGATCCTATCTGAAGATAGATCCTCCCCTGGATATGCGAGTGGAGTCTTCCTCTCATGGCTTGCGTCTGGTGGGTCCGTTTCAGCCCAACAGACGTTACAGGGTCACCTTTTTACGAGGACTTCCCGCCCGAAATGGCACCGCGCTGGTGGAAGATCTCCATCGTAGTGTCACCTTTGAGAAACGTCCCCCTTTTCTTCAGGCCGATGCCCCAGGGTACTACCTTTCCACCCAAGGATCCCGTTTGCTGCCTGTTCGTACCATGAACGTGAAGCGTGTTCAGCTTTCCGTGGACAGGATCTATCCCAACAACCTGGTCTTCTTCGCGGATCGAGTAGGCTACCAACAATATTGGTATGAATATGAATCGCGCAACCTTTATGAAAGAGTGATCGAAAACAAGTTGTTGATGTGTGAAGGAGGGGAAGACAGAGAGGGACAGCTTCTCCTGGATCTGGGAGAGTTGTTGGGACAAGAGGCTTCCGGGACATATCGGATCAGACTTCAGGACGATGATTCCTATCTCAGCACGGAAAAGATGGTTCTATTCACGGATCTTGGGCTAAGTGTCAAGGCATCCAATCAGGATCTCTTGGTATGGGTCAATCGAATCCTGGATGGAACGCCGGTACCAGATGCTGAGGTTGAAGTCTTTTCCAGAAACAACCAAAGACTATGTCAGGGCAAGACCGATTCCCGTGGGATTTTTCAATGGAAGACGAAGTCGGGTTGGCAGAACCAGAAACCCTACCTTGTCACCTGCAAAAAGGATGAGGATCTGGCTTATTTGGACCTGGACGCGACAGGTGTCAGCACGGTGGATTTCGAGGTTCAGGGCCGTCCCTATCTTCAGGCTGGTTTCGAGGCGTTTCTCTACACGGACAGGGGTGTATATCGTCCCGGAGAAACGGTACATCTTCGAGGATGTGTTCGAGGCACAGGTTGTTCCGTGGCCCCTTCCTTTCCCATCGAGGTGGAGACCCTTCGACCGGATGGGAAACGTTTTTTGTTGGAGAAACATGTTTTGAATGAGGAGGGTACCTATGAGGCTGAAATGAGGATTCCGCAGATAGCGAGGACCGGACTTTACAGGACTAGGGCGCGACTTCCTGGGGCGGAAGAGATTCTGGGACAGGTCATATTTCAAGTGGAGGAGTTCGTTTCCCCCAAGATTCGATGCGACATCGAGATGCCTCAAGGACGCCTTTCCATGGATCATCCCTTGGAATTCGTCGTCAAAGGGAATCATCTTTTTGGATTTCCGGCGGCCGATCATCGAGCGGATGCAACCCTTCTTTTCTCCGCTGTAACCTTTAGCCACGAGAACTGGTCCGAGTACCTTTTTCCTCCCAAGGAACTGCGGGCGATGTCCGAGCGGACACTGGAGGAAAAGCGATTGAACTTCGAAGGAAAGGCATCTTATAGCCATCGAATAACTCTGCCTTCTCACATACACCCCCAGGAGGTCACGGTGGTGGCTTCTGTGCATGAAACGTCCGGACGAACCGTGACATCTCGTCAGACGAGGATCCTGGATCCATGTCCCTTTTACCTGGGATTTAGGGGCTTGAAAAGCGGAGATTTCGTTGAGGTTGGCGAACCTTATCGCGTTGACCTGGCGGCTGTCCTGCCGAATGGGACCGCTGCCTCGTGCGATAGGATACAGGTGAAGGTGCATAAGGTGAACTGGACCAGGAGTTACAAGAAGGACCCGCAAGGCCGTTTCAAGTGGGTCTCCGAGAAAGAGACCCTGGAAATCCTTTCCGAGCTTGTGGACATGCGGGATGGAAGAGGGACGTGGTCCTTTGTCCCCAAAGAAGAAGGTCGCTTTGAGATCTCCATCACCGCTGAAGGTACCAATTTTCAGGCTGGCTGGTCCGTGGGTACCGGGAGTCGATGGTATTGGAGTTCGGATAGTTCGGTACAGAAACCAGGTGTGCTCAGGATTCAAAGGGATCGAGAGATCTACGTGCCTGGGGATACCGCCGAATTGAGTGTCCTCAGCGCGATGGAAGGGAAGGCCTTGGTCACGGTGGAAAGCGATCACATCCTGTGGCACGAAGTCGTGTCATTGGAAGGGGATCCTATGACGCTCAAGGTCCCCATCCAGGAGGGTTTCCCGTCGCATGTCTATTGCTCCATCACGCTGTTAAGAAAGCATGATTTCCCAGAGCACGAGGATGCCTTGCCGTCCAGGGCCTTTGGAGTGATTCCCTTGCTTGTGGACCATGACGTTCGATTGAATGTGCTGGTCTCCTTGCCCGAGGTCATAGAGCCTCTTCGTTCCCTGGAGTTGCCTGTTCAGGTCCACGATTCAAGAGGACGTGGATGTTCCGCGGAGGTGGCCATCGCTTTGGTGGACGAGGGAATTTGCCGGTTGACAGGGTTTTCGACCCCTGACCCATTTGCCTATTTCCATGGTCCCAGATCTCTCGCGGTTCAGACCTCGGACATGTATGGCATGATCATCCAGGAGACGAGATCCTTGGGAAAGGACAGTTCCGCTGCCGGGGGCGAGGATTTTGAAGAAACGTCCCGCCTCAATCCCTTTCAATCCAAGACCTTCAAGCCTGTCAGCATCTGGATCCCCAGTTTCAAGGTGTCTGATTCAGGTCAAGGCACAGTCCTTGTAGATGTTCCTGAATTTACCGGAGAACTTCGCGTTATGGCCGTGGCTTTTTCCGGAGCAGCAGCAGGTTCCTTTGAGGGGAATCTTCAGGTAAAGAGGGACCTGGTGGTGAATCTGGGACATCCAAGATTTCTGGCTCCAGGGGATGAGACGGAGATCACCGTGGAAGTCTTCCATCTGGGAAAGGAACCTCAGGAGGGGTGGATCAGGCTGGAGACGGAGGGACCGATCTCCCTGATGGGAGAGAAACTTCAGAAACTTCACCTGGGTTCGGAAGAACGGAAGGTCCATGTCTTTCCCGTGCGCGCAGGAAAGGTCCCCGGCCGGGTTGATCTGAAGGTACTATGTCGCCTGGGACAAAAAGAGCTTGAGACCAGAATCGAACTGGCAGTGCGTCCGGCAGCGCCTTATCTTCCCATAACAGGCTTTGAGACCCTGGATTCAAGGAAACCTTTGACATGTACAATCCCTGGAAACTGGGTGGAATCTACGGCTCGACAATCCTTACGCTTTTCAGGCATGCCACGGCTTCAGCTTTCGGGCGCGCTTCGTTACCTCCTTCAATACCCTTATGGTTGTCTGGAACAGACCGTATCCTCTGCTTTTCCTCTTCTGTATCTTCAGGACCTGGTTGAAGTCATGGATCCAGAAGCCGTGGGCGGAATGGAGATTGAGGACAAGATCTACCAGACGATGGATAGATTGTGGAGCATGCAGACCTACTCTGGAGGCTTCTCCATGTGGCCCCATCAGCGGGAAGCCTCCGCTTGGTCCAGCCTGTATGCTACCCAATTCCTGGTAGAAGCTCGACGCGCAGGATACGAAGTGCCTTCATGGAACCTGGATGCCGCCTTCCAATACGCGGAAAACCTCCTGGCTACCCGTCCAAGCCGGCACGATGAAGATGAGGCGGAACTTAGAGATGTCTTGTCGACCAAGGCTTATGCCCTGTTCGTGCTGTCCCAAGGGAACAAAACCCCTTTGAGCTGGTTGGATCGATTGATGGATGAAGTGCGTTGGCTGAGGCCTACCGCCAGATGCCATTTAGGATTCGTCCTGCTTTCCGAAGGACGAAGGGAAGAAGCTCTCGAACTTTTGGGGGATATTGCCTTGCCTTCCGAAGGGGAGCGGCAGACAGGAGGAACCCTGCATTCCTCTGTCAGGGAATGGGCGATCATGCTCTCCCTTGCATTGGATCTGAATCCCCAGGAAACGGACATTCCAATCCTGGCGGAACGTATTTCCAAAGCGCGCGAGAGGGGACATTGGGGCACAACGCAGGAGAACGCCTTCGTCATCATGGCTCTGGGAAAATACTGTCGGTTGCTGGATCAGGAAAGACGCCCCTTTCAAGGAGAGATTCATATAGAAGGCAAACTTCTCGGGACCTTCAACCAGGAAGAAGATCTGAACCTGGATTTCAATCTCTCCCAAGGTCCTGTCTGTGATGTACGTGTCTTGGGAGAGGGGCGTGCTTATATGGTTTGGGTGTCTGAAGGGGTACCGACCGATTCGGAGATTCTGGAAGAGGACCGTGGCATCAAGGTTCGACGCTCCTTCGAAAACATCCTTTCCAGCCAGGATGGAACCCTGCGGTGTGGACAGGGAGACCTGATCAAGGTGACGCTTAGCATCGAATCAGCACGATCCCTACAGAACGTTGTGTTGCAGGATCTCTTGCCTGCTGGATGGGAGGTAGAGAACCCTAGATTGGAGACAGTCGGGAGCAGGGAATGGCTTGCAAGTTCTCATCTTGATGTCAGAGATGATCGTGTCTTGATCTTTTGCGATATAAGCCCAACGGTAGAGCCTATGAAATTGCATTATTTTGTCAGAGCGGTCACTCCTGGATCCTATGTCCTCCCCGCGCTTTACGCGGACTGCATGTACGACCCAGGCATAAGGAGCATTCACGGGCGGGGACGCCTAGAGGTGGTTCGGTGAAAGGGATCTACGGCGCATGCAGATGTTGTCTCTGGAGCTCCGGAATCTTGTTTCTTGGCTTTTGTCTCCTTTTTTGCGCATATTGGATGTCTATTCCGGTTCCTATGGATCGATTGGATCATAGGAGTCCTTCCAGGCATGTGTTAAATGCCGAGGGAGAGATCCTCAGGGTGTGCCTTAATGAAGAGGATGTCTATTGGCTTCCTTGTTCCTTGGAGGAGATGGGATCCTGGATGCCCCTGGCCACCGTGGCCGCGGAGGATGGGAGATTCTACAGGCACCCTGGCGTGGATCCTTTGGCCTTGTGTAGAGCCTGTTGGACCGCGTTGCGCACAGGGAAGATATCTTCAGGGGCCTCCACTCTTTCCATGCAGGTGAGCAAACTCTTGCGTCCTGGCCCAAGAACGATTTCGCGCAAGCTCAGCGAGACTCTCTTTGCCATCAAGATGGAACGCTGTTTTTCAAAAAAAGAGATCTTGTGTGCCTATCTCAACCTGGCTCCCTATGGAGGAAACCTGGTGGGGGCCAGGTCCGCTTCCCTGTGGTATTTTGGCAAGGAACCCATGGATTTGAGTCTGGGCGAGTCCGCGTTTCTGGCGGGGCTTCCCCAGGCGCCTACTCGGCTTCGGCCGGACAAGAACCCGGAGGCCGCGGCTGAAAGACGACGTTACGTTCTGGGACGAATGCGCGCGAGAAACCTGGCGGATCGACATCGATTACGCGCGGCGGAGTCTGAACCCCTTCCTTTGAAACTAGGACCAGCCCCCTTTCAAGCCCCGCACCTAGCTCAGAGCGTCCTTTCCAGGAGGGGTGATGAACAAGGGCGTATTGAAACCTGCCTGATTCCATGGCTTCAACACAGGGCGGAAGAAGGCATCCGGGAAGAGGTGGAAAGGCTGAGAAACGCCGGGGTTTCCAATGGTTCCGTGGTTGTGCTGGAGGTTGAATCAGGGAATCTCATCGCGTTGGTGGGTTCTTCGGATTTCTTCAATGAAAAGGATCAGGGACAAGTCAACGGTGCATTTGCCCCTCGCTCGCCTGGTTCAGCTTTGAAGCCTTTTGTGTATGCCAAGGCCTTAGACGAGGGATGGATCACCCCGGATACCATTCTTCCGGATTGCCCTATACAATTCGGGGAGTATTCTCCTGTCAATTATGACGGTTCATTCAGCCACATGGTTTCCATGAGAAGAGCTCTGCAACGTTCCTTGAATATCCCAGCCGTGGTTGTGATGGAAAGAGTCGGTGCGCCTCGCGTGCTGGAGTCATTGAGAAGCATGGGACTTCACACCCTTCAAAGACCCAGCGAAGAATACGGATATGCCTTGGCCTTGGGGGGATGTGAAGTGACATTGTTGGGACTTTGCAACGCCTACGCGACCCTGGCCAGAGGTGGTGTATGTAAGGAGGTTCGTTTCCTTCGAACGGATCCGGTCCTGGAAGGGAAGAGGATCTTCTCGGAGGAGGCCTCTTTCCTGATTTGGGAGATTCTGTCCGAGGTGCCAATAGAGCGGTGGCTTTCTATGGAAGCCTTGAGAAAGGTTCCTTTGCCCGTCGCTTGGAAGACAGGGACCTCCTATGGGCATCGGGACGCGTGGACCGTGGGATATACCCCGGAATTCGTGGTGGGTGTCTGGATGGGGAATTTTTCCGGAAGACCCGCCCATGGGCTCGTAGGGCGCGATGCGGCCGCTCCTTTGGTGGCTCGGATTTTCAGAGAATTGTATGGAGAGAAAGATGTACCTGTACCACTGATTCCACCCGGATTGGAAAGACGATCGATCTGTTCTTTGAGCGGACAAACCAGTGGAGAGCATTGTCCTGAAACCGGTAGGGGTTGGGTTATTCGAGGAGTGAGCTCTGCTGTGCCATGTCAGATCCATCGCAGATTGCCCATCGACGATCTCACGGGCCATGTGCTTTGCAGGGAATGTTGGCAAGGGCGATCCTTTTACTGGCAAGTCTTCGCGATCTGGCCCAATGAGATAGCGAGTTTTGGTGGAACGTCTTTCCAGTTGCCGCGGCATTACGCGGGCTGCAGACGAGTCGCTCAGGGCAGCAGTCCCATCATCGTGGCCCCAAGACAAAACGAAACCTACTATCTTCTGGAACGGACTCGGGGAGTGACATCTCCCATGATCCTGAGAGCGCAGGCTTCCTCAGATGCATCTCGGTTGTTTTGGTTCTCGAACAAGGACTTCCTCGGATGTGTGAACCCGGGGGATGGCCTCTCCTGGAATCCGGACGAAGGATCTCATGAATTGAGATGCTCCGATGATCTGGGTAGAAACGCTCGTGTTTCGTTTAAGGTGGCCAGGACGATCGTTCACCCAAAGTGACCCCTTAGTTCCAAGCCTCCGATGGTTCAGGAAACCGAGCCATCACATGAAGGTATCCCTGGCCGGGATTGGGCTGGGGGAGCTGGGAATCCCTATCATAGATTCGCTTGCGTCGCTTGGGCAGAACGGATCCAGGATGATCTTGGGTCCAGTGTCTTCGAATGAGGCTGTCGGCGTAATAAACGAGAAATGTCGTCTCATCCTCCGGTCCATCGGCCCAGGCCATGTCGATCAATGAAATGCTTGTATTCTCAGGTGCAAGACAAGGAACAAGTTGACTGAGGTATTTCCTCCAAAGGATCTCGTAGAGTTCTCTGTCACTGAGATGATCCGTGGACAGAAGATAGACATGCATCCTGGCCAAGCCATCCAAGACATCCCATAACACTCCGTGAATTTCTGTATCAGAAACGAGCTGAGGGTGTGGCACGCGTATGCCTGCAGATTGCAGCCGTTCCTTGTCGGTTGTGGTAAATCCTTGTTCCTCCGCGTCAAGCACCTGTTGATAGCGGATCCATACATCAAGCGCTTGATCATTGTCGATCAAGGGCTTAAATTCTTCCTCATGGAGAAGCCTGGCTTTGCTGGAATCATTTTTCTGTGGTTGTAGACGTTCATTTTTGAGTAGGCTCGCAGTCATCTCTTCTTCTCCTATGGTTGCTCTTCCTGGTTCAAAGTAGAGGTTTATCTTCAGATATCGGAAGCAATCTATCCCGATCGTGGGCGGGATCTTCGTGTTCTGGAAGATTGTCTTCAGGAAAGTCCTCTGACCACATGAGTCTGTAGGATTCGTCGGCGTAGTAACGGAGATAGTTTTGGAGATCCTCTTCTGTGCATCTTCCCAAGAGATCTATATGGTTGGAATGTAAGAGCTCGGGGCAATCCAATGATCTTTCCTTTCGAAGTTCTGTGCGCCACAAACGAGCATAGAGATCTTTATCGTCAAGATGGTTCGTGTTGTGAAGATAAACCTTCAGGTCAGCAAGACCATGGATAACCTCCCATAACTTGAGATGTAGATCGTGGTCAGCGAGGGTTTCCGGTGCAGGCAGAGAAATACCTCTCTGGATCAATCTGTCGAAATCGGTGAGTTGATTCCCAATCGTGGTGGGATCGAGAACGCTCTTGACCCTTGAGTTCATAACCAGATCCTTTCTGTCGAAGTGTCTTGGACTATGTTTCATCAGGGTTTAAGCAAGGAATGGACCAGGCCTGGCGAATCGTAAAGATTCAGTGAACCCGATCCAAACGCAGCCCTTGGCGGAGAAGAGACAGAGATGCCGAATGCACATGCGGCATCTGGGAGGGGATTTCACTTCCAGGTGCGTATCACGGCATTCCAATCTGTCTCCTCTTCCCACGACGGTTTATTTCTGGATCGCTTTCACTGAATATTTACTCATCGTCCACCTTTTCCCAAAAGGACAAGGGAGACCCATTGGGGTCCGTTGGAAGTTGATGTGGTGACGGTTTGTTGCTGAGAAGAGATAAAGAAGGAAGATTGTTGTCCAAGGTCCGGACGAGATTGGACAGTGGAAAGGACGACTACAGTCTTCGGGAAAGAGATTGAGCGGCCTTGAGGCAAAGAGCCATGATGGTAATTTGCGGATTGACCCCGAGAGATTCCGGGATTACGGACGCGTCCATGATATAGAGATTGTCGATCCCATGCACCTTGAGATCCTGGTTTACGACTGAATCGTCGATGCAGGATCCCATGGCGCAGGTGCCTACCGAATGAAACGCGCCCAATTCGAGGTCTATGGGTCTTACAGGCATGCCTTCCAATCGATTCAAGTCTTGAAGGGAATCAATCTCGTGACAGGGAGAGAAGCCGGTGAAGACTCTGAGGGCACCCGCGGCCAGAAATATCTCTGCCAGGCGAGCTATGCCGAAACGCAGTTGATGGGCATTACGATGGCTTAGATTATAGTATGCCCAGAAAGGATATCCCCAATGTCCCTTGAAGACCCTCCCTGTGTTGGAATCCTCGACAAATATCCCAAAGGACGAGAGGTTCCTGTATTGAACCATCAGATCCTTCAGCCTATGTCCGCAGCCTGGCAACATGGTGAAAAGAAAGCTCGGATGGAGGAAGATTCCTTCCATGAAAACACCAAGATCCTTCCAGTGGTCGATATAGGCTCCTTGTGGTAGAGCGACATGACCGTCAAGGGTCTCCTCGAACAAGGCGACCACTCGGCTGGCTGGATGGATCTGCAAGCCCTTGCCTATCCTTGGAAGACGCCTGCCCAATCCTGCTCTCAAGAGAAACGCCGGGGAAAGCATTGCCCCCATGGACAATACGAACGCATCGGCATGGACCGTGAAAGGGCCTTCCGAAGAAATGCCGTGCAGGAATTGGACCTTGTCCCTTTTCACCTTCATTCCTTGCACAAGGTGCTGGGTTTGAATTCTGGCGCCATGGGACAGAGCGTCCGGAATGTAGGTGCGATCCACGCTCTGTTTCGCTCCTGTTGGACAGCCAAATTGACACCGTCCGCTCATCCGACAATCCCTGAGATTGTGAGATAAAGGTTGAATAGGGATGCCCAATCGATCGCAGCCACGCTTCATGACGGTCCAGTGTTGACCCAGAAGATCTTCAGAGACTACATGGGCATGGATCCTTGTCTCCACAGCATCGAAAAACGGTACCATTTCCTGGAATGTTGGACCTTTCCATCTCTCCACTTTAAATTCTGGAGGACGGAAACAAGTGGAAGAGTTGATGGTCGTGGTTCCACCCAGGGTGCGCCCTAAAGGCAATGAGATCGGGGGATGTCCGAAAAGAACGGTGCTTCCGGCGTCCCTGTACATCTGCCGGAATCCATCCAGTACCGTTCCATAGTTGGAGGGAGAATAGGGCTTTCCCTCCTCCAGTAGAAGGGTGTCAATATCTGCTTGAGCAAGGCAAGCCGTGGTGACAGAGCCTCCAGCTCCGCTTCCCACAACCGCGACCTGGCAATCATAATTCCGGGTGAGACGTTGCTTCATGAGAAGAGTTCTCCGATGCGAGCCCCAGATTGATCTGTACCTCAGGGAGAGAATAGAGCGGCCCTAAAGCATACAACTTGGCCGCAAAGACGACCCATCGAAACCAATGGATCTTATGGGTTTCCATCCGATCCATGACCCGACTCCTGGCCGTAAGAGGGAGGTTTCTCATACGTCGAAAAGAAATGCAGGTTATAATGGGAGATATATCCATGAGATGAAGAAGAAGACGAGACACAATCTGGGTGAGCTTGGGCTGGGCAGAGATGAGATCTTCCGCGCGGTCCAGAGATATAGATGCATGGTCCTTATACCCATCCTGGAAAGCCCCTCCTCTCGGGACCAGGGTGTCGCCCAGCGTGGCAAGAATATCCCTTTCGGTCTCGGTCAGAACATGTATTCCGGTGGAAGCCGGGATCCATAGCGCGAGCGTGATCAGGAACAAGGCTCCGTCGGTGATCCAACCCACAAGATAGGGAACCTGGAAGGTGAAGAGAAAAAAGACGAGATACAGGAAGCTGGAAACGAGTTTGGAAATCAGAACAAGCGTCACCCAGGAGCGATTCTTTCCAGGATCCGAATAGATTCGACGACAGGACCAGGTGAGCATGCACATCATGCTCACCGCGAGAATTCGCCAGAAGGCCCCCTCTCCATGGGAGGAAGCAGGATAAGGCGCCAGGATCGACGTTTCTTTTCCTGCCGTATCAAGCCATCGTGGGAGGGAGCCTCCACATACCAGGAAGAAGATCGCGGTGACCAGAAAAGAGACACACAACAAATGCATCCAACGCTGGAACCAGATCTCGAACCTGTTGAGGCGAACGTTCATCATGTCCGGTCCATCTATTCAGATGTTCTGCGGTGGCGCAACCTGTCCAATGTCACTGCGATAACAATGATAATACCCGTGAGGATCTCTTGAATCCAGTTGGCAACCCCTTTTTGAACGCATCCGTTTCGAATGGATGTGATAATGAGAGCGCCCACTACGGTTCCCAGCACAGAGCCCTCTCCTCCGGACAGACTGCCGCCTCCAATGACCACTGCCGCGATGACCTCCAGTTCCAATCCCACTGCTACGGTCGGATCTCCCACAGTTAGGCGTGAAAATTGCATCAATCCAGCCAATCCCGCGAACGCGGAACTCAAGGTGTAAATATAGATTTTGGAACGGACAACCGGCACGCCGCAAAGTCTGGCGGTCAGTTCATTGCTTCCAATAGCAAAGGCGTATCGACCCAACCGCGTATATCTCAAAAGTCCCACCATCCCCAAGGAAAGCAGAAGCATGATCCAGACCCCCGGTGGGAAAATCATGCCTCTTTTTTCCGCGGGCAAAGACGCCAGAAGACCGTTAAGCCAGGTCAAATCCGCATCGATCTTCTGTTCATTGCCAAGTCCCTTGGCTGCGCCACGCACTACCAAAAGCATCCCCAAGGTGACAATGAAGGGAACCACCTTGAGCTTGGTAATGAGTAATCCATTGATCGTTCCACATAGGGCGCCCACGGCAATCGAAGCCATGGCCGCAAGCAAAGGATCCACGCCTCTTTGTAGCAGCCAGGCAACCACGACGGAACACAAGGCCACTACGGAACCTACCGACAAATCGATACCCCCGGCGATGATGATCAGAGTCATGCCCAAGGCGGCAATGCCCACAATTGCGGTTTGTCTTGCGATCAATTCAGCATTGCGGGGGGTGGGAAAGGTTTCCGGTTGAAGAAGCGCAAAGAGAGTCCAGACCAGCATCAAACCAAAAACAGGCCCGAGGATGTTCAACCACCGACGTAATGCAGGGTTCATGCGCATCTCCCCTGTCCCGTGGCCTCCAACATCAAATCATGTTCAGTCCATTCCGAGACCGGTTTCGCTCTGCCCAGGATTCCCCTGCACATGACTGCTATGCGATCACAGACGCCCAGGAGTTCTGGAAGGTAGCTGCTCACCATGAGAATACTCTTGGGCTGAGTTTGCGATGGAGAAAGACCTGAAGCCAATTCATCGATGATCTTGTAGATAAGAGCCTTGCTTTTCACATCAATTCCTCGGGTGGGTTCGTCCAGAAGCAAGAGATCTGCATCGTGCAACAGAAGCCGCCCCAAGGCGACTTTCTGTTGGTTTCCTCCGGAAAGGGCTTGAATCTGTTGCATTGGACCCTTGCATCGAATGTCCAGTTCCTGGATCCAGCGGGTAGAGGCATTCCTCATTCGGGAGGGAAAAACCAGACCGCAAGGGCCGAACCGGCGAAGACAGCATAATGTCATGTTGTCCGAAAGGCTGAGACGTAACGCCACGCCTTCCGCCTTGCGGTCTTCGCTAAGAAAACCGGTGCCTTGAAGCCAGCGTGTCACAGGGGATGCGGGGCCAGTATACATGCCGATTCGAAGAGATCCCTCAAGGACCCGGTTCAAACCAAAGAGGCTTTTCAAAAGCTCGGTCCTTCCTGCGCCGACCAGACCTGCAATTCCCAAGACTTCGCCACGGCAAAGGGAAAGAGACGCGGATACCGGTAATGGAGATCCCTTGAGGTCCTTTGCCTCCAGAACAGGCTCTCCTTTGGATCTCTGGCTCCTCGGATAGAGCTGTTCCACAGTTCGCCCGACCATCATGCGTACCATTTCCTGGATGGATATCTCCGCCGTATTTCCAGAGCCTGCGACCTGTCCGTCTCTAAGTACGGTAATCCGGTCCGTCACAGCCTTGACCTCCTCCAGGAAATGAGAGATATAGACGATGGATTGCCCTTGCCTCTTGAGTCGGCGAATCAGTTGAAAGAGGCGTCCCACATCTTGTTGGGCCAGGCTGCTCGTAGGTTCGTCCAGAATGAGAATCTTGCAACCGGAAGACAGAGATCTTGCGATTTCAACGATTTGTTGGGCTCCAACAGAGAGACGTTGGACTTTTATATCAGGGTTAATTTCCGGATGATCCAACTCCCGCAGCGCGTCCACGGCCCGACGTCGAATTTCTTTACGCAACATCAGGCCGAAGCGTCTCGGTTCCAGTCCCAAAACAATGTTTTCCTCGACCGTGAGATGGGATGCCAGGGAAAGTTCTTGATAGATCATGCCTATGCCTGAAAGGCGGGCATCCAAAGGGCTTTGGGGACGGTAACGCGTACCGTCCAAGAACATTTCTCCCGAATCTGCGGCCAGCGCCCCGGACAAGATTTTCATGAGCGTGCTCTTGCCCGCGCCGTTCTCACCCACCAAGCCGTGGACTTCACCGAGGGCCACCGAGAGCTGGACAGATTCCAATGCCTTGGTGGCACCAAATACCTTGGATATGCCTCGCATGTGCAGACGAGGCACGGATGAAGCGAGTTCTTCTAGCCCAGCCATTCCGAAAGGTCCGGTTCCAATAGCTGCTTGTTTTCGGGCTCGTCCATGGCTTCCGGAGTGATAACCTTCACTCCGGTATCGATCATTCTTTCCACCGTTTTTCCCTGAAGATGCGCCACAATGGTGTGTACCCCGAGGTACCCCATCTTCATAGGATTCTGAAGAACCAAACCATGAATCTGATTGTCTTTCATGGCCTGAACCAGCTTGGGCGAACTATCAAATCCAACAAAAAAGACCTTCCCTGCCAAGGCGCTGTCCTGCAACGCGCGAAGCATACCAAAGGTGGTAGATTCATTGGGACAAAAGATGCCATCTACTGTCAAACCATCTCCGGACTTTAGGGGAGCCAGCATGCTTTCGCTGGCCTGATACGCGCTTTCCGTGGTCGCTCCTCCATATTGATTGGAGCTGACCACTTCGATGTCAGGAAATTCCGCTATCGCGTTCAGAAAGCCTCGTTCCCTGTTCATGGTGCTGGCCGAGCCTTCCTGATACCGAAGCATGGCGATCTTCCCTTGCCCATTCAAGAGCTGGGCCAAACGTTCACCACCCAGTTTTCCACCCAGATAATTGTCCGTAGCTACGAAACTGATGTACGCATCCGTTTTGAGGTCAGAATCTATGATGACCACCGGGATGCCTGAACGTGTAGCTTCCTCGACAGGCAATCTCAAGGCCGTATCATCCAGGGGCGCCAGAACCATGCCCGAAACGCCACGTGTGATCATGGTCTCGACCACTTTGACTTGTTCTTCTCTGGCATCTTCCTTGAGCGGGCCTTTCCAGATGATCTCTACATCCAATTCCCTGGAGGCTTTTACCGCGCCGGCATGAATGGATTTCCAGAATTCATGGGTAGTGCCCTTGGGAATCACGGCGATGGTCAGAGGCTTTGACGCCTTCTCAGGGGAAGGTTGAGAAGGGGAAGGTTTCCTGATTTCTGATTTGGGGGAAGAAGACTCCTTCTTCTTACATCCCAACCAGGCGAAAAGCAGCAAAAAACAGGAGGCAAGGACAGTCAGTTTCCTCATCACAGATTCCACCTTTCTTTGATATGTCAATGAACACTCATGATGTGGATTCCAAGTTCTCCAAGAGAATATCAAGATCCAAGACTTAGCGCAAAATATATGAATTCACGCAAAGTTGACACATCTGGATCACTGGGTTTCCGTTTCAAGTGAATCTGCTTCTCCTGGGAGGCGATTTCGTACCCAGAGAGTTTTGTAGTAGCATGTTGTAAATTTCTTCTCAAATCGAGATGGTCTCGTTCTGGGTGAAAAGAATCGTTATAAAGTTATGGCCGGCGAATCATATCGAGATATAGTTCTTCTTCCTCAGCCTCAGAAAATGCAACGATTGGACGGTTGCTTTCAATGGCCTGATGATTCCTTGATTTGCCTTTCGGGGAAATCTTCGGTGGAATGGGTCAGGATCGGCCATATCGTTCAGGATGCCATGTCTCGGGTTGGATCAAGATTGGAATTGACCGCGGCTGGGGGATCCGATGACCGCAGGAATCGAGTCATCCTCTCCATTTCTCCAGGTGGAATTCCGCGGGAGCAAGGGTACCTTCTGGTGATCCTGGACAAGGGGATCGAACTGGTGGGTGCAGATTCCACTGGATTGTTCTACGGTGCCATGACCTTGAAGCAGATCTGCCGACAATTCTACGGACTAGGCTGCCTGCCTTGCCTGCGTATTGAGGATTGGCCGGATTTGCCACATAGAGGTGTCTTGATCGACATCAGCAGGGACAAGGTTCCTTCCGTGAAGACCCTCATCGCATTGATTGATCTTTTGACCGAATGGAAAGTCAATCAGCTACAACTCTATACGGAGCATACCTTCGCCTACCGTAATCATAGGGAGGTTTGGAAGACTGCCTCTCCAATGACAGGAGAACAGATCCTATTTCTTGACGCGTACTGCAAGGAAAGATATATCGATCTGGTTCCCAATCAAAATTCCTTCGGTCACATGTCGCGCTGGCTTTCCTTGCCCGCTTATCGGCATCTTGCGGAGGTATCTGAGGTGTGCGACACGAAAGGGGATCGAATGGATCCTGGCACTCTGTGCCCTTTGGAGCCTGAGTCCCTCGTTCTTTTGGATGAACTCTATGGGGAATTATTGCCCCATTTTTCTTGCACGCAATTCAATGTGGGTTGTGATGAAACGCTGGATCTTGGAAAGGGACGAAGCAAGGAAAAATGCGAGGAAAGAGGGACGGGTACCGTGTACATGGATTTTCTCCTTGAGATCCACAGGAAGGTTGCCTCCAGGGGAAAAACCATGCAATTCTGGGGAGATATGCTGCTTCGTTTCCCTGAATCTATTCGTCGCCTCCCTGCGGATGTAATTGCGCTGGTCTGGGGATATGAGGCAGATCACCCTTTTGAGGAGCAATGTGAACGCTTTCTCGAGGAAGGAATTCCTTTTATGGTCTGTCCTGGCACTTCCAGTTGGAATTCTATTGTGGGCAGAACAGACAACGTTATGGCCAATATCCGAAGCGCCGTTCATGCGGCAAGAAACAAGGGCGCCTGTGGTGTGTTGGTGACGGATTGGGGTGACAACGGACATTGGCAACACCTGCCTGTATCCTACTTGGGGCTGGCGTATGGGGCAGCTGCGAGTTGGTGTTTGGATGAGAACGAAAAGATGGATCTGCCCCTGGCGTTGAACTTGCATATATTTAATGATGCTTCGCAAGTCATGGGAAAGATCGCTTATGAATTGGGCAACCTATACCAGTTGTGCGGTGATCTTGCGGTCAATAGGTCAAAACTCTTTGATATACTCTTTTCCGTCGATGAGGCCATGGGAACGGAGAGTCCATGGGACGCTCTATCCATCGAAAACCTTGAAAACGTGAGAACCCGTTTGGATGAGATCATGCTCTCTTTGTCTGAAGCCAGGATGGCCAGGACCGATGCAGGACAGATCATGGATGAATTCAGAAACAGCGCGGGATTGTTGCGTCATGCTTGTCATCTTGGGGTGGCTCGTTTGGAATACGGTGAAATTAAGGATATCCCGGAGAATACCCGGCACGTGTTGGCGGTTGAATTGGAGCAGCTCATCATGGATTTCAGGAGATTGTGGCTTGCCAGAAACAGGCCTGGAGGTCTGTCGGATAGTATCGGTAGATTGCGACGCATTTTGAAGCTCTATGCCTTGGAACCCACGATGCCAGGCCAGTCAAAGGATACTACTGAGGATTGATATCCAGATGTGCCTCTACGTCGAAAGGATATAGATATGGCTGACGATCGATGGATATTGAAACTGGAGTCGGGTCTTCATGACAGGAGAAGCTGTCCGTTTCTCCTTGAAGCTCCCCAAGGGATTGGCCCGCATGAAAACCTTATGGCTTGGGATGGGATCCATGTTTGGCCCATTCAAAGCTTCCGGTGGAATGGGGCAACACTGATCTGTTGTGAGATTCCTTTTCTGGGGAAGGGACGTCATGTGCAACTGGAGGTAAAAAGGGCTCCCAATGGACTCTTCATGCAAAGGATGGAGACGAGGAAGGAGGAAGATCGTGTGGTTTCCATTCTGGACCAGGGAGAGTTGTTTAGCACTTATCATGGGGATGGCCAGGTTGCGCGTCCCTATTTTTATCCTTTGCATGCGCCGGGACAGATACAGGTCACGCGGGGGTTGGGACAAGATGAAGTGAAGGATCACGTACATCATCGTTCGCTCTGGATATCTCATGGAGATGTGAATGGAACGAACAACTGGAGCGATGAGGAAGGACATGGCAGGACAGTATGTAAGGAGATGTCGGGTTTGTTTAGTGGACCTGTTGCGGCTGGTTTTTCCACGACAGGTTCATGGGAGACTGCCTCAGGCATTCCTCTTCTGGAAGAACGTCTTGCTGTCAGAGCGTTCGGAGGAACGGATCCGTTACGTATTTTGGATGTGGAATTGACTCTGGGAGCCTATGACCAGGATCTTGTTTTTGGTGATACCAAGGAAGGTGGACTTCTTTCCGCCAGGTTGGCTTCCAGTATCGAGGTGCGTTCCCAAAGAGGGGGACAGATCACCAATGCTCACGGAGGAAAGAATGAGGACGAAACCTGGGGAAGAAGATCTCCATGGTGTCATTATGGAGGATGGGTTGAAGGCAAGAGAGTGGGACTGGCGATCATGGATCATCCCTTCAACCCCCATCACCCTACATACTGGCATGTGAGGGATTATGGTCTCATGACGGCCAATCCATTTGGAATCAGTCATTTTTTGGGTAATTCAGCTTTGAGAGGGGACTGGACATTGAAGGCGGGTGATCAGGCTCGATTTTGCTATCGAGTCATCGTTCATGTTGGTTCGCATCATGATATCCTCATTCGGGATAGGTATTTCGATTGGGTCTCGCCTCCTAACGCCTGTTTGAAATCTGTTTCCGGGTGAGAACATGATCAGTGCCGTGGTGATTACGAAGGATGAAGAGGGGCGGATCAGAGCATGTTTGGAACGCCTTGCTTGGTGTGATGAGGTGCTGGTTGTCGATTCGCTCAGCCAGGATGGAACCGTGGAGATCGCGAAATCCATGGGAGCCAAGGTGCTGATCAGAGAATGGGATGGGTTTGCGGGTCAAAAGAACTTTGGGATGGAGCATACGATTGGGGACTGGATCTTGTTCGTGGAGGCAGACGAGTGGATTACCTTGGACCTTCAAAATGAAATTCTTGCTGTCCTGAAAACCCCCGATCGTGTGGGATATCAAATACCCCGTCTCAATTATTTCCTCGGAGAACCGGTGTGGCACTCCGATTTATACCCAGATTATCAGTTGCGTCTGATCCAAAAGGGAAAGGGACGCTACACCGAGGATACCCCACCTCATGAATCGATCCGAGTGACAGGAAAAGTGGGATATCTTATTCATCATATGATACACAACTCGTACAGTGATCTTTCTTCTTTTGTGGAGAAAATGGACCGTTATACGGATGTGGCGGCAAAGGACATGGCAAGCAAGGGAAAACGTTTCTATCCCACGGTGATTCTGTTCAGAAGTTTGGCTCGGTGGATCAAAATATGGGTTTTCGAGCGAGGATTTCTTGATGGGTATAGAGGGCTTATCCTCGCTTGGCTCTACGCGTTCTATGTGTTCTGCAAATACGCGAAGCTATGGGAATTGGAGCTCCGTGAAAAGACGTTGTCGTCGTAAACATTCAGGCAACCCAATCTTCGCTCAGATCATAGCCTCTTGGTGTCAAGGCTCTGCCCGGATCAGGTGCATTGGATAGTAACATTTCGTCTATTCGTTCTCAGAAGGAATGTCAATCATGAGAGTGGCCCTTGTGCGAAAGGCCTATGTTTATCATGGGGGTGCAGAACGCTATATCTCCACGCTATTACGCAAGCTGGTGAGTGAGGGTACAGATGTTCATGTGTTTGCAAATACGTGGGAAATCGATCCTGATATCGAGGAAAAGGTTGCCTTCCACAGGGTGCCTATCCTGCCTGGTCTATCCATCTTTCAGGTGGTCAGTTTTGCTCTTTTGTCCCGCTGGTTGCTCTCTAGATATAAGTTTGACCTCATTCATAGCTTCGATAAAACGTTCTATCAAGACATCTATCGTGCCGGAGATGGTTGTCACAAGGAATGGCTCAAATTGCGCAAGCAAGTGGTTTCTTCCTGGAAACGTTTCAGTATGAGCGTCAACCCTTTGCATTTGAGCCTCTTGGCCATCGAGAGACGTCTTTTCGCAAGAGGCGCTTACAAGAAGATTATTGCCACATCCAAGATGGGAAAGAGAGAAATCATGGAGCAATATGGCGTCTTGGAGAGGGATATCGTTGTAATTCATAACGGGGTGAATCATGACATATTCAACGACAATAACAAGGCAGAAAGACGTTGTTGCATTCGACTTCGCCATAGGATTCCCATGGATCATATTATGATTCTTTTTGTTGGGTCGGGGTTTGAACGGAAGGGCTTGGCATGTCTCATTCGGGCTCTGGGTCTTTTGAAGAATCATGTGCCTTGCATCGGCGGTATGGTGCTTGGAAAGGGAAACAAAAGGTCGATGAAGTCTCTGGCGAGGCAATTGGGGATAGAAGAGCGTATTTTGTTTTTGGGAACCAGGACAGATGTTGCGGACTATTACGTCGCCGCGGATATCTTTGCCATGCCAACATTGTATGAGCCATTTGGAAACGTTTATTTGGAAGCCATGGCGAGCGGAATCCCTGTTGTCATCAGTTCAAGAAGTGGTGCTTGTGATCTGATCGAGAACGGAATAAATGGACTGGTCTTGGACGATCCATTGGATGTAGAAAAATTATCCCAATGCATACTGCGTCTCACAGATCAAGAATACGCCGCAAGAATCGGAGAGGCGGGAAAGGCCAGATCTTATGAGTATTCGGACGAAAGAAATGCGGAGCTGACCCTCCAGCTATACCATGAGGTATTGACTGATACATGATATGAGGTCCAATAAAACCTTTCATTTTTTCTATCCCAATCATCTACCTTTTCCCCAAATGACCGCGAGGTCCATTCAAATCCTTGAGACTTGTCATGCTTTGTCGCGGGGAGGTGCAAAGGTACGATCCTTTTGGGCTGGACTGCCCCGTCCTGGCTGGAAGCAACGAGGCCTCGAATTTTATGGGATCCAGCCTGTACAAGGTCTTCACCTTCACCGGATACCTTCTCTTCTTTCCCAAAGGACCTCTCGGATTCGCGTCTCTTGGAGGCTTCCATTTGACCTGTTTCTTGGTGCTCACTTTCTGACCGCTGCGATGAGACATAGAAGGAACCGGTGGATCTTTTATACCAGGGACATGGACGCAGCCGCGCGACTTTTTCCCTTGGCCAGACGATTGGGTATTCCCACGATCTACGAGGCCCATGATCTGAAACAGGAAGCGCTTCGAATGGAGATGGAAGAGAAGGGACAGCACGTGGATTGGACCAAGTTGTCTCGTATAACACGAATGGAGAATACCGTACTGAAATTCGCGGATGCCGTGGTCTCTGTGTCCGAAGGGACTCTGGACTCCATTCAATCACTGACACCTGATGGGATTCATTGTCTTATCCGAAATGGGGTCCGGTTGCCGAGGCCTGAAGAGCTTCGATTGGGTGGAGTTCCAGGCGGTCCTGTTGCCTATAGTGGTCATCTCTATGGCTGGAAAGGGGTGGATCTCATGGTACAAGCTTTGGCCGCGGTTCCCAAGGTCCCTTTCTTCATTCTGGGAGGGGACGAAGATCCCGGTACACTTGGAGCCCTCAGGGAACAGATGACGCTGATGGGATTGCACGATAGAGGAGAATTGAGAGGTTTTGTCCCTCCGAGGGAGGTGCGATCTCATCTAATGCAGGCCAGAGTACTTGTCCTTTCTCTCCCAGACACCTACTACAATAGACGATTTACTTGTCCTCTCAAACTCTTGGAATATATGAGTACAGGCATTCCCATCGTGGCTTCCGATTTGCCCACCGTATCCCAACTTGTACGGCACAACAAGGACGCGTTGCTTGTTCCTCCAGGGGATGTTCACGCGTTGAGCGAAGGAATTCGTCGACTACTTTCGGATGCTGACCTTTCACGCAGATTGGGAACCTCTGCGGTTGAACGCGTCGCTCAATACTCTTGGGACCGAAGAGCCGAGATGATTCTAAACCTTGCAGAACGCATCTATGGAACCCCCGAATAGCCCCACGGGGAATCGAACCCCGGTTTGATGGCTGAGAACCACCTGTCCTGGGCCACTAGACGATGGGGCCATGTGTCCTTCTTTGACCCATACAAGGGTTATTATACTGAAAGGCTGAAAGGCAAGTCAATCCCGAGAATGCATGGCCAAGGGTCTATTCTGAGAATCTACCCTGCAAGTCCTGATGCCATGTTTTTCCGCGTCCTTCTCTTCGATCCATGCATAAGCAAGAACGATGACAGAATCGCCTATTTCACCCAGACGGGCCGCGGGACCATATAAAGCCACCTTGCCCAAGTCCTTCTCTTCGACAATCACATAGGTTTCCAGTCTGGTTCCGTTCGCAAGGTTAAGAACTTGAACCCTTTCATGCGCATATAGACCGACGGCATCGACCAGTTCTCTTGATAGACCGATGCTTCCTTCATAATGGAGCAATTTGTGGGTCAGAGTACAACCATGGAGCTTGCAACGACATACATTGATCAACATCATCCATCACCTGTCACATATACGTTATCTATCAATCGGGCTTTTCCTACATGAGCAGCCACAGCAATCAATATGGGGAGACGTAACGGAAAGAAACATGGCTGCAATCCATCGGGGTCTACCACAGCAACGTAGTCCACGCTTTGCACCAACGGATTCGACTCGATTACTTCTCTGACAGCAGCTTCAATCCGTGACGGACTATTCTCGCCGCGCATAACAAGGCCTTTCCCTTGTTGAAGTCCTTGATGCAACGACAACGCGGCCTGTCGTTCCAAAGGATCAAGATAGATGTTCCTGGAACTCATGGCCAAACCATCGTTGTCCCTGATGGTGGGTAAGATACATATTTCAACTGGCATGAGCAGATCCTGGGCCATCTTACGAAGGATCGCAGCTTGTTGATAGTCCTTTTGCCCGAAGTAGGCCACATCCGGTTCAACCACATGGAAAAGTTTGGCAACAATCCTGCAAACCCCTTCGAAATGAGTGGGACGAAACGCGCCACAAAGCCCATTCGCAAGCTTCGGCACAAACACTCTGGTCTGATCCATACCGGGATACATCTGGTCATCTGTAGGCGTGAATAGAATATCGACCCCTTCAGCCTCCAAAAGGCAACGATCCTTTTCCAGATCTCTCGGATAGGAAGCCAGGTCCTCTCCCTGGCCGAATTGGGTAGGATTTACATAGACACTGACCACGCAGAAATCGGTCTGTCTTATGGCAGTGCGCACCAGGCTTAGATGGCCTTCATGCAGATAGCCCATGGTAGGTACAAATCCGATCCTTTTCCCATTTCGTCTAGCTTCGCGAGAACGCTGTCTGGCAGTGGAAGTCAGACATATTTGTTCCATCCTCATTTCGCTCCTTGTCTTTTCTCCAATAGCGCTCGAGCCTCATCCAGCATCCCGCATTTGATATAAGCGGCATATAGGGATTGAAAGAGATCATCAACCGGGAAGAACTGAGCCAAATGAGACCTGATGGTTTCCTTCTTTTCAAGAAGCCCCACGGCTCGTTCCAGCCTTGTAACCGCTTCCTGATATTTTCCCGTCATCAGCATGGCTGAACCCGACAAGAATAAACCGTCCAAATATTCCTCCGACATGGCCGTGACAGCTTCGAAGGAGGAAATGGATTGGGCCAGGATTTCCTTTGCTTCCAAGGCTTGATCCATCTTCATAAGCACGATTCCCAATACATATTGAGCCAGTCCGTGATCCTGATCCAAATCCAAGGCTGTCCGAAGAAATGTGGCAGCGAGGGATTCTCGATTCGTGTGAATATACACCATTGCCAAAGCGAGCAAAGGCTCGGGATCGTTCGGGTCCAGTTCATGGGCGTTTTTCAGTTCCAATTCGGAATCTGAATACTGCCCGAGCTTATAATGAATGACCCCTTTAATATAGTGCAATTTCCTGGAATTGGGATGAAGGCTCAAACCCTTGACAGTGAAAGGAAGAGCCTTTTCATGTTTATCAAGCTTCAGCAATGCCTGTAAAAGTTGAACGAAGGCTGCTTCTTCAGAAGGACGTCGTCGAAGAAGTTCACTAAAGGAGTGTACAGCACCCTGAAAATCTCCTCTGACCTGGCAGGTCAGCCCTCGATCCAAGAGATCTTCATCAGACAGGAAGCTCTCATTCGCGACGCTCAACGGATAGACCCTTCTATGTATGTGCCATAAAAATACATTTGCCATATCCAGCTTAATTGTTCACCGAAAAGAAAGACCAAAAAACCGGCAAAGGCCAAGAAAGGACCGAAAGGAATATATTCTTTTCTTCCTTGTCTTTTGGTGATAATAAGAAAGATGCCGATCAAGGAGCCAGAAAGACAGGAGAGAAACACAATCCATAAAACCCCTCTCCACCCCACAAGAGAGCCCAAAAGGGCCAAGAGCTTGAAATCCCCTCGTCCCATGGCTTCTTTCTTGTATTTGAGAAAGGAAATCAACCCCAAGAGAAAAAGCACGCCATATCCACCAAGGACGCCCGTCAGACTTCTCAAAAAGCCTTGAATTCGAGTCAGCTCTTCCCCGTGAACATGAATGGAAGGCCAGAGAATGGATAGGATCAACCCCAAAACAATACCTGGGTAGGTGATTCTGTTGGGTATGATTTGAAAGTCCAAATCAATGAAACTCACCACAATCATTGTGGAAGAAAGTGCCATAGCCACAAGCCATTCTGGAGAGGGACCCAGCAGGCGAAAAGAGAACCAATAAAGGAAGGCGTTCAGGCCTTCGACGAATGGGTATCTTCTTGAGATGGGACTGCCACATCCGCGACAAGCACCTCCCAGAAAAAGAAAACTCAAAAGAGGAATGTTGTCGTACCAAACGATCATCTTGTTGCATTCGGGACATGCAGATCTGGGATAAACGAGTGATAGATCCCTCGGGATTCTATAGATACATACGTTTAAAAAGCTGCCTATCATGGCTCCGACCATGACAAGGGTTCCCTCGAATAGATAAAGGAGCCAAGGGTGACTTAAAATAAGCCTGATACCTTCATCCATGTGTCATTCCTTCGAAGGATTCAGGTTCAGAATCAAAGCGACTTCTTCGCAGTGGGGAAATTTCGGACAATGAATACAATCCTGCCAGACTTTATGAGGCAATTCGCTTTTGTCCACCCTTGTGAAACCCAATTTCTCAAAAAACTCGGGACGATACGTGAGGGCAAAGAGTCTTCTCAGTCCAAGTTGACTCGCTTCTTCAACACATTTCTGGACGATCCTTCTTCCGATTCCCTTCCTTTGAGAATCGATATGAACCACCAAGGACTTGATTTCTCCCAGATTCTCCCAAGAGACGTGAAGAGAACCACAGGCCAGAAGCTCATCCTGGCGTTTGGCTACCCAGAAGTCGCGAATATTATCATATAGATAACTGAGAGGACGGGGTAAGACATGGCCTTCCCGGGAGGCGGTGTCAATGAGGTTCAGGATCTTCGGAACATCCGATATATGGGCCTTCTGGGTCACGATGTCAGGTTTCATCATGTTTTCATACTCGTCGCGTGCTTTAAAGTTCATTAAACTGTGTAACATCATGGGCAATCATAGGAAATATTGAAGTGGACGAAAACACTATAGCATGGACAATGGTGTATTGTTCCACCTCCTAGTGAAAATGATTTTGATAAAATGTCTTATTCTTCAATGAGAATTGGAGGTCCGCGCCAGAGGCTTCTCGGCCTCCTCGCCAGCCGGCCATGATCGGGCACACAAAATATTTGCTTGAAGTCTATATCATATAAGGACTATATTTCTCGTCTTGGAAGCGGGCCGGAAGAAAGGGCGAAGAGGAGCAGGGATGGAAGAAGCGAACTATTTGGATCGACTTATCAAAGCACTTGACTGTTCGGGAGTTCATTTGCTGGGCGTGGCTGATCTGGTGAGGGTTCGGAAGGATCCAGGGGATCTCCCTGAACTCCTGCTGGATTATCCAAGGGCGCTTTCCTTGGGACTTCCTTTATCTGCTGGGGTTCTAAAAACCCTGGTGGATGGCCCTAATCGATTGTACCTGCAACATTATCGGGTTGCCAACGGTATCCTCGAGCAGGCATCCTATCGTCTTAGCAGGATTCTTGAGGAATTCGGATATCTATCTTGTCCTATTCCAGCCTCGATCGTTACCCATTGGAATCCTATGAAAGGAGATCTTTCTCACAAACGTATTGCCGTAGAAGCTGGAGCCGGATGGATTGGGAAGAACAACCTGCTCGTTACGCCTCGTTGGGGATCTGCTGTCCGTTTGGCCACGGTACTGACGGATTGTCCTTTGACGCCTACTTCTTCTCTGGAGGAGGATTGCGGGACCTGTTCGGCTTGTGTGCGCAATTGTCCAGCCCATGCCTGTGCGACAGACTTTTCTCCAGATCATTTGGATCGTTGCTTTGAATGGATCGATTCTGTAAGCAAGAGGAGGAACCTGGGACAACATATATGCGGGATTTGTCAGAAGACTTGTCTTTTCGAAGGATCCTGGGGTAAAAGGCAAAAGGAGGAATCTTTCCCAGAGGACAAGGGAGCAAAATTTGGGTACGGAAAATGATATGCAAAATGGAAGGATGTCAGGACGGAAGAGTGTAACGCTTGAATTTCTCTCACCTGAACCATGTTCGCTTTTTATTGGTGTGCTTGGCAAGGAACAGGGAGATTTCGAGGAAGCGAAATCTTTTCTTCTGGAACGCTGGGGGCCTATGGTGATGGAATGGGGACCTCACCCATTTTCTTCTTATACTGATTATTACCATCAAGAGATGGGAAGTCCTCTCTTTCGATGGTTTGTAGCCTTCGAGGGTCTGATTTCTCCTGAAAGCCTGGTGCGTATCAAGAATGAAACTCGCTCTCTTGAAGCCGAATATCTTCTACGGCCCGGCTTGTCTCCTCCCTGCAGACGGGTCAATCTCGATCCAGGGACTCTCCAAATGCCACGGATCGTCCTTGCCAGCGGAAAGGACCACGCGCATCGATTGTATCTGGGTGAAGGAATCTATGGAGAGTTGACACTCCTCTACGAAAAGAAACGATGGAAATCCTTGCCTTGGACCTATCCAGATTACAGGTCTGAGGCATATCATGGTTTTTTAAGCTCGTTGAGGGAATACCACCGTTTCGCCTTGAGATCCTTGAAAGAAGTGAGATGAACGTCAATGACCTGAATATTTACCGTAAATATTCAGTGAAAGCGATCCAGAGACAAACCGTCGTGGGAAGAGGAGACAGAGATGCTGTTCTCTCACTTCCTTCCTAAGGTACGTTGGAATGCCGTGATACGCACCTTGGAAGTGAAATCCCCTCCCAGATGCCGAATGGGCATTCGGCGTGGGAGGGGCTTTCAAACCGTTCGAAAACAGCATCTCTGTCTCTTCTTCGCCAAGGGCTGCGTTCGGATCGGGTTCACTGAATATTTACTATTTACCTGGGGATCTCTTTCCATGACGCGTGGATCTATGGAGCGCAGTGCAGTATGATGCCGTCGCATCGGCTGCAATATTCTCCAGCGATCTTGTTGATGATCTCAATGACTTTGGGGTTGCCAGGATTGTTGGGCATGGACTCACGTGCGCATATGGCTGGTAAGCCTGCGACAGACCCAGGAACCAGGCCTATCCCGGAATAATCGAAATCATTGATTCCATCGTGGTTCATGTCCATGAACTGCGGATTGAAAATATGGGCGATATATTCCTTTTGCTCTTTATTGATCTCTCCGGTGTTCTGGTCCACCATCAGGAAACCGTGTTCATCAGGTCCCACGCTGAACACGACAAAGGAATCTGTGGAAGGAATCCCTTGTCCCTTCTTATCCTTGTCCATTCTGCAATAGGAATAGAAATGTCGTCGCTTGTCCCAGTGCCTTGGCGCGAAAGGGTCCTTGTATTCCCTGCCTGCTTTTTCCGTAAGGTCGCCATTATCGATCAGTTGTTTGATATACCAAGGATATAGTTCGCTGGTCCATGCAGAAATATCCATACAATTCTCCGGATACTCACCCTTGTCAATGGCATAGCTTTCGATGGCCAAGGCAAGATTGCTGAGTTCCTGCCTGATTCCTGAGATTTTTGCCTTGAGCATGGCGTTTCTAAGGGTAGGCAACAGAATTCCAGCCAAAACCGCGAGGATGGCGATGACAACGAGGATTTCGATCAGGGTAAAACCCCGTTTGTGGTCCGTGAACGATTCTTTCATCATGTCCTCTCTTTTTAAGAGTTTCCCGTTGCTCCTCAAATTCTGCTAATAATATAGCCTACTCATAAAAGAGCGACAAGGAGTTCACATTGGAAGGCTTGGACGGAAGCCTATGCTGAAGCAGAGCGCGCGAAGGAGTTGGTTGATATGGCAGAGATTTCCATGGATGAGGTTCGACATATCGCGATGTTGTCACGCATCTCCTTTTCTGATGAAGAATTGGAAAGATTGAGACATGAGTTTCGGGACATTATCAGATGGGTGGACAAGCTTCATGAGTTGAACACGGAGGGGCTACCACCTGGGGCCGATACGGAAACGTGTTCCACTTCATTTCGAAAGGATCTGACAAAACCAAGTCATCGAGCCGATGTCTGGCGTACGCTTGCGCCGTGGTGCGATGAAGAAGGTTTCAAAGTACCCAGGGTGGTGGAATGATGGCAATCTTTCCCGAGACATCCTGGAGTCTGCAAGATTGCTCTGAGAAGCTCAGGTCAGGGCAAATAAGTTCCGTTGAATTGTGTGAAATATTGTTGCGTGGGATTCAAGAGAAAGATAAGAGACTGAATGCCCTTATCTCCTTGTTTCCTGAACAAGCTTTGCGTCAGGCCGAAACGATGGACCAGCTTCGTCGAGTGGGAGAAGCTCCTTCTCCCTGGGCGGGCATCCCCATACTCATCAAGGACAATCTGTGCATGAAGGATACCGCAACGACATGCGGTTCCAAAATCCTGGAAGGATGCGTTTTTCCCTACGATGCCACGGTAGTATCCCTATTGAAGCAAAAGGGATTCGTGATCTTGGGAAAGACAAACATGGATGAATTCGCCATGGGGTCTTCTACGGAAAACTCTGCCATGGGACCCACCAGAAATCCTTGGAATCTGGATCATACCCCAGGTGGGTCCAGTGGCGGTTCTGCGGCCGCGGTGGCCGCCGGCTTTGTGCCCTGCGCTCTGGGTTCCGATACCGGTGGATCCATTAGACAGCCTGCCGCTTTCTGCGGGGTGGTGGGGATGAAGCCCACCTATGGATTCGTGTCGAGATATGGATTGGTGGCATTCGCATCTTCCTTGGATCAGGTTGGGCCCTTGGCCAGAACCGTGAGAGATGTGGCGGCTCTAGTCGATGTGATATCCGTGCCGGATCCATTGGATTCGACTTCTTCTTTCCTGCCGAGACAATCCGTCGTTTCTGTTCTTGATCAGGGAGTTCGAGGAATGGTGATCGGAATGCCCAAGGAGTATTTCGGGGAGGGGCTTGACGATGAGGTTAGAAGTGGTGTGATGAAAGGGATACAATGTCTGCGTGACGCCGGGGCTGCGGTGAAGGAGATTTCCCTTCCCAAGACCCAATATGCCATAGCGACCTATTATATCCTTAGCACAGCCGAAGCCAGCTCTAACCTTGCCCGATATGACGGAGTTCAGTATGGTCTCCGGAAAAGCGGAAACGACGAGTTAACAGAGATGTATAGAAATACACGTCGTCTAGGCTTTGGGCGCGAGGTGAAGAGGCGCATCATGCTTGGCACCTATTCTTTGAGTTCTGGTTATTATGACGCTTATTACTCCAAGGCTCTTCGAGTCCAGGAGATTCTGCGACGGGAATTCGCCGAGGCGTTCAGAACCTGCCAGCTTCTGGTGACTCCTACAACATCCACGGCCGCGTTTAAGCTCGGAGAAAGGATCAACGATCCGATTGCCATGTATTTGTCGGATGCGCTCACTGTGTCGGCCAATCTGGTCGGAATACCCGCTGTCTCTGTTCCGTGTGGACTAACCGACAAGAGGCTTCCTATAGGTATTCAGCTCTGGGCTGGACCTTTCCATGAGCAACTGCTTTTGAGAGGTGCCTGGATTCTGGAGCAATCCCTGGGGACTCTCGGGATTCCTGATTGGGAAAAATAGAGTCTTAAGAGGAGGATGTTTTGAAGGAGTCATCTGACATATCAGGGCAAAAGTGGAGAGATCGGGAGGATCTCTCCCCCAGGATGGACGCCGCAGTAAAAGCCATCACGCAATCCTATGATGTTCTTGGAGGGATCCATCATATTCAAGGTCCCAAGCTGCCTTCCAGGGACGATATTTGCGCGCTTCTGAGAGAGATCCTTTCTTTGCTATTTCCCGGCTATGTGACCCCGGCTCATGAGTTGAACCAGATGAATATCGACTATTTCGTGGGACAACGTTGTTCCTCGATTTTCGATCAACTGGCCAGGGAAGTGGAAAAGAGCCTGCGGCATGAATGCGAAAACAGCTCCCATTGTGACCGTCCTTTTGGAGAATGTTATCAGACCGCGATAGACGTGGCCTTGGGACTCCTGGATGCGATCCCCTCCTTGCGCGAGGTCCTGCATCAGGATGCTCATGCTGCCTATAGAGGAGATCCTGCGGCCAAAAGCATCACTGAAGTGATGCTGAGTTATCCCTCCCTCATTGCCGTGTCTGCCTTCAGAATTGCCCATTTTCTGCAGAGAGAAGGAGTGCCTTATATACCTCGCATGATGACCGAAATAATTCACGGATTCACGGGAATCGATATCCATCCCGGGGCTTGTATCGGCTCATCCTTCTTCATCGATCATGGTACCGGGGTGGTAATTGGAGAAACCACGGTGATTGGAAATCACGTCAAGATTTACCAAGGAGTTACCCTGGGCGCTTTGAGTATCAAAAAGGATCTTGAGCGGCCTGAAGTGGTGATGAAGAGGCATCCTACCATCGAAAAGAATGTGACCATATACGCGGGAGCCACGATATTGGGTGGCGAGACGGTGGTAGGGGAGGGATCCGTGATTGGAGGCAATGTATGGCTTACACATTCCATTCCTCCCTATACCAAGGTCATTATCGAATCGCCTTATCAGATCTTTCGGGACATGAAGACTGGAAGACAGGTGGAACGCGAACATTCGCGTTCCAGGTCAGCCGACTCAGGTTCAGCATGAGGAGGAGAGCATGGCAACTCATAGGACTTCGCGAGGCTTTTCTTGGGATGATACTTGCATCCCTTCCCAGGCTTTGGGGTCTGGGAACTTTTATGACAATCGATGAGCCAACATGGATGAAACGCTCACAAGTATTCGCGATGGCAATTCTGAATAGGGATTGGAAAAGAACGGACGTGAGTCGACATCCTGGGGTCACTTTGGCTTGGCTGGGGGCGGGTTCCATGGCTCCAAAAATACTTTGGGAATATGCGGATCAAGAACATGGCAATAAAATGGGATTGGATGAATTCGTGAAAAGGTATGATCCTGCTGAGTTCTGCTTGCCAACACAAGTTGCGGTCGCATTGTCTTGCATCGTGTGTTGCTTTCTTTTCATTCTTCTCTTGTCCCGTTTGACCCGTCCCTGCATAGGTGGCTATTTCGGGGTTTTCATTGCCCTGGAGCCTGTGTTGGTGGGATACAGCAAGGTATTTCACATGGATATGTTGATGACTTCTTTCATGGGGTTGAGTTTTCTGTGCGTTTTGCTTTATTTGAAAGAAAATCGTCTTTTCTGGTGTGCCTGGGTGGGCGTCTTCGGAGCTCTGGCTACCTTGACCAAAATTTCCTCATTTTTCAGCATATTTCCTCTTCCCTTGGTATGTATTTGGAAGGCATACAAGAATCGGTCGGTACAGCATGAAGCTCGAGCCCTGATGCTTTGTGGTGGTGTTTGGATCCTTCTTGTGGCGCTCTGTTGGCCAGCATTCCTATTCCATCCGCTGGAAACACTGAAGCGTTTGCTGAGTGGTGTGGATTATGGGCTAACAACCATACATGGCGCGGATAGTTTCTTCATGGGAAAACGAATTCCAGTGGTCGGACCCTCCTATATATGGATTGGTCTTTTATGTGTCACTTCTCCATTGACGTTGATGACTGCTTTCGTTGGATTGGAAAGATGCCTAGCTTTCTTAAGAAACAGGAAAGAACCATGGACGAGCGAGGCGATAAACATTCTCCTTTTTGTTGCGATGGCCTTCGCTTTTACAATGATGATGATGATAGGCGCGAAGCGTGCCGTGCGATACAACTTGATTATGA
>Ga0114946_10000040_pt1 | contig 56221 bp, 36 predicted proteins | sample WalLakDeSediment_FD_88676 | JGI IMG/M metagenome (GOLD analysis project Ga0114946, IMG submission 88676) | Lake sediment microbial communities from Walker lake, Nevada to study Microbial Dark Matter (Phase II) - Walker Lake 11/02/13 Deep Sediment | ecosystem: Environmental > Aquatic >... | reverse complement strand
CTCGTCGCACGGCCTCGCACCCGGCTTGTACCTCGTGCGCCTGCTCACCCCTCGCGGCCACGCGGTACGGGGGGTGGTGGTGAGGTAGGGGCAGAGAGCGGAGAGCGTGGAGCAGGGGTCGGTATACGCGTGAAATCTGCTATTTGCTTTGCGTGGTGCTCATTTGCCGGAGCAGTATCTTTCGCGCGGATATAGCGATTAGCACCGCACTGCTCTTCGCTCTTTGCTCTATGCTCTATGCTACTATCTGGGGACAGCCGAATAGCGAAAGCGCAACCACGCACCTCGGACAGAGCAAACGCGCACAGCACTTATCCTTTCTCATCAGTACTGACGGATATTCGTGAGAGTTATGATATCTTTTCCTTGCAATGACTCTTAGCATGACGGATATCGAACTCTTCCGGATTGTCATTCTCGCGGTTGCCATGCTTCTGTTGCCCGTCGCGAGTGAACGCATACGTCGCGTAACAACCACCCCTGTTGAATACATGCGAAATGTCGTACATGCCTGTGCGGGGTTCACTATCCTGCTGTTTCCACTGCTGTTTTCCAGGGCAAGCGCAGTCGCTATCTTCGCATTACTGCTTGTGATTTCGAATTTCTTTGCGTTCGTGCGAAACCATGCAGTTTCCAAACAAGACGAAGGTCGAAGTGGATACTATACGGTGTACTATCCGTTATCGTTAGTATTTCTCGCCGTGATATTCTGGGAGCCATATTACGACCTTGTTGTTGCATGTATACTGATTGCATCTCTCGCCGACGCGGTACATTTCACCATAGGCATCGCACGCAGTGCATCTTCGCAGTTTCGCGTCACTAACGCTGCAATGTCTGTTGAACGTAGCCTTGCACTATTCATTATCGGAACTCCGGCCTTGATGTTTTCACTGATGTTGTACGGAGACGGGGGGCTTCGATTCGGAACGGCATTAGTCGAGGCACCTTTCGGAACAACGCTCGCATGTGCAGCCATAGTCCTGTTCGCCACCGCCTGGGAGGCGATTTCACAACGAGGACTAGACAAACTCTCCATTCCGCTCATGACAGCTTTCGCCCTTCACGTGTGTTTCATTGACGACTCAGCTATCCGCTTTATCACCGGTGCGGCATTGGGGCTGGGTGTAGCCATCGCAGCGTATCGCTTCCGACTGCTCGCCGTTTCAGGAGCGGTAGCGGCCTTTCTCCTTGCCGTTGTTGTGTACGGAATCGGTGAATGGATGTGGTCATTTCCGATTCTCGCTTTTTTTATCCTCTCCAGCTTTCTATCACATTGGCGCAAATCGCAGAAGCAAGCGTTCAACGGACTTTTCGAAAAAAGCGGAATTCGGGATGCAGGTCAGGTGGCGGCGAATGGTGCGGTCGCGGGTATTCTCGCGTTTGCATGGTACTTCGTCGCTATTGACGAAATCTATTTGCTCTACCTCGTCGCTCTCGCCACGGTTACCGCAGACACATGGGGAACGGAAATCGGCATACTCTCACGAGGCACCGTCCGTAACATCCTGACCTTTAAAACAACAACTCCCGGAACATCAGGTGGGATCTCGATTGCCGGGACTGCGGGCGGCGCTGCCGGCGCGTTGGTCATAGCACTTACATCGTTCCCATTCGATGCGACACATAACGTATTGTCAATTGCATTCGTCACCTTGGCTGGTATCGTCGGCAGTACCGTAGACAGCATTCTCGGTGCAACCCTGCAGGCACAATACCACTGCACGAAATGCGGCACGACGACGGAGCGTCGCACGCATTGCAATACATCGGCAACTCTCCTGCGCGGTCACGTCCGCATTACGAATGATATCGTGAATTTCGCATCAACATGCATAAGCGTTTCACTGACAACGGGTATGCTGTTATTGGTACGCGGATAATGACTTTACGCGTTTTCTTTCTCATCGTACATTTAGCAATACATTGTGCGAGGTATTCGTGTCGTCCTCTTGTGCTCGTGCCATAGTCTTCGGTTTTATCTCCCTCGCGTTATTCGCTTGCGAGCGTGAGCGCATTGTTGAACCGGGCCTGGACGCCACTCCGCCATTGCCCCCCGCCGGCATTCAGATCGATGCTGCAAGAGACGGCTACATTCTCATAAGCTGGTTGAAGAACACGGAATTGGATTTGCATGGCTACATCGTCTATCGTTCGGAAGTGGATGCGAGCGATTTCATTCCCATCGACACCGTCACGCAACAGTATTTTTTTGATGAACAACGAAGTTACGACACACTGTATTTCTATTACGTGAGTGCTATCGACCGTTCAGCCAATGAAAGTCTGCCATCGGATACTGTTTCAGCTATTTCGCCAAACAGATTCGCACCAGAACCAGTCCGCGAACTGACAGTGAACGGCGAACACAGTGCTACACGCAGGCTTATGCGACTGTCATGGGTGGAAGTCGAGGAATCCGATCTTGCAGGGTATCGCGTTTATCGTTCGACCTCACCCTTCGCCGCACCGGAATCCTCGCTGTTGCTTACCGAAACCGAAGCGTCAATATTCGACGATTCGTCCGCCACGTCGATGTTTTCCCGATATTACTATGCTGTCACGGCTGTTGATCGCGGTGGACTCGAAAGCGAACTTTCAGGCATTCAGTCCGACATCATCAGCTCGCGGCCTCAACAAATTTCTCCACTCGACGACGAGCGAACATCGCCCTTTCCGCTGTTTGTTTGGTCTCGCCTTGGCGAGGCAATCGCCTATCGGCTCACGCTCTCCGTTTCCGAATACACGGGCGAGTTCTGGTCCGTTGTTGTCCACACTACCGATATGGACAGCGTACGACATCGTTTTTCGAGCATCGGACTGGCACCCGGTAGAATGTACTACTGGCGTGTTTCATCGATTACGCAAACGAACGGACGTCCGAACGGTATTTCGGACAGCCGACGTTTCTTCGTCGGCGACTGATAGCATGTTGCACTCGACGGGGGATGGTGTATATTAGTCGCTTCAGGTATCCGCCCCTGAACCAGCAGCGGTCACATTTGTGCATCCATACAACGTCATGATGCGAATGATGCTCGTCGCGTTCCACTTCTCGTTCGCGATGAATGTTGCCGCACAACACCTCGGCGACAGCGTGCGTGTTGTGACGGGACCCGGACAGTTGTCCAGCGGTTTCGAAAGAAACGTCAACACCTTCTCATGGGATTACAATGCTTCCGTAATGTTTGAACATGGCCCATGGCAGGCTTCGGCCAGTGACAGGTTTCAGCGTACCTTGATCCGGACCGGAGGCGAGTCGATTAAGGATCAGAACACACTCGCGATAGATGCATCATATCGATCAACCGATAAGCTCCGCTTCGTATCATCGTTTTCCTCCTTCGTTTTTTCCGATGATCGGGCTTTGGGATTAAACGATCTTGCAAGTACGAAAGGACTGTTCGGCGTAACATGGAATCCTTCAGCGATTATCGAAGTCACACCGATGTTCGGTTTGAGTATAGACAACCAACAGGGAATAGAGGACAAAGGATTCATGTACAGCACCAGCGGTTTTCTAAGAGACCTGCGCTTCGGACAAACCGACGCCAGGGCTGAATTGTATACTTCATCCGAATACATCAATCCCCGTTTCCAACGCGAGCATCGGGCCGTCGGCGAAGTGCTCGCGACTATTTCTCCATCAAGCTTCAATATGTCGCGTGTTTCATATCGCGAAATACACCGCGAATTCTACATTGCACGGGAAACGCCCTCCTCCTTTTCGGAATTTCCGCACAACCCGGTGGAGTCACGAGATGAGCGAATGGTAGTCCTGCAAAATCTGCTCCGCTACGGTATTGCTGATCCGATCATGCTCACTGTTACTGTTGATGTTTCGCAACGGGATATTCTGCGAAGCAGATCGGACCGCATGATTCACAGCGAAACGCCTTTTTTCGACAACGCTATCTCGGAATTCACACTTCGAGGCACAACCCAACTCGACTACAGTAGCGAAAGAACGAATGCGCAGTTCAAGATTGAATTGAGCGAACGGGATGAGACACATCGCATAGAAAGCTTCGACGGTGCCAATCCTGCTTTGTTCGCAAGGCAACAACGACTCGAGGAGCAGAAGAACAACATGATACAACAGGCGATGATAGCATTCAACCTGACGCATGCATTGAGCAGGTCCGATACGCTAACATGGTCTGCGTCATCCGTGAAAATGCAATACGACACACCAAGCGAGCAGAATTTTGACGATCGCGACGAATTGTTTCTTCTGACTGGTTTGCGTTTAACACGCAGATTCAATCCATCCTTCGTCGCCTCTCTCGCCGGCGACATCACCATGCGTCACACCGTCTACATCTTTGCTGAGCGGAGTGCGAACAACACGTGGAACAGGGTGGCACGCCTTGCGGCAACTTCGGATTTTCGTCCCTCGTCGCGCTTCGTATCCCGCAATGGAGCCGAAGTCGTGGCGAATTACACCGTCTACGATTTCGAAGAAAGCGTACAAGGACAACGCAGCTTTTCGCTACGTCAACTCACGATCAGCGATTCGAGCACGTATCGTCTTCATGACCGCCTCTACGTCGATGCATCAGTGCATTTGCGATGGTACGAACGTGGAGAACTCCGATGGGCTGCGTTTACAGTGCGACCGTTACAGTTCTTTGAGGAGCGAAGCATTGCCGTCTCCCTTATGCACAGGGAAGACCGATGGGAGGCTGCAACAGGAATTCGATTATTCGAGCAGACACGTTACGGCTACGAAGGTCTTGCAAGAATCGAGGCTGGGCGCTTGCGAAGCATTGGTCCGACCGCCACCTTTCGCTACGCGCTTACAGGTGGAAGCTACGTGCTTGTCGATGGATGGTTGCAGTTTACGAGCGAGAACGACAGATCACCTCGCGCTACTCCCAACGTCATACTTCACTCCGTCTGGAATCTGTGATCGGGATTCCCTATGTTAGCAGCAGGACGGCTAACTCCCACCAGACCGAGGGCAGCCTACTGAACACGTTGATTCTGACAAAAACCATCAGCATCCCCAGCATCCCGGCGAACATCAAGCTGGTCGAACGTTTCCTCATGGAAATTCAAGACGCTGTTCACCTTGAAGACTCTGTGATGGATCGCGTCATGATATCGATCACGGAAGTTGTGAACAATGGCATAGTTCACGGGAATCACTCGGATCCAACGAAACATGTACATATAACCTGTCACTGTTACGAAGACAGGCTGGATTTCATTGTCTCTGACGAAGGAGAGGGGTTCCATCCCGACGACATCCCCGATCCTCTCGACGAACGGAACCTCCTCAAGGAAGGAGGCCGCGGCGTGCTTATCGTTCGCTCGATGATGGACAAGGTTTCCTTTCATCTTGGCTCAACGGGTATGGAAATACACTTGAGCATTCGACGCACCCCGGATTAGCCATATCGGACACTAGTATCATTATAGGTGATTCCATGCGGACACGACAATATCTTCCGGGCGACGAAACCCGCCTTATGACGATTCAGCGATACATCGCGGAAGGTGAGCGTTCACACCCCGGAGCTACCGGCGAATTTTCAACACTGCTCCGCAATATTGCGCTTGCCGCGAAAATCGTTTCCCGTGAAGTTCGTCGAGCCGGACTCGTGGATATTTTGGGAGCGGTGCAAGACACGAACAGCAGTGGCGATGAAGTTCAGAAGCTGGATATGTTCGCCAATCAGATTTTTATCAACTCCCTTGAGAGCGGTGGTCAATTGTGCGTCATGGCCTCCGAAGAAAACGAGTCTATTATTCCTATACCCGACGAATTCCCCTGTGGAAAATACGCAATGTTGTTCGATCCGCTTGACGGGTCATCGAATATCTCTTCGAATGTGACTATCGGAACCATTTTTTCGATATACCGTCGGGTTTCGTCAGGTTGCCGCGGTACCGAACAGGATGTCGTTCAGCTCGGATGCAGACAGGTCGCCGCCGGGTATGTCATGTATGGTTCGAGCACCATACTCGTCTTCACCAGCGGCAATGGCGTACACGGCTTTACACTTGATGCAACCATCGGCTCGTTTCTTCTCTCGCATCCGGACATACATATACCGGCACGGGGCGCCTGTTACAGCGTCAATGAGGGAAATCGTACGTTGTGGGAAGACGGATTTCGCCGCTACATCGAGTATTTGCAAACCCCCGACGAGGCTTCAGGAAAACCATACAGCGCCCGGTATGTTGGCTCCATGATAGCTGATGTTCACCGCACTCTGCTGTCCGGAGGTCTGTTCGCGTATCCTGCGGACAAGAGAAATCCGAATGGCAAACTTCGTCTGATGTACGAAGCGAATCCCATGGCCTTCATCGTCGAACAGGCCGGAGGACGTGCAACGGATGGGGTGCGTCGTCTGCTCGATATACAACCGGAGAACGTCCATCAGCGCACAGCGGTATTCATGGGAAGCGTCGATGACGTTCATGAAGCGGAAGCTTTTCTTGCTGATCGGAGGCGTTGAACTTTTTTATGGCGATGTCTAAACTCTTCACTGTCTGTTTGACCTTTGCGTTTGCTGCCATGGCAGCAACACCTGTCCACGCCCAACGATCTGCCGGAGAGGACGCGAACATCGATCCTCTTTTCCTGGTCGACATGCCGGTTGCAGGCATTATTCCGGCAACATCGGGATCGGTTGAATGCATGCTGTACCCGAATGGCGGCGTGCTCTTCAGCTTTGCATACGGTCTGATAACCAACCTGAATGTAGGTCTCTCCTTTGGTGGCACAGGCCTAATCGGTAGCGGCGGCATTACGTGGAATGGTCTACCGGGTATCATGTGCCGCTACAGGGTGCTCGAGGAAAACTCGGTGTACCCGGCGTTAGTAATCGGATTCGATACACAGGGGCATGACGGCTGGATACCCGAATTAAAGCAATATGTCATGAAATCACCCGGGATCTTTTTTACAGCCAGCAAGAACTACACCTTTCATGGATTCATCAGCTTTCATGGCGGTATAAACTACTCGTTGGAAAGACATGATGACGATATGGAACCCAATGTGTTTTTCGGAATAGAGAAAACTCTTGGACCAATCCTGTCCGTACTCACTGAATACAACTTCGCTTTCGACAACGATAAGAATAAGCGGGGGTTCTGGAACGGGTCGCTTGCCATAGGCCTCCGTACATCAACGCACATTGGTTTCAATATCGACGTGATGTTCAAAAATCTTTTGACGGCCGATTTTTATTACCCCAAGATAATTCGGTCCCTTCGAATACAGTACGTACGATATCTCTAACACCAGCTTCTTCAGAGTATTCTGAAAAATTACCGCCTCCGTCACTTCCTCCGATCCAACTGCATACGGCACGGACACGTTGCTCGGAACAGCGGAACGTAAAATTCAGCAATGAAGAACACGCCGCCGTCTCTTTACCGATGTGCTCATATCATTACCTAGTGAATGACACTTCTCAGCCGAGCGTCTAGGCGGAAGCACCGGCTTTCTCCGCGTCGTTTTCGTGACATCCGACCGCATTGCATACGCCATCACCACTCAGCCGTTTCATCCTCGTTCAGGAAGAAGAACACAACTGTTCGGAATTCTCTACAACCACTGACCTGTACAGAGGTCACACCAGTACGCCTTTTTTCTCAACATGCTGCTGTTTACTTTGAATATGTGCAATCTGTATTCCCCAAGAGGGATCAAAAACGGCACGAAATTTGTTGTTCTATATACGGATGCAATTTGATCACCGACTACCCGACGAGGTATGCCATGAAACGAACAAGAACACTACTACTTTCCATAGCATCGCTCGCAATGCTATTCGCAATGAGCGGATGTTACACGCAAATCGCGCTACACGAGGATTACCCACGCTACGATGAACGAAACTACGCCGACTATTCGGAAACCTACACCGATGAGGATGGTACCGTAGTAACCAACAACTATTACTACGATTCACACCCTCGTGCGCGTGCGTATTTCAATTTTTATTATCCGCTTCGTTTTGGCTCGGTCTGGTCGATGTACTACGACCCCTGGTATGTTGATTCATGGTATTACTGGGATCCCTGGTGGTACCGTCCAGCGTGGACCTGGCATCGCCCGTGGTATTACTATCCGACATACTGGGGTGGCGGATATGGTTGGCATCATTATGGACATGTCACACATCGTCCCGTGTACTACACCTCAAGGACTGATTCGCGAGTTCGGACCAGCGGAGCAACGAGAACGGATTCCCGGTTGAGGAGTTCGGACCCGGGACGATCCATCGACGGCACGCGAACAATCAACACGGCTGCAACCCGTTCTGGTGCAACCAGAACCGGTTCTTCATACGACAATCTGCAAACGAGAACGAACGAGGTCAACGCTACTCGTTCTACGACTACGAGACAGCAGACTGGAACAACTTCAGACCGCTCGGCCACTCAGACGCGCTCGACCGGAACTCAGACGCGCTCATCCGGCTCTTCGGAAAGCGTTGATCGCACTTCCACTCCGACAAGAACAACAACGGGGACAAGTCAAAGAAGCGGCTCGTCTGATAGAAATGTGACCGCGCCGAGAAGCGGTTCGTCCGATCGCAGCAGCACTGCGCCAACGAGAAGCACCTCGCCCCCACGAAGCAGCGGCTCGTCGCCGACTTACAGAGGGGGATCGAGTTCCAGCGGGTCAAGTTCTGGCGGAACACGGTCATCGGGTTCTTCGAGTTCCGGTTCGTCAAGATCCAGTTCTGGAGGTGGAAGCTCTCGCGGTAGGTAAATCCGGGGTCATCCTCTATACATGATCAACGGGCATCTTCCTCACCTTCAGGGTGAAGGGACTAACAGGAGATATACCATGAAATACGTCATACGTACATCTGTTTTCTTTCTCGTGATACTCGCGTCTCCATTGAACGCACAATTCGTTGAAGATGCGCTCCGCCTCGCCGCACCGCCGACGCTTATCAGCGCACGCAGTGCCGGAATGGGGAATGCCTTTGTCGGCTTAGCAAACGACGCGTCCGCTCTGTATTGGAATCCCGCCGGTCTCGGGCAAATGCGGACGAGCGAATTCACCTTCGGCCTTTCCAATTCTGGTGTTTCCAACCAAGCGACGCTTCTCGGAAACACGAACACGGGAAGCAACCGCGCTACCTCCATCAACAATGTGCAGTTAGCACTGCCTTTTCCCGTCGCTCGGGGCAGCTTTGTATTGGCCGCCGGGTATTCACGCTTGGTTGATTACACGTCGGCCATGTCCGTTGATGCGTACAATCCGTGGAGTTCCATTCAACCATCGCTGTACAGAGATGAAGAATTCCTCGATATGGATTTCGCCTGGAATCTGGGATTACAAGATACCTTGGGACAGGCCCATATACTCAACGACGTTCATCAAACAATCGATGTTCTTGAAAGTGGCAATCTTAATCTCTGGTCCTTCGGTGGAAGCATCGAAGTGGCACCGAACGCCATGGTGGGCTTGGCGCTGAATTTGGTTTCAGGATCGTATCGTTACGATCGCGTATTCATCGAAAGAGATGTTCGAAATGCCCACCAAGGGACGATTTTTGGTATAGACCAGTTCGGACGTACAGATTTTCAGTTCCTTGAATTAGAAGAATTGATAGACCAGAACCTTTCGGGCTTCAATCTTCGAGTCGGCTTCCTGTACAATTATCGTGACCGTGCACGCGTGGGCGCCTCCATTCAAACCGCTTCCGTGATACGTGTGAACGAAGACTTCTACAAAACCGGCAGAAGTGGATTCGCAAACGACAACATGGGCTATGAACTTTCCGTTTACGACATCAACTACACGGTAACGACGCCGGCGGTATATACCTTCGGGGCTTCCTACAATCCCATCGACTGGGCCACAATCGCTGGTGATGTTGAATTGGTGGATTATTCCGATCTCGAATTCAGCGACGCAACGTTTTCCACCTCCGCCCTGAACCGTGACATTCGCAGATTTTTCCGCGCGACTAATAATTTCCGTATCGGAGCTGAAGCTCGTATTCCCAGCACAGAACTCGCGCTGCGTGCCGGCTTCGGGTATCGATTCTCTCCGTTTTCCGAGGATGAAGGGAAAACCGAATTCGATGTCACGACGTTCACGGCTGGTGCGTCGTACTCGTTCGAAGGCGCGATAACCCTGTTCGCAACATACATGCATTCGACGTTCAACACCTTTGTCCGCAACTACGATGACATTTTCGCGCCGGTGGATGCAGTCACAACTGATCAGGAAATCACGGCTTCCCGACTGCTGTTCGGGATTTCATACCGTTTTTGAAAGCGGGGGTTCTTCAGTCTTATCACGCGCCATATACAGTGGCGCGTTTATTTTATCGGAGCGGAACATACCATGTAACACGCTCGGTCCGCCGTCCGCAACACCATGCACGTCAGTCCACACTCTGATCTTTTCTCGTACCTAGCCAATCCATCGGCCCCGATCACGGCATCGACCTCATGAGCCGCGTATGGGGTATAGTGTGTGAACACAGTATTGATTCCGTCCGCGCAACTATAGAGCTGAACGCCGGGCGCGTCTGCTTTGTAGAGAATCTCCTCCCGTACCGGGCCGCATGCATCAACGAACTGCCCGAGATTTTCTTGAAAGCGTAAGCCCGTCTCTCGTGGATGCAAAGGGGAGAAGCGCCTACCTTCCAATGCAAGTGAAGAGGAGGAGAAGGGAATACGCTGCAATGAAGCCGGGTATCCACTACTCCTTTGTTACTGCTCATGCTCAACGGCATCCGAACTGTGTCTGGGCAGATGCGGCGTATGATGCTCCATCAAATGCGTTTATACATGGGTGCAAGTCTCTGACGAAGCGACCATTGCAGGACCGGGTTCGGGGACATTGCCACAGGGATTGCGTCGACCACCAGACGCTCGTTCATATTGGCGAAAGATGCTGCATCACCGTCGTTGGCAGATCGGAAAGCGAGCGGCAGCGAAAAGATGCCAATGATGAACAGGCGACCACGGGTGAATGCAGCACTGAGAACACGCATTTCTACCTCGTAAGAACAGTAGCGCACTACACGCATTCACGTTCGTTCGTGAAGTGGCACTTCGAGGAGGCACGATACCCGATGCTTCGGGAACGCGTGTAGTATGAAGAAACACTCGCATCGGCAATCGTGATTTCCTCCTGACTTTGCCTAGAAAGCACGACGGACTTCATGAAAAGTCAAGGCCATGCGGAACCAACGGGTGCCTTTCATAATGCATTGCTTTGAATGACGATTGCCTCTATATTGTAGGACTAGTATGTTTTCTATGTTTTTCATTGATTTCTTGGAGTGTTCATCATGGGTATGATGACAAAACTGCGCGACAACGCACATATCTTCATCATCGCATTCGCCGTCATCTTCATCGCTTTCTGGGTGTTCGCCGACTTGGACATCGGTTCGATGATGCAGGGCTCACCCAACAACATCGGCAAGGTCGGAAGCAGGGACATCACATACCAGGAATTTCAAGCTGTAGTCGATAGAGTAGCCGAGCAACGCCGGGAAGAGAACAACAACCAGGATCTGACCGAGATGGATTACATCCAGATCAGGGAACAGGTTTGGAACGATTTCGTTACGCAGGCGGTGATTGAGCAAGCCATCGATGATTTCGGTTTGGATGTCACCGACCAGGAAATAACCGACTGGGTCTGGAGCGCCAATCCACCCGAAGAACTCGCGCAACATTTTCGCGATTCCACTGGCGCGTTCAATCGCGACACATACGAGCAATTCCTGCGAAACCCCGGGCCCGAGAACTACGAAGCACTTCTTGCTTTCGAACAACAAATGCGGTCCCAGCTTCTTCGCACTAAACTGACCAATATTCTCACGTCTTCCGTCGTTGTATCCGAACAAAGTATTCGCTCCGCATTCGTTGATCAGAATATCGACTTCAATGTAAGCTATCTCTTTTTCGATCCTCGAACGTTCGCTTCCACGGATACCACCGCGCCTACTCAAGAGGAGTACAAGCGTTTCTACGATAGAAACAAACACAGGTACAGAACGGATGAGATGCGCAAGCTGAAGTACGTCAACTTCCCTGAGATACCTTCCCGTACTGACACGCTTGTCATCCAGCAAGAGCTGGAGAACATCGTTGAACTTGTTGAGAGCGGCGAGGATTTTCTCGACTTCATAGCGACAAGCTCTGAAGCACCGTATGATTCGACTGCTTGGTCGTCCAGGGAACAGGTACGTCCGGAAGTTGCATCCCAGGTGTTCGATCAGCCGGTTGGTACTATTGTCGGACCGATTCCGAACGAGACCGGCCTGTCGTTGTTCAAAATCATGGCGGAACGCCAGAGCGCTGAACCGATTTACAAAGCGTCTCATGTTCTCTTCCGCACCGACGGCGAACAGGATGACGCCGAACAGAGAAGAAAAGCCGAACAAATTCTCGCCCGCGCCCGCGCTGGCGAGGATTTCGCCACACTCGCGGCGGAGAACTCCGAGGAACCCGGTGCAAACGAAAGTAAAGGTGAATTACCGTGGTTCGGAAAAGGTCGAATGGTCAAGGAATTCGAGGATGCTGTTGCAAGAGCACGTAGCGGAGACATCATCGGTCCTGTGAAAACACAATTCGGCTATCATGTCATCAGGGTTCACGGCCGATCCACACGTGAATTGCAGCTCGCGGAACTACGCATGTCCATTCGGGCGAGTTCCAGAACCCGTGAAGATATTTCCGAACGAGCACGAGATTTCGCGTACTTCGCCGGAGAAAACGGCTTAGAAGCAGAGGCGGAAGCGGCAGGGTACGAAGTGCTCGAAACTCCGGATTTCTCGAAACAAGCAGGATCCTTCGTCCCGGGCATCGGCAGCAATCCGTCGCTCGTTAAGTTCGCGTTCGAAAACAGAATCGGAACAATCGGAGAGGTCTTCCGCGGCAACGACGGATACGTTGTCGTCCAAGTATCGGATATTCGAAAAGAAGGGTACCGTCCTTTGGAAGAACTCAAGGAGCAACTCAAACCCCAAGTCGTCTTTGATAGGCAACTCAGGAAAACTCTGGAGCACGCACGCACATTATGTGCCACGAATGCACCGTTGGAACAAATCGCTGAAAACAACCCCGAACTCATTGTCAACGCACTGCCGCCGTTCAAAATCCAGAATGGCGTGCCGAATGTGGGATCGGACCAGAACTTCATCGGTACGTTGTTGAGTCTCAAGCAAGGAGATCGCAGCGAACCGTTCATCGGTCAACGCGGAGTGTATGTTCTCCGGCTCGACTCGCAGAGTCCGTTTGACGAAACCGCATACAAGGTCAAGAAGGAAGAAATACGCAAACAATTGCTCGAACAACTTCAAAACGAATTCGTTCAATCTTGGCTTGAGCAGAGGAAAAACGCCATTCGGATAGTCGACAACCGTGATCGATTCTTCCGTTGATGCGCCGATGTTTTACACATCGATAGATTATTCACACGAGTATGGGTGTTTGACCGGCTAACTCGATCAATCCATGTACAGGACAAGCATGCTTTCCCCCCGAAAAAACTTGAAATGGCTTTTTCTGATCTGGGGGATATTTCTGCTCCCCGATTCGTCCGTGTACACCCAGCACCCGTCACACGACATCACGCTTGCAGGAAACCTGCTCTCCAACTCTCGAATCTATGTATCACCGCAATCTTCCGATCCGGTGTTACGGCAAGCATCAGTGACCATGGACCCGGCGTGGAGCGCTGCACTAATGTATCGACTGGAACTCGTACCCTCGGTGTTACTACGGTTTCGCGGGGAATACCTGTCGGCCTCTCGCGAACTGCATGACCGTCATGGCACACGTTCAATCGACGGGTATGACGCTGCAGCTTTCGAAAGCAGCGCGATGTTCGCCTTGCCCATCGCGAGCAAACGAGTACGCGTTTGCGTTGGCGGTGGAATAGGCCTGTATGTTGCACAACGCCGACTCTCCATCGCCGGTGTCGTCGCTTCGTCCTCGGCTTCCACGGCGGCAGTGGATATTCACGTGCTATTATCCGGCGAGTGTTTCCTCCTCCGCACCTTCTCCCTTCGCGCGGAAGTTCTCTTTCGCGACCCGCATATCTCGGTGCAGAACGCTTTCCCCATTCCCGAAGTCGTGTCAAACGGTATCCCTTACCACCTGAATACTGAAGCGTTCAGATCGACGATAAATCTTAACGGGAATGTTTATTCGGTGGGATTGAGCTGGTACTTCTAACAGCTACATCGATTCGGGTGCTGTGATTCCGATAATCGAAAACCCATTGGCGAGCACTTGGCGTGTCGCTTGGCACAATGCCAGTCGTGCTGCCGTCATGCTTCGATTCTCTGTGACGACGCGGCAGTCATGGTAGAATTTGTGGAACAGCGCGGCCACACCATGGAGATATGTGCAGAGATGCTGCGTCTCGTATGTGCGTGCAGACGCCGCAACAACGTCAGGGAAGTCCAGAAGCGTCTTAATCAGTGCTATCTCGGATTCATGCGTTAACAGAGAAAGCTCGGTGTCATCCGAAGGAGAAACTCCCTCGCTTTCCGCGAAACGCAGTATGCTCGCAATGCGCGCGTGCGCATATTGCAGATAGTATACCGGGTTGTTCTCGCTCTGTTCCTTCGCGAGTTCTATGTCGAATTCCAGATGTGTGCGTGCTCCCCGCATGACGAAGAAATAGCGAACGGCATCTTCTCCCACTTCTTCTATGAGATCATCGAGGGAATAGACGTTACCCGAACGTTTGCTCATCTTCACGGTTTCTCCCTCGTTGACGAAGCTCACCATCTGATGTATGATCACATCCACATTGTCGGACGGCAAACCCAATGCACGAACCGTTGCAAGCACATCCGGAATCGTGGCAATGTGGTCGGCACCGAAGATGTCGATGACCTTGTCATATCCGCGCAGTATTTTATTCCTGTGGTAGGCTATATCGGGAAGTCTATACGTGGGTTCTCCCGTATTCTTCACTATAACGCGATCTTTCTCGGCACCAAACTCTGTCGTTTTCAACCATACGGCACCATCTTTCTGATACGACAATCCTTTTTCCCGTAGTTCCGACAACAGAGCATCGATGCTGCCATCGGAGTACAGACTGTCTTCATTGAAAAACACGTCGTGACGAACACCAAGTCTCACGAGTGTGCGCTGAATTGAAGCGAAGCACCAGGTTTCACCTTGCTTCGAAAAAAACTCTATCGGAGCTTCGAGCTTGCTCTCCCCGTGCTCGTTCCATATCGAGCGCGCAATCTCGTGAATGTATTCACCGGCATAGTGGATTTCTTCCTCGACAACCGCTAATCCGCACAATTCCTTATACCGTTCACGTACGCTTCGGGCAAGATTCTGCATTTGATTGCCCGCGTTGTTGAAGTAATACTCGCGAGTTACAGCCCATCCTGTCCATTCCAGCAACGAGCATAGCATCGCTCCAATGCATACTTGGCGACCGTGACCCGCATGCAATGGACCAGTCGGATTTGCGCTTACCCATTCCACATTCGCTTTTTTCCCCGCATTTGCCTGCAGGCGACCATATGCTACTCCTTGATGCAGAATATCACCGAGTGCTTCGATCAGCCACTCGTGCGAAAATCGAAAATTGATGAAGCCTGGACCTGCAACATACGTCTCCTGAATGTACCGACCATCCAAGTTCAGTAGTTCGATGATGTTTTGCGCAAGCGCCCGGGGGTTTGTTCCTAAAGATCGTGCCAATACCATGGCAATATTCGTGGCAAGGTCGCCATGCTCGGCGACCTTCGGTTTTTCCAGTTGTATCTCCAGTTCGGACAGAGATATATTCAGTTGCGATAGGACATCCGAAATAGCGTCATGGAGGCGTTGTTTCATTTGAAGCGCGTGGTTGTTCTTCATTAGAGTCATTGGTTGGCATCTTCCTGAACACGCTCAAGCGGAGCGTCACCCCATAACCGCTCAATATCGTAATACTCTCGAACTCGGGGTTGAAAGACGTGAACAACGACGTCGATGAAGTCGAGCAACACCCAGTGCAAGTTGTTCATTCCTTCTTTTCTCCATACACGAACATCATGCTCCTTTACACCATCGTCTATCACCTCGGCTATCGCTTTCACCTGTGTATCGGATTCTCCGGAGCATAGGACGAAATAGTTCGTGACGTCCGACAATCCGGTGAGATTCAAGATTATGATGTCTTTTGCTTTTTTCGAGAGAGCGAGTTCCGCTGTCAGGCGGGCGAGATCGTGTGCTTCCAAGTCGGACTCTTGTTGTTATCGTTACAGTATTGGCTTCAACGTCTTATAATCGCGTCCTATCACTACCGAGACGTTGAGATAGTAGTCGGGGTTGATCTGCTGAACGATATTTCTTTCCTCTATTCCAAGCGCATACGCGACGCGTCTGGCGGCTTCAAGGTCGCCGACTCGGTCGATGACAAGCGACTCTTGAACGTCGAAATTCTTGTAGTTAGACGACTGCACTACATCGAAATTCCTTTTTCGAAGGTAATCCGTGAACTTTTGAGCAACGCCTGTCGCACCACAGCCGTTGAGGACGTCAAGCTGTATTATTTCAGCATGTTTTGCCTGACCCTCCGGATGTTCCGTAGTCCATTCAACAGGTTTGTTAACAAGGGTGTTCGTAATAAATGTATACAGGAGGAAAAACACCACTACCCCAAGCAGCCCTATGACGATATTGAGGAACAGGTGTTTCGGATTCAGTGCTTTTGATGAACTCTTCCGTGCCATACGTAAATATACGGAAAAACGAAACGCGTTACCTTCGCGCTGTTCGCGAACACCGTTCGGCTTTCATCGCCAGAGCCAATCGTCTCCGATTTCGTTGAAGAACATGCTTGTTCCTCCTCTCCTGTCATGTGAATAGGGATGCATGTACGGTACGTTTCTGTACTGCAAGCTGAATTGCACATGTTTCGACGGTGAGTAGTCTATACTCGCTCGCTGAAGAAATACTCCCGAAAGATCGTTTTTCATGAACTGCGTGCCCGACCCGAACGGCGACGACATCAGGGCAATGTCCGCCCTGACGCTCAAAGGTTCGGAAACCTTGTATCGCAGACTGTTGATATACATCGTTGTACCAAGGCCATGATCTCCCAGCATTCCGTAGCTCATGGAAAACGTGTGGCGCATTTCAAAATTGTCCGGATTGAACAGACCGAGCAGAGCCTTGTTTCCGGATTGAACGACGCCTTCCGAGACTGACGGGCGTTGCGGTTCCTGTCCACGGAATTGCCCGTGTAGCAGAAATGGTGTCCCGATTGCAACTGTGAAAACGAGGAGTAAAAATCTCATGTTTATCGGTATGTTGTTTCCAAACGTTCTTGATAATTCTACGCAGACGGAGAATCAAAAACAAGTCGAAGCAGCGTCCCCATCGCTTCCCCATCCATAGCTTGGCCTAGAGAAAAAACGCGTGCTGCTTGACGAACGGAACAAACAGAGGCGATACTCTGCGGACCATCAGGTCTTTTAAAAAAATCTGAGATTTTTTCCGTCCCGCTAAGTCCTTATGATTTCGGCACTTTAAGAAAGTCAATAGGGTTCGAAAAAATTTCTTTATTGAAAATCTCTTGCAGGCGTTCTATACTGTTCTTCGTCCACACTGTTCGATGCGCTGTGGATAACGTGTGAACAAGTTGCGCGACAAGGCGAGTTCATAGACCGGTTCACTCAATAGCCGTTTTGTTTTCACGTTTTCATATAGAGAAATGCAGGTGGGTTGTTTCGTAACCCATTGTTTTTATTGAGTTTATCCATCTTGTTTGTTTCACTACGCGAAAGAGTTCTCTCTTTCTTCATTTTTCACTTTTTTTCGTTTCCTTGAAGTGGCAGCGAAACACTCATGTGAATAACTACTTCGCCGATGAACGTTCAAACACGAAAAACCGCTCAAGCTGCTTGGATTGAATGCCTGGAGATGATCAGACCACGGGTAAAACCGTTGACATTCAGCACCTGGTTCGAACCCGTGATTCCTGTTAGCCTCGATCATTCCATGTTGACATTGGAAGTTCCCAGCACCTATTTCTACGAATGGCTCGAAGAACATTTCTTCGATCTTCTTCAACATTCCATCCAAACTGTTCTCGGTGAAGACGCGACGCTGCAATACGCCGTTAAGGTACCCAAACACGAAACGCAGGCGTTTCCTCTACAGCAAAATCCCTACCCCGTTGGCGGGGATGTTCCATCCACAGGAACAGCTCCGATAACGAACGCGAACAACTCCGTACAGGGACAGTGCGTCTCGAATCTCAATCCGAAGTACACGTTCATGAATTTCATCCGCGGAGACGGCAATCAATTCGCACGCGCGGCGGCACTCAACGTCGCGAACAATCCGGGGGAAACCGCGTTCAACCCTCTGGTTCTCTATGGAGGTGTTGGACTGGGCAAGACTCACCTCATTCAGGCCATAGGGAATCATGTACTGGAAGCAACTCCAGATAAACGCGTTTACTACGTCAGTAGCGAGCGCTTCACCATTGATTTCGTCGAAGCTATAGAAAAAAACCGTACGATAGATTTCTCTTCTTTCTACAGAAGCATGGACGTGCTTATTGTCGACGACATACAGTTTTTTTCCGGCAAGGAGCGGACACAGGATACGTTTTTCCATACATTCAACACTTTGCATCAGTTAAAAAAACAGATAATATTGTCCTCAGATAGACCTCCCCGCGATTTGGTCGGTCTCGATGAGCGGCTCATCTCACGATTCCAATGCGGTTTGACCGTCGACATACAACCTCCGGATTTGGAAACACGAATAGCAATTCTCCGAAAGAAAGCAGAGACCGATCAAATCGATATTCCACAGGACGTCATAGAATACATGGCCTCCAAGGTGAAATCGAACATCCGTGAACTTGAAGGGTGTTACATCGGCCTGATAGCGCGTCACACGCTCGAGCAGTTTCCATTAACAGTAGCACTCGCTGAAAGAGTGTTGAAGCACATAGTGGTACACGAAAGCAGGGAACTCACTGTGGAACAGATTCAGAAAGCCGTCGCCTCGCATTTCAAAATCTCCGAAAACGCATTGCGTGCGAAAAGCAGAAAACAGGAGATTGTTCTTCCACGACAAATAGCTATGTTTCTTTCGAAAAAACTTACAAGAGCCTCTCTCAAGACCATCGGTCTACACTTCGGTGGCCGTGATCACACCACCATCATCCATGCCTGTAAAAGCATAGAAAACATCATGGCGAAAGACGATGCTCTTCTCTCCCGCATAGAAGAACTAGAAAAGCAGTTGTCGTATTTGACTCGTTGAATGTCCACGAAGTGTGGATAACCCAGGTGTATATTCCTCTCGGGCAGCGTCTTTTTTGTGGATAGCTGCCCTTTCTTCTGTTATCTACACGCACGAAGCTGCATGGAAATTCTTCATCAACGTACAATTCACACGTTTGCAACATAGCGTGGAACTTGAAGTGCCATCCGTGGAACGCATTGAAACAAAAGACGTAGGATCGAAAGCTGCCGTGCTATTCACATATGCACAGGCTCAATAACATCATCATCTTCATTTGAAGTACAGTCTATGTTGATATTGTTGAGACGCAATTAATCGAGGAAAAGGTTGGAGCAATGGTATGAAGACAAATTCGGATTCGTCGCGTTCTTCTAAAAAGACAATAAATTCTTATATGTTTGGAATATACGTTCACAGGCATACAGACGAACATTGTCGCATATACAGGAATAAACGAGGCGAATATATTATAATATGATGGTTGCCGTTGTTTCTTCACCGGTGATGGAATGCCCTATATATCAATCGATACGTGAAGTGCCAATGCGTCCGATGAAGTTCGGGTCTGCTTTACTATCAACAGACGGAAGCTGCATGAAGGTCTTGCGGCACGGATGCGAGGTTACGGAGCGAACCTCTATTGCATACCAGGCGTTTACCGGAACAAACATATCGGTAGAGAAATACATGATTCGAATGAAAAGCACTGGTACACTTCCGCTCATCTTATACAACATCGTTTGGAATGAACAGGGTATTTGCTAAAATTGAGGCGACGGCCAACGATGTCGTCGAATCGTTCTTCGTCGGAAACGTCATGCTGTTCGTTTGTTTGCACGACTTGAGAAGCATGCGCACGGTTCTGTTCCTTGGATGAAATAACGCGGCCAATCATATCGGATATATCATGCCCTTGTTGAATAGTCCGAATCGGGAAAAAAGCATCGGTGTTTTCGACTCAGGCATCGGGGGTCTTACCGTTGTACATGCGCTCATGCGTCGGTTGCCTTTCGAGAACATTCTGTATTTCGGAGACACGGCACGCGTTCCCTATGGCAGCAAATCTGCTGAAGTGGTGCGTGAATACGCTTTTGAGGACACACGATTCCTTGTTCAGCAAGGAGTGAAAATAATAGTCGTCGCGTGCAATACCGTTTCCGCTGTTGCGCTGGAATATTTGAAATCGCATTTCTCCATTCCAATTATCGGTATGATATCTCCTGGTGCTCAGGCGGCAGTTCGGACTACAACGTCGGGAAGACTTGGAGTTATTGGAACGCTCGCCACTATCGCAAGTGAGTCGTATTCACGAGAGATAGCTTCTATCGACTCGAACATAGAGGTTTATTCAAAGGCTTGCCCGCTGTTCGTTCCCCTAGCGGAGGAAGGATGGAGCGAGCATATCGTATCCAAGATGGTTGCGGAAGAATATCTCCATGATCTGAAACAACGTCACATCGATGCGCTCATTTTGGGTTGTACACATTACCCGATATTACGAAACGTCATTCAACACACTGTAGGCCCGAATGTTGTGCTTATCGATTCCGGGGAAGCGGCGGCGATAGAAGTTGAAAAGGAGTTGCGTACGCTCGATATTCTCAATCCGCTAAAAGATCAAGCGAACTACTCGTTTTTTGTTTCAGATGTGCCTCAAAAATTCAAGGAGTTGGGCGAAATATTTCTCGGTCGCCCGGACCTTCGTGTATCACGTGTGCATCTTGTCTGAGATGATCGCGTTTCTCCTTTTATTAAGCCGAAGAATTCGCTAAATTTATCACAACCCTGCGCTTGTCAAGCATGACCAGTAGCAGAAAAAAGCTCTATTTGACATACAGAGACGAAATCATGAGCGAATCCAACGAACAAAAAGAGAAAAAAGCACTATTTGACATCTTCCCGGCATCATCCCGGCAAGAATGGAGAGAGCTTGTCGATCAGGATATAAGCGGATCGGATTTCGAAAAGAAACTCGTATGGAAAACGGATGAAGGATTTTCCGTCCAACCGGCATATTTCCGTGATGACATGCAGGGAATAGAACATGCAGACTTCCATCCCGGTGAAGCACCGTTCGTACGAAGCACGTCGATATTGCATGACAAATCCCAACCATGGAGGATAACACAGTATACCGACACTTCAAGTCCGGAACGCGCGAACGAGGAAATACGGAAAGGAGTGAAAAACGGTCAAACGGGAGTAGCTCTTTGCTGCGACATGACGGCACGGCATCTGTTCGCAGGACCTGATGCATTAGCATGGAAAGGGAACGAAGGTCTAGCCATACACGAGTTGAAAGATATGCTCGCCGTTCTTCGCGATATCCCCGTGAAGGATATTGCGGTTGAAATTCACGCGGGTCTCTCGTCCCCTGTACTTCTCGCCATGAGCTTCGCCGCCGATGTGCCGATTACTCATTCGAACTTCGATCCATTCTCGTATCTCGTACAGCACGGCTCGTTGCCTTTCTCCATGGATAGGGCGATGCACCTCGCAGCGGAGAGCATCAAATACAATGAACGCAACAATGGAAAGGCGACCGTACTCTCTGTCAGCGGGGAGTGTTTTCACGACGGAGGAGCCAATATTGTTCAGGAGTTAGCCTTTACGCTTTCTGCAGGAGTGGAATATCTCGCGCGTTTGCAGAAATTCGGTATCAATGTGGACGATGTGGCACGAAGCCTCCGTTTCACATTTCCGGTCGGTACGAATTTCTTCATGGAAATAGCCAAGCTTCGTGCTGCACGCATGCTATGGGCAAAGATACTGTACCACTTCGAAGTGGATGAAGAGCATTCCTTGGCAATGCGTATACACGCAAGAACCTCTCGCTGGTATCAAAGTGTCTACGATCCGTGGGTCAACATGCTGCGAGGCACGGTTGAAAGCATGGCGGCAGCAATAGGTGGAGCCGATTCCCAATACACTGCGGCGTTTGATGAGTTTGCAGGAGATACCGGAGAAATGGCGAAACGCGTTGCGCGGAACGTACAGATAATTCTCCAGGAAGAAGCGCAATTGAAGCAAGTGATGGACCCGGCAGCAGGATCATACTACGTTGAAACGCTCACACAGGCGATAGCAAAAGAATCCTGGACGTTGTTTCGCGAAGTTGAACGTCACGGCGGGTTCCTCCAAGCTCTTCGGGAAGGTTTTATACAGGACGGCGTTCTTAACATGGCAGAAAACAAACGGCGTAGAATCAGCACACGTCGGGAAATATTGATCGGAACAAATCAATATCCGCGAATCGGCGAAAAACGCCTGCCCGCCCGTATTGATACCGGTATGCCATCGAACACAATGCCGGTCGAATTCGAAACAACTCTGCCGAGTATCGAACCGGATTCCGAGTGTGTTCTGGACAATATCGAACGTGCCTTCCGCAATGGTGAAACACTTGGCACCGTCAACCGTGCGTTGCGCTCGACACCGACGGATAGAGTACGTCGCATACCAGCGTTTCGCGCAGCGGAACGATTCGAGCACATACGCATGATCGTAGAAGGTTGCGAAAGAAGGCCGAAAGTGTTTCTCGCCACGTATGGCCCCGCCTTTCATCGACGGGCTCGCGCAACCTTCGCCTCGGGCTTCTTCGGTGTTGCCGGTATGGACATCATCGACAACCCCGGATTCGATACGGCGGAGGAGGCCGCAGAAGCAGCACTCGCGGCGCAAACCGACATTCTTGTTGCATGCAGCGACGATGAAAGCTATCCGGCATTGCTACCACGGTTGATCAACGCCGTGAAAAACAGAGGCGGCTCTATGTTGTTCGTCGTCGCCGGATATCCGAAAGACGCTATCGAAACCTTGCAAGTGGCCGGTGTGGAAGATTTCGTTCATGTCAGATCCGATGTCGGCGCGACACTCACGCATTTTCTCGAAAAACTCGGATTACATAAGCAGCGATGATGGAGACGATACAATGAAACCAGATTTTTCGAATATCGAGTTCGGACTTGAAGAATTCCAGCCAAGCGGAATCGACGGACATCGCGAGCGTATGGAAAGACAACTCGGTGGCCAGGCATTGAACGATCTGACATGGATGACAGCAGAAAACATCTCCGTTCGTCCATTCTTTACCGCAGACGATCTCGCGGGAATGGAGCATCTCGACTTCGTTGCCGGTATACCGCCGTTTCTAAGAGGCCCGTACAGCACCATGTATGTGCAGCGCCCGTGGACAGTACGACAGTACGCGGGTTTCTCGACAGCGGAAGAGTCTAATGCGTTCTACCGGCGCAATCTTGCCGCAGGTCAAAAGGGGCTGTCAATAGCGTTCGATTTAGCAACGCATCGCGGCTACGATTCGGACAATCCGCGGGTGATCGGTGATGTCGGCAAAGCCGGTGTGGCGATTGATTCCATACTTGACATGCAAATACTCTTCGATCAGATACCGCTTGACAAAATGTCCGTGTCAATGACAATGAATGGGGCTGTGCTCCCCATACTGGCTTTGTACATCGTCGCTGCAGAAGAACAGGGCGTACCGATGGATAAACTCAGCGGGACTATACAGAACGACATTCTCAAAGAATTCATGGTCCGAAACACATACATCTATCCTCCAGCACCATCGATGCGTATCGTTTCGGACATTATTGCGTATACAGCCCGATATATGCCGAAGTTCAACTCGATATCCATTTCGGGCTACCACATGCAAGAAGCTGGGGCGACCGCAGACTTGGAGATGGCATACACTCTCGCCGACGGTTTGGAATACGTTCGAGCAGGCTTGGCGTCAGGTCTGAGCATAGATTCTTTCGCCCCGAGATTATCGTTCTTCTGGGGTATAGGAATGAACTTCTTCATGGAAATAGCCAAACTGCGAGCAGCTAGAATGTTGTGGGCAAAGATCATCAGTCAGTTCTATCCCAAGAATCCAAAATCCATGTCGCTTCGGACGCACAGCCAAACATCGGGGTGGAGTCTTACCGAGCAAGATCCATTCAACAATGTTACGCGTACATGTGTCGAGGCACTTGCCGCTGCATTTGGACACACGCAATCCTTGCACACGAACGCGTTGGACGAGGCAATTGCGTTGCCTACGGATTTTTCCGCGAGAATCGCCAGAAACACCCAGTTGTTTCTACAGGAAGAAAGCAATATTTGTCGCAGTGTTGATCCGTGGGCAGGTTCCTACTATGTCGAATATCTTACGCATGAACTGGCTCATCGAGGATGGGAACTTATCGAGGAAGTGGAAGCGCACGGTGGTATGACGAAGGCAATTGAGACGGGCCTACCGAAAATGCGCATTGAAGAAGCCGCTGCAAGAAAGCAGGCCCGCATAGACTCCGGGAAGGATATCATCGTCGGCGTGAACAGGTATCGACTTGAAAAAGAGGATCCTATTGACTTTCTTGAAGTTGATAATACAGCCGTTCTCGAATCGCAGAGGCAACGCCTACAGACGTTGCGTGCGAATAGAGACGAAAACGTTGTTCAAGAGGCCTTGCGCAAGATACATGAATTCGCTGCTGGCAATGGCAATCTGTTAGAGGCTTGTATTGATGCTGCACGCAAACGAGCAACAGTTGGAGAAATGTCTGACGCCATGGAAGAAGTTTTTGGTCGACACAAAGCCGTAGTCCGCTCCATTTCCGGAGTGTATTCAAGCGAAGCGGGCGAAGACGAAGATTTTCTGACTGCTCGGGCTATGACGGATACATTCGCGAAACTGGAAGGCCGTCGTCCAAGGATTATGATTGCGAAACTCGGACAGGACGGTCATGACCGCGGCGCCAAAGTGATCTCCACTGCTTTCGCGGACATGGGATTCGATGTGGACATCGGACCTCTGTTTCAAACCCCCGAAGAAGCCGCACGGCAGGCTGCGGAGAACGATGTGCATATTCTGGGAGTGTCCAGTCTCGCGGCAGCGCATAAAACCCTCGTCCCGGACGTGATAAAGACGCTGAAGGAAATAGGGCGAGACGATATTCTCGTTGTCGTCGGAGGCGTAGTGCCGGTTCAGGATTATGATGCACTGCACAGTGCCGGTGCCGTTGCCGTGTTCGGTCCGGGGACTGTCATTTCCCGTGCCGCGCAACAACTGATGCGCATTCTTCTCGGGGAAACCGCAGCGGACTGAATCATCCGGCTCCCCTTGCGTAGCTCGTAGCAACCCTTTCCGGCAGCGAGCGAACTATTCCTCGTCTATCGAAACACTGATAGTAGAACGCTGATTGTAGAGGGATACCGATAACGGCATTGCGGATGAAGGCGATTTTTCCTAACATGCCGTAAGCATATATCTCGCACTACTATGGCAAGAAAATGAAACTACGGCTATTCATCGGCGCGTCCATGTTCCCGTTCATGCTCTGTTGGATGCTGACGGACGCTGTCTCGCAGACTGTTTCATACATGCTCCCTGATATCGGAAGTCCGGGGATGAACAGCATGGTGGAGATCATCGCCCCACACGATGCAACAGGCGCTTTCGGGGCGGACGGATTGTATCTGAACAATGCCGGGGACGACGTTCGCGTCGTGTGTTCGGATCCAAACGACACAATGCGTATCACCATCGGTCCTTTCGTCGTCTCATGGAATGGTCGAATGGTTTCGACGCAGATATTTGTTCACCCGGATCAACGTCCACCGAGTGACGACTGGCGAGTCGTCGGCCCCCAGTATGAAATACCCATACGAATCGTGGTCAATGGTGTTCCGTCGAACGAAGAAACGTTCTATATCGTCCGCACACAGCCTGCCATAGTTTCCACCGTCAACGGCACGCTCGGAAGCGGCGGTGTGTGGGGGATACGTTCCAAGCGAGGAGCGATGATTGTTGACAGTCTTATTCTGACCGGATTGCAATACGATGTCTCAACAGCGGATACGGACCTTGATACGCCAGGAAATCAAGGCTTTCTTCCGATGATACTACTTTCCCGCGGTTCGATCCGAACGGGAGCGCAAACAATCATTCATGTAAATGCAAACGGAAAACATGCCGGACCCGGTGGCGGCGGCGGTGGTGGAAACTTTTGCGACTGGGCCGGAAGTGGCACGGATGGGGGAGATGGGTTCACGGGGGGTGGTCCAGGTGGATACAACCGGGCCGGGCGACCCTTTGTTTCGGACGAGTTTAGAAATCCAGGGAGAGGGACGGGACCGAATATCGGCAATACCGGTGGAAGTCTCAACGCTTTGCCTGGAGGCACGTCTCCGGCGTACGAAGCCTCCGGCGGTGGCACGGGACATCCGTTTGGTCTTTCCGGTGAAGGGTGCGCTGGTGGTTCCACATGCAATCCCCCGGGTGGCTATGGTGGCGGAAGTGGTCAGCAACAGACACGCAATGGTGGAGCGGGTGGCTACGCCACGCTTGGTCACTCCTCTCACAGCGGGAACGGCGGACGAATTCATGGCAATGACATGCTTGTACCTCTCGCTGGCGGATCTGGAGGTGCAAGTGGAAATCCGCAATTGGCATTCGCTTGCTCCGGTGATGGAGGAGGTGGCGGCGGCGCACTGCGACTATCTGCTCGTGATATGTCCGCGTATTTGTTCACATCCTATGGTGGTCCGGGAGCGACGGGGTCGAGTGCGAATGGTGGTGCCGGTTCGGGTGGCGCAATTAGTCTGGAATGTAAGCTGCCTTCAAGCGTATGGAAGATTACCGCGTTGGGAGGCAGCGGCTCTGGTGGAAATGGGGGCGCAGGCCGTATAAGAATGGATGGACAGATAGGATGGCAGAGCCCCGATCCTGCTACAGAAGAATCGATGTTCGTTGGTCCATCAACCGATACAACAAGCTTCGTTTCGCGTTCTTTTACATTGACCGGTACCGGGAACGGCGAAACAGTCAGACTGTTTCTCAAATCGAACGGTATGCCTTGGACTGAAATCGGAGAGGTATCGAATTACGGTGCGCAATGGGATTTTCAGATCAATCTTCCACCCGTCGACGGTGTGTATTTTCTTGCGGCGTCGCAGGAAATTCCCGTGCAAGCTGTTACGGAATATACAGCACGGCCAGTGGCTGTGTTTTCGCAATCTGCCGCGAATATCTTCATCCATGAATCCGCACCGCACATTGTTGCGGACAACAGCCGCGATCTTGGTGAACTTCGATGCGAGGACGTGTTGTATGACACCATGCTCGTTCACAATATTGGAGACGGCACTCTGCTTATACCCTTCGCGGATATCATACCGGGAGGTCGAGGTTTCGAACTGCTGGAACCGACTGTGTTTCCCGTTCAGATACCATCAGGGGAGTCTTTGCCTTTCATCGTTCGGTATCAGCGTATACCAGGCAGACGTGGTGTGCAACGCGATTCACTCGTCATATACAGCAACGACAATGCTGATTTCCGCAATCCCTGGACTGTCGAATATGTGCTTCTCGTGCAGGAGGCATCACTGACAGCCAACATGCAGGATGTAGTGTTTCCCGATGTTGTTCTTTGTGAACGGAGCGCGGAGCAAGCAGAGTTGATATTGCTGAACGACGGGAGCATTCCTCTCAATATCGGTGTCCCGCAGTTCAGCGATGCAACTGTGTCGCTGATACTTCCCCGCGAGTCCGACTTCCCTCTAATTATTCCGGCTGGAGAAACTCTCCCTGTTACGTTGCAAATAACGCATCTCGATGTCGGTGAAAGCAGCGGTACTGTCGTATTCCGCGCTGATGCGGATGGATGCGACGCGGAATTTGCAGTGTCGTGGTACGGTCGGGCGGCCGACATCTCCCCGTCGCTGGATCCTGTAGCGGAATTCCCCACACTGCGATGTTTTGGAGAATCGACGGAGTCCGTCATCTACTTGCGCAATACCGGAGATGCTGACGCAATAGTAATGGAAATCGAAACGGACGATGCGGCGTTCAGCATCCTAAACCCGGCATACCCGATTCCTCTACCGAAAGCATCTTCGATACCCGTCACGATACAATTTGCTCCGGAACAAATAGGAACAGCTCTATCCTTTGTTCGCGTACTTGTTCAACCCTGCAACATACAGTTACTTCAACCGCTGGTGGGACGGCGGGATTCCGTTGCGACTATTCGCGCATCGTTGGACTTCGGAATAGAGCACGTGTCGGTATTTCCCCTCGAACGCACCGTGTCATTGGAAAACACGGGATCCGTTCCACTAACGATTCTGTCCGGCACCGTCGCAAGTCCGTACGAGTTCTTGTCTCCGCTTCCCTTGACGATACCACCAGGCGAATCGCGGGATGTTCTGATCCGTTTCACTGATCCCGGTGTGGACGGTTCATTTATGAAACAGATCGTGCTCGACGTTGAACCCTATTGCGATAGTTCCTGGATAGAACTGAATGGTGTCCGGGGTGAAGCCTCCGTTGAACTCGCTGCGGACATAATCAGCGCCAGTGCCGGGGAGCTTGTAGAGCTGCGTATCTTTCTGAGAAATGTGAGAACTCCTCAGATCTTCGGTGCGACATCAATCAATACAACGCTTCGTTACAATGCATCGTTGCTTGTCCCGCTATTCGAGAACTCGGGGACGCTTGAAGGCGGCGAACGTATTATCCCTCTCTCCGTCCCTCTGCTTACCGATACTGATGGCGTGGCCGTCGAGCTGCCATTCATTGCGACTCTCGGACTCGAAGAGAGTACAACCCTTGTTTTAGAGCAATCGATTCCCGTGGGTGGTGAACTGAGCATCACGGAAATCCCGGGACGATTTGATATGGAGAATCTGTGCCACGAAGGAGGAACAAGGCTGTTCGATGCTTCGCTTCGTGCCGGCATTCATCGTAACCGTCCAAATCCATTCAATCCAAGTACGGTGATCGATTTCGCGGTCATTGAAGAAGGCAGGGCGGAATTGTACGTACACGATGTGCTCGGAAGACGTGTTGCGACACTTTATGATGAATGGCTTCTTCCGGGAACATACAGCGCAGAATTTCACGCGGGAAGTTTGACGACCGGTATCTATATCGCGGTTTTAGTCACCTCGTCGCACCTGTATAGTCGAATGCTCATTCTCAAAAAATAGTCGAGAAGTTTTTCATGTTTGTTGTGTTGTATGTCTGAAACTTGGGTTTGCGCAGTGTTATGGAACACTTCACGGGAAGTCATGATGATTGTTCTTGCTTTCTGTTCGACGATTTGCGAAATTAGATCGGGTCTGTGCTCGAGTGGCGGAATTGGCAGACGCGCTGGACTCAAAATCCAGTGGGCTTTAAAACCCGTGCCGGTTCGACCCCGGCCTCGAGTACAACAGCGGCTGTCTCACAGAATGAGACAGCCGTCTGTATTGAAAATGAGACGTGCGTAGATTTCACCGTACACTACGTATCGAAATCGTTCCAGACCGAAGTGCCACCGCATATCTGACGCGCGCATACACGACGCGACCTCTCTCTCGGTCCACACGCTCGCCATGTCGCGGAAAACCGTCTGAGGCCGACTACCGTGTGCAGCACAGAAATAGATAATTCTCGCGTTCCCAGTGTGGGACACCGACCCCCGGGTTGTTTTGGACCGGAGGGATTGATTCGTATTACGGACTTTCGTAAGTTCTTTTATTTTAATGGCGAGACGCATGTTAGCTCAACTGAAACTTGACGAAGAGCACGTAACGAACACTCTTGCTGTTTTTATTCGAAAAGGCATAGAAAACGCCGGCTCGACAACAGCCGTGATAGGTTTGTCCGGTGGCGTCGATTCGGCATTGTCAACCTATCTGGCCGTTCGCGCACTCGGTGCGAATAATGTGTTGTGTATTATTATGCCGCACAGAGACAGCAGCCCTGATGGCGTTGTGCATTCAAAGATGATTGTCGAGCAACTGGGAATCCGTTCCGAAATGGTCGATATCACGCCAATGGTGGACGCTATGTTGAAAACGGACGAGAATATGGATAGGCTTCGTTTGGGAAATGTTATGGCTAGACAGAGAATGATAGTACTGTATGATCGCTCGGCACGTGAAAATGGTCTGGTCGTGGGGACGGGGAACAAAACGGAATTATTGCTCGGGTATACGACCTTGTTCGGTGATTCCGCTTGCGCTATCAACCCTCTTGGAGATCTCTATAAAACACAAGTTTGGAATATCGCTTCATGGATAGGTGTCCCTGACGAAGTGGTGAGAAAAGCACCGAGCGCAGATCTTTGGGCTGGTCAGACCGACGAGGACGAACTCGGCTTCTCTTACGAAAATGTTGATCGGCTCCTCTATTTCATGTTCGACGAAAAACGCGCAGACTCCGAACTCCTGGAATTCGGGTTCACGCGAGATTTCATTCATCGCGTACGTTCTATCGTGCAACGAAACAGCTTCAAGCGTGTCCCTCCTCTCATAGGTCGAGTCGATAATGCAACGGCGAAAGCAGAAGGACTATAATCAGGATAAACAGACCGGCAAGTCGGATAGGATTTGTCCGTCCTGGATATTTTCGTAATTTCATGATACGGTAACATCACTTATCTGGTGGGCAAACACATGTTCGAACGAAAAATTCAAGAAACGATTTCGTATCTCACCAAGGAAACCATTGGCGAACAGGAACGCGTCACATCGCGCCAGATAACGGCAGCAGCTATTCCGGATGCATTGAGAAGCTTCTTCGAGCGTGATATCGATATCCTTGTCGAGGAAGAAAAGGCTCGAATGTTGGCATCGCCGCATTTCGAGTATACGGATGACGACATGTTGTCGATATTTGATCGAATCGCTGTAGCCTCGCGTGACTATGCTGTATTTACCGCCGGGGATTTTTCCGTTGCACTCGAGAAGAACGTCAAGCTTCTGTTTAACTACGCCTGTCGTCCTCAGTGGACACTGTCGAAGTATTTCTTCTCGGATCGAGAACATGTCCCCTCGGATGAGATCGTTCGGGGTATGAAGTACTTCTGGTTTTACGAATATTACCGGTTTGTTTTCGATGAGTATTTCAAGCGGAAAAACGTGAGTGTTATCGCAGCGAATAAATTCGACGAATTGATAGCGAATGTCGATCAGGAAGTTGTTCGGAGTATGGATAGCAGGAAACTTGCGTATCTAACCCAGCCCCTGTTCGAATTGTTCAACATCGGGAGCGATGTTGAAGAACAAGTTGCACCGCTCGAAGCCTTGTCGATTTTCTATGACGACAAGAATCTCACAGCTATTGTTGAGCGACTTGATCAAGAAAAACCTAAGAAAGAATTCATTACGTTGCATGATCTCGTAATGATTATAGGCGAAGTGGACTACAATATGAGCATAGATATATCCTCAATCGTTAACAAACATTCCCGAAAACTCGGCGTAAATCCCCCCGAAATCAACGTTTCGGCAGGCGATGATTTCGATGTTCCGAGCATATCGAGAATCTCTTCCGATCCGGTAGATATTGGAGAGGGGGACCGTCATTTGGATTTTGTTATCTCCGACGAAGAAAACGGCGTCATCGAACGCGATTTCGATTCCGTAACGGAAACGGAACAGCTCAGCGAAACAATATCCCCGCAAGATGAAGAGGACGAATCATTTCCGGCGGAAATGCAAGATGAGTACGTGGAGATTGTCGACGAAAGATCTGAAGATTTCGGTACAAATGAAGAAACGATGCATGGCCTCGAAAACGAACTGGAAAGCACGGATGACCTCGAGACCGAGGACGTCGGGGACATTGAAAACGAGCGTATCGACAGTGATTCCGAGATGATACTTGATTACGATGATACTTCGGAATCGGAGGAGGACCTTGAAGATTCGGAGTTGTATTCCGACGAGTACGACGAGCTGGCGAGCGAAGAAGCTATTCCGGAACAGCAGGAGTACGAAATTCCGGAATTGGGCATGGTCGATGATTCGGACGACCAAGATGATGATGATGCTCGCGCCGAAACTGAAATCGTTATCGAAAGCGATGTGATGGAAATCGACTGGGAGAAAGAAGCTGCCGACATTCCGGATATAGATATCGACGATGTTGCCGAACCGAAATCCCAAGTCGAAGTCCCTTCGGATATGAATTTGAAGGATAATACAGATCTGAAATCTGCCGAGGAGTTGCTGTCACAATTGGACATCGATGATTTTGAAGAGCCGGAATCCAAGTCGACAAATGCCGCGAGGTTATCGAACGACATTCCCCTGATCGAAGACTTCGAGGCACCGCAAAGCTCTCGCCAAAAGGAAGTAGGGAACGATCAAGAAGAAGAGCAGCCTTCCGCTTCGGCGGGCGAGGTTATTCAACAGTATGGAGACTTGAGGAGTACGATTTCCGCATCCGACAAAAAAAAATATATTAAGCGCCTTTTCAATAGAAACGAAGAAGTGTTCAATCGAGCGATAGCGGTTTTGAACGGCAAAAGTACGTGGAGGGAAGCCTCCGAGTATATCGACGAGTTGTTTATCAAACATGATGTCGACATGTACTCGCGAATTGCCGTTCAATTCACAGATGATGTGTACAAGCGTTACATAGAAAAAAAGTAACTGATTGTGTTTGTTGATCAGGTAGAAATCACGGTACAATCGGGGAACGGAGGCAAAGGATGTGTAAGCTTCAGGCGTGAGAAATATGTACCGAAAGGTGGCCCCGATGGAGGCAACGGAGGTCGTGGCGGTGATGTTGTTCTCGTGGCAAACGCCCAACTCCACACACTGCTGGATCAACGGTACAAGCGCCATTACGAAGCCGAACATGGCTCTCCGGGCATGACATCAAATAAAAAGGGAAAATCCGGCGAACATCTGGTGGTGTCGGTGCCCTGTGGAACCATTGTAAGAAATGCTGACACGAGTGAAATACTGGCGGATCTTACAACACACGGTCAAAGCATGAGAGTCGTTCGTGGGGGTCTTGGGGGAAGAGGAAATGCTGAATTCGCGACATCTACAAATCGGGCACCGAGAAAGTTCGAACCCGGATTGCCGGGCCAAAGTCGGCGTCTGATGCTTGAGTTGAAATTGATCGCCGACATTGGTCTTGTTGGTTATCCAAACGCCGGCAAATCGACACTTATTTCAAGAATCTCCGCAGCACAACCGAAAATAGCGGACTATCCGTTTACGACACTGGAGCCGAACCTTGGTATTGTCCGGTATCGCGACTTCGATGCTTTCACGGTTGCGGATCTTCCGGGATTAATAGAAGGTGCTCACAAAGGAAAGGGTTTAGGAAGCAGGTTTCTTAAACACATCGAACGTACGCGGGTGCTGGCGATTCTTATCGAATGCATAAGTGAAAATCTTTTCGCCGATCTTGCGATTCTACGAAACGAATTGCTTCAATACGGCAGTGTGTTGGCCGGAAAGCAATGGATGATCGCAGTCTCCAAAATGGATTTGGCAAATGAAGAAATACGAGAGAAGGTGATGTTGTTTGCCTATTCATTACGAATCAGAGTCGTTCCGTTTTCTTCCGTCTCTGGAGAAGCAGTGAATGAATTGCTGGACGCCATGTGGTCGCTGATCGAGAAACAACGCCGTGAAGAAGTCGATTCGGAGGATTCCTCGGAGAGATATTGGTCTCCGTGAAGAAACGCACAACCGATGCGATATGAAAGGTACTACGCAACTGAGACCCAGGCATTCCATCAGTACTGGTGCAATACTATTCCTTGTGTTGTTACTGACGGGATTGTTTGCTTTAACTGTGGGTGCGTATGATCTGACTATCGGCGCAATCATGGATATGTTGTTTCCGTTTTCCGTTCTACGAGAGGAAACACAACTTGCGCGCGGAGTTTTGCTGGACATTCGTATTCCTCGAGTTCTTCTCGCAGCTTGCGTCGGTGCTGGTTTGTCGTTGGCTGGTGTGATGTTACAAGTTTTGTTGCGCAACGTTCTTGCGGATCCATACATACTTGGAGTCAGCGGGGGTGCTTCAGTGGGAGCGTTGATTTGCATCGCGACAGGCCTGAGTGCGGTGTCGTTGTATGCACAGCCTATTGCTGCGTTCGCAGGAGCTTTGCTTGTCGTCGTCATAGTTTACATACTGGGATTTCATGGAAGACAGGCTGAACACACGCTACTGTTAAGCGGTGTCATGCTTGGAGCTTTTCTCTCTGCTATCATTCTGGGAATAGTAACTACGATGGATCAGTCGGTGCGAAACGCGCTGTTTTGGCTTGTCGGGTATCTCGGTAATGCAACACCACAAGAGATAAGAATTGTTTTACCCACAGTGGTCGTGCTGTCCGCTATTTCGATTGCATATGGGGGGAAGATGAATCTCCTCGCACTGGGAAAGGATTCTGCAGAATATCTCGGTGTTTCCACTCGTTCCTTGCGAGCACAATTGTTCGTGTTAGCTTCGTTGTTGACGGCGATAGTCGTAAGTTTTTCCGGTGCCATAGGTTTTGTTGGTTTGATCGTTCCCCATGTCTGTCGCATGATCACTGGTCCCGATCATAGAATACTGCTCCCCGCCGCGATGTTAACTGGTTCGATATTCATGATTCTCGCCGACATCGTGGCTCGAAGCATAATCGCACCGTCGGAATTGCCGGTAGGTGCCGTCACGGCCGCGCTGGGTTCACCTGTGTTCCTGTACATGTTGCTACGTTCAAGAAAGCAATATTGAATTTGCATCTTTCATCTGATTCATAGTAACTTGTAAGTTCTGTAAGGAATTCACTTGTTGTTGTGCAATCATGAAAAGAACATTTCAACCCAGCGTAAGGAAAAGAAGAAACAAGCACGGCTTCCGTTCCAGAATGGCCACGAAGAACGGAAGACGAGTGCTTGCTCGCCGTCGTCAAAAAGGCCGCTGGAAACTGTCCGTAAGTGACGAACCGAGATACAGATAAGCCGAAAAGACGAGGTCTATCGAAATCGGAAATTCTTCGAGGACATGCGGCATTTGCTAACGTGCTTTCGAGAAGAAAGCATGTACAAGCGCGGGGTATTCGCTGTTTCTACGAGTTCGAGTCGGGAATCCCACCGTTTACGTGCACGGTGGGATTCGCTGTTAAAAAGACGAGACGTGCTGTAGACAGAAACAGAGCCAGACGACTTCTACGAGAAACCTGGCGGCAACAGAAATCGGAACTACTCGAGTTGTGTGAAGAGCACGAATTACAGATGCGCCTCGTGTTCGTTTTCGATTGCGTTACGATGAAAGAATTCAATACATACGCGGATGTCAAGAATGCTGTAGGCGACATTCTCGCTCAACTCTGTCGGATCTGTCGTCAATGAAAAACCCGATCGCGTTTGGACTTATTGGTGTAATAAGAGTGTACCAGCTTGTACTATCTCCGGTACTGCCACCGTCATGTCGGTTTTATCCAACATGTTCGACGTATACGAAGGAGGCGATTGAAAAGTACGGAGCGATGAAAGGCACTTGGCTTGGGTTCAAGCGTCTTGCCCGTTGCCACCCCTGGAATCCGGGTGGATTCGACCCGGTACCATAACTACCATCAAGAGAGAAGAAAATCATGGACAGACAAGCCGTCCTCGGGTTCATATTAATAGCCGTCCTGTTCATTTTCTGGATGTTCTACATGACTCCGGACCCTTCGCAAATGCAACAGCAAGAAACACCGTTGCAACGGGACAGCATTGACCAGGAGAGCAGTTCCGATGCGCGGCCGGAGGAGGAAATGTTCCCGGTGGATCGCCCCGACACTACGAGACCGACGGATGCATACAGGAAGTATGGCCAATGGTTCGTTGATGTCGCAACGGGCGAGGAACATTTTCTAACTGTAGAAACAGAAAAATACATCGTTCGCTTCAACACGAAGGGGGGTAGCATTTACAGATGGACCCTGAAGGATTTCAAGACATGGGACCAAAGACCGCTTCAGCTTATTGATTGGAAACGGGAGACGGATTACAACATCGTTTTCGCGAGTTCGGACGGCCGATTTGTGGACACAAAAGACCTGTATTTCCGAATAAGCCCGTGGCCCGAAGGTGGTAAAATCGTCCTGGAAGATACTGCATCGTATACCATTGAAGCCGTGTGTCATGTGCGTGGTGACAGCGTGAAAATCGTGAAGCGCTTCGTTGTTCGAGGTGGTGGATATAACGTAGACTTGGATATAGAAATGGTGAACATGGATGCCGTCATCGCGAATAACGAATACCAGGTCGTGGTGCATTCTCCTGCGTTGACGGAGTGGAACAGTGTAGAGGAAGCGAGCTTTGCTGAAGCGCATGCCTATGTAGATAATTCGCGAAAGTCCATCGACGCAGACGATATGAAGAAAGTCACCAAGGCGGACATCTCCGGTGATGTTGCATGGATCGCAGTGAACAACAAGTATTTCATGAATGCACTCATTGGACGAGACGGTTTTTTGGGAATGGGAGCATATCTCGAAGGTATAACGATTCCGTTGCCAAACGAAGGGCAGCGTGAAATCTACGAAACGGCGTTCAAGGTAAAGTACCGGGGCAAGGACAGAGAAACTTCGAGCTTCACCATATTCATCGGTCCGATGGAATATGATCTGCTGAAAGCACAGTACGAAGGACTCGAACAGACCTTGAGTCTGGGGTGGGCGGTTATCGTTCGACCGTTTTCCGAGTATTTGGTCATGCCGCTGTTTTCATTCATTCATCGCTTCATCCCGAACTTCGGCATCGTCATAATACTATTCTCCATATTGATCAAGTTGCTGCTGCATCCACTCACGAAGACAAGCTTGAAGTCCATGCAAAGGATGCAGAAGTTGCAGCCGATGGTTAACGAGTTGCGCGAGAAGCATAAAGAAGATCAGCAGAAGCAGAACATGGAGATGATGAAGCTTTACAAGGAGTACGGTGTGAATCCCGCTGGCGGATGTTTGCCGATGCTGTTACAGATGCCGATACTCTTTGCTTTATTCAGTATTTTTCGCTCAACGATTGATTTGAGGCAGAAGCCGTTTTTCGGCTGGATAAATGATTTGTCAGGTCCCGATATACTTTTCACGCTCCCGTTCAAGATACCGTTGCTCGGGATGTCCTTCATAAGTGGATTAGCCTTGCTCATGGCCATTACTATGTTCATACAGCAGAAAATGACAATCAAGGATCCGAGACAGAAATCCATGGTGTACATGATGCCCGTATTGTTCTGGATTTTATTCAACTCGTTTCCTTCGGGCTTGAATCTTTACTATTTCATGTTCAATATTCTTTCCATCGGTCAACAATGGTTTATCAATAAGAAACATCAACACGAACCTTTGGTGAAGGTAGCTCAGAAACCCGGCAAGAAAAAGAGCTGGACGGAGCGAGCCATGACAAATCTTCAGGAGAAGGCGAAAGAGCAACAGAAAGTAAACAGGAAGAAAAGATAAAACAGAATGGCTCGTCAGCATGTTTCACGTGAAACACCCCCGATGGCAGCATCGGGGTGTTTTTTTACTCATAGCCTATTTGCGGACTTGCCGAGTGAGTGCGAGCCGCAAAGAAACGCACGTATCCGCGTCGTTACACAGGCGATCATGGAGACTCTGCCGGACACGTTAGCAATTAAACCGAGGGGATGTATACGAGAGAGGGTGGTAACTTTCCTCTCGCAGGATTGCATGATGGATTTTATATAAATCAAGGAGCGCGTGCAGAACATGATTCCGTACTCCAGATCGAAATAGACAACCCGGAGATGTGTACACGGCTATCAGAACATAAAAAATCGGGGTTGCAGACAGTACACGTTGTGGAGAAGTCATAGCATTTCACGGAAAGATACTCCTAAGCCGCGAAACAGCTTCTTACGTCTTTGTTTCACGTGAAACAGTCGTATGTGTCAAGTGCTGCATCCGTCGATGTAATGAGAGCAAGGGAAGGATAAACTCGAATCACTGTGATGCTGAATATCTGCGAATGACGTCTCGAAGTCGATGCCCGATCTGTTGGAGAACGTGCGAGACATGCTGGTAGTTACCGCTAAGTTCTAGGTGCTTGTCGAGCGTTTGCTCGTTGCCGGAGGCAAGCAGTCTATGTCAAGAGTATTGCGCAATTGTTTAACAGAACATCCTTACGATCGAAGATGCTACATATCAAGTCCGATAAGTCTGATTCGAACAAGGTGATCGAACTGAGAAGGGGAAATCGGGAAGAACGGCACCCCTAATGAGAGATATATCTAAGTGATTGTTATTATTGATTTTATGCAGCGATGGTCTCGGCGGAGCTGGATGCGAGCACGGAGCTTGAGATTGGAGAGCATCAACCGCTCCGTACGGAATTCATGCTTGACACGTCTTTTTATCTTCGTGCATGTTTCGTACATTGGTGTTCTAGCATACGTGTAAGGTGATTACCAATGCAGTATGGTCAAATGCTACAGGATCGTTTCATGGTTTTTTCGTTATCGTTGTTTGTCCTGCTGGGACTATGCGCTGTGCAGGCGCAAGAGCTACCTCAACAGGCACGGGTGATACCGGCCGACGCCACGTACGGGGTGACTCCACCCGCTGCCAAGAAAAGCGTTATCGATCTGAACGGCCGCTGGCAGTTTCGTGAAGGAGACGAGTCGGTTTGGACGGAGGTGACGCTTCCTGCTTCGTGGAAGGGAAGAAGACGCGGTGTTTTTTCTCGGGAGTTCGTCGTTCCATCCGAGCTGCCCGCTGCAAGCGTGTTTCAACTCGTAGCGCAAAGCATTTCATATTATTGTGAAATCAGCATCAACGGGCAGTTTGTCGGCAAACATGCGGGCTTGACCTCGTTCGGCTTCAAAGTTTCGCCCGGGATAATACGAGCCGGTACTAACTCAATAGAGATTCTGGTGCACAACGAACTAAATCCACACGAGACCTTGCCGAGGTACGAGCAACTGTGGGATAGAACAAACTATGGCGGGATTGTTCACGACATCGCTATCATCGCACATAGCGGCGTGTGGGTACAGGAAACCTACGTATCGACAAGCAGTACCGGAGAAGGTCGGCCCGGGACTATTTCATATAAAGCCATCCTGAATTCCGGCGTAATCTTTGGGGTTCCCGGAGATACAACGTTGGCCGTTGATTTCGGCAAGGCCGTCCTGACACATATCGTCGAAGTCATTGACCCTGTCAGCAAGCAGGTGCTATCGAGTAGCGAAGCAAAGCGAATCGTTGTGGAATCCGATCGGCTTACAGAGGTGCAACTTGAATTGACTCTCCCGTCTGTACGCGTGTGGTCGCCCGATAGACCGAATCTGTACGTGCTCCGGCAGAGAACGTTGCACGGCGTGAAGGTGTTGGATGAAACGAAGACGCAGATCGGTTTTCGGCGTCTTGATGCAAGGAAAGAAGGGGTATTTCTCAATAACGAAAGAATATTCATCAAGGCGCTCAGCTATATGGAGGACTCGCCCAGGAATGGACGATCGATGAGCGTCGGAGAAATGGAACGCGACGTGTTGTTGATGAAGAATCTCGGAGCGAATGCCGTACGCCTTGTCGCCGGATCGGTTCATCCGCATTTCCTTTCTCTGTGCGACAGATATGGTCTTTTGGTGTTTCTCGATATTCCAATGGGGTTGACTCCGACGGGTTTGCTGAGTAAAGCGGGTGCGAGAACGAGCGCGAGAAATATGATACGGGAAATGCTTGCGAGAGATTACTCGAGGCCGTCGCTGGTTGGGATCGGGGTCGCGCAATACGTCGGAACGGAACATGACGGGGATATGGAAGAATGGATCGCCGATCTTGTTCCATTAATCAAACAATACGGACCGATGCTCGCATATGCGACATTCCAGAACCATATACCCGAAAAGTTGCCCGATCTTCTCGACGTAGCGGGAATAGATGTCGCACCTGAATCGTTTTCCAAGATTTCGAAGCTCCTGACAACAATCGATCAGCATGCATTCGATAAACCAATAATGATTTCTTCGCTATCGTACCCCGTACAAGTGGGAAATTACAGCGGGTACAGCGATCCGCGATCTGTTGACGCACAGGCACAGTTTTATCTCGACATGTATACCGTTATTCAAGAGCAGCGCTACGCCGGACTCGTTGTGCATTCCTTCGCCGATTGGGGCGTGACAAAGCCGATCATGGCAATCGATCGTGTGCATGAGTTTACCGCGACCTCGGGGGTGGTGGACCATTACAGGCAAAAACGCATGGCGTACGATATTCTTAAGGCGTGTTTCAACAACGAAAAGCCGCCGATTCTCACAACAGGTACGCATGAGGAAGAGCATCCGGCAAGTTTCGTGGTATTCGGAATTTTCGTGATTTTCGTGTTCGCTACGGTGTACAATCTGTTCAGAAGGTTCAGGGAAAATGTAGTGCGGTCGTTTCTGCGTCCATACAATTTTTTCTCGGATGTTCGTGATCAGAGAATGTTGTCGATATTTCAAACTTCGATGGTTGGGGTAATTGGTTCGCTATCGGCGGCTCTCGTGTTTGCGAACCTCCTGTATCATGCTCGGACGAATGTGCTGGTCGATCATGTGATCGCCCAATTTGTTCACGAAACAGCAGTGAAGAAATGGATGAACTACGCGGCTTGGAACCCCCTGGAAAACATCTTGGTGACAACCGGTGCGTTCTTTGTCGTACTGCTGCTTCTTACCGTTCTGATTCGAGTAGCAGCATTCTTGTTTCGGAAAAAAGTCGCGTTGTTCGATGCATACAGCGTTACAATGTGGTCGGTGCTGCCGATCGGCATTCTGGCACCTTTCGGCATGATTTTGTATCGCGTTTTGGGGAATACAATTGTTGAAATCCTCGTAATCATGACCTATATCGGCTTTCACGTTTGGATTATCAGCAGGTTTTTCAAAGGTACCGCCGTCGTCTTCGACGTTAGACCAGTGTTTTTCTATCTGGGCGGATACGCAGTTCTGCTAAGCGGTTTGTTTTTCTGGCTGCTGTTTTTGAACAATAGCTATGAAATTTTCGCCTATTTGCGCTACTTTGCCGAATTGTGGTTAAGCATGCGCGGCCTGGTCGTGTAACAAATTTTCGATATACCATAGATTCCCATGTATTTGAGCAAGATAGAAATCTTTGGGTTCAAATCCTTCGCGAACAAAACGAACCTCGTTCTCGATAACGGTATAACAGCTATTGTCGGCCCTAATGGCTGTGGCAAGACCAACATCGTTGATGCCTTGCGGTGGGCGTTGGGTGAACAGCGGTATTCGACGTTGCGTAGCGATAAAATGGAGGATATTATCTTTAATGGTACGAAACACCTCAAGCCCATCGGCATGGCTGAAGTGTCGTTGACCATAGAGAACAGAAGCGGGATACTTCCACTCGAATACAGCGAGGTGTCGATAACACGGCGAGTCTTTCGATCCGGGGAGAGCGAATATTTTCTGAACAAGACCGTCTGTCGACTGAAAGATATCGTTCATCTGTTCATGGATACCGGCATGGGCTCCAACGCCTATTCCGTGATCGAACTGAAAATGGTGGAAACAATTCTCAGCGACAAAGTCGAAGAACGCAGGAGGTTGTTCGAAGAAGCTGCCGGAGTCACGAAGTACAAGGCGAAGAGAAAGGAAGCCATCAGAAAACTGGAGGATGTCGATGGTGATTTGCTTCGCGTCGATGACATAATATCCGAAGTCTCGAAGGTGGTGAACTCGCTCAACAGGCAGGCCCGAAAAGCCGAACGGTACAACGAGTATATGGAGCGCCTACGTCTGCTGGAGGTGGACGTGATGCAGCGCGACTACGCCAGTTTGTCCGCTCGGCTTGAACCGCTCGAAAGAAAATTGAAAAAAACTCTGGAGGAGAGAGAATCGATTCACGAACGACTCGAAAAGGAAGAGGCCTTACTCGAGGAATTCCGTAACGAACTTAGTGAAATAGAGTACAAACAACAACAGAATCGGGAACGTGTTCAGAACATATCTTCATCGAGCAATGAACGGAGACAGACGCTTCTTGTGAGCGAGGAAAGGGAACGATCACGCATTCAGCGCGTGGAAAGCCTTAATGACGCCATACAGGATTACGAAATAAAAATATCCGATATAGAAAAGAACAAGACGGATCTTACGCTTCGATTGGAAGTGCTGGCAGCGGAACTGGAAGTCCTTGAACAGGAAGGGTCGAGTTTGCGGGAAACACACCGCGTCATTGAAGAACAATTGACGGAAAAAAAACTGAGATCCGAATCCCGTCAGACGCTTCGAATGCAATTGATGCAACAGCATTCCACACTGCAAAATGAATTGGAGAGATTGCGTACTCGCTTGGAAGCGATCGAAGCCAACAGGACGCGGATGAATGACGAAGAGGACGATGCAGTCCGGAATCTCGATGCCCAGCGCGTACAACTTGCAGAAGTGGACCGAGGACAGGCAGAGTTGTCCGAGACAGTTCTCGCGGCAGAAAGAGAATTCCACGGGATGGAAGAACGCAAACAAGCACTCCGAAGCGACATCGATCAACTACAGAACCGTGCGTTTGAAATTCAGGGATTGATTGGCGAGAAGATGACAAAGATCGATTTTCTGAACGGGTTGGTCGACAGACTTGAAGGCTATAACAAAAGTGTTCAACATCTCTTGCGAAACAGGGATTGGTCGACTTCGCGCTACGGTACGATAGCGGATGCGATAAACACGAAAGAAGATCTTCGGGTGGCCGTGGAAGCCGCGCTTGGCGATGCAGCACACTACATCCTCGTGAATGACATCAGCGAGGCAATCAGCGGTGTACGCACTCTCCGCGAGAACAGAAAAGGCAAAGCCACGTTTGCATGTCTGTCCAGAATTCCCGAAGTAAAAGCGGTGACATTTCCGATCGCCGGCGACGGAATTCTAGGTTGGGCAGTGGACCTTGTGGTGTTCGACGCTCAGTATCGTGACTTGTTTCATATGTTGTTGCGTCGCACACTCATCGTGCGCGATCCCGAAATAGCGAACACCTGTATTCGGGAGTACCCGGATCTGCGTTGCGTGACGATCATAGGCGATATATTCGATAGCTCCGGCCTTGTTCGCGGTGGAAGTCACGGACAGGATGAAGGCAGCATGATCGGGAAGCAGGATCAGATCAATGCGTTACATCGAGAAGTGGAGTCGCTTAAGCAGCGTCTTGTTGAAAACCAAGCTGAACATGAACAGAAGAACCATGAATATGCCTCGATAGATCTTCGAGTCTATACCGAGAAAATGAAACAGACACAACAGGATTTGTCGGCACATGAGCGTCGAATTGCGCAAATGCTCTTCGAGATAGAAAAATATGAACGTATTCTGCAAAAGAGTGGAGAAGGAAAAACCCGGCTCGGTGAAGAGCAGCGGGAAATAGAAAACAGAATCGGGCAAGTAGCACCAGGTCTTAGCGAACTCGAGCGACAACAGAAAGAGATAGAGGAGGAAGTGCAGAGTGAGAACGAAATTCTGTCAGAATTGGAACACTCCTATAATCGTTCGAACGAAGGACTGAACTCGGCAAATCTGTCGATTGTTCGGAAGCGAGGAGAGATTCAGAATCTTCGGAACGAATTCGATCGATTATCCGAGACGCTTCGTCAGACCGAGGAGAAGCTCAGGATAGCGTTAGACGATGTGGACAGCACACGGAAAAACGCGGAAGCACTTGTTCATGAAATAGCCATGATTCGTGAGGAATTAATGCGGTTACAACATGACGAACAAGCTGCACGCGAGGAACTTGAACAGATCGAACATCAGCTCGAAGAAAAGAAAGATGAAACGAGGCGCGTGGAAAAAGTACTTCAGGAGGAACGGCAAAAGCAGAATCAGGCTATGACCTTGTCACATGAGATGGAGTTGAAAGTAAGCGAGATACGTCAGCGGCTCGCTACGCTTCAAGAGCATGCGACCAATGAATACGAAATCGAGCTCACTTGCGACGAACTTGAGGAAGAAGACGTATTCGATCTGGCACAAGCGAGAGAAGAAATTAACGACCTGAAGCAAAAAATACGAAGCTTGGGTCCAGTCAATCCACTCGCCTTCGAGGAATGGAAGGAGGAGAAGGAACGATTCGATTTGCTGAATGCCCAGCGCGAAGACCTCGTCTCTTCGCAGCACACGCTTCGGGATACCATACGAGAGATAAATGAAACAGCGAAGCAAAAATTCTCCGAGACGTTCGGTCTCGTCAGAGATAATTTCATCAAAATATTCAAGTCGTTGTTTGACGAAGGAGATGAAGTCGATTTGATTCTCGGGGAGAACGAGGATCCACTCGAAGCGAAAATCGATATTATCGCCAAACCACGCGGGAAGCGCCCGCATACCATCGATATGCTGTCCGGGGGCGAAAAAACATTGACAGCTATTGCGCTCCTTTTTGGAATATATCTCGTTAAACCCAGTCCATTCTGTATTCTGGACGAGGTGGATGCACCGTTGGATGATGCAAATATCGATCGCTTCATACGAATTCTCAGGGACTTTTCAGAGAAGACGCAATTCATTGTCGTTACGCACAACAAGCGGACCATGGCGGCGGCGGATACGCTCTACGGTGTTACTATGGAGGAAGAAGGGGTTTCGAAGCTGGTAGCCGTCAACTTCAGGCAGGAAGAAGTGAAAGTGGTGGCGCAACACTGAGTTCCTGCTGTGTTACGTCAGGTGAAGTTGCTGAACGAGCTATCTGAAATTGCTGGTGAAGCTAGTGTTTCGGCTTGGTAGTATCGTTGTCGCCCAATTGCCGATGACTATAACTTCGTCTTGCAGGGGGGGAGTAGCAGGTAACATAGTTGATGCTATGGTTTGGAAAGAAGAACGTGGATCTGTCTAGTATCGAATGACGACGACACGAATTCTACGCTAGCATAATCCGGCATGCGGGAGGCATATACCATCCAAGTGTACATGACCGGCGACGCATTGTGCGCAAGGGAATAAGACGTGCGAATACCCGGAAAAAGTACGCCGTTGTTCAGTCGAACCTTCCCGACGAAGAAATCAAGATGTTGTCCACACCGCAATGCGTTTCATTGCCTCAAGTGTATCAGCGCAATGCGTTTGTATAAACGAGTCATCAAGATTCTGATCGAGAGGAATTTGTTTGCTTGCCGCGAGGGCTTGCGCACCGTCGAAATTCACATAGGCGAGACGTGCAGTCATTTCCTCCAATGGTCGTTCAAAATCAACTCCGGGCAGCACGGCGACGCCGGTGTCGAGTAACAGGCGTTCGGACAGTTCTCGACCGTCGTTTATGCCTCGTGACTTGAAAGCGCTTGTGTGCGGTGAAAAATCAGCGAAAAGATAGAATGCACCTTCCGGCTTGTGCACGCGTATGCCTGCTGATGTGAGAATACTCGCGCAGGCATTGCCTAGAGTTTTCAAGATTCTTCGTGCGTGGCAGAGATATGTTTCGATTTCGCTTCCGCCCCGAAAGGCGTGGACGGCAGCGTGCTGTATCGGTGCGCTGACGGATGTGAACGTCTCGCTTGCGACAATCGCCATGGCGTCGAGAAGCCAAGAGAGAGGCTTCGGAAAAGTGAAGGTCCCGAGTCGCCAGCCACCAGCACCGCACCACTTTGATAATCCTGAGCTTATAATCGTACCTTCAGGATAGAACCTGGCGATGGAAAAGTGTCCTCCGGAATGCGAAAGTTGACCATATATCTCGTCTGACAATAGAATCATCTCGTACTCGCGGGCGATTTCCGCCAGTCTCTGCAATTCCTCCATATTGTACGTGTCACCATCCGGATTCCCCGGGTAATTCAGGATGAGCAAGCGCGGACGATACGTGTCATTTTCCTGCTCTAAATAGCGCCGCAACCCTTCATGTGAAATGCGCCAACGCTCCTCCCACGTCGTATGGATGAACTTGACGTTACGCCCGATGATTTGAGCTTGAGGCCCATACGACACCCAACAGGGCGTTGGAAGTAGAATCTCGCCATAGTACACAAGTTGCAGCAGAAACATCAACTCTTTCGAACCCGGGCCTATCAGCACTCCGTCGGGAGAGGCGTTGACTTGGTCTTTGCGACGGTGAAAATTCGCTACGGCCTCCCGCAGTTCGGGTAATCCCTTTACGGGGAGATAATCTTTTTCATGCGCATGATTTCGGAGTGCGTCCACAATAATGCCCGGGACGGGAAAGGGTGACTGTCCTAACCCTAATTTAAACACGCGTTTTCCTTCACGCATCAACTCATTACATCGTGCATTGATCGCAAGAGTGGCCGAGGGAGAAAGCCCCCGCACGTTCAGGTTCAGGCTGATGTTTCTACCGTTCATTCCTATCTCCAGAGAAAATTACTGCTGCAACAGACCGTCGAACAGACTGTTCGCCGGTGGGGATATTCGCTCATTGAAAAACGAAAAGTACTCATGTTCCCACAACATCCAATTGTCATGATTATAATCAAGCACATCGCCAACGACGCTTCTATGAGCATGAATGGCGGCACGTTCCGTTTGATAGTGTCGGGCAACATGGAGGATAGCATGGATGCGATGCTCCTCAACGCCGAATACTTTTCTGGGCCAAGTAGCAATGCGCACCTGTGGCAACACCGTGTACGCGAGACGCTGTAAAGAGGTGATTTCGTTTCGGAGTCGAACGAAAACGCGTTTCACGATATGATGAGTTACTATATGATCGGGATGGCCGGACCCACCTTGGACATCGAAGGTAAGCAGCACGTGCGGGCGTAAGAACAAGATTTTTTCTTCAATATCACGCTCTATGATTTGTGGCTCTATATCACGCAGGCCGCCATCGGGATAATCTCCTTGGAAAAAGCGGGTGATGCCCAGTATTCGGGCTGCTTCGACGACTTCCACAGAACGACGACGCGCAAGTTCGTCTGGCGTGATCCCCAAGCGTCGGGCATGACGACTACTCTCTCCGCGTGTGAGCGTGTATAGCGACACCTCCGCGCCCAATTCATGCGCACAATACGCGATGCTGCCACCAGTAAGAAAACTCTCATCATCAGGGTGAGGAAAAATACAACACAATCGAAATGCAGAAGACAACATGGTCTCGTAAGTCTGATTATGTCACCGCGTTGCAATTGATTATTCGACACACTTCGGGTAGTGAAAATCCGTATCGATAATCGTTGTCGCTATGTGAGAAGGAACATGTTTCATGGGAGCTGCTGCTAGCGCTGAAGAAGCATTCGATGGTAAGCGGCCGGTTCGCCGTCGAGAAACAGAATGCTCAAGTATGAGCCGGAGGGGAGACCCAGAGCATCGAAACGAAACTCGTGCGTGCCCTCGTCAAACTGTCCGTCACAGAGTTGCGCGACGGTCCGTCCCAGAACGTCTCGAACCAGAAGGACGGCATGTGCATTACGACGAAGCGTGAAATTCACCAGCGTTCCAGGATTGAAGGGATTGGGCCGATTTTGAAGACTGACGTAATTCTCCGTTGCTCTGAGCGGATAGAGACAATCACCGCTGACAGTGATATAGCCGTTATGGAATCGCGCGAGCACCGATCCCTTGTTGACCGAACTAGCGAGCGAATCGAATGTCAACATGGTACCGGAAGTGCGAAGTGCGTCAGGGCCATCGCCGAATATCACGCGAAAGCGGAGACGAAGAAGTTCGCCTATACCGGAGAGAGGGGAAGCAAGACTGTTGGCCAGAAGGCGTATCAACCCGTCGGTATCATTGACGGAAACCAGCCACCCATTCTCGAACAGGGCGTCATCCGTTTCGAATGCGACGTATGCAATTTTCGTGTTATCATATCCGATAAGCAAATCGATTTCTCTGATATCTTTGTTTTGAGACTCATCGATGAGTATCGGAACGGTCACTTCCATCCCGTAGCGATCAAGTGCATCGCGCGGAATGGTGAAGACGGTCACCGGGGGGATACCGACGACGAAAATCCACGTTTCGCAATAGCTTCGCAGCAAGCCTGACCGGAATTCGACCCGTATTGTGTCGAGTGTACCTTCTCGTTTTTTTCGCGGCGAAAGAGACCATGAAACCGTCCAGCTTGAATCAACACCCAAAGCTGTCGATAGTCTTCGTACGGCGTCTTCATTTGCCGGTAGACTGATATCCGAAGGAAGCAAAATGGTGGCTTCAATATTTCTCGCGGCGATATTGCCAACATTCCGAATAGTGGCCGTGAAACGAAGCGGGTCGTATTCGAGAGTTGAGATGGAGTAATGAAGCGTATCGTCGGGAAACGTGTACGCATCGCAAGTAAATTCTGGGAGCAGCGCGGCTTCGATGTAAACGTTGCAAGCAGATGTGATGGTATGGTGATTTCTACTGGTGACGCGAAACAGTATGCTGATGTCACGCGGTTGCTGAATAGGGAGAGGGGCAATAACCCATCGTATGGTCTGCTCGGTGTTTTCGGGGAAATGGTCTCCTACATAGACGCGTGTTTGTGCCGGCGAGACAACGTTGATATCGGGGTCGGCGATAATCAATTCCACCTGAACAGTGTCGGCTGGGTCCGTACCCGTATTTCGTAAAATCAGATCGGCAAAGAATTCCGAGGGTTGATAGAGTCCCGTTGCAACATCGACGCGTATAGTGTCGGGAAGTATTATGCAGTTCGATTGGAGATGCGGAGCGCGAACAGAAGGGAGTATAATACTGTCGCAGCATTCGGCCATGCGATTGAATGCATCAAAAACTCTCACGCAGATCAGACTGCTGTCAGGTTTGAACACGGGAAGGGCGCGAATCGTCCATTGTACCTGTGCCTCCTCATCAGGGTTCAGATCTCCTAAGAGTTGTTCACTGGACATACCTTCCAAGACGTAGGAGACGGGCAATGCGATGGTGGCTCGCACATCTTTCGCGCGGCTGTTGCCGACGTTTCGGACATGCACCGTCCACAAAAAGGGGTTCGGGGTGTATCGTCCGTTTTCGAAGCGAATTCCAAGATGATTCTCGCATTGCAGTTCGAACAGCACCTCCCGAGCAGCAGGTATGTGTAACTCGTACGTGCAAATCGTATCAATGATGCGGTCACCGATTCCACCTTTTCCCTGAACGCGGAATCGTACAGTGACAGTTGTATCAGTGTTTCGAGGAACTATTCTGAGTTGAAACAGTTTCTCTACGCGTTGTCCCGGTGCAAGATTCCCCAAGTCGATTGATTGAGGCTGGCCGTCGGCGAGCGTTAACGAAGGGGTGGCGACATAGAGTATGCGTGTATCTCGGGAAGGAGCATCACCACGATTCTCAACGACTAACGGGAAGGTCAAAGGATTCGGGACGTACGCGTTGAGTGAATCCACAAATTCGCTGAATATGCTTTCTTCTGGGGGACATAATAAAACATTTACGGGCCGATACTCTTTTTCAACCCATATGATCAGCCGGCATTCCGTACGCGCACCATCCTTTCCGGATACGGCGACTATCAGAGTATCGTCACCACTGACGGACTTCGGATTGACGCGAAGCGTGAAACGCGCAAGTAGCGAATCGCCTGGTCTGAATACTGCTGCCAGCAGCACACTGGCTGGTGGGACAATGGTGAAGCGTTGATTGGAACGCGGGAAAACGACGACGGAATCGACGACACTCTGTCCGAAATTGACAACCGAAACGGTTATCTCGAATTCGGGTGGTAGGTAATTGCTGAATGTTGTTTTATCGAAAGGAATGGAATCCGGTCCGGAAACGGTGCATCGGATGTCGTGTTGAGCGCCTTGTCCATACGACAGCACATTTCCCGCAAGTAACAGTGTCGCGGCGATCAGAATGGCGAACAGCGTCATCGGATGTTTGTTCATATCCCTTTAACGGGCGAAAATCATTTTTCTTGTTTGCACATGCCCGGGGGATTCGAGTCGGTAGAGATACATACCTGAGGGCAAGTGCTCCGCATCGAACACGAACTGATGCTTCCCCGCCGGAAGCGTCCGGTCGACAAGTGTACTGACGACGCGCCCGTGTACATCCAGAACCGTCAATCTCACAGACTGTTCCTGACGCAGCGAGAAGAAGATCGTGGTCTGAGGGTTGAACGGATTCGGGCGGTTTTGTTCAAGGACTACGGGTTCGGCAGCGAGAAGTGGCTCGAGACACGGATTCGTGACGATAGCACTGCCGTTGACAGTGAGCACCTGAATTATTCCACGATTCATCAGCGCTGTGCTTGGGTCCAGACGCAGCGTGGTTTCGCCAAAGTCGGCAATATCACCCTCGGCGTCGTAAATTCCTTCAACTGTGAGATAGAGCAATACACCAGACTCTGTCGCGAGAGGAGATCCGGTCGTATAGTCGCTTATTTCTATACGCCCTGGAGAAACATGACGATATTTTGCTCCAACCCATCCAATAGCTGTGAGTGTCCTCGCATTGCTGATACCAAGAACGCGTATCACCGTCGGGTCAAAATCGAGATGCAACAAATACTCGGAAAGGTCTTTCCCGATGGTTCTGTCGATGCTGATAGGAATTTCCTTTTTCTGTCCATAGCGCATGAGCACATACGCCGGCAAGGTAACGGTGGCGTAACGCGGAGAACCCTGGACGAAGAGAGAATCGACACAAACCGCATCATCTGCATTGTCGCAGCGGGCAATGAAACGGAAATGCCGGATGACATTGTCATCGCTCCGTAACGCCTGGAATGTCCACGTGACGACAGCACTCTGACCGGGTTCGAGATTGGGCGGATCGAGTCGCTTCTGGGGACTTTCGTTCCCAGAGAGAGTGACGCCTGATGGGACGATGAGAAGTGCATCGACGTTCATTGCAGTAACGGTTCCGGTATTTCTTACTTCGAAACGGAGTGTACAGATTGAATGCTCGAAGTCACCGGTGTTCCAATCAAAGAAGAGTGAATCCTCCGGAGTGGACGAACACTGTGTTGTCAGAAAAGGTGATTCAGCAGCGGGCACGAAGACGGAAAGATCGCATTCGGCGTCTCCGTGATTGTCTGCCGTCACAGTGATAAGAATTGGAACAGACTCGGATACCGGACGCTTCAACGCTTCCACCTGCCAGACGACGCGAGTCGACTGCCCTGCTTCGATGATCCCGAGTGCTTGCTCCGGCGGATCGAGCACTTGCATGAACGATCCCAGAACAGAAATGGAAACCCGAACGTTTTCGGCGACACCGATTCCGGCATTCGTGAGATTGAGCACAACATCGAACGGATTGCCTAAATATGAACCAGTCTGGCTATCGATGTATAGACTGTCCACGCTCCAGCACGTTGGCAAAAGAATCGGATTTTCAGTTTTTGGGATATAAATATCCGTACAGCACTGGTCACTTTCGCCGATGGAATCAATCACTATTGCACACAACCTGTAGTCGCCATCGTAGGATCGCATTTCCGGATGCAATTTCCATTCTATATCGATGAACTCACCGACAGCGAGTGATGATATGTATTTCTCCGCGCGTTCACCCGGCGCGAGAGATAGCAGTGGAGGTAGTATCAGTGTTGGATTGAGCCCGCGTCCGGTAGCAGTACCGACATTTCTAATGCGAAGCGTGAATACCGGTTGGGGCTGGTATTGGTTGTCAATATAGACAAGCGAGTCGGGTGCGCTGCATTCCATCGTATATGCCGGTCGTCGCACGGCTGGAACATACACGGGGACGAAACATTCCGCAAGAACGATTTGCTTGCCGAGGCCACCACGTCCTGTTACCTGAAAGTGCAACGTGTCCCAACCGGCCGTAACGCGAGGTAAAGCTCTGATAGTCCAATGTTCGGTATGCCTGTCTCCGACCTGCATTGTTCCGAGTGAGCGGAGATTCGTCCCGACGGGTGTGAAGAATTCCGGACCGACAAACATGATTTGACAGTCCTCGGCGTATGTTTCACCAATATTCTCCGTGAAAGTAGAGACGTTGAAGGGATTGGGAATGTACTCGTACGTATCGTCGGAGAAGACGAGCGAGTCGGGTTCCGCTTCGCACTGCAGGACGAACTCGGGCATCCGTACACGTTGTACCCATACAGGATGGTAGCACCAAGCAGGATTCGTGTCATCGCCCTGAATGTTGATGCGAAGCGTATCGTACCCGTCTGTTGTCCGCGGATTAATACGAACGCGGAACGTCTCTTCCGCGCTTTCAGTGGGGAGAAGTACGTCCGCAAGGATTTTTGAAGCAGGGGGGACAATAGCGAAACGAGTGTCCTGCAACAATTGCGCTCGGACATCTTGCGTTTGCCCGCTTCCGATATTTATAGCTCGGACGGTGATATCGAATTCCTCAGGTTCATAGAATTGTTCCCGGAAATACACGGTATCGGGCGCTTCTATCTCACATGCGAGTGCGGAATTCAATGCGGGATCGATGACGATACGTTGCCAGCAAGCAAACATCGGATAGTTGTCGGCAGAGACGGAGAAATAGACGCCGATGGAATCCAGATCCTCCTGCTTATCCGCCAGCAAAGTCCAATGAGCCATAGCCGACGATCCTGGTTGAATGATGCGAGGCGAGAGTTCCTGTTGAGGATTCGTCGGCGACACCAGTGTTACCACTGATTCGTCGACGACGAGATGAGCCCGAACATTCCACGCTTCCTTTGTACCAGTGTTATAGACGACTACGGTGACGGTAAATGGATTCGGTTCGTATCGCTTTTCAACGTCGTTCCAGTTCAACGCATCGGGAGCAATGATCTCGCAATGTAGTTCCGGCTCGCGAGGCCGAATCTTGACTGTGCCGTGGTACATCAGCGGATACAGACAATATGCCTCGAAATTCCAATTGAGCAGCATGAGCAATGAATTGACGGTATTCGCGACATCACCCGCTCTGAAATGCAAATACACAAGCACGCCGCCTAATTCGTTCATCTGCATGTGCTCGTCCAGGAAAATTTGCACCCCCGAGCCGATCTGTTGATACCGAATCGGGCGGCCTTCGAGCAATGTACCATCAGTGGAGATGCGCAGCAGTTGAAGCACGTTCCTATCGAATGCGACAATAAAATTCGCCTTACTGAAGACTTCATTTACAGGCGACTGCAGTAGCACCGGAACAACGACTTCCTTCGTGGCGCCGACTTCCGCGTCGCCGACGCGCAAGGTGACCGGTTTGAATACCGATCTATCGAGAGGTGCGATGTAGGTGCGGGTTGCGATGGCGTTACCGCCGCAGAAATTCTTCAGACGCAATTCGACTGTACGCATGCTTCCATCGGGGCAGTCGGATTCGTACTCAATGATGCACTCCTTGTACGATTCTTTTATCGACTCCTTGATACTGGCATAGATTTGTTCGATATCAGTTCCGTCAGCCGAGAAGTAGTATTCAGCGCCTGTTTCCTGTGAAAGCCGTTGTAGATTCAGTTCCTCCACCCCCCCCTGTGGTATGCCGTAACCGATTGTAAAGACTTTTACATTCTGTGATTGGGCGAGCGCAATAACCGACTGGACGTTTTTGAAATACTGACTGCGATTGTCACCGCCGTCGCTCAACACGATGACGGCTTTGCAGCGGTTCTTCCCGTTGGCGACAAGTTCCTGAATCCCCACAGCCGTGGCATCCCAAAGCGCTGTCCATCCCCAAGCTTCAATCGAATTTATCGCGTTGAGCAAGGCTGGTTTACTCGATGTCATGCTGACATCTGTTGTGACATCCTCTGCAAAGGAGATCACGGCGGCTTCATCGCAAGGAATGCCGTCGGGATTCATCGAGGCAACGAATGCCATACCGCCGATTCTGACCAACTCGATTTTTTCACCAGCCATACTCCCAGAACGGTCGAATACAAGCGCGACCGATACGCAGCAATCCACCTCCGGAGGACACCACAGCGTCGCGTCTTTGACTTTGATACCGTTTTCATAGACCTCGTAATGTTCTGGTTCTATGTCATTCCTGAACTGACCGTCGCAGCTCACTTTGAATGCCAAACGTATGGTCGGATAGCGGACTTCGACGCGATGGAATTGCAAATGCGGTTGAGCATTCAGCGATTGAACGAGAAGAAATACCGGCAACAAGGATAGAGCGTAACGTAGCACCATGGTAATCCGGTGAGCTGTTAGGTATTCAGTGATTCCGGAACAGGTCGATGGTAGTATATGAAATTTTTTCATCGATGGAAACCCAAAAAAACAGAAACCAGAAAGATTTTTTCTTGAAAGGCGTTATAGACATCGCCTCATAAACTACTTGATATGCCCGGCTGAAGAAATCCGTGAAATAAGAATGACAAAACATGGAACAAGAAGGTTACGCTGGCACGGTATTGTTGAGTGGTTTTTGATGATGTTCAATTCGTACATTGCTGTTATCATATATCAACATTCACTAGACCGGAAGGTTTGTCATGGCTGAACAAAAGATACCGGAAAACGGATTGTTTGCATGGAATGAACTTGAGACGACGGATACAGCAGCGTGCAAGACATTCTATGCGGAGTTACTCGGCTGGGAAGCCGAAGAAATGCCCATGGGCGAGGAGACATACACCATCTTCAAAAAAGACGGTAAACAGGTAGCTGGAATGATGCGAATATTACCGGAATGGGGAGAGATTCCCTCGCATTGGTTGGGTTACGTGGCCGTAGAAAATGTGGACGCACTTTCGGAGAGAGTTCCAGAAATCGGAGGCCGTGTCATTGTCCAGCCGACCGACGTTCCGGGGATTGGGCGATTTGCTATACTCAGCGATCCCAGCGGTGCAGTAGTTTCCATAATGACCTTCGTCTCACAGTAGAGATTGAATTCGCTCATGGACAGTACTGCGGATGCGCTCGCTGCGACTTGCTGACGGATACGTCTTCGATGCAGATGCAGGAAGCTGCTTGAGTGGCGACCTTGAATGCTCACTCGAGCGGTTTGAACGTGAGCGCTATGCTGTTGATGCAGTAGCGAAGTCCGGTAGGAAGTGGCCCATCGTCGAACACATGCCCAAGATGCCCACCGCAGTTGCTGCAGACCACTTCTTCACGCAGCATACCGTAACTCGTGTCGCGGTGTATGTTGATGGCCTCGTCTTTCACAGGAGCGTAGAAGCTGGGCCAACCCGAGCCGGAGTCGTATTTTGTGCCGGAGTGGAACAGTGTACTGCCACATCCCGCGCAGTGGTACAGCCCATGACTTTTGAAATCATTGTACTTGCCAGTGAATGCTACTTCGGTTCCTCTCTCGCGTAGTATGCGGTATTGTTCAGGAGTGAGTCTGCTTTTCCACTCTTCACTGCTGAGTTGCAAGGGATACATTGGTTGATCTCCTCTGTTCGGTGTTTCATATTGTGTGTCGCAAGCAACCGCGTTGCGGGGCGCCGCCACGGTGTCCGTATGCTGGCTCTTGCATCCGGTAGTGCCTGTCAATGCTAGTACGATAATGAAAGCGGCGAGCATGTCGCCTCCTGTTCTTTGTAACATGACTGTAAAACACTGAATTCAGTCAAACAATTCACGAGAAGGCATTCGCGCCAGCTTTCTGGTTTTCTCGGATTGCGTCGATATTCGCTTGAAATCGCTATATTTCATATTGTAATGAACAGCAATTAGAAATCACTTCGCCCGTTACAGCGGGTTGCATACATGGAAAAACACTACGATGTCATAGTAATCGGCAGCGGCCCGGGAGGCGAAGGCGCGTCGATCAAGGTTGCGAAGGAGGGGAAGTCCGTCGCGATTGTGGAAAGGCATTACCAGATCGGAGGTGGGTGCACGCACTGGGGAACGATTCCAAGCAAAGCACTGATTTGGATCGTGCAGCAGTATTCCGATTTGCGGAGCAATCGCTTGTTTGATAAGCTTGCCCGGACGATGCGACTGAGCTTCAATGAACTGATGGAACAGGTGGAAGCCGTTGTCATGCAGCAGGTTCGCGAGAGGGAGGGGTTTTATCACCGTAATGGTATTGACATTCTTCACGGAAACGCGACGTTCATCGATGCAGGTGTAATAAGCGTACGAGGCAACGACGATCTGGACCGCCGTTATACCGCATCGCATTTCGTCATTGCAGCCGGTTCGCATCCGTATCATCCACCTGACGTGGATTTTTCACATCCGAGAATACTGGACAGCGATACGGTGCTTAATCTGAACAGAGTGCCTGAGAGCATTACGATTTACGGTGCGGGCGTTATCGGCAGCGAATATGCATCGGCCTTTCGTGCGCTCGGAGTCAAGGTGAACCTTGTCAATACGCGTGCACGCCTACTGGAATTTCTCGACGATGAAATCAGCGACGCACTTAGTTATCACATGCGTGATGTTG
>Ga0114946_10000039_pt1 | contig 57378 bp, 49 predicted proteins | sample WalLakDeSediment_FD_88676 | JGI IMG/M metagenome (GOLD analysis project Ga0114946, IMG submission 88676) | Lake sediment microbial communities from Walker lake, Nevada to study Microbial Dark Matter (Phase II) - Walker Lake 11/02/13 Deep Sediment | ecosystem: Environmental > Aquatic >... | reverse complement strand
TAATTGCTTTTGTTGTCGGATTAGGTTTAACAGGAGCTTTAATCAGCCTTGTTTTTTCTGCGGCGGGAGCTTATCTGCTCTGGGCCTCACGTCCGCTCCTGGAGTTGATGTTGTTAATAACTGCGTTGAGCCGTCTTCCGGGTTTCTATATCCCCCTTAATCCTCCCGGGATCCTATTTTTATTAATATTTTATGGGTTGTTGGCAGCTTCACTTTCATTTTATTACCGCTGGGATAATCACAATCGCTGGTTAGAAAAAATATCTGTACTTGACTATGCGCAGTCAATTCTTTCCGGATTGCTGCCTGGCAAACGCATCCGCATGCACTTCGCAGCCGGTTCAGTGCTAATCCTGGCCGTAATAATTATTTGGTCGGGTATATTACTGCCATCAAAATCAATGCTGACAGTGACCTTCCTTGATGTGGGACAGGGCGCTTCGGGTTTAATTGAAACGCCCTGCGGGGCAGTGATCCTGGTCGATGCCGGAGGCCAACCCGCCTGGCGTGGCAACCCGGGGGAGATAGGTGAACGAGTCCTGCTGCCTTTCCTCAGGCGACAGGGTATCCGCAGCATTGATCTGGCCGTAATTACTCATCCCCATGAAGACCACTTTGGAGGGTTTATCCCCCTGGTCGATGAAATTGCTCTTGAAAGAATCCTGATTTCTCCGGTTGCAGGTGAAACGGAGCACTATGATAACCTGCTCAGCCAGGCAGAATTAGCAGGATCGTTAATCAGCCATACTATTGACGGTCAAACCTGGCGCTGCGGGACCGAATTAATATTGGAGATAATTGGGCCTCCGGAACCCTTGCTCAGTGGAACAACCAGCGATCTCAACAACAACTCGATCGTATTCCTCCTTCACTATGGTGAAATTCGGATGCTTTTTACCGGCGATATAGAAGATGCAGCCGTCATCGATCTCTTCAGGCGTCGGATCGATCTCAGGGCCGATTTACTGCTTATTCCCCACCACGGCGGCTATTTGGAAGCCATGCCTGCATTTTTGGAAGCTGTCAGGCCTTCCCTGTCCATCATCCAGGTCGGCCCAAATTCTTATGGCCATCCTCACCCTTACATCATCGGCGCCCTTGAAGAAGCAGGTGTGCCGATATACCGCAACGATCACCACGGGGCGATTATCGTCAAAACTGACGGCACCGGGATGCAGGTTACAACTACAGAGCATCCAACCCTGGTCAGGCAATAATTTTTTATACATAACAGGAAAACAATTCATTTTGACGAAACTTATTATTTGTGGTTTGATTGTTGAATGATTTTAACTAAAAAACGACAAGAATAATGAAAGGCGGGGGAAAGTTATTTTGGAGCCGGAAAAGATAGCCCAACTGGTAAGTCAAAACGATAATGACTCCCGCCGTGTACTTTTCGAAGCATACTACAAGCGCACTTTTGCAGTTGCCTATAACATTTTGCGACGCCGGGAAAATGCTGAAGATATCACCCAGGATGCCTTCATCAAGGCCTTTCAGAATCTTCATCAACTGCAGGACGAAACTAAATTCGGGGCCTGGCTGGCGGTAATTGCTTCGAACCTGGCCCGCAACTACCTTAAGCGGGAAAAGAAAATTCTACTGACTGATGAACTGCCGGAAATCCGGTCTGCTTCGGTGCCTAATGATACAGAAGAGGAAGCTATGCGCAGTCTGGAAGTAGATCGGGTCAGGGCAGCAGTTAGAACCCTTCCACCGGAGCAGTACCAGGTTATTGTTCTACAGTATTACTATGATTTAAAAGTAGATGAAATTGCCGCCATGCTTAATATAAGGGCCGGGACAGTTAAGTCGCGTCTTTTTCGCGCCAGGCAAAAATTGGCCGATTCGTTGGAACCTGAAGTGGGCTAAGCTTGTCTTTAAGTTGAAGGAGGTGACCGGGATAAATGCCTGAAAAGCCAAACCTAAAGTTAAATGATGATTTAATCAGGAAGGCAATGGCTCTGGAAATAGACTGTATTGAAGCTAAACAGGCCGGAAAGGCCTGGCAGCGTATTGAATCTCAACTGGAACAACCCCGGCCCTCTTATCGGAAACGCATCTTTAGTTTTACCTGGGGCCGTGCTGCTGCGGTTGCTGCCGCCTGCCTTGTCCTTGTTGTGGGCGGCCTCGGCATTTTTCGGACTGTCCAGTTCGCTGTTCCTCTTGCAGACTCTGAAATGCCGGCAGAGCAAGCTAATGAAGTTGGCCTATTGCGGGTTGAAGATGATGCTGATTTGTTTGAAGCCCCGGAAGAGGAGGCCGAGAGGGGAGATCTTGATCTACAGTTTATTTTGGGTGAACCTGACCCCATGCCTCCGGCCTGGCCTCCAATTTTACCTGGAAACTATTTCCTTGATGGAGAAATAATTTTTGTTGAAGCCGGCGAACCCGAGTATCAGGCAGCAATTTACCTCAGCAGCGATGCCGGTTTGCTCCTGGTTAAATCAGAAGTTCCCGGTGAAGGGATACCCGTGTTTTTAGAACACCTGGGTGACCATATCCAGGTTGACTTGCAGGATTTGGATAAGAAAAATAGGTTTACATTACTGAGAGTGGAAGAACGTCCGGGCCTGGCCTGGCCGGATAACGGGGGTAGCCGGGCCCTACTGGTTCTTTTCGGTGATATTGCAGAGGAAGAGCTTAAAAGGATAGCTGCTTTCCTGTATTAAGCCTTATATGGGTTCTAAGGCTTGATATACTTCATCATTTTACGCAGTTTCTTGCCGACCATTACGATCAGGTGGTTTTCTTCTATTTTCCTGAGCGCCTTGAACTGTGGCTGGTTGGCCTGGTTTTCAGATACCCATTCAAGAGCGAACTGTCCGGTCTGGATTTCAGTCAGGATCTTTTTCATTTCTTCACGGACCTGATCATTTATTATTCTCGGGCCCCTGGTCAGGTCGCCGTATTCTGCTGTATCACTGACAGAGTAACGCATTCTTTCCAGGCCGCCCTCGTAAATCAGATCAACAATCAGCTTCAACTCGTGCAGGCATTCAAAGTATGCGATTTCCGGCTGGTAACCTGCATCCACGAGTGTATCAAAACTGGCCTTGATCAGTGATGACACTCCGCCACAGAGGATAACCTGTTCACCAAAAAGATCGGTTTCCGTTTCTTCCTGCAGGGTGGTTTCTATTACTCCGGCACGGGTACAGCCGATACCCTTGGCGTAGGCCAGGGCCAGCTCTTTTGCTTTACCGGTAAAGTCCTGGTGAACAGCAAGCAGGCCCGGAACCCCGGCTTCTTCCTTGTAAAGTCTTCTCAAGAGGTGTCCCGGGCTTTTCGGGGCGATCATGAAGACATCTACATTCTCTGGGGGGACCACCTGGTTGTAGAGAATATTAAAGCCGTGAGATACAACGAGCGCTTTACCTTCAGTAAGGAAAGGCAGGACCGACTCTTTATATACTGCCGGCTGGACATTATCTCCGATTAGAATCTGAATGATATCTGCTGCTTTTGCCGCTTCACTGACTGTTGCTACTTCCAGTCCGTCTTTTTTAACCTGTTCCCAGCTTTTACTTTCCCTGTGGAGGCCAACTACAACATCGAGGCCGCTGTCCTTAAGATTCTGGGCCTGGGAATGCCCCTGGCTTCCGTAACCCAGTACAGCAATTCTTTTGTTCTTCAGGACGTTTAAGTCGGCGTCCTGGTCATAATACATAACTGCCATTTGATAAATCCTCCCTGCAAATATGATAACTTTACTTATTAGCCATTCCGGCCAAAACTCCTGCCTGCTGGAAGAGTAAAAGTCAAAAAACATTGATCCGTTGACAAATGATTATTTGCACAAAAAAAATATGTATTTGCAGGTATTTGGACTGCAAGAGTTTAATAATAATAGTAACCCCTGCTGAAAGCCTCAGCGTGGATAATTTTATAGAAGGAGAGTGTTTATTGTGAGTTTAAAAGGAACCAAAACTGAGAAAAACATTTTAACGGCATTTGCCGGGGAATCTCAGGCACGTAACCGCTATACTTATTTTGCCAGCCAGGCCAAAAAAGACGGTTACGTGCAGATGTCGGCAATTTTTGAAGAGACCGCTAACCAGGAGAAAGAGCATGCTAAAAGGCTTTTCAAGCTTCTCGAAGGCGGTGAAGTTGAAATTCAGGCCGCTTTTCCGGCTGGTGTTATCGCCAATACTATCGATAACCTTAAAGCAGCAGCTGATGGTGAAAATTATGAATGGACCGAGATGTATCCCGGTTTTGCTGTTGTTGCCAGGGAAGAGGGTTTTAATGATATTGCGGACATTTTTGAATCGATTGCCGTGGCTGAGAAGCAGCATGAAAAACGCTACCTGGCCTTGATGGACAATATTAAAAATGGATCAGTGTTTAAAAAAGATAAACCTGCAAAGTGGTTTTGCCGCAACTGTGGTTATGTTGAAGAGGGCCTGGAAGCTCCGGAAGTATGTCCTTCCTGCGATCATAAGCAGGAACATTTCGAGACTATTTGTGAAAACTGGTAGCATAATAGCGGAACCCGGTAAAAAAACCGGGTTCCCATTATTAAGCGAATCATTACCCGGGAGGGTTTTCTTTGAAGCTGGTTCGTTTTATGGATCATCAGGTTGTACGTTATGGAAAGCTAAAAAATGACATAGTCGTGGAAGTTAACGAACCGGGCCCGGATTGGTTTAGTGAACAATTCAGGGAAACCGGAAGGAGTTTTGGGCTTTCCGAAATCAGGTTGCTGTCTCCATGCCTGCCTTCAAAAATTATCTGCCTCGGATTAAATTATCGTTCTCATGCGGAAGAAATGGAATATGCCCTGCCTGAAAAACCAATTATTTTCATGAAGCCATCCACTTCGGTTATAGGGCCGGGTGAAGCAATAGTATACCCCCCACAAAGCCGGCGAGTTGATTATGAAGCGGAGCTGGGTGTAGTAATTGGCCGGCGCACTTACCGGGTTGGAAATTCGGAAGCCCTTGATTATGTGTTTGGCTATACCTGTGCCAACGATGTTACCGCCCGCGATAAGCAGCCGAAGGAAGGACAGTGGACATATGCCAAGGGATTTGATACTTTTTGTCCTCTTGGCCCCGTTATAGAAACCGAAATAGGCAACCCCGAAGCTTTAAAAGTCAGGGGCTATTTAAACGACAGGCTGGTTCAGGAAGCACCGACTTCTGATCACTACTTTACTGTGGCCGATATTATCGAATATGTTGCAGGATGCATGACTTTGTTGCCGGGAGATGTGATCATGACCGGAACTCCGGCAGGGATTGGCCCGCTCTTGCCAGGTGATCGTTTCGAGGTATTGATCGAAGGGATCGGTTCATTATATAATAGTGTAACCAGAGTGGAATAAAGGTTTATGAATCGTTATTTTTAATGAAAAAGGGTGTTGTCATCAGCCGGTTCATAGTATATAATATATTAAGTCTACTAGACCGTTCAGGATAAACCGCCTTGGAGGGGTTTGTGTACCCTGGGGGACCCTAAATAAAGGAGATGCTTGGGCTGACGGTCAGGAATAAATTTGCATTAAACTTTTTCTCCCTGATGAGGCAGCGTAGCCGCTGTCTCTTTTTTTAGCTGAAAGGAAGGCTTTATCTATAATGCATATCATTATCGTCGGGGGTGGAGGGGTCGGCTATGAAGTGGCCCGCAACCTGTCGGAAAAAGATCAGGATGTTGTAGTTGTTGAGAAAAACGAACTTAAAGCCAAACGGTTTGATGAATCGCTGGATGTTATGGTTATTGTAGATAACGGTGCCAATGCTGCTGTACTGGAGCGGGCAGGTATCAAAAAGGCAGATATGATGATTGCCGTGACACAGGTTGATGAGGTAAATATAATTGCCTGCATGCTGGCCAAGCAGTATGATGTCCCGATTACAGTCTGCAGGATTCGCAACTCGGGATATGCCGGGGATTCATCGGTTTTGACTCCCAAGCAGCTTGGGATAGATATAGTGATTAATCCGGAGCGGGTTGCCGCCATGGAAATATCAAAGATGCTCCATTTCCCGGATGCCAGCGAAGTGGAATATTTTGATCAGGGAAAAGTTATGATGCTTGGAGTAGTTGTCGGTGCTGAAGCGGATATTACAGAAGTGCCCCTGCATAAGCTGCCACTTAATGAGAATTGTATTGTCGTGGGAATCAGCGATCCCAATGGCAAATTTATTGTTCCCGGCGGAAATGACGTGATTCATCCCGGTAATAAAATATATCTTTTGGGTAAAACCCGCACTTTGAAGGACATTAGTTCACTGCTGCACCATGAAAAGACCAGGGTCAGCCAGGTCACAATTCTGGGCGGCGGGATGATCGGTCAGCAATTGGCCCGCCTGCTGGAAGAAAGCAAGCAGACATTTAATGTAAAATTAATAGAAAAGAATGTGGAACGCTGTGGAGAACTGTGCCGCCAGTTAAATAAAACCCTGGTTTTACAGGGAGATGCTACAGAGATTGCAATGTTGAGAGAGGAAGATACGGACAGGGCAGATGCTGTAATTGCCGCTACAGGTGATGACCGCAATAATATCGTAGCTGCCCTGTTAGCCCGGCAGTTTGGTGTCAAAAAAATAATTTGCGAAGTTATGAAGCCCCAGTACGTTCCTGTTTATAGCGCACTTGGCATTGACAGCGTTATTAACCCCCGCTTAATTGCTGCAGCCCAGATTGTTCGACTGACCCGCCGTGAAGATGTTTTGGCCCTTTCAATCTTGCAGGATGAAAAAGCCGAGGTTATTGAAATCGTCTTACCGGAATCAGCCAGGGTAGCCAATAAAAGAATCGCTGCCGCAAACCTGCCGCGTGGCATGATAATCGGTTCAATTGTTCGCCAGGGAGAGGTAATTATCCCGGGTGGAAATACAAAATTACTGCCTGAAGACCACCTGGTGATATTTGCCGTACCAAAAGTCAGCACTAAATTAGATCGTTTTTTTGCCCCTGCTGTCAGTAAAGAAGACAGAGAATACCTTCGGAACAAGATGCTTCACATCGAAGAAGGTTGATATCCCTGCCGGTGGGCCGGCGGATCAATGTTCAGCAAGCAGGGAGGTTAACCTGTGCGCCGCTTACGTATATTTTATCTTCTCGGCATAATGCTTCTTTTTTTAGCGCTGACCATGTTTCTTTCGGCGCTCTGGTCTTTTGCCGGGCAGGGCCCGGATCAGAACGCATTTGTAAAGTCAATCTTCCTGACTGCTGCCATCGGGGGATTGCTTTACTGGTTTTTTTCTCCATCCCGGGGCAGAGAACTTAATATCATTGAAAACTTCACTATCGTAACCCTCGCCTGGTTTACGGCAGGGCTATTCGGTGCACTGCCTTATCACTTCTATGGTGTTTTCGATGGAAACTATATGCAGGCATTTTTTGAATCAGTTTCTGGTTTTACAACCACAGGAGCGACCCTGATCGATGATATTGAAGCAATGCCGCGCGGCCTTTTGCTCTGGCGGGGTTTTACCCAGTGGTTGGGTGGTATGGGTATCATTGTCCTATTCCTGGCTGTTTTACCCCGGTTCGGCTTCCGAAGCATGACCATGTTTAAAGCTGAAATCCCGGGGCCGATTGCAGAACGGGTTGTACCGAGAGTTGTGGAAACCGCCCGCCGGCTCTGGTTCATATATGTTGCTTTTACTATTAGCCAAATGGTCCTGCTAATGGCCTGCGGGATCAGTTTTTTCGATTCCCTTGCCCATGCTCTCACAACCATGCCTACCGGCGGTTTTTCCACTTACAACGACAGTATTGCCGCTTTCAACAATCCCTGGGCCGAAATTGTAATTATTTTCTTCATGCTTTTTGCCGGAATCAACTTTGTCCTATATTTCCGCCTGGTTCGCGGAGATTTTAAAGTTTTTAAAAACCCCGAACTGCGGTTCTACCTGGCGGTTATTACAATTGGAATCGTGCTGGTTACCATTAACACCTATGATCTTGCAGGTGGTGATTTCTTCCTGGCCCTGCGCCAAAGCGCTTTTCAGGTTGTCTCAATAACTACTACTACCGGTTACGCTACCGCCAATTTTGATGGCTGGCATCATTTTTCACGTTTGTTTCTGCTTTTGCTTATGTTTATGGGTGCCTGCGGTGGGTCAACAGGAGGTTCAATGAAACAGGCCCGTTGGATGTTGATGATTAAATATTCTTTCCGTGAACTAAAGCAGCTGGTTCACCCATCATCAATTTCATCGGTAAAACTGGGTGATCAATACGTAAGTGAAGAAGTTTTACGGCCGGTTATGGGTTTCGGATTTATATATCTGTCACTGACAGCCCTGGCTACGCTTATTCTGGCTTTTATGGGTCTCGATATAGATACCGCTTTTTCAGCTGTGGCTGCAACAATCGGCAATGTCGGCCCAGGTCTTGCAGGAGTCGGACCGTTGGAAACCTACCAGGTTATTCCTGATGCCGGTAAAGCCCTTCTGACGATAATGATGGTAATTGGCCGACTTGAAATCTATACTGTTCTGGTTGTATTCCTTCCTGAATCAAGGCGCCTCTGGGCGAGATCCTTAAAATAGAAAGGTTAGCCATGCTGACACACCAGACCCTGGCAAAACAGATCAATGAGGGTATTTTTACACCCCTTTACCTTTTTTACGGGGAAGAAAAGTACTTGCAGGAAGAGCTGGTAGAACAACTGGCCGCTGCATATCTGGGCCGGGATATTGGTTTTGGCATAGAGAAAGTAGAAGGCAGCATTCTGAGCCTGGAGGAAGTTATAGCCAGGCTCAGAGAAACGGGACTGTTTGCTGAGCGGCGGCTGCTTATTGTGGATAATCCGCCTTACCTGGTTCCATCAGGCAGAGAAGAGCAGGCTGCATCAGAAGAAGAAAGTAAAAATAAAACCCGCGGAATAGATTATGGCGATATACTGGAAGATTTTATTAAACGGCATATTCCCGGGATGCCGGACAGCATACTCGTATTTCTGGCTTCCAGGATAGACCGCAGGAAGCGTCTTTATAAGCTTATTGAAAATAAAGGAGTAACAGTTGAATGCACTTCTTTAAAAGGAGAAGCGCTGGCATCATGGATCAGGAATAAGGCAGGCCGGTTGGGTAAAAAAATTGATCGGGCTGCGGTAGACAAACTGCTTATGGCCGGCGAGCATAACCTTCATTATATGTCGGGGGAATTGGAAAAATACTCTGCCTACCTGGGAGAAGATGAAAAAATAATTACTGCACAGACGGTTGACACACTTTTTTCAGGCGATATTCAGGGTGATATTTTTAAGTTGTCCGATGCTATGGCCGAAGGCAACACAGCCGGTGCGCACGATATACTTGAACTTTTAATGCGAAGACGTGAAAAGCCGCTTCTTATATTTTTTATGCTCGTGCGGCATTACCGCCTGCTTTTACAGGCGCACTGTTTACAAGAAGTGGGTATCCCCCAGAGTGAATTTGCTTCTACCCTTGAGGTCCATCCTTTTGTTGCCCGCAAGCTAAGAGAGCAGGCTGTAAACTACAAAAGGTATGCTTTAGAAGAAGTGTTACTTGCCCTGCAAAAAGCCGATATGCAGATTAAAACGGGGCAGATCGAACCTACCCAGGCATTGAGGCTGATTTTAAGCCGTATTGCTTACGTCCAGGATAGTACACGCAGCGGCAAGTCTTAATAACCGGGACTGAAGAAAGGAGAATTGAATATGAAAAACAGGCCTGGAGTGGACAGGGAACAATTAATAAAAGATGTATATCAGCGCGGCTATGAGTTGGAGCAGAGATATTATGGTTGTGCACAGTGTGTAGTTGCGAGCGTGCAGGATTATTTCCCTGTTAACAATGCTTTATTTAAGGCAGCGACATCTTTTTCAGGCGGGTTTGCTTCAACCATTGAAGGCCCCTGTGGAGCTCTAACCGGCGGTATCCTTATTCTCAGTTATTTTTTCGGACGGTCACGTGACGAGTACGCTGATATCAGTTTGCTGCGCCGCCCAGGCCCGCTGGTGCGGATATACTGGGATAAGTTTATTCAGAGATATGGCGGCGACAGCTGCAGGCAGGTTCAGACCCATCTTTTTGGCAAAGCCTATCATTTCCTTGATAATGAGGAATACTCCGAGTATGAAGAAGCTGGAGGGCACCGCGATAAATGTCCTGCGGTTGTTGGCCAGGCCGGTGCCTGGCTGGCGGAACTGCTTATTGATAACAAGGTGCCTGTTCTGAAAAGATAACCAAAACCCTGAAATGAATGGAAAGCATTAATAAACAAACCGACCTCTTATCCGCTTGAGCAGGATAAAGGTCGGTATTTCTGTACCGGTGGTCTTATCCAATCGGGTTTAGTTGGTCCTGCTGTGATAAATTACACCGCAGTGCTGTTATGAAATTGCCGGTTCAGGCGTGATTTTTTCCGGGCCGCATTATTTTTATGCAATATTCCTTTGGTTGCGGCCCTATCGATCTGGCGCACTGCAGCATAAAGTTTGGCTTGCGCATCTTCCTGGTCCCCATTTTGCAGGGATTCCTCGAAACGGCGAATTGAAGTTTTAAGTAAACTTTTTATCCGCCGGTTGCGGATCTCACGTTTTAAGTTTTGTCTGGCTCTTTTTGCAGCCGATTTAATATTGGGCAAAATTATAACCTCCTTCCTGTGCTTTAAGGCACTAAAATATTACCATCAGCGCTGATAAAAAGCAAGTCTTAGTTCAATATTCAACAACAATTAATCTGCTTTATCCTGAAGGTCAGCCTGGTTTAACAATATTTCAGTCAGGAAGGAGTAAAATGAGCTTGTATCGAAGTATTAAAAACTTGATAAAACTTTGTCAACGCATACAACACGAAATAAGAAAAGCTAACTTGCCTGGTTACTGCTGCGCCTGCCTCTTGCAGCTCCGGTCGATTTTAAAGCAAGGCCATACTTTACAGATAGGAAAATAAATCAGTTGTGAGGAGGAGAAACTTTGAAAGTGCTGAGCCGGGAATCTATGAAAGCCGCTGATCGGCAGACTATTGAACGGTTTGGTATGCCCGGGGTGATTTTGATGGAAACCGCCGGTTTAAGAGTGTTTGAATTTATTCGCTCCCGTCTCACTGATTCAGGCCGGGTTGTTATCCTGGCCGGGCCCGGTAATAATGGCGGTGACGGACTTGTAGCCGCCAGGTTGTTAGCAAAGGCGGGAGTCTCTGTATCCCTTTGGAGTACTGTAAAAGAAGGCGGATACCGGGGAGACGCAGCTATAAATGAAAAATATTTAAGCAAATTATCTTTTCCTAGTCAGCGAATATCCAGTTCGGCTGATCTCGATCGCCTTCGGGATGAGTTAAACTGCACCGATCTGATAGTAGATGCCCTCCTGGGTATTGGAGCCGACCGAAATGTGACCGGGTTGCTGGAAGAAATTATAAATATAGTTAACAGCAGCGGTGTACCGGTATTGGCGGTTGATATCCCGTCCGGAGTGAATGCTGACAGCGGTGCGGTAATGGGCTGCGCAGTCAGGGCTAAGTGGACGGTAACCTTTGCTTCTCCGAAGCTCGGTTTAATGTTTTATCCCGGTGCCGGTTGTGCCGGTAAAATAGTGACCGGCGATGTTAATGTTCCTGAATCGCTTTTGGAAGATGAAATGGTCGATCTGGTCGATTCCTCGTTCGTAAGAAAAGTTTTACCGGATCGCCCGGCTGATTCCCACAAGGGAAGCCTGGGGCGGGTACTGATCGTCGCCGGTTCGCCCGGCATGAGCGGCGCTGCCGCCCTTGCTGCTGAATCTGCCTTAAAGGGCGGTGCAGGATTGGTTTACCTTGCAGCACCTGAAAGTGCCTGCACGGCTCTTGATGCGAAATTGGTTGAAGTAATTACTATAGTCCTACCTGAAAAAAGTAAGGGTGCGATCGATCCCTCCGCTGCAGAAATAATAATCGATAAGGCCCGCGAATGTGATGTCCTTGCGGTCGGACCCGGCCTCGACACCGGTGAAGTAACCTCAGATTTGCTTTATAAGCTGGTCCAACTTAGCCCAATACCGATGGTTTTCGATGCAGGTGCGCTTGGAGCCCTGGGTAAAAAGATGAACATGCTCCGCTCAGCCAGGCATATGCCGGTAATTACTCCCCACCCCGGTGAAATGGCCCGCCTTATCGGTAAGACCGCCGGGGAAGTGCAGAGCAGCCGCCTTGAAACCGCCCTTAAGAACGCCAATTTATGGAATTGCATCATAATGTTGAAAGGGCCAAATACAATTATTGCTACTCCGGATGGGCGGGCATCTGTTAATCCCACGGGAAGCCCGTCGCTTTCTACGGCCGGCTCAGGTGATCTGCTGACCGGACTTGTTTCATCATTTATTGCCCAGGGAGTTATACCCGAGGATGCCGCCAGGGCCGGTGCTTTTATGCACGGCCTTGCCGGAGATCTTATCCCGGGGGGACGCGGCCATATGGCCCGCGATATTCTGGCAAATTACAAAGAAGCATTTCAATACCTGGGGACATGTGATCAAAGGGTAGCCGGCAATCCTTTTCTTACAAGTTTGAGGCCTATATAAATATTTTTGGAGGGGGAAAAATGCTCGATTGCCTGATGACAGAGGAAGAAAAAGCCTTACGCGATGAAGTGCGTGCATTTGTCAGGGAAGATATCGACAGGCAGCTCTTGCGCGATATGGATGAAGATAAAGTCCGTTATCCGCGGGAATTCCTGGAGAAAGCTGCCAAACGTGGTCTGCTCGGTTTGCGGTTCCCAAAGAAATATGGCGGGCGGGGCATGCCCTGGACTTCAGAAATTGTTGCCCTGGAAGAAGTGGGAGTCCTCGGGACATCGCTGGGCTGTCTTTATTCGCTGGTCAGTATTGTCGGAGAAGCTATTGACAAATTTGGTTCGGACCTGCTCAAAGAAAAGTACTTGCGTCCTGCTATCGAGGGCAGGATGACAGTTGCTGAGGCTTTAACTGAACCGCGCGGCGGATCAGATTTTTTTGGAGCAACCTGTACAGCGAGAAAAGAAGGCGATCACTATATAATAAATGGCCAAAAGCGCTTTGTAGTCGGGGCTGAAGGTGCCGACTATTTCATGGTATATGCCCGGACCGATCCCGATGGGCCGCCGCACAAGTCGATTAGCGCATTCCTTGTTGATCGCTGCCCTGAAATAAATGTCGAATACCTTTACGGTTTGATGGGCACACGCGGCGGAGGAACAGGGCGCCTGGTCTTCAAAGATGTCCGTGTTCCTGCAGAAAACCTTTTGGGAGGAGAAAACAATGGTTCGGCAATTTTTTACCAGATGATGATTCCCGAGCGGATGACCAGCGCCGGGGGTGCGATTGGTATGGGGCGGGCTGCACTCGATGTGGCTGCCCGCTACAGCACGCGGCGTAAAGCTTTCGGAACGGATATTAAAAACTTTCAGGCGGTTAGTTTCAAGGTGGCCGACAGTGCAACCTGTCTTGACACAGCGAGGGGCATAGTTTACCTCGCAGCCAGATCTGTCGATTCCGGTGACCCGCCCGGCAGGTCAAGACGTTTGGTTTCCGAGGCCAAAAAAGTGTCAACTGAGAATGCTTGGATAGTTGTAAACAATGCAATGCAAATTATGGGTGGTATCGGTTATTCAAATGTCTACCCAATTGAAAAAATGCTGCGCGATGTCCGCTTGATTATGATCTGGACCGGGACTAACGAAATTATGGATCTCATTATTCAGCATGAGTACTACAAAGAACTTGACAGGGAAGGATTTAAAGGTCGAGACATAGAGTTTGATGCTGTCGAGGCCGAACAGGTTGACGAAAAGATTTATGAATAAGGAAGGGGAAATGGAACAGTCAATGGGGAAAGAAACGGTAAAGATCGGCATGCTGGGTATGGGGACTATCGGCGGTGGTGTCGCTGCTCTGCTGAAAAGTAACGGCAGCCGGATCAGTGAAAAAATTAATATTAACTTAGTTTTGAAGCGGGTGCTGGATCGCGATATTGAGCGGTTGCGGGCTTCCGGGCTTTCTGAGGACGAAATAACCGTTGATCCCGCTCAGGTTCTAGAAGACCCGGAGATTAAGATAGTGATAGAATTAATTGGCGGCCTGGAACCGGCCCGCAGTTTTATTACTCAGGCGCTCGAGAACGGAAAATATGTGGTCACAGCGAATAAAGATTTGATGGCTGCCCATGGCGAAGAGCTTCTGGCTCTTGCCCGGGACAAAAACCTGAATGTTTTTTATGAAGCCAGTGTCGGCGGCGGCATACCGCTGATACGACCCCTTAAACAGAGCCTTATAGCCGATCGCATCAATCGCCTCGTGGGAATTGTGAACGGCACGACCAATTATATCTTTACCCGCATGTCCCAGGACAACTTGAGCCTTGAGGAAGCGCTTTCGCAGGCCCGGGAACTTGGCTTTGCCGAAGCCGATCCGTCTAACGATATCGAAGGTCGTGATGCCGCATATAAACTCATAATCCTGGCCGGCCTCGCTTTCGGAAGCAGTATTGATCCCGACAGGGTTTTCGTTCAGGGTATTAACGGGGTTACCTATGAAGATATCGCTTATGCCCGGGAAATTGGTTATGTGATCAAACTTCTCGCTATTGGTGATAACTTGCCTGAAGGTCTTGCTTTAAGAGTCCACCCTGCCCTGGTACCCCAGGATCATCCTCTTGCAGTCGTCGCAAATGAATTTAACGCAATTTTTATCGAAGGCGATGCTATCGGAGAAGTGATGTTTTACGGCCGGGGTGCGGGAGCAAAACCAACTGCGACTGCTGTATTGGCCGATGTTGCAGAAGCAGCTTGCTGTATTCATTATCAGTGTAACAGAGGCCTGGCCGGGAATCCATATCAAAAAGCATCTTATGTGCCGATCAAAGATCTCAGTAGCCGGTTCTACCTGCGTTTTCTCGCTGATGATCGGCCCGGTGTTTTTGCCGCATTGGCAAATGCTTTTGGCGATGAACAGGTCAGCCTCGATATGGTGATTCAGAAACGGCGTGTCGGCAGCACTGCAGAAATAGTTCTTGTAACTCATACTGCTAAGGAAGAGGCTTTCCAAAAAGCATTGGACCAGGTAATGAACTTGCCGGCCATTAAGCCGAATCCAAGTATGATTCGCCTGCTCGATTGAGACAAGACAGCAATAAGGAAGGCGGAAATATCAGTGAGCTCTGTATTATCTGCCCGGCCTGCCTGGGTGGAAATAAATTTAGATTATATAGCGCAAAACGTCAATCAGTTCAGACATCTGATCGGCCCGATGACACAGATTATGGCCGTTGTAAAAGCTGATGGCTATGGCCACGGAGCGGTAGCAGTTGCCGAAACCGCTCTTAAGTCCGGGGCATCCAGCCTGGCTGTGGCCTTTGTCGAAGAAGCGATTAGTTTGCGGCAGGCAGGTATCGATGCGCCAATCCTTTTACTCGGCTATACCGACCCGGCCCATTTTTCGTCACTGGTAGAATACAAGCTGACCCCTACTGTTTTTGGTTTTGAAACAGCACTTGATTTGTCACGGATGGCGGTAGAGCACGAGGTTACGATACCGCTTCATATAAAGATTGATACAGGTATGGGACGGATCGGTCTGCTGCCTGAAGAAGCGGTCGAGGTCGTTTCCCGCATTAACCTTCTTCCTGGCTTGGTAACTGAAGGGATTTTTACCCACCTTGCCGCTGCTGAAGAAAAAGATGAGACATATACCAGTGGACAGCTGAAGCTATTTAACCGGATACTTGGACGCTGCCATGAAAAAAGGATTACCTTTCCCAAGGTTCACGCTGCCAACAGTGCTGCCGCGATAAACCATCCTTCTGCAAGGTATAACCTGATTCGCCTTGGATTGGCGATGTACGGTTATTACCCCTCGCCTGAGCTGGAGGAAAAAGGCATAAAGCTATTTCCGGCCTTAACTTTAAAAAGCAGGGTGGTCCTGGTTAAAAAAGTACCCCCGGGCACCGCGATCAGTTATGGCTGTACATACCGGACTGCAGAGGAGTCTCTTATTGCTACCATACCAACCGGTTATGCCGATGGCTACAGCCGGCTTCAATCTAACAGGGGCCAGGTCCTGATTAGAGGACAGCGGGCCCCGGTTGTCGGTAATGTTTGCATGGATCATCTAATGGCCGATGTGAGCCATATTCCGGGAGTGCGTTTTAATGATGAAGTGGTTTTGTATGGCCGGCAGGGTAATGAGCAGGTTAGGGTAGAAGAGGCAGCAGAGAAAATTGGTACAATTAACTACGAACTGCTTTGTGCGGTCAACAAGCGTGTTCCCCGTTTCTACTTTCAGGGAAGTAAGCTCATTTCAATCCACGATTTTATCGAATCCCACATCATCTAAAACAAGGCGGCCCTATAAGCAATAACTGTTGAGTTAAAATTGCCGGGGAAAATCGTCGATATCCCGGTTAAACCACAGCCGGTTCACCATTAGGGCGGCCATTGCATGCGGCAGGGCTGATGGGTTTGTAATTGAAAGGCCGTGCATAAAAAAAGCCCCGACAAGAGAGGCGGTAAAGCCATTTCGGAAGTGCTGTTTAAAAAATTTGCTGTAGAGTTCCCCTGCCTCCCGGTTGCCTTTTTCTGCAGCGGTGATAGCCCTGACAGCAAGGATGGAGCTTTTAAAAGAGTTATAAAAGCCTTCCCCTGAAAAAGGATCGATCAGCCCTGCGGCATCTCCGGTTAAAAGCAGGTTGCCCGCGGCTGCTTTTTGCAACGGGCCGAGAAAGGGAAGCGGCCAGGCATGAGGATTTGCACTATCAGAATCCCCGGGAAAGATACGGTGATAAGCTTTTAATAAAAGCTTCCTGCCGAAAAGACCCCCGACACCATGGTTTGTCCAGTCAGGCCCGCTAAAAGACCAGCCCATACCGCCCAGAAAAGGCAGGGGATAAAACTTGACTGCACCTGTTTCAGCTACCTTAGACCTTGCTTTAACAATTTTTGACATGCCCCATCCTGCCGGGCCTTTTTTGTTGCTCCTCAACCCCGCAAGCAGTGCTGTCTCTCCCATTGCCCCATCTGCTGCGATCACATAACGTGCCTTATATTTTGTTCCGGCAGAATTCCCCGTTTCAAGTATGTAGGGCCAGAATTTCTCTTTTTTCTCTTCAGTCCTCTTAATCGTTTGCAGGGCCTGTCTTTCCATGATAACTGCACCCTTACTGCATGCGTATTTTGCCATCAGATGATCAAGCTGTTCCCTCTCTATAACCATTCCCAAACGGGTTTTACTGTTGTAAATGTAAGGCTGCCGCTTTTTTATTATACTTACCTGGTAAATGGATTCCGAAGGTAGCGAAGAGAGCCTTAAATCTTTTGGCAGCAGGGAAATGCTTCTTGCGGAGAGAAAACCCCCGCAGATTTTATTACGGGGATATCTTTTTTTTTCCAAAACTATTGTAGACAGACCTGTTTCAGCAGCCAGGGCAGCAGCAAGTGTTCCTGTAGGGCCTCCCCCGATAACAGCAAGATCATAATAACTAAAATCAGTTTCATTTATTTCATTTTGCATATGCTGATTATAACACAGTCCGGTAATACCGAAACACTATTCGTCACCTTGACTGTTCAGCCCAGATAGATTAAAATAATTTTGTGATACTAAAAGTAAAAATAATTGTTAGAAACAAGATCCTACGGCTAAAAACGGGATTGAAAAAGAAACCTGCGTTTTGCCTTCCAGGCTCTTTCTAACTTTTAGACCGGCTCAGGGAAGCCGGTTTATTGTTTTCGGATATATTTTGAATGACTGGAGGTTAAAAAATGGCCGTTGACTTTAATAAAGAAGTTGACTATGTGGCCCGCCTTGCCCGCCTGACCTTAGGACCGGAAGAAAAAGTGAAGATGGCCGGACAGCTAAGCGATATTCTCGAGACTGCCCGCCGGATTCAGGAGCTGGACACAGGTGGTATTGAACCTACATCACATGTTATAGACCTTCCTGCAGTTATGCGGGAAGATATAACCAGGCCCTCGCTTTCCCTGAACAGGGTGTTGCAAAACGCACCCCGCCGTCAAAAGGATTTTTTCCGTGTTCCGAGCATCACTGCCACCGGACAGGCCGAAGTTTAAACTGTCTTAAGTATTTGTCCCTATGTCGTTTGAAATGAGGACTAATATGGAACTATATGAAAATACAGCAGCAGATCTCAGCCAAATGCTCCAAGAAAAAGAGATCAGTGCGGTCGAAGTTGTCCAGAGTTTTTTGGATCGCATCGAACTGGTTGAACCTTATGTGAAAGCTTTTATTACCCATACACCGGTGATGGCTCTTGAAACAGCAGCCGGCGTAGATCGTAAAAGGCTGCGTGGAGAAGAGCTGCATCCACTGGCCGGCGTGCCGATAGCAATTAAAGATAATATGTGCACCAACGGTTTAAGGACTACCTGCGCTTCCCGTATCCTCGAAAATTTTATTCCCCCTTACGATGCTACGGTCGTCGAAGCGTTAAAACGGGCTGGGATGCCCCTGCTCGGAAAAACAAATATGGACGAGTTCGCCATGGGTTCGTCTACTGAAAACTCAGCTTTTTTCACTACCCGCAATCCGTGGAATTTAGATAAAGTTCCGGGGGGTTCCAGCGGCGGTTCCGCGGTAGCAGTTTCTACAGGAATGGCACCCCTGGCGCTTGGTTCTGACACCGGGGGTTCAATCCGTCAGCCGGCTTCCTTCTGCGGCCTGACTGGTTTAAGGCCTACTTATGGAAGGGTTTCCCGTTACGGCTTAATTGCCTTTGCTTCATCCTTGGATCAAATTGGGCCTTTTTCGCTTACAGCTCTTGACAGCGCCCTGCTGATGAAAGTTGTGGCCGGTTATGATCCCCTTGACTCGACTTCTCTTCCTGAAGCAGTCCCCGATTACTTTGACGAACCTAAAAAAGACATGAAAAACTTGAAAATAGGGGTGATTAGGCAGAACCTTGCCGATGGATTTGACCCGGAAATAACTGCAGCTGTAATGAAATTGATTGCTCTGCTTGAAGAGCATGGCGCAGAAGTCGATGAAGTATCTCTGCCCCTCACAGATTATGGTCTTGGAGCATATTACCTGATCGCTCCATCGGAAGCCAGTTCAAACCTGGGCCGTTATGACGGTGTCCGTTACGGCTATAATGCCGGTGGTAAAAATATTGAAACTATGTTCAGCCAGAGCAGGGGAAAAGGGTTTGGTCCTGAAGTTAAACGCAGGATCATGATCGGAACTTATGCCTTAAGCGCAGGTTATTATGATGCCTATTACCTGCAGGCCATGAAGGTGCGAACCCTTATACGTCGCGACTTTGAAGCGGCCTTCAAGCGTTTTGATTTGTTGGTTGGAGCAACCACCCCGACACCTGCTTTTAATATCGGTGAAAAAATTGACGACCCCCTGCAAATGTATCTTTCAGATATCTGTAATATTACCGATGCCCTGGCCGGAGTTCCATCGCTCTCTGTGCCAAGCGGCATGCATACCTGTGGGCTGCCGATGGGTATGCAGATGACATCATCTCCTTCTCAAGAAGGGCTGTTATTGAAAGTTGCCGCTTTCCTGGAAATGAAACGTGATCCTCTTCCACTTCGCCCGCGTGTGAAGCTTCCTGAAGGAGGGGAACTTTAAAAATGCGTTATGAAGTCATTATCGGCCTGGAAATACACCTTGAATTACAAACCAAATCTAAGCTTTTTTGTGGCTGCAGCACTGCTTTCGGCAGGGAGCCGAACGCAAATTGCTGCCCGATCTGTCTCGGACTGCCGGGCACTTTACCTGTTTTCAACCGCCGGGCTATTGAATTGGCTGTAACGGCGGCCCTGGTCCTGAACAGCAATGTCAGTTATAAGAGCCGTTTTGACCGCAAAAATTATTATTATCCCGATCTGCCGAAAGCCTACCAGATTTCGCAGTATGATCAGCCATTGGCTGAAGGTGGTTACCTTGAAATTGAATTTGAAGGATCTGTTAAGAAAATTAACCTGGAAAGGGTCCACCTGGAAGAGGAAGCCGGTAAACTGATCCACGCCGGGGATTCTATTATGGGTTCCGATTATTCCCTTGTAGACTACAATCGGGCCGGAATTCCCCTTCTGGAAATAGTTACGGCCCCCGATATCCGCTCCGGCCGCGAAGCTCGTCTTTTCCTGGAGGATCTTCGCTCACTTCTGCTTTATTCCGGTGCTTCAGACTGCAAAATGGAAGAAGGTTCGCTGCGCTGCGATGCGAATATATCGCTTCGTCCAATCGGTGCCACCGGGTTGGGCACCAAGGCTGAAGTGAAAAATATGAACTCCTTCCGTGCTGTTGAGATGGCCTTGAATTACGAAGCAAAAAGGCAGGAATCAGTGCTTTCTGCAGGCGGATCGGTTAACCAGGAAACCTGTCACTGGGACGAAGAGAAAAAAGAAACCATTCCTCTGCGCAGCAAAGAAGGATCATCAGACTACCGTTATTTCCCCGAACCCGATCTTATGCCGCTTATTCTCGAGGATTCTTATATTGAAAAAATTCATGCTTCACTTCCGGAGCTGCCCCGACAGCGCCGGGCTCGCTTAATGGAGCAATACGGGCTTGAGCGCAAGGAAGCGGCCCTGTTTACCGAAAACAGGGCAATTGGTGATTTTTTTGAAGCGGCAGCCGAAAAATATAAGGATTACCGCAGCCTGGCCAAATGGGTGCAGGGTGACCTGCTCTACCAGATTCGCGAAAGCGGCAAATCAGCTGAAGAAATTCAACCGAAACAGCTTGTTGAATTGCTTGCCCTGCTCGATAAAGGTGAAATAAACCGGCCGGTAGCAAAAGAGCTGCTCACTGAAATGGTAAAAAGTGGAAAAAGCCCTAAAGCGCTGGTCAGGGAAAAAGGTTTGAAACGGATTTCCGGGAAGGAAAAACTTATACCCTTAGTGGATCGGGTTATTGCGGAAAATCCTGACGCAGTTGAAAACTACCGCCAGGGCAAAGATAAAGCTATCGCTTATCTGGTCGGCAGGGTTATGGCACTAACTGGCGGAAGAGCGGATCCTGGAGAATTGAATCAGCTTCTTAAGAAAAAAATTAGTCAATGATGGGTGGTATTAATTTGAAAAAAATAAAGAGCCTGGCTGTGGTCGGAGCCCAATGGGGCGATGAGGGAAAAGGGAAGGTTATCGATTACCTTGCCAAAGAAGCCGACCTGGTAGCCCGTTTCCAGGGGGGTAATAATGCCGGCCATACTGTTGTATATGGAGCAAATATTTTTAAGCTCCACCACATTCCTTCAGGCATTCTAAACCCGGATACGCTATGCCTGCTCGGCAATGGAATGGTTATTAACCCGCTGGTTTTAATTCAGGAGCTTGCCGAGCTGGAAAAACGGGGCATTGATACTTCAAATCTGCTTATAAGTGGTAAAGCGCACCTGATTATGGCCTACCATGAAGACCTTGATGAAGCTAATGAAAAATTATTGGGTGAAAAGAAGATCGGAACCACGGGGCGCGGGATTGGTCCAGCCTATGCTGATAAAGCTTTGCGCCGAGGTATACGGGCTATCGACCTGACCGGTTATGATCGTTTCCACGAGCGGCTGTCGGAAATATTGCCCATACAAAACCGCTTCTTAAGGGAAATATTCGGTCACCCGGGATACGATTTGGATCAACTGGCCAATCTCTATCGCCCGGCACTGGAAAAACTGGGGCCACTGGTTACCGATGTATCGCTGATCCTGGATGAAAATCTTAGTAGCGGGAAAAAAGTGCTTTTTGAAGGAGCCCAGGGTGCTTTGCTGGATATCGATCACGGTACCTACCCTTTTGTCACCTCATCGTCCACAGTCGCGGCGGCAGCTGCTACCGGAACAGGGCTTGGTCCGCAGCACATCGGGCAGGCTTTGGGAGTAATAAAAGCCTATACAACCAGAGTTGGGGAAGGGCCGTTCCCTTCAGAAGATAACACCGAAGCAGGAGATCAACTCAGGCAGCGTGGTAATGAATACGGAACAACTACAGGTCGTCCGCGACGCTGCGGATGGTTCGATGCCGTTATAGCTCGTTATGCAGCCATGGTGAACGGCCTGACCGGCCTGGCTTTAACCAAGTTAGATGTACTGAGCGGTATGGAAATAATTCATATTGCAGTTGCCTACCACTGCCGGGGTAAGGAAATCAAAAATTTCCCCATGAGCATAGAAGAGCTGAAAGATTGTAGACCGGTCTATGAATCATTTCCGGGTTGGGATGAAGATATTTCCAGGATCCGCAAGTTGGAAGATTTACCGGCAGCAGCCAGATTTTTTATGAGTGCTCTTGAAGAATCTGTCGGGGTTAAAGTTGAACTCGTCTCAATCGGTCCGGACCGTTCACAGACGATCATTTGTCCCGATTCGTTTTTAGCCTCATGGATTAAACATATAAAGTAAAATATTTTTTAAGGCAGGATAATTAATCTCAGCGGTCGAATTGTAAAAGTTAATTCCTAATCTTCGTACGATATTTGCCAGATAAAGATTATTAATTAGGTAGGAGGGATTTTATTTGCATAGTCTGCGGGTTTCAGCAAAAATCATAATCGGGTTTCTCTTTTCTATTGTAATTTTATTAACTTTTTTTACTTTGTCTTTATTCGGTGTTCAGGCTGACGATGGGGTGCGCTTAATTATAACTGAAGCAACCGGTATGCAGAGAGATATGATCGTCTTTCAGGCCAATCTTCAACCGATGGTTATCCATAATGTATTTTGGCTTTGTCTTGCCTCGTTCGGATTTATGTTGATTTTTCTTTATTTTATCGATCATAACTTTAAGGTTTTTCTCCCGCCAGGTTTGCTCTGCCTGATCTTTACTGCTGTCCTGGTTGCCATGGTTGCTTTCTCACGTGACAATATAATTAATTTTACCGGACCTTCCACTGATCTCTATATCCAAACCGCACTGGATCGTTTTCGGCAGGCTGCTATTGGTATGACCGTTTTCGGAATATTATTGACTGCCGTTGCGTTATGGGGTGATCAACTTTTCAAGAAGAGCGAGCATTAATTTTAGGGGTTGGTCAACCCGGGTTTGAACCACTCGCCGGTTTATTTCTCCCTTCTCCCTGACATTTGGTAAGATATTTGCCCCTGTGGAAAAACCGGAATTGAATGCCGCAGACGGTACCGCTCTGTTTTACAAGCACCTTCATCATCCCAGGAAAAATAGATCAGCAATATTGCCGCACTTTAAGCAAGGAGGGGTTTTTTTAACTTGAAGATACTGCACACAGCTGATTTGCATTTAACAGAAAAAGCATCTGAGCGCTGGGATGCGCTCGATGAATTAGTAAAAATCGCTTTTCAGCGCCAGGTTTCAGCCCTGGTTATCGCCGGCGACCTCTTTGATCATAATGTCGAAGCGGATAAACTCAGGGCGCGGCTGCGTGCCGTCCTCGGAAGTTCAGATTTTCAAACTATAATTCTCCCGGGGAATCATGATCACAAGGCTTACCGCAGTGGCCTTTATTTCGGTGAAAATGTATCTGTAATAACTGCCTGGGAAGAGCCGATTCGCCTCGGAGAGGCTGTTATCTGGGGCCTCCCCTATGAAAGGTTAAGCGGTGAAAGGCTTGTAGGCCGCCTGCGGGAGATGGCGGAGCTTATGAAGCCTGAAGAAATGAACTTTCTGATTTTCCATGGTGAACTGTTGGATGCCTACTTTTCACGTGATGATTTAGGCGATGAAGGTGACCTGCGCTATATGCCTGTTAAGTTGTCTTACTTTGAACCCCTACCCCTTCAATACGTATTAGCAGGGCACTTCCATTCCCGCTATACCAGCTGGCAATTACCGGGGGGCGGCTTGTTTATCTACCCCGGTTCTCCGGTTGCAGTAACCAGGCGGGAGACCGGCAGAAGGGTGGCAAACCTGGTTGAACTGGGTGAAGAACCGTTAGAAATATCGCTAAACACGCATCACTATGAGGAACTTGTTATATCCCTTGATCCCTTCAATCCGGAAGATCCGCTTACAATTCTCGATCAAAGAATGCGAAAGATGCATTCCGAGTCGAAAGTGATCCTAACTGTGCAGGGTCTTTTCAATGGTTCGGCACTGGGTATAGATGAAAGCGAATTGGCAGCCGAAATCAGGGCCAGGGTCGGTGATCGCTTCGCCAATGAACCGGCCATGGAATTCTTCGATGTCCGGCATATTCTTGAAGATGATCTCTTTCAGCAATTCAATGACAGGTTGAAGCAGGCAGATTGCCCGCAGGAGCAAAAAGAGCAGGTCAAGCAAATGGTTATCAGGGCTTTCAGGGTGGTGAAGGCATGTTCCTAAAGGAATTTTTAATCAGGCGTTATGGACCTTTACCTGATAGTGGTTTGAGAAAAACGGGTTCTTTCAACCTTTTTTTTGGTCTCAATGAGGAAGGTAAAACATTGACTATCGATGCCCTGCTCAGAATGCTTCTTGGAAAAGGAATTAAGCGGTTCAATGCCGTTAAACGTGTCAATGAAAACCCAGAAGGCTACCTGGTCATTGAAGACGGGATCAGCAGAGAGTATAAACTCCCTGAGGCGGGTACAGTTGAAGAGCTTTTTGGTCTTAGCAGTGCCGAGTTTTCCAATATATTTGTCATCCGCGACAGCGACTTATCAATTAGTGATGAGAGCATTTTTTACCGGGATATTACCAATCGCCTGACCGGTCTCCGTTCAGGTGAAATAAATGAAATAAAAAACAGGATCTATGATCTGGGTGGGATCACTGCAGGCGGGGAATACCAGAATGTGGCTCCCCTGAAGCTAAAAGATAAAATAAAGAAAGCTCGTAATTTATTGGAAAGAGCTGAAGAACTGTTTGCCAGGCTGCAGGAAGAAGGTTTCGGACGTTTTGAAGAAGAGCTTGCCAGCCTGGAGGCCATAAAACGCGAAACGGAAGAAAAGTTGAATCTTTACCGGGCTGCTCAGAACCGGGAAGTGTATGAAAAAGGGATAGAAGCTCTCGGACAGTTGAAGAGTGCCCTGGCTGAAACTGAAAAGTTGAAAGATTTTAACCAGGGGGACTACGATTCCTGGCAGCGAACCGAGTCAAGCCTGGTCCACTTTCGCAGCGACCTCAGGCGACTCGAAGAAGAGATTGATCAAAATAAAAAAGCCCTGCAGGTGGCACTTGCCGATCTAGACCAAACAAAGCGCGCTTTTAAAAAAACCGAGCAGGAAACAGTTTTAGTATCAGAAAAAATTGAACCGTTAATGTCAGATTACCAGCAAGAAAGTATTAAAGCCCAAAGGCAGGAAAAGTTGGCGGACTCAACTTTTTACAACCGGGCTGCGTTTCTTTCAACCCTTGTTTTTCTCCTGACTCTGGCTGGCTCGATTGTTCAACCTTCCTGGTGGCTTTTCACTCTGTTAACTTTTTCCTTTGCTCTAACCGTTGTCCTGGCCTGGTCCAAATATGCATTTTTGAAAAAGAAGAGCCGATTAGCCGAAATTGAAGCACGGGTACTTTGTGAAGCTGAAAAATCAGGTTTGCCTGCAGACAATATCAAGACGGTGCGGGCAAGCGTAGACCGCATTAAAAATGACCTTGCTGCGATTGCTGATCAGCTGAATGATGCAGAAAAAGAAGCTGAATGGCAGCAGAAAGAAGAAGCACGCCTCAGAAGGGAACGTGAAGAAAAGCTGGGCAGGATAGAAGAAGCAGAACAACAGATAAATCATGTCCGGCATAAAACGGGCCTGGATGAAATTGAACAACTTAGTACAGCTTTGGCTCGGAAAGAGAAGCAGAAAGGTGAAGCCGAAAAACAGAAAAGTATACTGAGCAGTCATTTCGGTCAGGGTGCCGACTTGCCTTCAGACGAAGCACGGATTAAATTCTGGCAGGCACAGGTCACAGGAGTTGAGGAATACGCTGATGCCGCAAGGGGCTTAAAATATAATCAGCAGGAAAGTGAAAAATTACATGAGAAAATTGAAGAGCTGGGCCAGGTTCGAAAAGATCTGAAAGGAAAATTGCAGGAACGCAGTGATGAATTGCGTGATATCGAAAAAGGAGTAAATGAATTACTCTATGGTAGTGAAGAAAGCAGTTTGCCCTGTCAGACTACAGTTGACCTAGAAGTAATTCAGCTAAAACTCGAGGAGTGGATTCAGGGCCACGACGATAATAAAGCAAATGCATCCTTAGCCATTGAAATACTAAGCTGTTTAGAACAGGAAGAAGAAGAAAAAGTAACAGCACTGTTCGGGTCTGACAACCGGGTCAGTGAATATTTCAGTCAAATTTCCGGTGGACGCTACCGGGAAGTGATTTTTGAAAGCAGGGAGAATTTGATCAGGGTTATTCGCTCTGATGGAACCGGACTTGACGCTTACCAGCTTTCAGGGGGAGCATACGATCAGCTTTACTTTTCGATCAGACTTGCTCTTGGTGAAAAATTACTTGAGGGCAATAAAGGGTTTTTCATTCTGGACGATCCATTTATCAAGGCAGATCCTGAAAGATTAAAGCTCCTGCTGACTATGCTGGCAGATATTAGCTCGAATGGTTGGCAAATTCTATATTTCAGCGCCAAAGGCGAAGTGAAAGATGAATTACAGCATAAGATCAATCAGGGAGTAGTCAGGGAATTTAAGGTGTCCTAAACCGGTGCAATAATTTATAATTTCCCGGAGGTTGAAACAATGAAACTCACAGTTCTTGGTTGTTACGGCCCTTACCCGCCTGCGGGCGGATGTTGTTCCGGTTATTTGATTCAGGAAGAAGGCTGTAACCTTTTAATTGACTGCGGTAATGGTGTTTTAAGCCGCCTGCAGGAACAAATCAGTTATCAGGATATAAATGCAGTAATCCTTTCCCACCTGCACGCCGATCATATTTCGGATATCATGATCATGCGTTACGGGCTCGAAATAGCATACAACCGGGGCTTGCGCAGTGAGCCCTTGCCGCTTTACGCTCCTGCAGACCCCGCTTCTGAATTTGATCGCCTGCCTTACAAAAATGCTTATTCTGTGATCCCAATTGGCAGTGATCAAGAACTTCAGATCGGCCCATTCACAATCCAGGCCAGGCTGGGGGTCCATTCGGTTCCTTCATTAGCATTGCGAGTACAATCTTTATTGGGAACCCTTGTCTATTCCAGCGATACTGAATACTATCGTGGCCTTGAAGAATTTGCTTCAGGGTCAGATCTTTTTCTCTGTGAAGCAAATTTTCAGGCAGCAGATATTCAAAATAACCTGCCGAATCATCTTAGTGCGGCTCAGGCTGCTGAAATTGCTGCTGCCGCAAAAGTTGACAGGCTGGTCTTGACCCACCACCATCCCGAACGTGACCTGGACGTGTCGCTGGCTGAAGCTAAAAAATATTTCCCCACGACCGAACTGGCCTGGGAAAGAAAAATATATAGCGTAGTTATCTAGTATTTAATTAAGCTACAGTTAATTTAACAGTTACAAAATGTAGAAAAGTTGGTTCTGCGCCTTTACTGGAAGCCTTAAGCGAAACTAAAATTATAAGCAGAGAAGCGGTGGCAATTCAGTCGTCAGGCTCAAGATGTCAGAAGTGAGAACAATTTAAATAATATAATTGCAGAAGGAGGCTTTCAAATGATTAAACAAAAGCAACCAACGCAAATACTTCTGGGCCCGATTCCCCCGGCTCTGATCGGCTGCGGAAACGAAAAAGAAAAAAATATTATTACCCTGGCCTGGGTTGGAGTTGTTAACTCGTCCCCGCCAATGATATCTGTTGCGGTTCGCCCCAACCGTTACTCTTTTGATATCATTCGGGATTCAGGAGAATTCACGGTAAACTTACCCGATCTAGACCAGGTTGATCTTACTGATGGTTGCGGTACTTTAAGTGGGCGGGATCTCAAAAAATTCGAACACTTTAACCTTACCGCTGTCAGGGGAACTCTGGAATATGCGCCAATGATTGATGAATGTCCAATCAGTCTGGAATGTAAAGTCGAAAGAATTTTGGAACTCGGCAGTCATACAATTTTTATCAGCAGGGTGGTTGCAACTTATGTGTCACCCGAAGTAACTGATAAAAAGGGTAAAATCGACTTTGAAAGATGCCGCCTGCTCGGATTCTGCGCCGGCAGCTATCTTGAAACAAAACCGCTGAACCTCTCAATCGGCTACACCAAAAAAAAGCAGTCCTGACTATAGTTGCCAAGCTGCTTTTTATATTGATATAATTAAAAAAATTATTAAGTTTTACATCTGACTCGTTGTGAAAAGAGGATATAATGGTGAATAAAGATCAGTCACTGTTGCGTGAACTGCCTGCTGTTGACCGTCTGCTGCGTGAACCTTTATTAGAAGCAATGCTGGAGCGTTTACCACGCCGCATTATCCTTCAGGCGGCCCAGGATATTATCGCCTCTTACCGTCGTCAGTTAACCGGTAACGGTGATCTGGAAAATATAACCAGGGACATAGACCTGTCTCCTGCTGTTTTGGCCCGGGAGGTTGCAGCACTGGCAGAAAAAAATGCCGGATCAAACCTTAAAATATTGATCAATGCTACAGGAATAATCATCCACACCAATCTCGGCCGGGCTCCGCTGCCTCAATCAGCAGTTAAGGCTCTGACCGAAATAGCTGCAAACTACAATAATCTTGAATTATCCCTGGAAACCGGCAAACGTGGTTCGCGCCAGGAGCACCTGGAAGAGCTTCTCTGCGAGCTGAGCGGGGCCGAAGCTGCTGTTGTCCTGAACAACAATGCAGCGGCGGTATTGCTTGCCCTTAATACGATGGCCAATGGCAGGGAAGTGGTTGTTTCCCGTGGTCAGCTGGTCGAAATCGGCGGTTCCTTTCGTATTCCCGAGATCATGGTCGCCAGTGGTGCTGCTTTGGTGGAGGTTGGGACAACCAACAAAACTTACCTGCGTGATTACGAGGCAGTCGTTAACGAAAATACAGCGGCTTTTCTAAAGGTACATACCAGTAATTACCATATGGTCGGTTTTACTGCAGAAGTCAATACTGCTGACCTCTCTGCACTGGCTCATAAATATAATCTGCTGCTTATTGAAGATCTGGGCAGTGGTGTATTTATTGATCTTCAAAAGTATAACCTGCCTTCAGAGCCGCGCGTTCAGGACAGTATTGCCGCCGGCGCCGATTTGGTCACCTTCAGTGGCGATAAAATGCTCGGTGGTCCCCAGGCCGGTATCATCGTCGGACGCAAAGACCTTGTATCTTGTATCCGCACAAACCAGCTGGCCAGAACACTTCGCGTTGATAAATTCTCAATTGCCGCCCTGGAAGCGACCCTGCGCCTCTACCTCGACGAAGAAATGGCAATCCGTGAGATACCCGTATGGCGTATGCTGACCGTCGAAAAAGAAACCCTCAAAAAGCGGGCTGCGGCTCTGGCCGGCCGCTTCGAAGGGGTAATCGAAACCGGCAACGTTTTTACGATCGAAGGTACTTCAAGAGTAGGCGGGGGTGCCCTGCCGATAGCAGAACTGCCAACTTATCTGGCAGCAATAAAACTGCCTGAAGAGGGTATCCATCCAGTAGAACTGGTAGAAAGATTACGCCAGGGCGATCCCCCGGTAATCCTCCGTCTTCAACAAGATACACTGCTCTTTGATCCCCGAACTATCTTCGAAGACCAGGAGGATGCCTTAGTCGAAGCCGTCCGCATGGCTTATAGTGAATAGCAACCCGAGGAGTGTCAGCAATTTGGAACAACTGATAATAGGTACAGCCGGCCATGTTGACCACGGAAAGACTGTACTGATTAAGGCGCTCACCGGCATTGATACCGATCGCCTGCAGGAAGAAAAAGAACGCGGCATATCAATCGATCTGGGTTTTGCTCCCTTCAGGCTGCCCGGCGGGAGGCTGGCAGGCGTTGTCGATGTCCCGGGACACGAACGCTTTATTCACAATATGCTGGCAGGAGCAGCAGGTATGGACCTGGTAATGCTTGTAGTCGATGCCACCGAAGGAGTCATGCCCCAGACCAGGGAGCACCTCGACATTTTGGAACTGCTCGGTACCCAAAAAGGTATTGTAGTTATCACCAAGATAGACCTGGTTGAAGAAGAATGGCGCGAATTAGTCCGGGAGGAAATTGGGGAAGAACTTAAAGGGACCTTTCTGGAAGAAGCGCCGATACATTCTGTTTCAGCAATACAGGGCCAGGGAATTGAAGAATTAAAAGAGTTAATTGACATTTTAACTGCTGATTTAGAATCGCGAAGCTCTGCCGGACCCCTGCGTCTTCCTGTAGACCGCTCTTTCGTTATAGCGGGCTTTGGGACCGTGGTTACGGGAACCCTTGTCCAGGGATCTGTGAGAGTCGGCGATACAGTATCTGTAGTCCCTCCCGGACTTGAAGCGAGGGTGCGCAACATCCAGGTACATGATGCTGACGTGAAAGAAGCTAAAGCAGGGACCAGGGTTGCCCTGAACCTTTCAGGGCTGGAAAAAAGCCAGGTCTTAAGAGGCAGTGTCATCAGTAACCCCGGTTATTACCGCCAGACTGATCTGATCGATGTTTCAGTAGTACTACTGGAAAACGCGCCGCGCCGTCTTAAAAATTTAGATCCGGTTCACTTTTTTTTGGGTACTGCCCGTACCGTGGGTCGGCCTTTATTGCTTGACAGCGAAGATCTGCGTCCCGGCCTAAACGCTCTCGCGCAGTTCCGTTTAGACCGACCCCTGGTAGCCGAACGCGGCGACTCCTTTGTGATCCGTTCCTATTCACCGATGACCACTATCGGCGGTGGAAAAGTACTGGATCCCTACCCCTCAAAACATCGCCGTTTCCGCCCCCAGGTTATTGAGCGGCTTAATGAATTAAGACAGGCGCCGACTGCCGGAGGAGACGCCGCATTTGTCCGTCGGAAGCTTGAAGAACTGGTTGTAGCCGATAGCGGTCTCCTGGCCAGGGAAACCCGTCTTGCCCGGGAAATAGTAAATTCCATTCTCGAAGAACTCTCCGGGCAGGGGCTTGTGCAAAAAATTGGCAGTGTTTTTATTACTACCGCGTCTCTTAAAGAATACGAAAAAAAATTACTGGCTGAACTTGAAAAATATCATCAAAAATTCCCGTTATCTCCGGGAATTTCCCGCGCCCAGTTAAAAGGGTTTTTACCTGCCGCTTTCAGCCAGCGCGATTACGATGCCCTGCTCGGCAATCTGCAGGAAAAGGAATTGGTTTTTTCAAAAGGTGATCTGGTCTCTTTATATCAATTCAAACCGATGCCTTCAGCCATAGATAGAAAACAGCTTGACAGTTTAATTGCACTTTACCAATCGGGGCACTTCCAGCCTCCGTCTGTAAAAGATGCCATGGAGAAAGCGGGAGCAAATTATACCCGCAAAGACGAGCTTATAAACTACCTGCTTGCAGAAGGGCTTTTGCTAAAAATAAATGAAGAGCTCTATTTCCACAGTAATGCTTACAGTGAAGCCCGGAATCTGCTTCGGAAGCACTTTTCCGAAAATGAAACCCTCACCCTGGCCCAGTTCCGAGACATTACAGGGAGCTCTCGTAAATATGCCCAGGCATTGCTCGAACACTTCGATCAGGCCAGGTTAACCAGGCGTGTTGAAGACCACCGGGTAGCCTTAAAACTTAAGACCGATTAGTCTGTGAATAAAACTGCCGGGGACCTTTAGATAGGAAGGATGGTGAGCCGATGAGTCGCGAAGAAATCCGCCTGACAAATATGACCTCAAGCGCCGGCTGAGCGGCAAAAATAGGGCCTGAGGCCCTGGCGCAGGTGCTGCGTCGATTGCCCGCTATAGAAGATCCAAACTATTTGAACCGGGATCAGCACTTTTCAGATGCAGGTATTTACCGTATCTCAGAAAAACAAGCTCTGGTTCAGACTGTGGATTTCTTTACACCCATTGTTGATGACCCTTACAAATTCGGCCAAATTGCAGCCGCCAATGCTTTTAGCGATGTCTACGCCATTGGTGGGAAACCGCTTACTGCTTTAAATGTTATCTGTTTCCCGGTATCCTGCCACCCACTGGAAGTGATGGAAGCTATCCTCCGCGGTGGCTACGATAAGATTCTTGAGGCGGGTGCGGTCCTGGTCGGAGGCCACAGTATTGAAGATGCCGAGCCCAAATACGGGCTCTCCATAACCGGCCTGGTTGATATTGATAAGATGGTCACCGCCGGTGGTGCGAAGCCAGGTGATTGTCTCGTTCTGACCAAGCCACTGGGCACAGGCATTATTGCCACGGCAGTAAAAGGTGAAATCATAACAGATAAAGAAGCAGCTGCGGTAATCAATGGTATGGCAACCCTCAGTGCGGCACCTTCCAAAGCGATGGTTCAGGTCGGTGTATCCGCCTGTACTGATGTGACCGGGTTCAGCCTGCTGGGACATCTATATGAAATGCTGATTTCAAGCAATGCCGCCGCCGAAATTGATTATAAAAAAGTGCCCCTGTATCCTGATGTCAGAGAGATGACTGCAATGGGAATGATTCCCGGCGGGGCCTACCGCAATCTTGAATATATGCGGCCACATTTAACCTGGGAAGGACAGGCAGAAGATAAAGACGATGCCCTGATTATCCTGGCCGATCCGCAAACTTCAGGCGGGCTTCTGGTCGCTCTGCAAGAAGCAAAACTGGAAGCTTACCTTTCCGCCCTGAAAAAAAATAATGCCGAGGGTCATCTAATAGGCCGAATTACCAAGGGCCCCCCCGGCAGGATCGTTATAGCCTGATTTTAGCCTCTTTCGATCATTTTACGGGTTAATAGTTGATTATGTTAAATATTTATGAATTTAAAAATACAGGCAGGAAAAAATAAAGGAAATGTCGAAATTACTTATGATAACCCATTAATATCGCAATTGTCTGACAATTTAACTGAAATACCGGGGGGTGGCGCTAGCGGGGGAGTTTAGTCGATTCCTTAGCCGGTAAACGGGATCGGGTTTACCGGGAGCATTGTAGTAAAATAATTACTTAATGATGCGGGGTATGCTAATGAGTACCGAAATCCAGACCTTTACTGAAAAATATGATCTGCTTGGTTGTATACAATGCGGTCGTTGTACCGGCGGTTGCCCGGTTACTGTGCGGGCTGATCTAAATGTACGTCAATTTGTAAACGACGCCTACAACGAAGAAAAACTTGATGAGTTGGCCAGGCTGGCCGAAATTTGGGATTGCACAGCCTGCCATACCTGTGCTGTGCGCTGTCCCAAGGGTTTAAAACCGCTGGAGGTTTTAATCGGCCTGCGCTCGCTGATCGTTGAAAGCGGCAAGGTCGAACCGACTGTGCGCGATGCTCTGCAGAGTGTTCTTCTTGAAGGTAATCCCTGGGAAAAGTCAAGAGCATCCCGTTCTGACTGGATGGAAGGCCTTGATGTAAAAATTGCTGAACCCGGGGTTGCTGTAGAGAACCTTTTTTTTGTTTGCTGCACGATTGCCTATGACCCTCGAGTTCAATCTATTGCCAAAAATATCGTCAGGCTTTTGAACAAGGCCGGTGTTGACTATGCCTTTTTACCGGAAGAGGAAAGCTGCTGCGGCAGTGAGGTATTCACCCTCGGCGAAGAGGGGCTTTTCGAAATGCTTGTCGAAGACAACACTGAATATTTAAATGAATTTTCTGCAAAGCGGATTGTGACCCTTTCGCCGCACTGCTTTACTACTTACAAAACCCATTACCCTGACCTTAAAGTGCCGGTTCTTCATTATACCCAGCTACTGGTTGAATTGCTCAGGGAAGGAAAACTTACCTGGAAAGGCGATCTACAAAAAAAGATTGTCTACCATGACCCCTGCTACTTAGGTAAGCAGGGCGATGTTTACGATGAGCCCCGGGAATTGTTGAAGAGTATCCCCGGAGCAGAGCTGGTTGAATTTGACCGCCGCCGTGAACGCAGCCTCTGCTGTGAAGGCGGTGGTGGAAAAATGTGGGTGGAATCAGAATCGAAGAAGGAACGGCTGGCTGATACTCGGATCAAGGATGCGAAGGCTCTCGATGCCGATATCGTTGCCGTTGCATGTCCTTTCTGCGTATTAACACTGGAAGATTCAATGAAAGGCCTTGGCTTTGAGGAAGAGATGCGTGTAGCGGAAATCATGGAACTTCTTGGTGAATACATCGAGTTTTAAGCAATTTATATTATAGCAGGAGGTGGAATGAACAAATGAAAACCTTAGTTTGTATCAAGTATGTGCCCGATACTTCCGAAGCGGAAGTAAAACTAAATCCCGATGGCATTACGGTTGATGACAGCCGATTTTCATTCGACATCAACGATGCCGACAATTATGCCGTTGAAGAATCAGTCTTGATTAAAGAAGCGCAGGGCGGTGAAATAACTGTTATATCGATCGGGCCGAAAAAGTCTGATGTGATGATCCGTATGGCTATGGCAAAGGGATGCGACCAGGCGGTTCGGGTCGAAGACGATCGCATCGCGGTTCATGATCCTCTCATGGTTGCAAAAACGCTTTCCGGCGCAATCAAGGGGCATGATTTTGATCTGGTGTTGACCGGCTGCATGGCTAATGACGATTGGCACATGTCGACCGGGGTGGCCCTGGCTGAAGAACTGGGTGTAAACCATGCCTCAATGGTCAATAAGGTTGAAGTCTTAGACGGTAAGGTCAAGGTACACCGCGAGCTGGAAGGCGGATTGTTGGAAGTCGTCGAACTTGAACTTCCTGCAGTCCTTACAATACAGACCGGCATCAATGAGCCTCGCTATGCTCCGATCCGCGGTATCCGCCAGGCCCAGAAAAAAGAACTTAACGTTGTCAGCTTGGATGACATCGGTTTAGATCCTGCTGAAGTCAATTCAGATGCTTCGCAGGTTGTCTTAGAAAAACTCTACATACCTGAAATGGAATCCAGTGCTGAATTTATTGAAGGTGAACCGGATGAGAAGGCTGAAAAACTGGCGTCCATATTGCATAAGGGAGGCTTAGTATAATGGGTAACGTTTTAGTATTGGCAGAACATCGTCAGGGCGCACTGAGAGATGTTTCTTTTGAAATGCTGGCAGTTGCTCCCGGAATTGCGGAAAGTATGGGTGGCGAAGTTGTTGTATTGCTTCTTGGCAGCGGCCTGGAAAATATGGTCAAGAAGATGACTGGATACGGTGTTAAGGTCATGGTTGTCGACGATCCTGCTTTTGAGAACTTCAATGCCGAAAAGTACCAGATGGCTCTATCGGCCTTAATTGATGATCTGAAGCCTGCGGTCCTGATGACCGGTCACACCGCCCAGGGGGTCGATTTTATGCCTGCCCTGGCCGTGGAGAAAAAGCTGCCGCTGGTTGCCGATGCAGTAGGGTTGGCCTATGAAGACGGAACGTTAAAAGCGACCCGCCAGCTTTACTCGGGCAAAGTAAATGCCATAATAGCATTTAAGCCTGCAGATACCTTCCTGGTTACCTTCAGGGAAGGTGCGGTCGAAGCACCTGATGCTTCTGCCGCGGGTGAAGTGGAAAAGCTGGATTCACCTTTGAAAGAAGATGTGCCTTACCGTAAGTTTGTTGAATATATCGAAGCAGAAGTCGGCGATGTCGATATTACCCAGTCTGACATATTGGTGGCTATAGGTCGCGGGCTTAAAGAAGATAAAAACCTGCCTGAAGTAGAAGAACTGGCCAAAGCAATTAAAGCTGACATTGCCGGATCCAGGGCGGCGACAGATGCCGGATGGATTCCCCATGATCGCCAGGTCGGTACTTCCGGAAAATCGGTTAAACCGAAGCTCTATATCGCTATGGGTATATCGGGAGCCTTCCAGCATTTGGCCGGAATGAAAGGGGCCAAGACTATTGTAGCGATTAACAAGGATCCCGAAGCTCCAATATTCACAGTGGCCGATTATGCCATTGTTGACGACATGTTCAAAGTTTTGCCCAAGTTAACTGAAAAGCTGAAAGAGCTTAAAGGATAACCTAGTATTAAAGGGCTAATCTTTGCGGGAGGATGAAAAACCAGATGACGGAAAAACCAAAAGTTGGTGTCTATATCTGCCACTGTGGAATTAACATTTCTTCGACAGTAGATGTAGATGCAGTTTCAGAATACGCGCAAAAACTGCCGAACGTAGAAGTAGCGCGCACCTATTCATATATGTGTTCCGATCCCGGACAGGTTCTGATCAAGAAAGATATAAAGGAACAGGGGTTAAACAGGATAGTTGTCGCTTCCTGTTCGCCCCGGATGCATGAACCGACCTTCAGGAAGGCGATTGCAGAGGCGGGGATAAATCCCTATTATCTTGAGATGGCCAATATCCGGGAGCAGTGTTCATGGGTCCATGAAGAAATTGAAGAAGGGACAGCAAAGGCTCAAAAACTGGTTTCAGCTTCCGTAGCCAAGGTCAGGCTGCTTGAAGCACTCGAAACAAAGGAAGTAGATGCCGAGCCTGCTGCCCTGGTTATCGGGGCTGGTATTGCCGGTATTCAGGCATCGCTTGATATTGCCGATGCCGGGTTTAAGGTTTATCTTGTGGAGAAAACACCTTCAGTTGGCGGCCGGATGGCTCAACTCGATAAGACCTTTCCCACGCTTGACTGCTCGGCCTGTATTCTTACTCCCAAGATGGTCGATGCCGCCAGCCACCCCAATATCGAACTCTTGAGTTACTCTGAGGTTGAGGAAATCACCGGATTTATCGGTAACTTTGATGTCAAGGTACGCAAAAAAGCACGCTATGTTGATTTTGACAAATGTACAGGTTGTGGCGACTGTGCCACGGAATGCCGTGTCAAAAACCGTATCCCAAGCGAGTTTGACCAGGGTATGGGTAAACGTTCCGCTATTTACCTGCCTTTTCCGCAGGCGGTGCCGGCCAAGTACACCATCGATGCCGAAAACTGTCTTTTCCTCAGCAAGGGCAAATGCGGCAAGAGTCCGAAATGCCAGGATGTCTGCGGGGCAGGGGCGATCAACTTTGACCAGGAAGATGAGATAGTTGAATTTAAAGTCGGTGCGGTTATCGTGGCGACAGGGTTTGATCCCTTTGACGCGTCACGCAAACCTGAATACGGTTATGACGATTATCCTAACGTGATCACAGGAATGGAGATGGAACGCCTTGTCTCTGCATCGGGACCGACCGGAGGTAAAGTGAAGATTTTTAACGGTGAAGAAGAAATCGAACCGAAAGAGATTGCTCTCATCAAATGTGTCGGTTCGCGCGATCAAAGCGTCGGTAACGAGTACTGTTCAAGGGTTTGCTGTATGTATGTTGCCAAACAGGCCCACCTGCTCAGGGATAAGATGCCTGATGCCAACATTAGGATTTACTACATGGATGTACGGGCTTTCGGTAAAGGTTTCGAAGAATTCTACGATCGGGTTCGCCGTGAAAATGTTCGCTACATCCGCGGCAACCCCTCTGAAATTTTCAAGCGGGGCAATAAACTTGTGGTCAAAGTCGAAGACACCCTGACCTCCACACCGCTTGAAGACGAAGTAGATATGGTCGTACTGGGGGTTGGCCTGGAGCCGCGCGCTGATATGCGCCAGGTGATGGATTTGTTGCGACTTTCCCAGTCCCCTGACCGCTTCTTCTTAGAGGCGCATCCGAAACTTCGGCCTGTGGATACCGCCACAGACGGCGTTTACTTGGCCGGCTGCTGCCAGGGCCCGAAAGATATTCCCGATACCGTAGCCCAGGCCAAGGGAGCTGCTGCTTCGGCGATGATTCCGCTGGCCAGGGGCAAAGTAACAATCAATGCCCAGGTTGCTACGGTTAACGAAGCGACCTGCAGGGGCTGTAGCTTCTGTGTCAGTATTTGCCCGTACACTGCTATTGAGATGGTCACCATAAACCGTTTCGGTAACGAAGTGGAAGTGGCCCGGGTCAACGAGGCCCTCTGCAAAGGCTGCGGATCATGCTCGGCTGCCTGTCTTTCCGATTCAATCCAGCCGAAGTCGTTCCGCGACAGCCAAATCTTACCGCAGATTGCGGCATTGGGGGCCATGAAATGAGCGCTAATTTTGAACCTAACATTGTAGCTTTTCTCTGCAACTGGTGCTCCTATGCCGGAGCTGATCTGGCAGGAACCAGCCGGGTACACTACCCGGCCAATCTACAGATAATACGGGTAATGTGCTCGGGGCGGGTCAATCCCCTCTATGTCATGAACGCCCTGCAGCAGGGTGCGGATGGAGTGCTGGTTTCTGGATGCCATCCCGGTGATTGCCACTACATGGAAGGCAACTACTATGCCAGGCGCCGTCTTGGTATGTTAAAAGACCTGATGGAATTTGTAGGTGTCGATCCAAAACGCTTCCATATGAGCTGGGTATCTGCTTCCGAGGGGCACAAATGGAAAGAAGTGGTGGAAAAAACTGTTGAAGATGCACGAGAAGCCGGTCCGTTTGAAGGTTTCAGGCGTCGTCAGATCGACTGGTAGGAGGGGTTTGAAGAGATGGATCTGGAACAATTACGTAAAACTGCGGCAGAGGTAGCGGCCCGTGAAGATGTCAAGTACCTGATCGGTTGGAAAAAAGGTTCTTACGGCTACAGGGTTGCCCCAAGCTTTGTTGAAGATGCCGCCGGCGCTGCAGAGCTGATCTTTTCACCCCTCTGCACTGCCAACCTGGCTACTTATCTGACACTGGTAGAAAAACTTCCGGTTCCGCGTGGTCAGGAAGCCGACGACCGCAAAGTTGCACTAATGGTTAAAGGATGTGACAGCCGGGCAGTAACCCAACTGCTAATTGAAAAGGGAATACACCGTGACGAGGTAATTGTTATCGGCTGTCCCTGTCCGGGTATTGTTGATCCAGACTTATTGGCTGAAAAACTTCCGGAAACTGAAGAACCGGTGGAAATGAAATGGAACGGTGAGGGATTCCTGCTGGTTCGGGGCGGAGAAGAAACCAAAATAGCCAGGGAAGACCTGCTGGCTGAAAAATGCCGTTTATGCCGCTATCCAAACCCGGTAATCAGTGATATTATGCTTGGCGAACCGGTTGAAACCTGGGAGCCGGCGGAAGATAAAGGCGTGACGGAAATCGAAGGCAATGATATCGACGAACGTGCGGCCTACTGGGAAGAGCAATTTGAGAAATGCGTGCGCTGTTACAGCTGCCGTAACGTTTGTCCGCTCTGCTATTGCCAGGACTGTATCCTCGATCGACTTAACCCGACCTGGGTTAACCGGGCGGTCAACTTTTCCGAGAATACAGCTTTTAATATTGCCCGGGCCTTTCACCTTGCCGGCCGCTGCATTGAGTGCGGCGAATGCGAGCGTGTCTGCCCGGCAAATATTCCCCTGGGTAAGTTAAATCGCAAACTGGCCCGGGAAGTGCGGGATAAATACGATTTCGAGCCCGGGGTAGACCCCGAAGCCGAACCGTTCCAGGCCAGCTTTAAGCCTGATGATCCCGAGGACTTCATACTTTAGAGGTGGGTGATATGTCAGCGATGCTGTTGAATAAAGATAAGTGGCCTGATTTTGTCGGAAAGTTGGCCGGTAAAAAGCTTTTGGCCCCACAGAAAGACGGCGATGCGATGCGCTTTGGCCCGGTAGCCGAGGGTGAAACGCCTTCCCTCGACTTTAATAACACCAGGGTGCCGCCCAAAGGGGTCTTGTTCCCCCAGACGGAAACGATGTATCGTTTCCATCTGGGCTCAGAAGAAGTGGAAGAGCCCAAGCTGGATGAAGAAATCGTACTTCTCGGTGTGCGGCCATGTGATGCCAGGGCTATGACTATTGTAGAGAAATTATTTAAGTGGGATATTGACGATCCTTACTATGTAAAACGACGAGAACTGGTGACCCTCGTCGGGCTGGCCTGCAGCGATCCCGGTCTGAATTGTTTCTGCACCTCGGTAGGAGGGGGTCCTGCTAATACCGAAGGGCTTGATCTTATGATGACCGATCTTGGAGATAATTATTTACTGGAAGCTGTAACCGAAAAAGGTAAAGCCCTACTCTCTGAAGCGAAAGACCTGCTCAGTGTAGCAGATGATGATGCATTAAAAGAAAAAGAAGAACTGGTGGGTGAAGCCGAGAAAAAAATTAAGCGTGAAGTTAAAACTGAAGGCGTGCCTGAAGGACTGCCGGGATTGTGGGAAAACCCACTATGGCAAAAGGTTTCTGCTTCTTGTCTCGGTTGTGGAACCTGTACCTATCTATGTCCCACCTGTCATTGTTTTGATATCCAGGACGAGACGGAAGGTTTTGAAGCCAGACGCTGCCGCATGTGGGATTCATGTATGTTTGAAGAATATACCACGCATACCTCGGGACATAACCCCCGACCCACCCGCCGGGAACGTACCCGAAACCGGATCAGCCATAAATACAGCTACTATGTCGATAAATTTGACGTGATCGCCTGCGTCGGCTGTGGCAGGTGCATCAACCTCTGCCCTGTCAATATCGACATTGTTGAAATCCTTGGGCAGGTGGAGGAGGCGCTATGAAAACCAACAATAACCCCTATATACCCTATACAGCAACAGTAGAAGAAGCCTGGTTTGAAACCGGGGGTGAGCGCTGCATAAAAACTTTCAAAGTAGTTTTTGACGATGAAGAAGTGCGCGAAAACTGGAGCCATAGGCCGGGTCAGTGTGCCATGATCGGCGTGCTTGGTATCGGCGAAAGTATGATTTCGATTTCCTGCTCCCCCACCGAGGGCAAGTTCCTACGCTTTTCGGTAATGCGCATGGGCAAAGTAACCCAGGCTTTGCATCAACTGGAGCCAGGCGACAAGATGATGGTGCGCGGGCCGTACGGAAACAGCTTCCCTGTCGACGATTGGCAGGGAAAGAAGATCCTGACCATCGGTGGTGGTATTGGACAAGCCCCGCTGCGCCCGATTATAGAATACGTCAAGGCAAAACGTGACAAATACGAAGAACTCACAATGATTTACGGCGCCCGCACTTCAGGTGACCTTTGCTTCAAAGGGGAATTCGAGGAGATGAGCAAATGCGACGACCTCTCCTGCCACCTTACTATTGACGTGGAAGAAGAGGATTGGAGCCACAATGTAGGTTTCGTACCCCAGATGCTCCTGGATTTAAATCCCTCGCCTGAGAACTCCATAGCGATCACCTGCGGTCCGCCGATTATGATCCGCTTTGTTTTAGAGAATCTGAAAAAACTGGGCTTCGCCGATGAGCAGATCTACACCACCCTGGAAAACAGGATGAAATGCGGCATCGGCAAATGCGGCCGCTGTAACGCCGGCGGAATGTATGTCTGCAAAGACGGCCCCGTATTCAGTTACGCCGTCCTAAAAGAAATACCTGAGGCTTTTGCCTGAGATTGGGTGGGGCCGGTTTTCTTGCCTCACGAAAGCTTCACATTCTTTTTAATAAATCAGGGGGCACTCCCATTAAGGGGCAGTGCCTCTTCTCTGGTCGTAAATAACCCTTAAAAATTCGACATAATGTCCCTATAGCTTTTTGCACCGGGACCGCAAAATAATCAAACCTGCAGCGTTATTTACTTGTTACAGCTGCCGTGTTATGCTAAGATTTACTTAACTTTTCTGAAGGGGATTAATTTGGAACAATACGGAGTGATCACCGAAACAAGGGGCGACACCGCAGCAGTAAACCTGCAGCGCCAATTGATCTGTGGGAATTGCAATAAATGCGGTATTCTAAGCGGCTCGAGCAAGCGCAACATAGTTATTGAAGCCCACAACCCCATTCAAGCCGAAAAAGGCCGAAGGGTAGTTGTAGAATCAGACGATCGCCAGGTAATATTCCTGGCTTTCATGCTCTACATTGTACCACTTATCGGGCTTGTAGTAGGAATCTTTTCCTGGCTGCAATTGGCAGGTGCCATTGGTTTAGAAGGCAGCCAGGAATTACAGGCCGTGGGAGCGGGGCTTGGTTTAATGGTTTTAATTTTCTTGTTTATCCGTTTGTGGGACCGCAGGGTTAAGGATGATCCGAAGTATAAACCGGTTATAACCGGTTATCTATTGGATAAATTCGGGTGCGATGACGATTTGCCTCAAGCGCAAAAGGACAATCAGGAGGAGATTTAGTGGCTAAAAATTATAATGTAGCAGTAGTTGGTGCAACAGGGATGGTTGGACAAATGATGATTGAAGTTTTGCTCGAACGACAATTCCCCTATGATGGGATTAAACTTTTAGCTTCGTCTCGTTCAGCTGATATGCAGGTAAAAGTTGGCTCAAAAGAGTACACGGTTGAAGAAGTTAAACCGGAATCTTTCGATGGAATCGATTTTGCCTTTTTCAGCGCAGGCGAAGGGATCAGTAAAACCTTTGGGCCCGAAGCTGCCGGGCGGGGAGCGGTGGTTATCGATAACAGCAATGCTTTCCGTATGGATAAAAATGTGCCGCTGGTTGTCCCTGAGGTCAATCCTGATGCTGTTTTCAGTCACAAAGGTATCATCGCCAACCCGAACTGCTCAACCATTCAGATGGTGGTGGTCTTAAAGCCGCTGCACGAAATTGCATCCCTTAAACGGGTAGTTGCATCAACTTACCAGGCTGTCTCCGGTGCGGGTAAGGAATCGGTGGAAGAGTTGTTGGAGCAAAACCGTGCTTACCTGGACGGCAAACCACTTACAGCAGAACGTTTCCCTTACAAAGATGCCCAGAGAAAGTACCAGATTGCATTTAACCTCGTGCCCCAGATCGATGTATTCGTCGAAGACGGCTACTGTAAAGAGGAAATGAAAATGGTCAGGGAGGCCAGGAAGATCATGGGTCTTTCAGATCTGCCTTTAACGGCAACCACAGTCAGGGTTCCGGTCTTGAAAAGTCACTCCATAGCTTTGAATGTTGAGTTTAATAAAGCCTTATCGGCGGCAGAAGCACGCTCGCTGCTGGAAAAATCCCCGGGTATATTGGTACTGGACAACCCCGATCAACTCGAATACCCCACACCGTTGGAGGCGGAAGGTAAAGATGCCGTATTTGTAGGCCGCATCCGTCCGGATCACTCTGTTGAACACGGCCTTAACCTGTGGGTCGTATCAGACAACATTCGTAAAGGAGCCGCCACAAATTCAATTCAAATTGCAGAACTCTTAATATAAAGGAGGACTTCCAGTGAGCAGAAAGGTAAGGGTAGCTCTAATCCAGGCTAATCACGAAGTACACGGTGACGAACCTGTCGAAAAGCACAAGGATGCTGCAACAGAAAAGCACTTAAAGATGATCAAAAAAGCCGCTGAAGAAAAAGCCCAAATTGTTTGCCTCCAGGAGCTTTTCTACGGCCCCTATTTTTGTGCAGAACAAAGCATAAAGTGGTATGAGGCAACAGAGAAAGTTCCCGACGGGCCAACCACCAGGTTGATGCAGGAACAGGCTAAAAAGTACGGCATGGTTATGGTTATCCCTCTTTATGAAGAAGACACAACCGGGGTTTATTACAATACTGCAGCCATTATCGATGCCGATGGCAAATTTCTTGGCAAATTTCGCAAAATTCATCTTCCCCATGTCCAGGCTGGTAAATCCCCGCATACCGGTTTTTGGGAAAAATTCTACTTCAGGCCGGGCAACATGGGGCATCCTGTATTCCAAACTGCCTTTGCCAAAATCGGTGTCTACATTTGTTACGATCGCCATTTTCCTGAAGGGCCCCGTATTCTCGGTTTAAATGATGCTGAAATAGTTTTTAATCCTTCGGCTACGGTAGCCGGCTTATCGGAATATCTTTGGAAACTGGAGCAGCCGGCCCATGCTGTTGCCAATGCCTACTTTGTTGCCGCCATTAATCGTGTCGGTAGCGAATCGCCCTGGGATATGGGCCATTTTTACGGCAGCAGTTACCTTTGTGACCCCAGGGGCCGGATTATTGCCGAAGGGAGCCGTGAAAATGATGAAGTAGTAGTCGGCGATCTTGATCTTGAAATGATCAGGGAAGTCAGAAACACCTGGCAGTTCTTCCGAGATCGTCGTCCCGAATCCTACGGCGAAATATGTGCTCCTTAATATGTGCTGAGTGCTGTCACTTCCTGCGGCAGGATTGTAAACCTGATTGCCCCTTGAAATATGAAGGAGGACTTCCTATGATCACCCTGATTAAAAACGGTGTAGTTGTTACAGCATCGGATACTTACCGCGCCGATATCTTAGTTGAGAATGAAAAAATTATAGCCCTGGAAACAGAAGCTACTGTTAATGCCGATCAAGTTTTTGATGCTTCAGGTCAGCTGATTTTCCCCGGAGCTATTGATGTCCATACCCACCTTGAGATGCCTTTCGGAGGTACTGTTACAGCTGATGACTTCACTTCTGGAACGATTGCCGCAGCAGCCGGAGGGACGACCTGCATTGTCGATTATGCTATCCAGACACCGGGGAAATCTTTGCATGAAGCTCTTGAAACATGGCATAATAAGGCTGAAGGCAAATGCGCTATTGATTATAGTTTTCATGTTGCTGTAACAGATTTAAACGATAATATTCTGGCGGAGATTCCCAGGCTGGTTGATGAAGGTTACCCCTCATTTAAAGTATTCATGGCCTATAAAGGTGTCTTCCAGGTTGATGACGCAACTCTGCTCAAAGTTCTGAAACAGTCGGGAGAAGCAGGGGGGCTGGTCCTTGTCCATGCTGAAAATGGAGATGTGATTGATGTTTTAACCAAAGAAATGCTGAAAGCAGGACAGGTAGAGCCGCTCTGCCATGCCCTGAGCCGCCCTCCTCAAGCCGAAGAGGAAGCGGTCAATCGTTTCATTACCATGGCTGAATTAAGTGGAGCCCCGGCTTACGTGGTTCACTTAAGTGATGCAGGCGCACTGGGCAGGGTTGCCGAAGCCAGGTTAAGGGGACTGCCGATCTATGCCGAAACTTGTCCCCAGTATCTCTTCCTCAACATCGACTGTTACAATGAGCCTGATTTCGGCGGGGCCGGGTATGTCATGTCACCCCCGCTTAGGAAAGCAGGCAACGAGGAGTTTCTTTGGGACGGATTAGCTTCGGGAAACCTGCAGGTAGTTGCTTCAGATCACTGTTCCTTTAATTTAAAAGGACAAAAAGAATTGGGCCGCAACGACTTTACCAAAATTCCAAATGGAGCTCCGGGAGTGGAGACGAGGGTCCAACTGCTCTTTAGCGGCGGAGTAAAAAACGGGCGAATCAGTACCAACAAATTTGTCGATCTGGTCAGCACCGCCCCCGCCAAACTTTTTGGTCTTCACCCTCAAAAAGGGACTATCGCCGCAGGCAGCGACGCCGACCTGGTTATCTTCGATCCCGAAGCTGAATTTACAATCAGCCGGAGTAGCCAGTACCAAAATGTTGACTATACCCCATATGAGGGTTTTCGCGGAAAAGGTGCCCCTCAAAAAGTCTTTTCCCGTGGCCGTCTAATCTTCGAAAACGGCAAGTATACAGGAGAACCTGGCCAGGGCCGTTTCCAAAAACGCAAACCGTTTTCCAAACCATAGCGAACTTTTTCAATAAGATGAATTCATTCAGTTCAGTGTTGGAATAGTAAATAGCACGAGATGAATAAATTTTATGTAACGGGTTGAAAGGGGGACAACTTAATGATAGTCGTCATGAACCCGGGAGCAAAGCAAAATGATATAACCAAGATCACCGATAAGCTAAAAAAAATGGGTTATGGAGTGCACCTGTCGACAGGTGAAAACCGCACTGTAATAGGAGTAATCGGCCAGCGCCGCGAAGAAGCTGCCCAGGCCATGGAAGCGATGCCCGAAGTAGAACGGGTAGTATTTATTACCCGCCCCTTCAAGCTGGCCGGACGCGAATTTCATCCTGAAGATACAATCATAAGGGTCGGAGACATAACTATAGGCGGGCATGAGTTGATAATCATGGCCGGTCCCTGTGCCATTGAAAACGAAGAACAACTCTTGGAGGCCGCCAAAACGATTAAAACCGCTGGAGCCAAAGTCCTTAGAGCCGGGGCTTTCAAACCCCGCACCTCCCCGTACAGTTTTCAGGGCCTTGAACAGCAAGGATTGCATTATCTAAACGAAGTACGTTCAAAAACCGGTCTGCTTATTGTAACTGAGGTTATGGACCAGTTTACGGTAAGTGAAGTTGCGGAATGTGCAGATATTATCCAGGTTGGGGCCCGTAATATGCAGAACTATTACCTGCTCCGTGAGCTGGGCAGAATCCGTAAACCTGTCCTGCTTAAAAGGGGTCTCTCCGCAACGATCGAAGAATGGCTGATGGCGGCGGAATATATTTTAAGCGGTGGCAACTATGAGGTGATTCTCTGCGAAAGAGGTATTCGTACTTTTGAACCTTATACCCGAAACACTCTTGATTTAAGCGCTGTTCCACTGGTTAAACAACTTAGCCACCTTCCGATTATTGTTGATCCGAGCCATGGTACAGGTCTCTCCGGGTTGGTCCCGGCAATGAGCAGGGCTGCCCTGGCCGCGGGAGCGGACGGCCTGATGATAGAGGTCCATCCAAATCCACAGGAAGCTATGTCTGATGGGCCGCAGTCTCTGAATCCAGAGCAGTTTATAAGCTTGATGAAAGAACTGAAAGGAGTGGCCCTTAGTGTCGGAAGACTTTTCTAAGAGTAGTTATTTTTATCGCAGGGTTGCTCTGATTGGCACCGGTTTGATCGGAGGCAGCATCGGTACTGCTTTGCGTGAACGCCGCCTCGGAGAGGAGATAGTCGGCTACGACAGAGATTCCGAATCCTGTGCGCAGGCTGTTAAACAGGGGGCAATTGATAAAGCAGTTGCTTCAGCAACTGAAGCTGTCAGGGAAGCAGACCTGATAATCCTTGCTGTACCTGTTCTCAGCACTATCGAATTGTTAAAAGAAATCCTACCCTACGTGAGTAAAGGCACTCTCATAACCGATGTGGGCAGTACCAAGGGTTGGATTATGGAAGCGGTTGAAGTAATCCTGCCTGCAGGCGTATACTTTATTGGTGGTCATCCGATGGCCGGATCGGAGGAAAGCGGTATCAGGGGTGCTGATCCTGCCTTGCTCGAAAACACAATCTATGTCCTTACCCCCGGACCTGAAACACCGCATGATGTTGTTGAAAAACTTTCCCGCATGCTTGCAGAAGTAGGTGCCCAAACGATAAACCTGGATCCATTCAAGCATGATCAAATTGTAGCTGCTGTGAGCCACCTGCCTCAAATAACGGCGGCAGCCCTGGTGCAAAGTGTAGCAGGCACAGATGATACGGAGTTGGTACGCACCCTTGCAGCAGGAGGCTTTCGTGACAGCACCCGAATTGCTCTCGGTAACCCCTCTATATGGCGTGATATCTGCAGTAGTAATCGGTGGGCTCTTTTAGCCGCACTTAAAAGATTCAAGGATAACTTAAATTCCCTGGAAAAGTATTTAACTGAGCCGAATGCTGATGCCGTGGAAGAATTTCTGAGTCAGGCACGTGATTACCGCCGCACAATTCCCCACCGTGGTCGCGGCATACTGCCCGAACTGTTCGATGTAATTGTCCTGGTGCGCGATACTCCCGGGGTTATCGGCCGGATGACAACTTGCCTCGGGGAAGCAGGCATTAATATCGATGCGATTGAAATTTTACATGTCAGGGAACTGGCGGGGGGTAGCATCCGTCTTGGTTTTAAGAACATAGAAAACCAGCAAAAAGCGCTGGCCCTTTTAAATAATAAAGGCTACCATACGCACAGCGTTGGCAGCTAATATTCTATAAATGCAGATATTGCGGGCATGGTGCGCCATGCCCGCAATATTTAGTTTATGAGAATTTAATTTTCCAGATACAACCTTTCCTGTTCGGCAGCCAGGTCGGCAAGCGTCTTGGCCTGTAACTCCTTTATTACAGCATTCTTAACCCTTGTCCATACAGAACGGGTGACACATAGATTAGATCTTTCGCATGATTCATCGTTGTCGACACAGGATACCGGGGCCAGAGAGCCTTCTATACTTTCAACTATATCATAAAGGGTAATATTTTCAGGCTTTACTGCTAAATGGTAGCCTCCGCGGCTGCCTTTCTGAGTCCGCACATACCCCCGCGCTCTTAGCGGGCCCATGATCTGCTCCAAATATTTCACGGATATGCCTTGCTTACAGGCAATATCGTTCAGCTGGATTGGATCTGATTTGTAATTTAATGCCAGTTCGATCATTGCTCTTGCCGCATACCTGACCTTAGTCGACAGCTGCATTTTTTACCTCCCGAAGAGTATATAATAGAATACCGATAATGATTATTATAAATACTTTCTGTATTTTATCCTGATACTCTTAATTTGTCAAAGCTTGGCCGATCAATATTGTGTGGCCGTTCAAGCGCTTATAATTTGCATATTACTGATAAGTTTCTGGTAAATAAAGATTAAAAGAAAGAGTAAGTAAATTAAAATATACAAATAATCATAATTTGATATATAATATAGAGAGTTATCTAGTAAACCATTTAGATAAGTGATCTTGCCCCGTTTTAAGTAGACACGGTAAATGGCAAGATAAGTCCTTAAGTCAACCTTGGCAAAAATTATAGCAAATTCTGGTTTTATGAAAAATTGAATCTCTGATGACTGCATTTTTGGTTTTCTACAGAAATTAAATACTAAAATTTCTTTCTTTATGACACCTATAGCGCACCCTGACATAGTATAATAAATAAGAGCTTAATGGTAATAACAATCTTCAGGCGAAGGTTTCGAATCTATATGGAAAATTCTTAGTCCCGGTAACGATGCAGGGGGTAGAGCCACTATTAGCCGTGAAGAAAAACATACAATTATTTTGCCTTCGATTTATTCCCGTGCAACTGCACAAAATCAAACGGGGTTTCAAGAATTATTGCTAAATATGGCAACCAGCTTTGTAAGTGTTTCATTAGAGGAATATGAAAATGTCGTAGCTGAAGCCCTTGAAAATATGGGAAAACAGATCAATGTCGATTGCATCTATATTTATTTCTACGATTTTACCCGGGATATTGCCGTAAATGCTCATGAATGGTGCGCTGAAGATATTCCTTCTGAACCAGCAGAAATTAAACCAACACCCTTAAGCAAGATAAATACTATCTTAGATTCCCACCTAAAAGGTGAAGCAGTCTTTAACCCCCATAGTACAAGTGCAGAATATGAAAGTGCTGATAGTATTTTATCCGCCAGGCAGGGGATCAAATCTCTTGCCCTTTTCCCAATGAACTATAAAGAGTACTGCCTTGGCTTTGTCGGTTTTATTACAATTAAGGAAGCAAGGAAATTTTCAGAGAGCGAAGTTTTTTTAATGGAAGCATTTGCAGAAATGTTATCCTGTGCTGAAGTGCGCCGTAGAAATGAAAAAGAACGTATGGAATTAAAAAAGAAGTATGTTGACCTGGTGGAACAAACCAGTGACTGGGTCTGGGAAATAGATCTTGAAGGGCATTTCACCTATGTTAATTACCAGGTAGAGCGAATAACCGGATTTACCCCTACTGAGGTGCTTGGAAAAACCCCGTTTTCGTTTATGGTGGAAGATGAAGCAGAGAGAGTGAAGAAAATATATTCCGGGGCAGCTGAAAAAAAGCAGCCCTTAAAACAGCTTGAGAACGAATATATTCATAAAGATGGTCACTTAGTTTCTTTTGAGACCAGTGGTATGCCGGTTTTAGACAAAGTCGGCCAGGTAAAAGGCTATCGGGGAATCAGCAGGGATGTAACTGCCCGCAAGGTAATTGAAAGGGCATTAAAAAATTCTGAGCAGAAATATAAGGAAATCATTGCTTCTATGGAAGAAGGGTATTATGAAGCTGACATTCACGGCACGATAATTAACTGCAATGATGCTACATGCCGCCTGACCGGTTATAAGCTTAAGGAGCTAATCGGAATAAGCTACAAACAACTCTTTAAAAATCATAGAGCAATCTACAAAGCCTTTTTGAAAGTTTATAGAAGTGAAAAACCTAATCCGGGATTTACACAGGAGATAAGCCGTAAAGACGGCAGAATCTGTTACGGAGAGATTTCAATATCGCCGATTATCAACTTAGAAGGTTCTGTTACCGGTTTTCGAGGCGTTTTCCGTGATATCACAGAACGGGTACTTAGTGAGCGTAAATTAGCTTACTTAAGTATGCACGACAGACTGACAGGGGTATACAATCGTACCTATTTTGAGGAAGAGCTAAGGCGTCTTCATAATAGTCGTGAATATCCGATCACTGTGATCTATGCGGATGTAAATGGGCTTAAGGTGGTTAACGATGCCTTTGGCCATGAAAAAGGGGATCAACTCCTGAAAGCGGCTGCCGAAGTGCTGAGGCAATCACTGCGCAGCCCTGAAGTTATTGCCCGCATAGGTGGAGATGAATTTGCAGCAGTATTGGTTAACACTGATGAAGAAAATGGGAAAAAGATTGCATCCCGTATCCGGGAAAGGATAGAAACTTATAATCACAAAAATAAAACCATACCGCTGAGCTTATCAATCGGAGTGGCAACAGCAAGCAGTAGAGAGACATCTCTAACAGATCTTTTTAAGACAGCTGATGATTTAATGTATCGGGATAAAATGCTTCATAGTAAACGGGACAGCATTAATGACTTAGAAAGCCTGATAAATTCTGTATTGGGCGCTACACCTTCTGTTTCAGTTAATTCCGATCGTTTGGCAAAACTCTGCAGGGCACTGGGCAACAAACTTAATCTTGTTCCGCATCAATTATCAAAACTGGCCCTTTTAGCCAAGGTACATAACCTGGGTAAAGCAGGCATACCGAATCATGTCCTAAACAAGAAGGGAAAACTAAATAAAGAAGAACACAGTCTTATCCGCCTTCATCCGGAGAAAGGCTATCGCATTGCGAATGCCTCGCAAGTGCTTTCCGGGATAGCGTCTCTTATTCTCAAGCATCATGAATGGTGGGATGGCAGCGGGTACCCTCTTGGTTTGAAGGGCAGAGATATCCCGGTAGAATGCCGCATCTTATCCGTTGTCGATGCTTTTATAAGCATGACTGGCAATGGCAACTACAGGGCGATTAGGACTAACTCTGAAGCCTTTGCAGAGCTTAATAGATGTGCCGGTACGCAGTTTGATCCTGAAGTTGTAAATGCCTTTCATGAGCTTTTTGAAGAGGTTAAACAAAGAGCACGAAGAAAAATTAATTAATCATTTTCGTATAAAGGTGCAAAATATTCGAAAGCGGTATCCGTTGAAAGATACCGCTTTCGTGTAGGTGTTGTGCCAAGCTTATGCCAGCTATCACTGATAGTTATTAATCTTGGTATTTAAACGAGAGATTCATTTTAACCCTGAAGATCAGACCGCCCTCCTCAATTTTCATATCCAATTCCTTTACTTCGGCAACCCTTAAGTCACGAAGCGATTTTGATGCAGTGTTAACAGCTACCTTGGCCGCCTCTTCCCATGATTTATCACTGGTTCCGATTATTTCAACTATCTTGTAAACGCTTTCCACAATAATCCCCCTTCCGTAAAATAATTGCTTATAGTCACATTCTATAGATAATTTAAGCACATGTCAATATTGCAATAATTTAATTGCCCGGATTTTGGACAAGGGTATCGAAGGAAGGTTGAATCATCAAACCAATTGCACCCGGACCGATATGGGCACCGATAGCCGGGCCAACCATGCCAACGTGTAAGTCAATTATTTCATATTTCCCCTGCATCTCTTCAAGAAGTGCTTGGGCGCTTTCTTCAGCTCCTGTGTGTACAATTGAAAGGTTCACGGGATTGTCAGCACTAACATTCTTAAGGGCAGCTTTTACCAGGCTGGGGATGACCTGTGAGCGACCGCGCACTTTGTCGTAAGGAGCGACCATCCCTTCAGGGTCAGCATAAAGAACTGGTTTAATTTGCAGCAGTGATCCCAACAGGGAAGCTGCTTTGCCGATGCGGCCGTTGCGCTGCAGGAATTCCAGGGTATCGACAGCAAAAACGCTGAATGTCCGGGTAATTGATTTTTCAGTCACTGTCAGGATTTCTTCAAGGGTCATTTCCCTTCGAGCAGCTTCAGCTGCAATTAAAACGGATAAACCTATTCCCTGTGAAGCTGTTTTTGTATCGATTGGGATAACCCTGGAAGCAACCATTTTCGAGGCGACTTCTGCTGAATTGAGAGTGCCGCTCAATTTTCCGGAAATATGGATGCTGAGCACTGTTTGATCTTGCGAAGCCATTTCTTCGTAAGCCTGACGAAACATTTCCGGTGAAGGTTGGGAAGTTTTGGGTAACACTTTGCTCGATGTTAGCTTACTGAAAAAATCTTTTGCAGTCAGGTCTACTCCATCAGAATACGAATCTGCGCCAAACATGACAGTTATCGGTACAACTTTAATTCCATACTTGTTGATTTGCTCTGTTGACAAATCGGCAGTGCTGTCGGTAACAATTTTAATGTGGTGCATGTAAAGCCTCCCTTTCGCTTGGTTATTGATGTTTAATACTACTATACAGAATAATACCATAATAGAAGCTAAATTTGTTACAGGTGGATATAATAAATTTAGCCGGCCTGGAGTATATACAACATGCCCATGGTAATGCGGCAGCTGTTTAATGATCTTTTAATCTATGATAAAATACAGAAAAGTGAGCTGAGAGGGGTTGTGACAAGTGATTAAAATGGAGGTTAAAACTGTAACCGCAGATCAGGGCGGCAACTTTCTTGTTTTGCTGATGGATGATGAAGAGAAAAAAGTGCTGCCAATTTCAATCGGCCCTCTTGAAGCACAAGCAATTGCCCTTGTCTTACAGGGGGAAACACCACCCAGGCCTTTGACCCACGATCTGTTAAAGTCTGTATGTGAAAGCCTCGGTGGTGCGATGGAGAAGATAGTGATAACCGATATCAGGGAAAGTACATTTTATGCCGAGATATATTTGCAGCTTAACAACGAGACAATAGTCGTCGATTCGAGGCCAAGTGATGCTATTGCACTGGCTTTACGTTTTGAGTCGCCTATTTATATGGCTACAAAATTAATAGAATTTACTTATGATTATCAGGATATCATTGCCCGGGAAGGCGGCGATGAAGAACTTCATTGAGTTGGCCTGCTTCTTAAGCTTTAGCTCAGTAAGGGCTGAAGAGGTCCGGGCGTACAGTTTCTATTCCCTGTGTATACTTGCTATTGGCAATATACTTCAAGCTGTGGCTTCGTACCAACTGGCTTAACCAGGCTGGCTGTTTGCGGCGGCATTTTACTTCCAAAACAACTATTTGGTAATGATGAGATTTAAACAACGGTGGGTTCGGGAATAGTGAGCTGGTGTAACAGCTGCGTACATTGTGGTCAAAGGTTATGCGTAGATCGCCGTTCGTACGCGGTCTGTAACCTTCCCTGTAGTATTCGACCAGCACTTTCGGTTTTAAAGCCCTTAAATAGTAGATCCTTTCAAATTCCTGCAGGATAGGGTTGCCTAAGTTAGCCCAGTGGCGGACGTGCATAAAGTCCAGGTAATCAGCCGGAGAGATAGCTGTGCTGTACTTCTCAATCGATTCGCCCCAGCGGTTTTTTAACTCTACCCGCAGGAGAGGATTGTTTTCGAGGGAGTCTGTGTAAGTGCGGATGCGGCACTTAATTCTGCCAAAATTACCTTCTATCTTTTCGTAGTAAGCCTGGAACTGGTCATTATCAAAATAAAGGCTGCGGACCAGGTAGCGATTTTTTGGTGCTTTACGGGTATACTCATCCTGCTCCATAAATGGGGCAAGTGCATTTTTCAACTGATAGTACTGTTGGACGGAAAGCCTGTATTTATATTCGAACCGCCAGGGAATTACCTCTATTTTGTTTCTTTTTAGATTCATCATCCAAGACAGCCCCCTATTACATCGGCAGTGCCAATTGAGGCGCCAGCAAAGAGACTTTTTTTACCCCTTCAAGCTTTTTAATTGCGCCTATGAATTGCTCAGTTTCACTTTCCTGGTTTTTTGTAAAACGTAATTCGTAGACTATTTCCCAACCATCATCAACTATGTCATGAGAGCGGATCCGTGAGCGGGAGCTGTATTGTTTAATTAGCTGACTTGCACCTTCCGGAGAGCGGTTGCTGTGACCTGAAACAACCAGGACGAAGTCGGAGTGTTTCGGTCGTCCATACTCAAACAGGAAAAGCATAAATATGACAATTGAGATAAAAATTGTTGCCAAAAGAGCCAGCGTCCAATTTTCGGTGCCGCATCCGAGTCCGACAACTATTGCCCAGAAGAGGTAAACCATGTCGCGTGTATCTTTGATCGGGGTGCGGAAGCGGATGATTGATAGTGAACCGATCAGGCCAAGTGATAAAACCAGGTCGCCGCGGATAAAAAACATTACCAGGGCAACAACCGGGGCAATTAAAACCAAAGTGGTTAAAAAGGCCGGTTCATAATTCATCCCCCGGTGAGAATTGTGGTAAACCATGGCGATAAAAAAAGATAGGATGATTGCCATGATTAAGGCGGTAAATAAGCTCAAAGTTAGTTCTCCAGGAATAAAGAAGGATTCACTTAACTGTTCCCACATCTCAAAACCTCCCGAAAAAATCTATATTGATGTTACTATCTGTAAAAAATATGAATTTCCTCTTCGTTCAATTGAAATTTTTGGCGGATATGTTCAATAACTATTGCCGGTCGTAAGTGGGCAAATTCCTTCATATTTTCTATTTCCCGGTACCAACGGTCGACTGATCCACCCCAGCGATCAAAGTGCCTGGGCATTTCCGACTCAATATTTGCTGCCAGTTCGTCTATCCTGGCGACAACCTGTTCAGGCTCAAAGGTATTGTTGATGTGATAAGCGAAACGTTCGATAAACTCATCCTCGAAACTTTGATTTCTAAAAAGATTAACCGTTAATACTGTGCTGATTCTATTTTGGAAACCTGTACCCGCCGGATTGGTCATGCTGGCCAGAGTGTTATATCCGACATGGCTGGGCCAGAAACACCAGTCGAAGTCGAAAACAAGCCAGCGCCATTTACCTTCAGGGCTTTGCTCTCGCCAGTATCTGATGTTGCCCTGGTCGGTCTGGGCATAGTAGATTTGAGCGATTAACGCATCAATGTAGTTTGTAATATCCATTTGCGTTCTGACATACTCATAGTTTTCTTCTATAGCAAGGTCATTATTTTGAACAAAATCAAGCAGGGCGAGGTAATGTTCGTTTGAACCGGCCCGGACGATCCAGTTGGCCTGCAAAAGGTCAATCCTGTCAGGGTCGAGGTCGTGGTTATGGGCAATAAAATAGCGGTTGGCCCGTTCCCTGATGTTGTAGATACCCCAGTACTCACCGTTCAAATAAAGGACTGCCTGGCGGTGGTCCTGGTAATCGAGGTCTGTATCTTCAAGCAGGCTGGTCATCATGATGTCCCTGATTTTGCTGTAGACAGCATCCTGTCCAGAGGTGCGCAGGGTCAAGGCTTTGAAGTGGGTCAGATCTTTTCTTGGAAAGATGGGATAACGTATTTCGTTATGGCCGTAAATGTTGCGGGCGAAAACATTGAAGATTTTCTGGTCCATACCGCGACTGAACTGTCCTCCAATTTTTATTCCCGCATCAAAACCAAGGCCGAGTGTTCCATCGGGCTCATACATTTCAAGGTGTATTGGTTTCTCCATGTCTTTCCAAAAATTGGCTCCGTAATAAGGAAAGGTGCTTGAAGCATTATATCCCTTAACATAGATACCATGTACGGGGTGCCAGAGCCCTTCAGGGTTTGTCATTACGGAAACCACTGTCAGATCGTGTTGAACTCCCATGAAAAAGGAGCGGTTAACTACAGGGCTCGGCAGTTTTCCTTCTTCAAAACTCCTTGCCCTGACAACTGAAGTCTGTTCAATAGGCAGGGGGTTAATGTAAAGGCTCGAGTCAGTGTCAGGTTCAGAGCCGTCAAGAGTATAATGGATAATTGCATCAGCTGTTGATGCAGCAAATTCCAGGGAAAAGGGTTGATTATAAAAGCCGCCCTGGTGAGATACTGTAGGCGGTGGTGTATATCCGCTAAAGGTGGCAGATTCATTGATCCGTCCTGGAGCAGGTATCTCGAAGAAGTAACGATCGCTGCTTCCGTTGGACAGGCGCCCCACTGAAAGATCAGGAGTAAGCCTGCCAGTTGGCATAGAGTCAATCATGATTCCGGATGGGTGATATAGCACCAAGGTTTCACCGGTTGCCTTGATTTTAAAGTTAGTATGCAAAAAAGGACCTTCAGGATCACGGCGGTCCTTCCCGGAAGCAAATAGCAGAAAGTGTCCGCCGGGTTCAATAGTAACATCAGGGAATTCCCAGCGGTAAGGGTTATCTTCCTTGTCAGAAAGCCCGTATCCGTTAAGGTTAACATCAAATTTTTCGGGGTTATAGATCTCGATCCAGTCATAATAATCGCCGTCCTCATCTGCAATAGTTGCCGTGTTGACGGCCATAACCTCGCTGATTAAGAGGTTGGGAACGGGAGTACTTCTGAATTTTTCGAACCCCTGTGTATAATTTTTTTCCCCCGGGGTAGGGCGGGGGAAATAAAGCCATTTTTCGGGGTCATCAATATCCCGGCCGTAAGAAACATCGCGTTCCATGTTCCTGATCTCTTTTTTATCAATAATTGCGCCGTCCGGCAGGCTGAGGACGAGGGTGTCATTTTGGTCATTAAGCCTAAAATTGGTGTGAAGATAAATACCCTCCGGATCACGACGGTTTTTACCCGAAGCAAAGACAACTAAAAACTGTTCGGGTTCAATAGTTATGGCAGGAAATCGCCAGCGGAAAGCATTTTCACTTTTATCGGAGAGCCAGTAGCCTGCTAAATCAACAGAAGTGTTACCGGGGTTATAAAGTTCAATCCAGTCGGAAAGGTCACCGTCTTCATCAGGCAATGAGGTTTGATTTGAGGTCAAGAATTCATTGATCAGTATATGTTGGTTTTCGGCCATGGGCATTTCAATTACCTGTTCATACGGGGTGGCGTCGTTGGCAGCGCCCGGGGTGGCATCGAGAAAATAGGCCCACTCACTCATATTATCAGCTTTACGGCCGTAAGATACATTTGAGAGCATTTCTGATGTTGCAATCTTGTCTAAAACTGATGCCTCAGGGTCAATCAACAAAAGAGTGCTCCCCGATGCGCTGAGACGAAAGTTGGTATGCAGGAAATCATTGTCAGGATCAGCTCGATCTTTTCCTGAAGCAAAAACCACCAGGTAGCCATCAGGTTCTATCGTCACGGCAGGGAATTTCCACATATATGGTTCATCGGGGTTATTGGTAACCCAGTAACCATCCATCGATACAGGATGATTCCCCGGGTTGTATATTTCAAACCAGTCCGAATAATCTCCATCTTCATCTTCAATCGTACAACGGTTGCTGGCCATAATCTCAGTGATGACTAAACCTCTGCCACCTAAAAAAGAACCGCCCAGAAAAAAACCGAGCAGCAGGAGCAGGAGAACCAGCATAAATGCATAACGGGCACGGGGAGCTAACCGTGGCTCGAACTTTCTTTTGAGAAAAGGCAAAAAATCACATCCAGCCTCACTATATGTTCTATTTTATTTGATATAAGTGCTTCTCTGTTTATCTTTGCATAATGCAATTGGAGTAACTATTTAATATTACACGAT
>Ga0114946_10000038_pt1 | contig 57933 bp, 56 predicted proteins | sample WalLakDeSediment_FD_88676 | JGI IMG/M metagenome (GOLD analysis project Ga0114946, IMG submission 88676) | Lake sediment microbial communities from Walker lake, Nevada to study Microbial Dark Matter (Phase II) - Walker Lake 11/02/13 Deep Sediment | ecosystem: Environmental > Aquatic >... | reverse complement strand
TGGCGTACGACGGTCCCGACCGGCGCGTCGGCGTGCACGTACACTACCCGCTCCACCCCGGCCCCGACCGCCTCCGCCCGAGCGATGGCGTCGCGCTCCCGCAGGCCGACGAGCTCGGGCGTGCGGCGCGCCTCTGGGGCGGTGTTGACGCCCACCGCGACCTGCCGTCCCGGCCGGACCCATTGGCCCGCGGCCGGCGCCTGTGACAGCACCTGGTTGGGCAGCGCCCGGGGATCCAGCTCGGCGAAGGGGCGCGGCGTCAGCCCCGCCTCGAGCAGGCGCTCGGCGGCCTGCGGGTACGCCAGGCCCCCGACGGCGGGAACGCTCACCTCCTCGCTGACCAGGTACGCGCTCGTCAGCCAACCGCCCGTGGCCACCAGGGACACCAGCCCCAGCAGCAGGACCACCACCCGCACCGCACCGCGGCGGCGGGTCACCGCGGCGGCCACCGACGTCCCACGCGCGCGACGGCCCGACATCGGTCCGAGGCTATCACGCGCGCCTGAGCGCGCCATGGGCCGCGCCCTCGGTCGTTCTCGCTGGCTACACTGGCCGCATGCGCGACGAGCGACCGACCCGCTTCCCCGCCCTGGTCGGCGATCGCGACGATTCGTCGGAGCTCGGTTGGCTCCGGCGCGCCGAGGCACACGGCGTGCCGATCGCGCCGATGGCGGTGCTGCCGGCGCCGGTCGAGGCCGCCTTCTACCGCTGGAACAACCTGCCAGCTCGCCTGGAACGGCTCCTGGCCGAGATCGACGTCCGCGACCCCGACGAGGACGACCTCGACGAGCTGCTGCCGGCGGCCGCGGCCTGGGTGCTCGAGCACGCGTTGCTGGACGAGGTCGTCGACGCCTTCTACGACGCGCTCGTCGGCTTACCAACGCGGGTGTCGGTACGTCGTCCCGGGGCCGACGGAAGCGTGGCCGACAGGGGGCGACCGGCGCTGCTGGCCGTCAAGCGCACCTGGGCGGCGGACTGGGCGCTGCCGGCGGTGATGCGGCGCGTCGAGGCCGGCGGCACGTGGCTGCCGGCCGCCCGGCCGGTGCTGGTCCATGCCGCCGACCTGCGGGTTGACCCCGGCGTCGCGGCCGCGGCCGCGGCCGCGGCCGGCCGGCCGGTGACCGCCTGGAGCGACGCCGAGGGGCGGGTGGCGCGCCTGACGCTCACGTGAGCGCGCGCCGGACTCACTTGCGCACGTGCGAGGCACCGATCGAGGCCGCACGGGCCGGCGTGGTGGCCTCGAGGGTCACGTACGCGCCCGGGCTGGCTCCCCGGATGATGCGCAGCGCCTCCGGCACCTTGCGCCGCGCCAGCACCGTGAAGTGGACGCGCACGTCGCCGTCGCGCCCTTGGGCGTTGAGGGAGGTCACGTAGTAGCCGGCCGCCCGCAGGGGGTGCTCCACCGAGGGGCTGCCGACCGGGGTGACGACCCGCAGCAGCGTGTCGCCGGAGGCGATCCAGCGCTCGATCGAGACGCCGAGCACGGTGCCCGTGGCGTAGCCGGCGGCGTAGGCGACGAACTTGACCGGTGCGTCGAGGCTGGTGATCACCTGGGCGGCGGCGGTCAGCCACACGAGCGACTCGAAGAAGCTCAGCAGGCCGGCCAGCGCCCGCCGCCCGCGAACCAGGTAGGCGATGCGCAGCGTCCCGATGGACACGTCGAGGATCCGCAGGGCGAAGATCCCGGCGGAGGCCAGCAGCAGCGCCAGGAGGTCGGGGCTCACGGGTGGCCCCGGGCGCGGTGGTCGGCGACGGCCGCCGCACCGATCACGCCGGCGTCGCCGCCGAGCTGCGCCAGGCGCACCTCGGCGGGCGGGTAGCCTGCCAGCGCGTCGGCGAGGGCGGCCCGCACGCGACCCAAGTAGAAGGGGCCGACGCTGGTGAGACCGCCGCCGAGGACGAAGCCGGCGGGATCGACGACCTTCACCAGGTTGGCCAGCGCCAGGCCGGTGAACCGCGCCGCCTGGTCGACGATGACGAGCGCCCTTCGGTCGCCGTCGCGGGCCAGCGCGAACGCCTCCTCGCTCGAGACCGGCCGCGAGAACACGTAGCTGGCGTCACGGGCGATCGCCCGCCCCGCCGCCAGCGCCTCCCACGTGCCGGGGTGGCCGTCGCCGCCGGTGGGGCCGCCGGGCAGCAGCACCATGTGCCCGATCTCGCCGGCCAGGCCGTGGGCGCCGTGCAGCACCTCGTCGCCGACGAACAGGCCCCCACCGATGCCGGTGGAGAGGGTCACGTACACGCTGGTCGCGAGGTCGCGCGCGGCGCCGAAGCGGTGCTCGGCGTAGCCGGCCGCGTTGGCGTCGTTCTCGAGGACCACCGGCAGCCCGAGGCCGGCCGCCAGCGCCTCCACCAGTGGCGCGTCCTCCATCCCCGCGATGTTCGGGGCGAACCGCACCCTTCCGCGCTCGAAGTCGAGCGGCCCCGGGCAGCCGATGCCCACGACCGGGACGTCGGGGTGGGCCGCCAGCAGCGGCCGTGCGGCGGCGACCAGGGCCTGCAGCACGTCACGGAAGCCGGTCTGCGGCGTCTCCAGCCGCGACCGGTCGACGACGCGGCCATCGACCACGACGGCCGCGGCGATCTTGGTGCCGCCGAGGTCGAGGCCCAGCGCGATCATCGCGCCACCGCGGCCCGGCGGGTTGGGGCGAGCGGGCTTGCGTGGTCCATGGGTGCTCCCGGGCGCGGCCGCTCCGGCGGCGCCCGGCGAGTCTACCAGGGGGCGCCTGCCGGGCTCGGGCCGGCGTCGGCGTCGTCGCGCAGCACCACCGGCACGAAGCCGACGCGATCGGCCGCCACGAACGCCACTTGGGTTCCGGGCAGCTGCGGCAGGGGCACCGCGCCATCACCATGCACGTGCCCGAACACCAGCGCGTCGATGCGCGCGCTGCGGAGCAGGTCGGTGAACCCGGAGGGCTCGCCGCGCGGGTTGGTGGGCGGGAAGTGCAGCATCACGACCCGGTAGGCGCCCCCCTCCCTCGCGATCGCGGCCAGCGACAGCGAGAGGCGTTGGAGCTCGCGCTCGTACACCTTGCGGTCCTGGTCGCCGAAGCCCGGGCTGCCGGGACAGATCCATCCACGGGTGCCGCCCACGACGACGTCGCCGATCCGCACGGCGTCGTTCTGCACGACGTGCATGCCGGGCGGCAGGGCGCGCCTCAGCTTGGCGAGCGACGGCCACCAGTAGTCGTGGTTGCCGCGCATCAGAACCTTCTCACCGGGGAGCGCGGCGATCGCCTCGAGATCGACGCGCGCCTCCTCGAGCCGCATCGCCCACGAGATATCGCCCGCCACGAGCACCAGGTCGCCGTCCCGGACAACCCGCCGCCAGCCGTCGAAGAAGGCCTCGGGGTGGCCCACCCAACTTGGGCCGAAGACGTCCATCGGCTTGGGCTGCGCGCCCGAGAGGTGGGGGTCGGCGATGGCGAGCACGCGCACGCCGGGAGTCTACCGCGGCCCCCGGACCCCGCCGAGCGCCGTCCGCCGGCGACGCCGCTCGGCGCCGGGCAGCGGGGGACGCGCGCGGCGCCGGTGATGGCGAGGGGCTACGCGCCGCCGGCCCAGTCGGCCGGGCGGGGCCCGAGCCCCAGGCGCCACGCCACCGCCGCCGCGACCCGCTCACCGGCGCGCCCGTCGCCGAAGGGGTTGGGCGCGGCCCGCATGGCGGCCAGGGCGGCCTCGTCCGCGAGCAGCCGGTCGAGATCGGCGGCGACGCGCGCGGGGTCGGTGCCCAGCAGTCGCACGGCGCCGACCGCCACACCCTCGGGCCGCTCGGTGACGTCGCGGACCACCGCCACCGGGGTGCCGAGCGCCGGACCCTCTTCCTGCAGGCCGCCGCTGTCCGTGACGACCAGGCGCGCCGCACGCAGCAGGGCCAGCATCGCGAGGTAGTCCCAGTCGTCCTCGAGCCATACGTTCGTTCGCGGATCGAGGGCGGGACGCAGCGCCTCGCGCACGGCCGGGTTGCGGTGCATGGGCAGCACGAAGAGATGGTCGGGGTGGGCGTCGGCGACGGTGCCGAGCGCCTCGGCGAGCGCGGCCATGCGCGGCAGGTTCTCGCGCCGGTGCAGCGTCACGGCGACCAGCGGTCGATCCGTCGGCACGTGCGGCGGCAGGGTGGCAAGTGCGGCCGCCCAGCGGACGGCGTCGACCGCGGTGTTGCCGGTGACGACCAGCCGATCGTCCGTCTTCCCTTCGGCCAGCAGGTTCCGGCGCGCCAGCGGCGTCGGCGGCAGGTCGAGGTCGGTGAGCGCGTCGGTGAGCCGCCGGTTGGCCTCCTCCGGGAACGGTTGGCGCAGGTCGTGGGTGCGCAGGCCGGCCTCGACGTGGCCGATGGGCAGCCCCTCGTAGAAGGCCGCCAGCGCCACCGCGAAGGTGGTCAGCGTGTCGCCGTGCACGAGCACGAAGTCGGGCGCGAGCGCGCGCAGGCGCTCGGCGGCCGCCGGCACGATCCGCGCCAGCAGTTCCGGCAGCGTCTGCCGCTCGCTCATGACGTCGAGGTCGGCGTCGGGCCGCAGACCGAAGATCGCGAGCATGCGGTCGAGTTGGGTACGCTGCTGCCCGGTGATCAGCAGGCGCGCCCGGAGGTCGGCGTGCGCCTCCAAGGCGTGCACCACCGGCGCCATCTTGGAGGCCTCGGGGCGGGTGCCGAACGCCACCACCACGGTGGCCAGGCGTCCGCCCACCGGCGACGAGGTCACGCGCCGGGCTGCAGCGCCTCGGCGCGCTGGACGTCGCTCCAGCGGAGCCACGTCACCGCCACCAGGAGCGCGACGGAGCCGATGAGGGTGACGGTCACGAGCCACCCCGGCGTCGCCGAGATCAGCATCCCCAGCGTGCCGCAGGCCAGCGCCGCGGCCCACAGCGTGTAGACGGCCACGCGCGGGCTCCCCGAGCGCACGCGCAGCAGGTCGTGCAGGTGGTCGTTGGCGGCGATCGCCGGGTTCTGGCCGCGACGCAGGCGCCGCAGGGTCACCTGCGTGAGGTTGACGACCGGCAGCGCGAGGACCAGGATCGGGGCCGCCACGGTGACCGCCGCGGTCACCTTGAGCGCGCCCAGGACCGAGACGGCCGCCAGCAGGTAGCCCAGGAAGTAGGCGCCCGAGTCGCCCATGTGGATCGTCGCCGGGTTCGAGTTGTGGCGCAGGAAGCCGAGCGCGCTGCCGGCCACGGCCGCCAGCAGCAGCAGCGAGGCGCCCCGGTCGGGGAACTGCAGCGCGACCGCGAGCAGGCTGAGGCTGCCGATGGCGGCAATGCCCGCGGACAGGCCGTCGAGGCCGTCGATGAAGTTGAAGGCGTTGACGAAGCCGACGATCCACACGATCGTCAGCACGACCGCGGCCGTCTGCGGGATGAACAGGAACGGCGTCGGGCCGAAGTAGTTGGTGATGAAGTCGATCGTGACCCCGTTGACGACCAGGATGCCGGCCGCCGCGACCTGCGTCAGCAGGCGCACGCCGGGCGACACCTCGTACAGGTCGTCGATGAGGCCGACCAGGGCCATGAGGGTGCCCCCCAGGACGATGGCCAGGAGCTCCACCCGGTAGGCGTCGATGGCCGCCGGCGCAACCAGGCTGCCGACCAACACGGCGGCCAGGAAGCCGCCGACGATGGCGATGCCGCCGATGTTGGGCAGCGCGCCCCGGTGCACGCGCACGCCCTGGCCGTGCGCCCCCCCGCCATGGGCGAGCGCGCGGACCCGGTGCGCGAAGTCGCGCACGTGGGGGACGAACGCCGCGACCGCCACCGCGGCCACCGTGAAGGTGGCGAGCACCAGGGGGAGGTAGCTCAGCAGGTCGGGGGCCACGCGTCAGTCTACCGGCGCGCCTGGGCGCGAGATGAGCGAGGTTCGCCACACCCGGCGGCCGACCGCCGGCCGTGGCTCATCGGGTGCCGTAGATCCGGTCGCCCGCGTCGCCCAGGCCGGGGACGATGAAGCCGCGCTCGTCGAGGCGCTCGTCGAGCGCCGCCAGGATGATCTCGACGTCGGGGTGCGCGGCCTGCACCGCCGCCAGCCCCTCGGGGGCGCCGATGATGCACAGGAGGCGCGGGTTGGTGACGCCACGCTCGCGCAGCAGCGTCAGCGCGGCGACCGCCGAGCCGCCCGTCGCCAGCATCGGATCGAGGAGGAACACGTCGCGGTCGGCGATGTCGCTCGGCAGCTTGACGAAGTACTGGACCGGCCGCAGGGTGGCCTCGTCGCGGTAGAGGCCGATGTGGCCCACCCGAGCGCTCGGGACCAGCCCGAGGATGCCGTCGGCCATGATCAGGCCCGCCCGCAGGATGGCCACGACGGCCAGCTTCTTGCCGGCGATGCGGCGGGCGGTCGCGCGCGCCACCGGCGTCTCCACGACGACGTCCTCGAGCGGCAGGCCGCGCATGGCCTCGTACGCCATCAAGGCGCTGATCTCGGTACACAGGGCGCGGAAGTCGCGGACGGTGGTGCGCTGGTCGCGCAGCACCGACAGCTTGTGCTGCACCAGCGGATGGTCGACGAGGGTCAGCGGCATGGACGACGGCCTCCTCTCGGCGCCGGTGGCCGGGCGCGCTGGCCCACCGGCGACGCGACGAAACGACGCCCGGACCTCGCGGGCCCGGGCGGCAGCTGGCGGAGAGGGTGGGATTCGAACCCACGGTACCGCAAAGCGATACAACGGTTTTCGAGACCGTCCCGTTCAACCACTCCGGCACCTCTCCATCGGGGATGCTGGCGACGTCACCGCCGCAGGAGCCCAGGGAGGCTATCACGGGGCCGTCGTCGTCGTCCAGGGGCCAACGCAACGGGCGGCGGTGCGCCAACGTCGGGGTGGCGCGCCGCCTCCACGGTGGCGCGCCGCCTCCACGGTGGCGCGCCACCTCCTCGGTGGCGCGCCACCTCCTCGGTGGCGCGCCGGTCGTTCGCGGCACCTTGACCCGGCGCCGCCCGCCCGGCTAGCCTGGGGGTTGCCTGCGATGGCCCTTCGTCTAATGGCAGGACAAGCGGTTCTGGTCCGCTCGGTCGGGGTTCGAGTCCCTGAGGGCCAGCCAACGCGGCATGCCCGGCGCCCGGCCTCTCTCGGTCGGGCGCCGGGCGCTTCCTTGACCGCGACGCGGCGTCGTCCGTATCATCGCGGCGGCGGGACCCCTGGCGACCCGCGCTCGTTGGCCCTTCGTCTAATGGCAGGACAACTGGTTTTGGTCCAGTCGGTCGGGGTTCGAGTCCCTGAGGGCCAGCCAACGGCCATCGGCGCCGCCGCCATCGGCGGCGCCGCCGCCATGGGCGGCGCCGACGCGTTCGGGTCGCTGCGGCTCAGCGAGCCGGCGACGGGTACAGGTGGTAGCCGCGCCCGGACTTGCGGCCCAGGTGGCCCGCCTCGACCCGCTTGCGCAGGCCCTGCGGCGGCAGGAAGCGTTCACCCAACGCCTCGGTGAGGGCGTCCGCGATCGCCAGCATCACGTCCAGACCGACGTAGTCGGCGAGCTCCAGGGGGCCCATCGGGTGGTTGAGCCCCAGCCTGGCCGTGACGTCGATGTCGCCCGCCGAGGCCACGCCCTCCTCGTGCATGCGCATGGCCTCGATGAGGTTGGCCGCCAGCAGGCGGGTGCTGACGAAGCCTTGCCGGTCGGCCACCTCGACCACGGTCTTGCCGCAGGCCTCGGCCACCGACCGCACGAGCGCCATGGTGGCGTCGCTGGTCACCAGCCCCCGCACGTTCTCCACCAGCGGCATGCGCTCCGGTGGGTTGAACCAGTGCATCCCACACACCTGGGCCGGGCGGCCGGTGGCGCCGCCCAGGGCGGTCACCGACAGCTGGCTGGTGTTGCTGGCAAGGACCGCGTGCGGCGGCGCGGCGGCGTCGAGGCGCCGGAACAGGTCGAGCTTGAGTTCGAGCCGCTCGGGCGCGGCCTCGATGACGAGGTCGGCCTCGGCCACCGCCGCCTCCGGCGAGGCATGCACCCGCACGTGCGCGTCGGGCGCCCGCTTCGCGATGCGCGCGAGCGCGCGTTCGGCCGCCGCCGGCAGCGGGTCGGTGAGGGCGACGTCGAAGCCGGCCGCCGCCAGCAACGCGGCGATGCCGCCGCCCATGGTGCCGGCACCGAGCACGGCGACCCGGCGGACGGGCGGGGCGGACGGGGCATCGTTCACGTCGGAACCTCCTCGGGTGCGTATAGATCGTATCGGACCGTCCGCCCGGCGAGGACACCGCTGGGGTCGCGGCCCGCGAGCGGCGGGGCCTGCCGCGGACGCTTGACGACGACGCGCCGCCGCGCGGCGCGCCGCGCCACCGCCAGCAGCTCGTGCTGATCGGCGTCGTCGCCGACCAGCCGACGGAGCAGACGGACGGACTCGGCCTTGCGCGCGCGCGCCCGGCCGCGGGCGCCCACCGGTTCGGGGTACATCGGGTCGATCAACACCACGTCGGTCTCGGCGCCCGCCAGGAAGCGCCGGGCGTCGTCACAGACCACCCGCATGCGCGCCGCGGCCTCGACGCCGGCCCCGCGCCAGCGACCCACCGCGCTCGCCAGCAGCGCGGCCAGGACCGGATGCCGTTCGACCAGGACCACGTCCCGCCCGGCGGCCGCCAGCGTGCCGGCATCCACCGCCCAGCCGGCGGTCGCGTCGATGACCCGTGGCCAAGGGCCGACGGCCCGCAGCAGCGGGTCGCGACCCGGACGCGCCGGTGCCGGGGGCGTCGGACGGACGGGTCCGGTGCGCCCCGCCACCGGTCCACGCAGCGCCAGCCCGTCGCCGTCGCACCACACCACCACCGCGCCGCCGAGGCCGGTGCGCCAGTCCTGCAGGGCGAGGCGGGTCAGGCCCACGCGACGCGCGAAGGCGTCCGCCTCGGCGTCGAACGCCGGGGCGGCGGACACGACCGAGGGCATGCGGGCGTCGGTGGGCGATCCCATGCTGTCAGCGTACGCCGGGCCCGCTCGGCGAGGACGACCGACCTCGCGCCCGACCTCAGCGTGGCGCGTCACTTGCGCATCGATGGCCCCGGGCCGCATAATCAGAAGATGCGCAAGCCAATTGCGACTCGCGCCATCGAACCGTAAGACTCCCCTGATGGGGTGTCGCCGAGGAGGTCCTGCCATGAAGAGCGCCGAACTCGCCCGCCGCCGCCAGGCGGCCGTGGCACGGGCCGCGTACAGCGTCCACCCCTTCTTCCCCGAGCGCGCCGAGGGCAGCTACGTCTGGGACGTGGACGGCAAGCGCTACCTGGACTGGTCGGTGGGCATCGCCGTCATGAACATCGGCCACTCGCACCCCAAGGTGGTGGAGGCGGTGCGCCGGCAGGTCGGCAGCTTCCAGCACCTGTGCTTCGCGGTCGGCATGCACGAGTCCTACATCCGCGTCGCCGAGGCGCTGGGCCGGATCGCCCCCGGCCCCTCCGCCAAGAAGGCGTTCCTCGTCAACTCGGGGGCCGAGGCGGTGGAGAACGCGGTCAAGATCGCGCGGGTGGCCACCCGCCGCCAGGGGATCGTCGCCTTCACCCACGCCTTCCACGGCCGCACGCACATGGCGCTCTCGCTCACGGGGAAGGCCAATCCGTACAAGGCTGGGTTCGCGCCGCGCGCGGCCGAGATCTACCGCGCACCCTTCCCATACGTGTTCCGCAACCCGTTCGGACTGCGCGACGAGGATGCCGTGGCCGACGCCTACCTCGCGCAGCTCAAGGACCTCGTGAAGACCACGATCGGCGAGTCCGAGGTCGCGGCGTTCGTGCTCGAGCCGATCGCCGGCGAGGGCGGGTTCATCCCGGCGCCGGGTCGCTACCTGCGCGGCCTACGCGATTACACCAAGGCCATCGGCGCCCTGTGGGTCGACGACGAGGTGCAGTCGGGCATGGGGCGTACCGGCCACTGGTGGGCCGTCGACCGCTTCGGCCTGGAGCCCGACCTGCTCTGCACCGCCAAGGCGTTGGCGAGCGGCTTCCCGCTGGCGGCCGTCGTCGGCACCGCTGAGGTCATGGACCGCGTCGAGCCAGGGATGCTGGGCAGCACCTTCGGGGGCAACCCGGCCGGCTGCGCCGCTGCCCTGGCCACGATCGAGGTCATCGAAGAGGAGGGGCTGCTCGCGCGCGCCACGGCGATCGGCCAGGCGATCCGGCAGCGCATGACCGCGTTGCGGGCGCGCGTGCCTTCGCTGGGTGACGTGCGTGGCCCCGGTGCCATGGTGGGCCTCGAGTTCGTGCGCGAGGACGGCATCACCCCCGACCCCGAAACCGTGAACGCCGTCGTGGCCAACGCCCGCGAGCGCGGCCTCGTGCTGCTCCCGACCGGCACGTATGGCAACGTCATCCGGCTGCTGCCGCCGCTTCGCATGAGCGACGCGGAGCTGGCCGAGGGGCTGGACCTGCTCGAGGACGCGATCGCGACGGTCGCCGAGGGGGCTCCGGCGGTCGCCTGAGGGCGGCGCGGGCCCATGCGTCAGGGCCCCGTCACGCCCCTTGCTCGATCGGCACCCCCACCATGTTCCCCCACTCGGTCCACGAGCCGTCGTAGTTGCGCACCCGCGGGTAGCCGAGCAGGACCTTGAGCACGAACCAGGTGTGGCTGCTGCGCTCAGCGATGCGGCAGTAGGCGATCACGTCCTTGTCGGGCGTCACGCCCAGCTCGCCGTAGAGCGCGCGCAACTCGTCGGGCGAGCGGAAGGTGCCGTCCTCGCGCACGGCCTTGGCCCACGGGACGTTGACCGCCCCGGGAACGTGGCCGCCGCGCAGCGCGCCCTCCTGCGGGTACTCGGGCATGTGCAGCTTCTCGCCGCTGAACTCGGCCGGGCTGCGCACGTCGACCAGCGCGCCGACGCCGTCCTTGACCCGCAGGAGGTGCTGCATGACGTCCGGCGCGAAGGCGCGGATGGCGGCGTCGCGGTACGGGACGAGGTAGCTGCCGCGAGGGACGCGGGCCGGCTCGGTGGTGAGGGGGCGAGCCTCGGCCAGCCACTTCTGGCGCCCGCCATCCATGAGCCGCACATCGGCGTGGCCGTTGTACCTGAGGAACCAGAAGGCGTACGCCGCCCACCAGTTCGACTTGTCGCCGTACAGCACCACGGTGGTGTCGTTGGAGATGCCCTTCGCCGCCATCAGGCTCGCGAAGGCCTCGGCGTCGATGAAGTCGCGCACGTCCGGGCGCTGGAGTTCGGTGTGCCAGTCGAGCTGCACGGCGCCGGGCACGTGACCCTGGGCGTACAGCAGGACGTCCTCGTCGACCTCGACCAGCCGGACCCGGTCATCGCGGTGGTGGGCCTCGACCCAAGCGGTGTCGACCAGGACCTCGGGCTTCACATGATGGTTCATCGCGCCTCCTCTCGGGCGAGCCCCTCAAGCCTACGCGCTGCGCTGGCCCGTGCCGCCGCCGGGTGCTACCCTCGATGCGTGCAGCCGGTGGTGCTCGCCCCCTCGGTCCTCGCCGCCGACCTCGGCCGGCTCGCCGAGGAGGTGGCGACGGTCGTCGAGGCCGGCGCCGAGTGGCTGCATGTCGATGTCATGGACGGCCACTTCGTGCCGAACTTGTCGTTCGGCGCCGGGGTGGTGGCCGCGGTTCGGGCGGCGACCCGGGCCTACGTCGACGTGCACCTGATGATCGACGCCCCGGAGCGCTGGGTCGACGTCTACGCCGACGCCGGCGCCGACGGCATCACCGTGCATGCCGAGGCGACGCCGCACGTCCACCGTGCCCTTCACGCGGTCCGTGCCCGCGGCCTGCGCGCCGGGCTGGCGCTCAACCCGCTGACGCCGCTGGCGGCGCTCGATGCGGCCCTCGACGAGATCGACCTGGCGCTCATCATGGCGGTCGATCCGGGCTTCGGCGGCCAGGCGTACCTATCCGCCAGCGAGGGCCGCCTGCGCACGGCCCGTTCGTGGATCGACGCGCGCCACCCAGGGTGCCGCCTGCAGGTCGACGGTGGCATCGACGCGGGCAACGCGGCTCGGGCGGTCGCCGCGGGCGCCGACGTGCTCGTGGCCGGCACGGCGGTCTTCGGGGCACCGGGCGGTCCCGCCGCGGGCACCGCCCGCCTGCGTCAGGCGCTGGCTTCGAGCACGCGCCCCATGTGACGGAAGCGTTCGGCGCGGGCCCGCACGAGCTCCTCGGCCGTGTGCCCGCGCAGGGCGGCGAGCGCCGCCCGGATCGCCGCGGCGGTGGCCGCCACCGCGGCGGCAGGGTCCTTGTGGGCGCCGCCCAGCGGCTCGGCCACGATCTCGTCGACCACGCCCTGCTCGAGCAGGTCGGCGGCGGTGAGCTTGAGCGCCTCGGCCGCCCGCGGGGCTTCGGACGCATCGCGCCAGCGGATCGCGGCACACGATTCGGGGCTGATCACCGAGTACACGGCGTTCTCCAGGATCAGCACCCGGTTCGCGACGCCGATGGCCAGGGCGCCTCCCGAGCCCCCTTCACCGATGACCACGGCCACGGCGGGCACGCGCAGCCGCGCCATCGTGCGGATGCTCTCGGCGATGACCCACGCCTGGCCCTGCTCCTCGGCGGCGATGCCCGGGTAGGCGCCCGGGGTGTCGATGAGCGCGACGACGGCCAGGCCGAAGCGATCGGCCAGCCCCATCATGCGCATCGCCTTGCGGTAGCCGCTCGGGTGAGCCATGCCGAAGTTGCGGTGGATGTTCTCCTTGGTGTCGCGCCCCTTCTGCTGCGCGATGACCACCACGCCCGCGCCGTCCACGCGTCCGAGACCGGCCACCAGCGCCGGGTCGTCGCCCAGGGTGCGATCCCCGTGCAGCTCGACGAAGCCCTCCACCAGGCCGGCCACGTGGTCGAGCGCGGTGGGCCGCCCCGGCGCCCGCGCGACCTGCACCCGCTGCCAGCGGGTGAGCTGCTCGAACGTCTCGCGCTTCAGCCGCTCGAGGCGCTGCTCCAGGAGCACGATCTCCTCGGCCAGGTCGACCTGCTGCTCGGCGGCGTAGGCGCGCATCTCGCGCACCTTCGTCTCGAGGTCCACGATCGGCTTCTCGAACGGCAGCGCCACCGTCAGGTCCCCGTGCCGGGCGCGCCGGCACGCAGCAGGCCGATGACGGCCGCGACCCGCGCCTTCAGCTCGGCCCGCGGGACGACGTCGTCGACCATGCCCTTGCGCAACAGGAACTCGGCGCGCTGGAAGCCCGCCGGCAGGTCCTGCTTGATGGTCTGCTGGATGACGCGCGGCCCGGCGAAGCAGATCAGCGCGCCGGGCTCCGCCAGGATCACGTCGCCGAGGGTGGCAAAGGAGGCGGTGACGCCGCCGGTGGTGGGGTCGGTGAGGATCGAGACGTACGGCAGACGGCGCGCGGCGAGCCGCTCGAGCGCCAGCGTCGTCTTCGCCATCTGCATCAGCGACAGCGCCCCCTCCTGCATGCGGGCGCCACCCGAGGCGGCGACCAGCACCAGCGAGCGGTCCTCGTCCGCGGCGCGTTCGGCCGCCCGGGCGATCTCCTCGCCCACGACCGAGCCCATCGAGCCACCCAAGAACAGGAAGTCCATGGCGACCAGGGCCACCGGCGCGCCCTCGATCGTCGCCGCACCGGTGACGACGGCATCGGGCCGGTCGGCCTTCTGCTGGACGGCGGCCAGGCGCTCCGCGTAGGGCTCGATGTCCACGAACCCCAGCGCATCGACCGGGCGGACCCGCCCCGACCAGGCCTCGAAGGTCCCCTCGTCGGCCAGCATCGCGACTCGCGCGGCCACCGGCATGCGTTCGTGGTGGCCGCACTCCGGGCAGACGTGGAGGTGGGCGACCAGGTCCTTCCGGTAGAGCTGCGCATGGCAGGCGGGGCACTTGAGCCACAGGCCGGCCGGCGTCGCGTCGTCGTCGCCGCGCGTCGGTCGCTGGCGTCGGAACCATCGCTCCAGGGCCATCCGTCCTCCTCCCGGGGGCCGACCGCGGCCCGCGCGTCATGCTACAGCCTCGCGGCCGGGGCGCCGCCAACCCGTCGTATCATGGGCCGCATGGAACGCGCCAAGGTCGTCCTGGTCACCCAAGTGGGCCAAGGCTTCGGCCGCGCGGTGGCGCTCGCCTACGGCCAGGCCGGCTACGACGTCGTGTGCGCCGACCGCGACGTCGACCTGGCGGCGCGCACGGCGGCCGAGATCGAGGAGCTCGGCGGTCAGGCCATCCCCATCCAGGCCGACCCCACGGCCGCGCTCGACGTGCAGGCGGCTTTCGCCAAGGTGTGGGAGATCTTCGGCAGCCTCTCGGGGGTGGTGCACGTCACCTCGTTCGACAGCGCCTCGCCGTTCCACCACCTGGGCGAGGGCGAGTTGATCGAGCTGTTCGACGAGACGGTGCGCAGCAGCGTGCTCGTGCTGCGCGGCGCGCAGCGCGCGGCTCCGGGCTCCTGGGTCGTCCTGGTCGCGCCCGCGCCCCACCCCGAACGGCCGCACCTGGCGGCGGTGACGGGCGCCCTGGCGCGGCTCGCGGCGGCGTTCCCGGCCCCGTCGGTCGGGGCGACGCCGACCGATGAGCTCGACGCCTACGCGGAGCCCGTGCTCGGCCTGCGGGTCAACGTGGTCGTCCCCTCGCGGCCCGCGTCCGACCCGCGCCACGACGCACCGCTGGTCCACGCCGTGCGCCTCCTGGGCGGCCGGGCCGGGAGCGGCGTGCAGGGCGCCGAGGTGGCGGTGACGTTGCCGCCGCCGCCGATGGTGATCGAGGCGCTGCTGCCCGAGGTCCAGGCCGCGCTCGACGACAGCGTGCGCCAGGACGAGTACCTCGACGAGGAGGACCCCGAGGCCGCCGCGGAAGATGAGGCCGCCGCACCCGATCCGCTGCTCGACGAGGGGCTCGACGACGCCGCTCTCGCCGGCGCCGACGCGGCGTTGAGGCGGCTGGGCGTGGCGGACGACGAGGGCGACCGGCTCACGGTCGGCGCCCGCGGGCGGCGTCCGGGGACCGGCACGTGAAGTGCCCCTACTGCTCGTCGAACGACACCCGGGTGGTCAACTCGCGCCCGGCCGACGACGGCACGGCGATCCGCCGTCGGCGCGAGTGCGCCGCCTGCCATCGCCGCTTCACCACCTACGAACGGGCGCAGTTCGAGGCGCTGATGGTGCGCAAGCGCTCGGGCCGGCTCGAGGCGTTCAACCCGGACAAGCTGCTCGACAAGCTGCGCATCGCCTGCAACAAGCGACCGATCACCGAGAAGCAGCTGCGCGAGTTCGCCTACGGTTTCGAGGACGAGGTTCAGGTGCCCGAGATCGCGAGCGATGCGATCGGCCGCCGCACGCTGGTGTTCCTCAAGGGGCTCGACGACGTCGCCTACATCCGCTTCCTCTCGGTGTACCGCGACTTCGACTCGGTCGACCGCTTCATCGAGGAGATCCAGCAGCTCGGCGAGCCGCGCGAACCGAAGGGGTGACGCGCCCGCCGCTGCCACCATCGTTCGTCGCGCGCCTGCGGCAGCAACTCGGGGGGGCGGCGGCGGATGCGGTGGCGTCCGCGCTGGCGGAGCCACCGGCCCAGGGCCTGCGGGCGAACCCCCGACACGGCGGCGCCGCCGACATCGCGGCGCGCCGCGGCTGGACCGCGACGCCGGTCCCGTGGTGCCCCGAGGGGGCCGTGCTCGCGCCGGCCGGCGCCGGCCGCCACCCCGCCGGCCGGCACCCGTGGCACGAGGGGGGCGCGTACTACCTGCAGGACCCGACCGCGATGGGGGTGGTGCCCCTGCTCGACCCCAGGCCCGGCGACCTCGTGCTCGACCTCGCGGCCGCCCCGGGCGGCAAGGCGACCCACATCGCCGGCCGACTCGGCGACCACGGCCTGCTGTGGGCGCACGACGCCACCCCCGTGCGGGCCGACGCCCTGCTGAACAACCTCGAGCGCTGGGGCGCCACCGTGGCGGTGGTGAGCCAGGGCGACCCGGGTCGACTGGCCGGCTTGGCTGGCCGCTTCGACCGTGTCCTGGTCGACGCCCCGTGCAGCGGCGAGGGGATGTTCGGCAAGTCCGACGCGGCGCGCGAACGCTGGTCCCCGGCGCTCGTGCACGCCTGCACGCGACTGCAGGGCGCGCTGCTGGACCTCGCGGCCGACCTGGTGCGGCCGGGGGGCGTCCTCGTCTACGCGACGTGCACGCTCGGACCCGAGGAGGACGAGGGGGCGATCGAGCGACTGCTGTCGCGCCGACCCGACCTCGTGCCCGAGAGCCTCCACCTGCAGCGGCGGCGGCCGAGCGGCAGCGCGCCGGGCGGGGGTCCCACCGGCGACGCCTGCGCTCGCTGGTGGCCGGCGAAGGGGGCGGGCGACGGCCACTTCGCGGCCCGGCTGCGCCGCCTCGAGCCCGCGGGCGGTCCCCCCGCCGTGGCTCGCGCCCGACCCGTCGGCCGCGGTGGGCGCGGTCCCGCCGCGAGGCGGCCCGCCGACCGCGTGCCCACCCCGGCGGAGCGGTCGACCTGGCGTGCGTTCGCCGACGCGGTCCTGGGCGGCGATCCGCTCCCCGCGCACGAGCTCGTGGTCACCGACGACCGGCTGCTGGCGGTCCCCCCCGCCGCGCTGGCATTGCCGGCGGCGTGGCGCCGGGCGGGCGTGCCCCTCGGCCGGATCGCCGAGGGCCGGGACGGCCGCCGCCGCTTCGAGCCCCACCACGCGCTGTCGCGGGCGCTGCCGCAGGCCGGTGCCGCGGGGGCGCGCATCGACCTGGCGGCCGACGACCCGCGCGTGTTCGCCTACCTGCGGGGCGAGCCGCTCAGCCTGCCCTGGGTGGACGGATGGGGGCTGGTCCGTGCCGAGGGGGTGCCGCTCGGCTGGGTGAAGGGCCGGCGCGCCGAGCTCAACAACCACTACCCGCGGGGACTGCGCCGCGACCTGCGGCGCGAGCCGACCACCGCCGACGACGATCTCGGCTGACGCCGACCGGTCGCGCCGGCGGCGGCGCGCGCCGCGCCGTGATCGCCGGCTTGTCGCCGGCGGGGGCGTGTGCTAGAGTCGCGTTTGGTCTCGCGCGCGTCGGCCCTGGCGTCACCACCGCCATCCCCGATCACCCGGCCGCGCACCCGCCCCAGCGCGGTCGTGCTCGCTCGTCGCGGGCCTGCTCGCGAGGGGTGAACCCGAGAGGTGCGCCCAGCATGAGCACGTACTTCCCCAAGGAGCCTACGCCCGGTTGGGTGGTCGTCGACGCGGCCGGTCAGACGGTCGGTCGCCTCGCCACCCAGGTCGCCAGCGTGCTCCGTGGCAAGCACAAGCCCGACTTCACGCCCAATCAGGCCGGCGGCGACTTCGTCATCGTCGTCAACGCCGCCAAGGTGGTCTTCAGCGGGAACAAGCTGGATCAGAAGGTCTACACCCGCTACACCGGCTACCAGGGCGGCCTCAAGACCACCACCGCCCGCGAGATGCTCGACAAGCAGCCGGAACGCGTCTTCGAGCACGCGGTGTGGGGCATGTTGCCCAAGAACCGGCTCGGCCGCAAGCTCATCCGCCGGCTCAAGGTCTACGCCGGCGAGGCGCACCCGCACGCCGCCCAGGTGCCCTCCCCCATGGAGATCCGTTGATGGAACAGTACTACGGCACCGGCCGCCGCAAGGCGGCGATCGCGCGCGTCTTCCTGCGCCCCGGGCAGGGCCGCATCACCGTGAACGGCAAGGAGTTCCAGGAGTACTTCCGCGGCATCCTGGTGGGCGTTCAGGCGCTCGAACCGCTGAAGGTGACCAACACCGCGGGCCGCTACGACGCCCTGATCACCGTGGCGGGCGGCGGTCCGAGCGGTCAGGCCGACGCCATCAAGCTGGGCGTGGCGCGAGCACTCGTCAAGGTCGACCCGAACTTCCGTCCCGCGCTCAAGTCCGGCGGCTTCCTCAGCCGTGATGCGCGCGTGGTGGAGCGCAAGAAGTACGGTCTGCGCAAGGCACGGCGGGCGCCGCAGTACAGCAAGCGCTGATCCGACCGCGGGGTCCGGGCGCGCTCGCCCGACTCCGCGCGACGCAGGGCCCCTGGCCTCGGACATGAGTCCCTAGGCCGTGGGAGAGGAGCCCACCGTTGGAACCCGTGCGAGCCGTGATCCTGGGCGTGGTCCAGGGGATCACCGAGTTCCTGCCCGTGTCGAGCTCCGGCCACCTGGTGTTGGCCAACTACTTCCTGGGGTGGGGCGACGCGCTACCTGCGGCCGTGACGTTCGCCACCAACACGGGCACGCTCCTGGCGGTCCTCGCCTTCCTGTGGCGCGACGTCGCCGCTGCGACCACCGGCTTCCTGGCGGGGATGGTGTCGGCCGAGGGCCGCCGCGGGGACGGCTGGCGCATGGCACTGCTGGTGTTGGTGGGCAGCGTCCCGACGGTGATCATCGGCCTCGCCCTGCGCCCCGTGTTCGAGGACCTCAACGCGCCGCTGCCGGTGGCCATCGCCCTCGCTGCGACCGGCCTCGTGCTCTGGATCGCGCCCCGCGGTGGCCCCAAGGCGACCGCCCGCGACCTGAGCTTCCGTGACGCGCTGATCGCCGGCGTGGCGCAGGGCCTGGCGGTCATCCCGGGGATCTCCCGCTCGGGCGTCACCATCGCGGCCCTGCTGTGGCGCGGCGGCTCCACCGAACTGGCGCCGCGGGTCTCGTTCCTGATGTACCTGCTGGCTTCGGCGGGGGTCGCCGTCCTGACCGCCGACGAGGTCCTCGGCGCCGACCTGGACTGGAGTGCCCTCGTCGGCATGACCGCCGCCTCGGCCATCGTCGGCTACGGCGCGCTGTTCGTGCTGTTCGCCGTGCTCCGGCGCGGCCGCTTCCGCGTGTTCTCCCCGTACCTGTGGCTGGTCGCCGGCGTGACGCTCACGCGACTCGCCCTCGGGTGAGTGGCCCGCGGTAGCATGGGGGACCGTAGGAGGCGCCCCATGCCCGTCGTCACCCGCATCGCCCCGTCGCCCACCGGCGACCCGCACGTCGGGACGGCCTACGTCGCCCTGTTCAACTACGCCTTCGCCCGCCGGCATGGCGGCCGCTTCGTCCTGCGCATCGAGGACACCGACCGGGCGCGCTACCTCCCCGAGGTCGAGGCGCGCATCTTGGGCGTGCTGCGCTGGCTCGGGCTCACGCCCGACGAGGGGCCGGGCATCGGTGGCGACCATGGCCCCTACCGCCAGAGCGAGCGTCTCGACCTGTACCGCGCGCACGTCGACCGGCTGCTGGCGCAGGGCCACGCCTACCGCGCCTTCGAGACCGCCGAGGAGCTCGACGCCATGCGCGCCGACCAACGGCGCCGCGGGATCGATCCGGGGTACGACGGCCGCGGCCGCGCGCTCGCGCCCGAGGAGCAGCGGCGACGCGCCGACGCGGGTGAAGCGCACGTGGTGCGCCTGCGCACCCCCGACGAGGGTCACACGTCGTTCCACGACCTGCTGCGGGGCGAGGTCTCGGTGCCCAACGCCGAGATCCGCGACGCGGTGCTGCTCAAGAGCGACGGCTACCCGACGTACCACCTCGCCAACGTCGTCGACGACCACCTGATGGGCATCACCCACGTCGTGCGCGCCGAGGAGTGGGTCGTATCCACGCCGCTGCACGTCCTGCTCTACCGGGCCTTCGGCTGGGAGGCCCCCACCTTCGCGCACCTGCCGCTGCTGCGCAACCCGGACGCCAGCAAGAGCAAGATCTCGAAGCGCAAGATGGACACCAGCGTCGAGTCGTACCAGGCCCAGGGGATCCTCCCCGAGGCGCTGGTCAACTTCCTGGCGACGATGGGCTGGAGCATGCCCGACGGCCGCGAGGTGTTCACGCTCCGGCAGTTCGTGGACGCCTTCGACCTGGAGCGGGTCTCGCTCGGCGGTCCGGTGTTCGACATCAAGCGCCTGCGGAACCTCAACGCGCGCTACCTGCGCGAAGTACTGCCGCTGGAGTCGGTCGCCGAGCGGGTCGCGCCCTACTTCGCGCAGCGCGGCTACGCGGTTGACGACGAGGACTACCTGCTCGACGTGGTGGACGTGCTGCGGCCCCGAACCGAGACGCTCGTCGAACTCGCCGACCAGGCCGCGTACTTCTTCGCCGAGCGCGTCGCCTACGACGGCGACGCCCGCCGCAGGCTGGCCGCCGGCCAGTCGTACCTGGAGGACCTCGAGCGCGAGTTCTCGCGCCTCGAGTTCTTCGACGACGACGCCATCGACGACCTGCTCCACGACTACGTCCAGGGGCAGTCGGTCCCCATCGGCAAGGTGCTCATGCCCCTGCGGGTGGCCCTGACGGGCACCAGCCAGGCGCCCGGCGTCGTCGAACTGGTCGCGATCATGGGCCGCCGGCGCACGTTGGCCCGCCTGGGGCACGCCCTGCAGGCCATCCAGGAGGGGCTGCCCGACGACGACCCGGAGCGGCTCAAGGCCGAGGCCGAGGCCGCGGCGAAGGCCGCGGCGGCGGGCAAGGGCAAGCGCCGCCCGTCCGCCCCGGCCGATCGGGGATGAGGTGAGCTGGTTCGAGCGCCTGCGGCGCGGGCTGGGCAGGACACGGGACATGGTCACGCTCGGCGCCGTGCGCGACGGCGACGACTGGGAGATGGACTGGGACGACCTCGAGCTCGCTCTGGTGGCCGCCGACGTCGGCGCCCGCCTCGCCGCCGAGGTCGTGACCGAGGCGAGGCGGGCGCGCGAGCGCGGCGTCAGTTTCCGCGAGGCCCTCGAGACGGCCCTGCTCGACCAGCTCGAGCCCGACCGAACCCGCCAGAAGCTGCGGCGCGTCGGCTTCCAGCTCGACGTCGGGCGCAGCATGGTGCCGCTGCGCGGCAGGGTGGCCATGGTCGTGGGCGTCAACGGGGTCGGCAAGACGACCACCATCGCCAAGCTCGGCCGCTACTACCAGGGGCACGGCCTGCGCGTCGAGTTCGCCGCCGGCGACACCTTCCGCGCCGCCGGCAGCGCCCAGCTCGGGGTGTGGGGCGAGCGCCTGGGCATCCCCACGACCACCGGGCCGGACGGGGGCGACCCGGCCGCCGTCGCGTACGAGGCCGCCCAGCGGCGCCTCGCGTCGGGCGCCGACCTGTTGATCGTCGACACGGCCGGCCGCCTGCACACGAAGCACAACCTGATGGAGGAGCTCAAGAAGGTGCGCCGCGTGATCGACAAGGCGGACCCCGGCGAGCCCGGCGAGGTCTGGCTGGTGCTCGATGCCGTCACGGGCCAGAACGGCCTCGAGCAGGCGCGCCGCTTCCACGCGTCCGTCGACCTCAGCGGCATCGTCGTGACCAAACTCGACGGCAGCGGCAAGGGCGGCGTGCTCCTGCCGATCGCGCGCGACCTGGGCGTCCCGATCCGCTTCATCGGCGTAGGCGAGCAGGCCGACGACCTGCAGCCCTACGATGCGGCGGCGTTCGTCCGGGCGCTGCTCGACGTCGGACCCCCGGCGAACCCATGATGCCGGCCTCGGCGCGGCCGCTGCTGGTGATCGGCGCCACCGAGCTGGAGTTGGCGCCGCTGCTGGAACGCATGGCGGGTAGCGCGCCCGTCGGTGGCCCCTGGACGCCGGCACGGCAGGGACGGCTGGGCGGAACGGCCGTCGTCGTCCAGGCCCTGGGGCTGGGCAAGGTGCGTACGGCGGCTGGGTTGGCGTGCGCGATCGCCCGCCATCGACCGGCGGCGGTGCTGCAGGTGGGCATCGGGGGCGCCTACCTCGGCAGCTTCCTGAGCGTCGGGTTGGCGATGCTGGCCGACGTCGACCTCGAACTCGACCTGGGCGTCGCCACCGGCGAGGGGTGGGCCGACCCGTCGCTCCTGGCCGTCCCGCTGATGCCGCTACCGGCGCCGGCGCACGGCGGCGGCGCGCCCACAGGCGGGCGGGAGGCCGCGACGCATCCGGCCCTGACCACCATCCTCGCCGAGTTGACCGGCCTGCCGCGCGGCCGCTTCGCTACGCTCGACACCGTGACCGCCGACGTCGACACGGGCGCGGCGCTGCAGCGGCGCTTCGACGTCGCGATCGAGAGCATGGAGGGCGCCGCCGCCGCCGTGGTGGCCGCTCGGCTGGGCGTGCCGTTCGCCGAGCTCCGGGCGGTGTCGAACGTGGTCGGCGAGCGCGATCGCCGTCGTTGGGACCTGCGGGGCGCCGTCCGGGTCGCGGCGTCGACCGCGGCCCGGGCGCTCGACGACCTGGCCGACCACCCGGCCTGGGCCGCGATCGCGCGGGACACGGCGGAAACGTGATCAGACGACCGGCTGGTAGACTGCCGCCATGCCACTCGCTACTGGACTCGACATCCTGAAGGCCGCTCGCGCCGGCGGGTACGGCGTCGGCGCCTTCAACACCAACGACCTCGAGATCACGCAGGCGATCCTGGAGTCCTCCGAGGCCGCCCGCTCGCCGGTGCTGCTGGCGCTCTCGGAGGGCGCGCTCAAGTACGGCGGCAAGCCGCTGGTGGACCTGGTGCTCGGCATGGGCCGCGAGGCCACCGTGCCGGTCTGCGTCCACCTGGACCACGGCAGCTCGTTCGAGAGCTGCGTGCGCTGCATCCGCTGGGGCTTCACCTCCGTCATGATCGACAAGTCGCACGAGGACGAGGCCACCAACATCGCCGAGACCAAGCGCGTGGTCGAGGCCGCGCACGCGGCTGGGGTCACGGTCGAGGCCGAGATCGGCCGCCTCGGCGGGGTCGAGGAGCACGTCGTGGTGGCGCAGGAGGACGCCATCCTGACCAAGCCCGACGAGGCCGAGCGCTTCATGGAACGGTCGGGGGCCGACTACCTGGCCGTCGCCATCGGCACCTCGCACGGCGCCAACAAGGGCAAGGGCCGCCCCTACATCGACCACAAGCGGATCCGCGAGATCGCCGCGCGGCTGCCCCACCCGCTGGTGATGCACGGCGCCTCGGGCGTGCCGGCCTACCTGGTGGAGCGCCTCAACGCCGCCGGCGGCCAGCTGAAGGACGCCTCCGGCATCCACGAGGACGACGTCCGCGAGGCCGTGCAGCACGGCATCGCCAAGATCAACACCGACACCGACCTGCGGCTCGCGTTCACGGTGGCGGTGCGCGAGGTCCTGGGAGAGAAGCCCAAGGAGTTCGACCCCCGCAAGATCCTCGGCCCGGCGCGCGACCTCATGCGCGAAGTGGTGGCCGAGCGCATCCAGGTGTTCGGCTCGGCCAACCGGGCCTGACGCGAACCCTCGTGCCACGCGAGCCCGGCGGCCCGCGGCTCCTCAAGCGCCGCGGGCCGCCGCTTCCTCGCGCCGGATCACCGTCAGCGCCAGCGCTGCGGCCGGGACCACCAGCGCGTACGCCAGCGCCATCGCCGGCGGCAGCCCCAGGCGCTCCTGCAGGACCCCGACGCCGACGTACAGCAGGCCCGCCGTGCCCCAGGTGAGGCCCATCAGCAGGCCGGAGGCGGCGCCCATGGCGTGCGGCGCCAGGTCCTGCGCCGCCACCACCATGAGCGGCAGGCCGGCGTTCACGAGCGCGCCCGCGGCGGCCACCGCCAGGAAGTAGAACGCCGTCCCCGGCGTCAGCAGGAACAGCAGGCCGAAGGGGAGGAGGGAGGCGAGCATGCTGGTGACGATCAGGAGCGAGCGCGGCGCGCGGCGCTCCAGCGCACCCACCACGATGCCGCCGAGCGCCGCCGAGACGCTGAACAGTGTCAGGGTCGAGAACAGCAGCGGGCTGTCGGGAGAGAGCCCGTGGCGCGCCACCAGGTACAGCGGCATCGCGTTCATGAACGTCACGAACGACACCGCCCGCAGGATGCCCGACAGCGAGAGCAGGCCCACCGGGCCGCGCAGGAGCGACAGGTCGAGCAGCGGCTGCCAGCGCTCGCCGCGCGGGCGCGGCTGTGCTGGTACGAAGACGATCAGCGCCAACCCCCCGAGCACCCCGGGGATCATCAGAATCGGGCTGAGGGCGAGGTTCCCGGTCATGAGCAGCCAACCGATGATCAGCGGTCCCACGGCCACCCCGACGGTGCCGCCGGCGCTGAACACGCTCATCACCAGGCCCCTGCGGCGCCCGCCGATGCTGCGGGCGAGGCCGGTCCCCGCGGGGTGGAAGGCGGCGGAACCGAGGCCGCCCACGAACAGCAGCAGGAACAGCAGCCACGGCGACGGCGCCACCGCCATCAGGCTCAGCAGCGAGGAGCTGGTCATCACGCCCGCCGCGGCCATGCGGCGGCGGCCCCAGCGGTCGGCCAGCACGCCGAACAGCGGCTGCGTAACCGAGGAGCTGAACGAGAGCGTGGCGACGAACAGCGCCAGCGCGGTCTCGCTTAGCCCGAAGCGGACCTGCAGGGTGGGCAGCAGCGCCGAGAGCATCCCGGCGAAGGCGTCGTTGGTGGCGTGCACGACGACGAGCAGCGCGGAGAGCCCGAGCGCCGTCCTGGCCGTCGCGCGCACGGGCGTCGCGGTGGTCACCCGCCGATTCTAGCGACGACGGCGCGTGCGAACGCAACGTACGGCCGCAACCGCGTGCTCGACGAACGCTCACCTGCCTCCGTTCCACCGCTCCCGGCGCACCCGCGGCGACCGTGGCCGGCACACCGGGCACGCGCGCGGCGGCTGCGGTCGGCTGTCGCCAGAGCTGGAGTACATGTGCTTGTGGCCGAAGCCACGAGAAACAAGCGTCCCGACTGCCGAACGAGGCGCTACCCGACCTCGCTCCGCCGCCGCGGCGTCACGAACAGGGTCTTCTGGCGCGCGTAGTGCACCGCCCCCGGCGGCATGCCCTTGCGCCGCCACACGTCCCTGCGAAGGGCGTAGTCGACCGGCACGTTGTCGCCCTGGCCGGCCTCGCTGTGCCCGGCGGCCAGCTCGGCCGCGAAACGGATCGTGTCGAACGGCACCTCGCGCCCCTCGGCCCGAACCAGCACGTGCGCGCCGTGGTAGCCCTGCGCGTGCAGCCACACGTCCTCGCTGCGGGCGACCTGGAAGGTGACGCGGTCGTTCTCGCGCGCGGAGCGCCCGATCACCACCTCGAACCCGTGCGGGTCCCGCAACCGCAACCCCGCTGCCGCGTCCCGCCGCTCCCGCGCCGGACGACGCGGGGGCAAGAGGCGCTCGATTTCGTCCAGGTCGAGCTCATCCACCCGCGCCAACTGCGCCTGCAGCCGCACCAGTTCCGCTTCAACCTCGGCGCGGTGGGCGCGGGCGCGGTCGGCTCGCGCCTCGCGCTTGCGCGCCCGGTCATAGCGCGCCCTCGCGTTGCCGACGGCGTCCAGGTCGGACGCCAGGCGCAGGCGCACGGGCGCGCCATCGAATCCCGGGAGCGTCACCTCGGCCGCACCGCGCTCGAGGGCGTGGCCGTGCGCGAGCAGCAGATCGGCCTCGGCCCGCAGCGTCGCGGCATCGCGGGCGGCGGCCTCGGCCCGGTCGGCGTCCAGCAGGCGTGCGCTCAGCAGCGCCAACCGGTCCGCGAGCCGATCGCGGGCGGCGGCGCGGGCGGCGGCGAGCGCCGCCACGCGCCGCGCCTCGGTCGGCTCGGCGGCACGGCCCGGAGCGATCCCGCGCGCATCGGCGACGACGCGTACGGGATCGGCCACCAGCCGCCCCAACGCATGCAGCGCCCGCAGGAGCGGGTCGCCCTCGAGCGGCAGGTCGGGGTCGAGCCCGGCGGCCCACGCCCAGGCGCCGGTCAGCTCACGGCCCACCCCGTCGACGCGGGTGTGGGCACGGGCGAGCGGAAGCCCCCCGAGGGCCGCGGTCAGCGCCGCCGCCGTCGCGCTCCGGGGATCGAGCTTGTGGTACGGCGGCGGCGGGCGGTAACCCAGGCCCGGACGCAGCTGCCGGTGGCGATTCACGTCGGCGCCGATCTCCCGCAGCACACCCAGGATGCGGCCCACCTCGTCCCGCAGGACCGCGTTGGCGTGCCGCCCCGTGAGCTCCACCTCGAGCCACACCGGTGGGCTGGGAACGAAGCCGCTGCCGGCGCCGAAGCGCAACGTGCAGCGTCGGTCGAGCGCCGCCTGGTCGGCGCCCTCCAACGGGCCCACCGCACGCGCCTTGAGTTGCGCCTGGAACGGCGTGAACGGGGTCGCGCGCGTGCCCGCCGCATCGGCGGCCAGCGTCAGGCGCGGCGTCGGTGGGCGCAACTCCAGCCACAGGACGCCGGCCGCCGGGGGGCCGAGCGGCAGGACCAGCGTCGCCGGGTCCGCGAAGCGCCAGCCGAGGTGCCCGGCCGGGAGCCGCTCGCGCAGCGGCGCGAGCGCCGCGGCCAACAGCAGGCCCTCCATCTCAGCGGGGCCCGCTCGACGGCGGACGGGGTGAGGTCACGCCCGGCATCGTACCGGGCGGTTCGAGCGGGCGGGGCGGACGCGTCCGTCCCGCGAGGTCAGTTGAGCACGCGGTCGTGGCCGCCGAGCGCCTCGCGGGCTCGGGTGACGTGTGCCTCGAGCGGCAGGCGCCACTCGCTGCCGGCGTCGGTGTGGGCGAGCGCGGCCAGGGCGTGCCGCAGGACGCGATCGGCGGCGCCGTCGCCGCGCTGGGCGTGGACGTCGGCCAGCATCTGGTGGGCGGCCACCCACACGGGATCGCCGGGCTGGCCCGCGGCGAGGGCCTGCTCGTACCAGCGCACGGCCTCGTCGAGGTGGAAGTACTCGAACGCCAGCGCGCCGAGGACCAGGCAGGCGGGTGCCTCCGCGCCGAGCTCCAGGGCCCGCTCGGCGGTCGCCTGGGCCTGCTCGAGGTCGCCGGCCCGCAGGCGCACGTCGGCCAGGTCGGCGAGCGCCTCGGCCCGGTGCGGGTAGCGCGGGTCCGACAGGACCTCCTCCAGCAGCGGCACCGCCTCGTCGAACGCCTCCGACTCCATCAGCGCCACGGCCGCCTCGTGCTGGGCGAAGGCGCGGTGGTCGGCCGGCGCCACGGCCATCGCCTCGCGCAGCGCCGCCACCGCCGCGTCGTAACGCTGCAGGGCCACCAGGGCCTGGCCCGTGGCATACGCCAGCGAGAAGCTCGCCTCGGGCGCGGGATCGAGCGCCCGGGCCGCGGTGAAGAGCTCGTACGCGCGGTTGGGGTTGCCGGCGTCCAGCTGGGCGCGCCCCTCGACGTACCGCATCAGCCCCAGGTCGACGTCGTCCAGGGCCAGCTCGTCGACCTCACCGAGGACGGCGAGCACCTCGTCGACCCGCCCGAGCTCGAGCAGGCAGCTGGCGTACGAGAGGCGCTCCGGCTCGCGCTCGCTTGGCGGTGCGCCGTCCACCGCCGCGGCGTACGCGACCGCCGCCGACGTCCAGTCGCCGAGGGCCTCGTGCGCCTGACCCAGCAGCGACCAGCGACGCCACACCAGGTAGGCGGGCAGGGCGTCGTCACGCAGCGGCTCCAGGCGCCGCAGCGCGCTCTTCGACGCGCCGACCGCCAGCAGCGCCGCGCCCGCGTGGTACGCGGCGATGGGCGGCAGATCGGCGGCGATCGCACGCAGGCCGCGCTTGACGTCGGAGGCTGGGGCCCCGCGGTAGGCGTCGAACTCCCAGTAGATCGCCTGGTACAGGGCGTCGCCCACGAGCTGCGGATCGCTCGCCACGGCCGCCTTGAGGGCCGGCACGCCGTTCTCCAGCCCCTCGTCCCCGTACAGCGCGTAACACGCCGCCAGGTGCAGCCAGTAGCGACCCTGCAGGCCGCGGGCCCGCTGGCGGCGCGCCGCCCCCTCGAGCGTCGCGAACGCCGCCTCGTAGCGGCCCTCGGCCAACGCCGATTGCGCGACCTCGAGCTCGGGGGGAACCGTCGCGCGCTCGCCAGGGACGGCGCGACGGTCAGCATGCCGGCGGATGACCACAGGGCACGCTAACACGCGCGTGAGCCACGCAGTCGCGCGCACGCGGTGGCGGCCCGGACGGAAAGCCCGCCGGCTGCATGACCGACCGGGCGCCGGACGGGCGAGCGGCCTCAGTTGCTCGCGGGCGCCGGCGACCGGACCTCGAACTGGAAGCCGGCGGCGCCGGGCTCCACGACGACGGTGTCGCCACCGCCGACGTCGCCCGCCAGGATCATGCGAGCCAACGGCGTCTCCAGATGCTGCTGCAGCGCACGTTTCAGTGGCCGCGCGCCGAACACCGGATCGAAGCCGATGCGCGCCAGGTGCGTCAGCGCCGCCGGCGTGACCTCCAGCGCCACCCGACGGTCGGCGAGGCGCGCCCGCAGGCGGTCGAGCTGCAGGTCGGCGATGCGCGCCACCTGGCGTTCGTCGAGCGCGTGGAACACGATCACGTCGTCGACACGGTTGAGGAACTCGGGCCGGAACTGCTGCTGCAGCAGGCGCAGGACCTCGTCGCGGACCACCTCGGCGGGGCGCCCCGCGCGGGCCGACTCCAGGATGTGGGGGCTGCCGACGTTGCTGGTCATGATGACGACCACGTTGCGGAAGTCCACCGTGCGCCCGTGGCTGTCGGTCAGGCGCCCGTCATCGAGCAGCTGCAGCAGGACGTTGAACACGTCGGGGTGGGCCTTCTCGATCTCGTCGAACAGCAGCACGGCGTAGGGCTGCCGCCGGACGGTCTCGGTGAGCTGGCCACCCTCCTCGAAGCCGACGTAGCCGGGTGGCGCGCCGATGAGCCGTGCGACCGAGTGCTTCTCCATGTACTCCGACATGTCGATGCGCACCATCCGCTCCTCGTCGTCGAACAGCAGCGCGGCAAGGGCCTTGGCGGTCTCGGTCTTCCCCACCCCCGTGGGCCCGAGGAAGATGAACGAGCCGACCGGGCGGTTGGGGTCGGAGAGGCCTGCCCGCGACCGGCGGATCGCGTCGGCGACGGCGGTGAGCGCCGCGTCCTGACCCACGACGCGGCGGTGCAGCTCCTCCTCGAGGCGCAGCAGCTTCTCGCGCTCCCCCTCCACGAGCCGGGCCACGGGGATGCCGGTGGCACGGCTCACGACCGCGGCCACCTCGTCCTCGCCCACCTCGAGGCGGACGTAGTGGGCGCCGTCCAGCGCCGCCGTGAGCCGCTGCGCCTCGCGCTCGAGACGCGGCAGCTCGCCGTAGCGCAGCTTCGCGGCCGCCTCCAGGTCGTACTCGCGTTCCGCCGCCTCGATGCGGGTGCGGACCCGATCCAGCTCCTCCTGGGCGGCGCGCAACGCGTCGAGCTCGCGGCGCTCGGCCTCCCAGGCGCTGGTGGCCTGGTCCATGCGGTCCTGCAGCCCGCGCAGCTCCTCCTCCAGACGCAGCCGCCGCTGGCCCGACTCGGGATCGGTCTCGCTCTTGAGCGCCTGAAGCTCGACCTCGACCTGCAGCTTGCGGCGCCGGAAACCGTCGATCTCCTCGGGCAGGCTCTCGAGCTGGACACGGATGCGGCTGGCCGACTCGTCGATCAGGTCGATCGCGGAGTCGGGCAGGCGGCGGTCGCTGACGTAGCGATGGGCCATCGTCGCGGCCGCGATGATCGCCGGGTCGGTGATCTTGACGTTGTGGTGCACCTGGTACTTGTCCTTGAGGCCGCGCAGGATGCTGATCGTCTCCTCGACCGAGGGCTCGTCGATCAGGATCGGCTGGAAGCGGCGCTCCAGGGCGGCGTCCTTCTCGATCTGGCGGTACTCGTCCAGCGTGGTGGCGCCGATCATGCGCAGTTCGCCGCGCGCCAGCGCCGGCTTGAGCATGTTGCCCGCATCGACGGCGCCCTCGGCCTTGCCGGCGCCGACGATGGTGTGCAGTTCGTCGATGAACAGCACGACCTCGCCCGCGGACCGCGTGGTCTCCTCGACGACCCCCTTGAGCCGCTCCTCGAACTCGCCGCGGTACTTCGCGCCGGCGAGCAGGCTGCCCATGTCGAGCTGCACCACGCGCTTGCCCTGCAGGCCATCGGGGACGTCGCGGGCGACGATGCGTTGGGCGAGTCCCTCCGCGATGGCGGTCTTGCCCACGCCCGGCTCGCCGATCAGCACGGGGTTGTTCTTGGTGCGTCGCAGCAGGATCTGGATGGCGCGGCGGATCTCCTCGTCGCGGCCGATCACCGGGTCGAGCTTCCCCTCGGCGGCCCGGCGGGTGAGGTCGATGCCGTACTTGTCGAGCGCCTCGAAGCGCGACTCCGCGGTGCGCGAGTCGACCTTCTGCCCCGCCCGCACATCCTGCGCGGCGCGCTCGAGCGCGTCGGCGGTGGGCAGCATCGCGAGGCGCTCCCCCGCGCTGCGCCGGAGCGCCACCAGCAGTGCGTCGGCGGCCACGAAGGCGTCGCCCCACGCCTTGGCGACGCCGTCGGCCGCGTCGAGGGCGCGACCCGTCTCCGGCGCGAGGAAGAGGTCGCTCGCGCCGCCGCTGACCGTGGGCTCGCGTTGCAGCGCGGCATCGAGGGCCGCCTGTGCCTGCGCGAGGTCGCCGCCGGCGCGCTGCAGGACGCGGGCGGGCGGCCGGTCGGCGTCGGCCAGCAGCGCACGGGCGAGGTGGAGCGGCGTCACCGCCGCGTGCCGCCGCGTCTGGGCGATCTGGTGCGCGCTCGTCAGGAGCTGCAGCGCAGTCTCGGTGAAGCGGTTCGCGTCCATGGGCGCAGCCTAGGACTTGAGCGTATCCGTGTCAAGTTCCTTGATTACCGCGCCTGCATCGGCGCCCGCCCGAACGGCCAAGCCTCGTTCGAGGAGTCTACGACTCCTTACGAAACAGGGCCGCCGTGCAGTTGCGGCGGCCTCGTGGCCGCCGCAACTGCCAAGCTTCCTTCAATGGAGTCTAGGACTCCTTGAAGGAAGCCACCATGGCGGTGAGCGTCGCCTTGGCGTCCCCGAAGATCATGCGCGTGTTGTCCTTGAGGAAGAGCGCGTTGTCGACGCCCGAGAAGCCCGGGTTCATCGAGCGCTTGAGCACGAAGCAGGTCCGCGCGCGGTCGACCTCGATGATCGGCATGCCCCACAGCGGGCTCGAGGGGTCCTCCTTGGCGGCAGGGTTGACGACGTCGTTGGCCCCGATGACGATCGCCACGTCCACCGTCTCCATGGCCGGGTTGACGTCTCCGGGCTCGACCAGTTGCTCGTAGGGCACGTTGGCCTCGGCCAGCAGGACGTTCATGTGGCCCGGCATGCGACCCGCGACCGGGTGGATCGCGTGGCGCACCTCGGCGCCGTTCTTCACCAGCTGGTCGGCGAGCTCCTTGACCACGTGCTGCGCCTGCGCGACGGCCATGCCGTAGCCGGGCACGAACACGACCGAGTTGGCCGCCTCGAGGATGAAGTAGGCGTCGTCCGGGCTCAGGGACTTGACCTCGCCCTGGGCCGCCGCACCGGCGGTGCTGACGGTGGCCCCGAAGCCACCGAACAGGACGTTGGCCAGCGAGCGGTTCATCGCCTTGCACATGATGTTGGTCAGGATCAGGCCCGAGGCGCCGACCAGCGAGCCGGCCACGACCAGGACGTTGTTGTCGATGACGAAGCCGGCCATCGCGGCCGCCACGCCCGAGTAGCTGTTGAGCAGCGACACGACGATCGGCATGTCGGCGCCGCCGATCGGGATGACCGCCAGCACGCCGAGCACCAGGGCCAGCATCAGGACGACGGCGAAGGCCAGCGCGACGGCGGGGACGCCGCCCGGCAGGGCGGCGTCGAGCGCGACCAGCGCGCCGGCCAGCACCACGATCGCCAGGATCGCGGCGTTGAGCGTCTTCTGGCCCCTGAACAGGAAGGGCTTGCCGTCGATGCGTCCGCTGAGCTTGGCGAAGGCGATCACGGATCCGGAGGCGGCCACACCGCCGATCAGCACCGTCAGCACGATGGCGATGGCCGAGAAGGTCACGACCCCGTCGGCGCGCACGTACTCCGCCCAGCCGACGAGCATGGACGCCAGGCCGCCGGAGCCGTTGAGCAGGGCGACCATCTCCGGCATCTCGGTCATCTGCACGCGTCGGGCGGCGAGCGCCCCGACGGCCGCGCCGACGACCAGTCCAACGAGGATCCAGGTGTAGTCGAGGCCCCCCGCGACGAGCGTCGCGACGACGGCGATCAGCATGCCGATCGCCGAGATGCCGTTGCCGCGCTTGGCCGTCTGCGCCCGGCCGAGCATCTTCAGGCCGGTGATGAACAGGATCGACGCGATGATGTACGCGAGGGTCTGCCAGGCTTCCACGTCAGGCGTCCTTGCCGCTCTTGAACATGCCGAGCATCCGGTTGGTGACCAGGTACCCGCCGATGACGTTGATGGTGGCGGCGGCCACCGCGATCGTGCCGAGCACGGTGGCGAGCACGCCGCCCTCGCCGGCCGCGATGATGGCGCCGACGACGGTGATGCCGGAGATGGCGTTCGAGCCGGACATCAGCGGGGTGTGCAACTGCGACGGCACCTTGGTGATGAGCTCGAGGCCGAGGTAGATGGCCAGCACGAAGACGAAGAGTAGCAGCGGGTTCACGCGGAGGCCTCCAAGCGCGCGCGCACGGCCTCGTGCCGCACGGCGCCGTCGTCGGTGAGCAGGACGGCGTCGACGATGCCGTCCTCGGCAGCGGGCCGCATGGCACCGTCCTTCCAGGCGTGCTCGATGAGGAAGGTCAGGTTGGCGGCGTACATCAGGCTGGCGTCGCGCGCCACCGAGGCGGGCAGCGGGTGCAACCCGAGGATGCGGACGCCGCCGTCGGTCACGACCTCCTCGCCCGCCACCGTCCCCTCGACGTTGCCCCCGCTGACGGCCGCGAGGTCGACGACCACCGAGCCGGGCTTCATCCCGGCGATGGCGGCGGCGTCGAGCAGCCGCGGGGCGGGGCGGCCGAACACCTGGGCGGTGGTGATGACGACATCGCTCTGCGACACCACCTTGGCCATCTGCGTGCGCTGCCGCGCGAGCTGCTCCTCGGTCAACGCCTGCGCGTAGCCCTCCTCGGTTTGGCCCTGCTCGCCCCCGAGGTCGAACTCGACGAAGCGGGCGCCCAGCGAACGCACCTGCTCCGCGACCACCGGCCGCGTGTCGTAGGCGTCGACCCGCGCACCGAGACGCTTGGCGGTCGCGATCGCCTGCAGGCCGGCCACGCCGACGCCGAGCACGAAGACCCGCGCCGGCGCGATCGTGCCGGCCGGCGTCGACATCATCGGCAGCACCTTGTCGATGCGCTGCGCGGCGAGCACGACCGCCGCGTAACCGGCGAGGCTGGCCTGCGACGAGAGCGCGTCCATCTTCTGCGCGTAGGTAGAGCGCGGCATCAGCTCGACGCACATGCCGCGCAGCCCACCCTCGGCCAACGCCCGGACCGTCGGCAACGAGAAGAAGGGGTCGAGGAAGCCGACGACGAAGGTGCCTGCCGCCAGGCCGCGCACGGCCTCGGGCTCGGGCGGCGTGACGACGAGCACGATCTCCGCGCCGTCGGCGGCCCCCTCGGGCGCCAGCATGCGTGCGCCGGCGGCCGCGAAGGCCTCGTCGGCCAGGTGCAGCGGCGCCCCGTAGCCGGCGGGGAGGCGCACCTCGTGGCCGAGCTTGACGAGCCGCTCGACCGCCGACGGCACGAGCGCGAGACGACGTTCCTCCGGTGGGGACGACAATGCTGTGACGACCATGCGTCATCCTCGCACGCCGGCAGGGGGACGCACGCCCCTAGCGCCCGGCCCCGGACCTTCAGCCACCGACGTCGCGCCGGACCCGCTCGGCGCCATGCCCTCAACCGCGCCAGGACACCCGCGCGAACGCGTTCCGGCCGACCTGGAACACCCGCGGCCCGGCGCCGAGGTCGAGCACGGCGGTGCGGTCGGTGAGCGGCTCGCCGTCGACCCGGACGCCGCGGTTGTCGATGAGCCGGCGGGCCTCGCCCTTGCTCTTGGCGAAGCCGAGCTCGACGGCCAGCGCCGCCGCCTCGATGCGGCCGCCGGGCGCCAGCGCGCCGTCGAGGACGCGTTCGGGCATGACCGTCGGGAGCGAACCGCGGGCCACCTCGTCGTAGCGCCGCTCGGCCGCGGCGACCGCGTCGCGACCGTGGTACAGGCGCACCAGCTCGCGGGCCAGCGCCCGGTGGGCGCCGACCGGATCGTTGATCGCCCGCTCGGCCAGCGGCGCCACCTCGAGATCGGTGCACAGCGTCAGGTACTTCGCCAGCAACGGGTCGGGCACCTGCATGGCCTTGGCGAAGACGATCTCGGGCGGTTCGGCGAGGCCGATGTAGTTGCCGGTCGACTTCGACATCTTCTCGACACCATCGGTGCCCTCGAGCAGCGGCACGGTGAGCGCCACTTGCGGCTCCTGGCCGTAGGCGCGCTGCACGTCGCGGCCCACCAGCAGGTTGAACAGCTGGTCGGTCCCGCCGAGCTCGACGTCGGCCCGCACGGCCACCGAGTCGTAGGCCTGCGCCAACGGGTAGAGGAACTCGTGCACGCTGATCGGCGCGCCCTCGCGGTGCCGCTTGGTGAAGTCGTCGCGCTCCAGCATGCGGGCGACCGTGTAGCTCGCCGCCAACCGCACGAGCTCGCCGAAGCCGAGCGGCGCCAGCCACTCGGAGTTGTGGCGGACCTCCAAGCGCGCGGGGTCGGGATCGAGCACGCTCACCGCCTGCGCCAGGTAGGTCTCCCCGTGCCGCCGGGTCTCCTCCAGCGTCAGCTGGGGGCGGGTCTTCGACCGACCGGAGGGATCGCCGATGGTGGCGGTGAAGTCGCCGATGATCAGCACCACCCGGTGACCGAGGTCCTGGAACTGGCGCAGCTTGCGCAGCACCACGGCGTGGCCCAGGTGGAGGTCGGGCGACGAGGGGTCGACGCCCAGCTTGACCCGCAGCGGACGCGACTCGCTCGCCGCCAGCGCCAGCTTGGCGGCCAGCCCGCCCTCCGGGACGACGTTCTCGGCGAGCCGGGTCAAGCGCGCGAGGGCCGCCGCGGGGGCAACGCCCGCGGGGGCGGCGGCAGCGGGGTCGGATGGGGTGTCGGACAAGCGGACCTCCGGGGCGCGACGGCGGCGCGCGCGCGAGCCTACCACGCGTGTCCGACCCCGCCGCCCGAGCGCGGGTGCTAGCGTCTGGGCATGCCCGCCGCCACCAACCCTGCCCCCTGCAGCATCGTCATCTTCGGCGCGACGGGCGACCTCGCCGCCCGCAAGCTCATGCCGGCGTTGCACGCCCTCCACCTGGCCGGAAGCCTGCACCCGGACACCGCGGTCGTCGGCTTCGGGCGCAGCGCCCTGAGCGACGATGCGCTGCGCGAGCGGCTCGGCGAGGCGCTCGGCGAGGCGCTCGGCGAGCGTCCTGGCGACGCCTGGCGCCACCTCGCGGAGCGCGTCTCGTACGTCCAGGGGGGTTACGACGAGCCGGCCGCCTACGCGCGACTGGCCGACCGCCTGAAGAGCGCCGGCCTGCCCGACCACGTGTACTACACCGCCACCCCGCCGCAGACGTACGCCGACATCGTCGCCGGTCTGGCCGACGCCGGGCTGGGGGCCGAGGACGACGGCTTCCGTCGCCTGGTCATCGAGAAGCCCTTCGGCGAGGATGAGGCGGGCGCCCGGGCGCTCAACGCCTTCATCCTCGACCGCTTCCGCGAAGCGCAGGTCTACCGCATCGACCACTACTTGGCGAAGGAGACCGCCCAGAACCTGGCGGTCCTGCGCTTCGCCAACGCCATCTTCGAGCCGATCTGGTCGAACCGCGCCATCGATCACGTCCAGATCACGATGGCCGAGCCTCTCGGGATGGAGGGCCGCGGCTCCTTCTACGACGCCGCCGGCGTGGTGCGCGACGTCTTCCAGAACCATCTGCTGCAGCTGCTGGCCCTCGTCGCCATGGAACCGCCCGCGCGCTACGACGCGGACGCCGTGCGCGACGAGAAGGTCAAGGTGCTGCGGGCGCTGGCCTGCGCCGATCCGGCGAGTGCCGTGCTCGGCCAGTACACGGCGGGCCGCGACGCGCCGGCCTACCTCGACGAGCCCGGCGTGGCGGAGGGGTCGCGGACGCCGACCTACGCGGCGGCCCGCTTCCAGGTGCGCAACTGGCGCTGGGCCGGGGTGCCCTTCTACCTGCGGACCGGCAAGCGACTCGAGGCCAAGGCCTCGGAGATCGTCCTCACCTTCAAGCTGCCGCCGCACGTGCCCTTCGACCTGCCGATCCCCCTGAAGGCCGACCGGCTGGTCCTGCGCCTGGTGCCCGACGAGGGGATCAGCCTGCGCTTCAATGCCAAGCAGCCCGGCCAGGGCATCGACCTCGACCGGGTGGCGCTCGACTTCGCCTACCAGGGGCGCTACCGGCGGCCGAACCCCGACGCCTACGAGACCCTGATCCAGGACGTCATCGAGGGCGACGCGACGCTGTTCATGCGGGCCGACGAGGTGGAGGCGCAGTGGCGGGTGGTGGCGCCGCTGCTCGCCGCGACCGCCGACCGGCGGCCGGTGCCGTACGCGGCCGGCTCGATGGGCCCGCTCGAGGCAGTGGCGCTGATCGAACGCGACGGCCGGCACTGGTACCGGCCGGGGGGGACGTGAGGCGATGGCCGACGTGATGCTGTTGGGCGTGCCGATGGACCTCGGGGCCGGGCGGCGGGGCGTCGACATGGGGCCGTCGGCGCTGCGGCTGGCGCGCCTGGGCGATACGTTGGGGCAACTGGGCCACGGCGTCCGCGACCTCGGCAACGTCGAGGTGCCGGTCGCCGAGAGCGTCGACCACGGAACCGGCTCGGTGCGCTACCTCGACGCCATCGCGCGGGTCTGCGCGTCGGTCGCGGATGCGCTGGCCACGCTCCGCGACGGGGTCGTGCCCGTCGTCCTGGGCGGCGACCACGCCCTGTCGCTCGGCTCGGTCGCCGGGGCTGCGCGTCGCGCCGGGCCGGACGGGGGTGCGTCCCGTCGCGTCGGCGTGCTGTGGATCGACGCCCACGCCGACCTGAACACGCCGGCCAGCAGCCCGTCCGGCAACGTCCATGGGATGCCGCTGGCCCACCTGCTGGGCCACGGTGAGGCGCGCCTGCGGCCGTGGCCCGGCACGGCGGCCGTGCGGCCCGAGGACGTCGTGATGCTGGGCCTGCGCTCGGTCGACCCGGGGGAGCGTGCCCTCATCCGCGAGCACGGTCTTCGGGCGCTGACCATGAGCGACGTCGATCGCGCCGGCATCGCCGAGGTCACGACGGCGGCGCTGACGGCACTGGCGCACGTCGACGCGCTGCACGTGTCGCTCGACGCCGACGTGCTCGATCCCGCCGTCGCGCCCGGCGTGGGGACGCCGGTTCCCGGCGGGCTCGGCTACCGCGAGGCCCACCTGCTCATGGAGTTGCTGTGCGAGAGCGGCCGGGTTGCCTCGGTCGACCTGGTGGAGGTCAACCCGATCCTCGACGAGGGCAACCGCACCGCCAGGGTCGTGGTCGAGCTCGCGGCGAGCCTCTTCGGTCGGACGATCCTCTAGAGCGCCGCGAAGGCGGCCAGGCGCCGGCCGACCCCGGGCCAGGCGGATTCCATCGCGGCATCGCCGGCGGCGATGGCCGCCGCGGCGCGGTCGAAGCGCAGCCAGTGGATCGGTGGCCGCGTCTGGACGTGAAGCGCGTGGCCCTCGCCGGCCGGGAGCGCGTCGCCTGCGGCGCCCCAGGCATCCAGGGCCAGCGCCAGGGCGCGGGCGAGCGTGTCGACCGGTCCCACGCCGCGTCCGGCCCGCGACCTGCCCGCCCCGGCCAGCGTCCGCTGCAGCCGTCGGCCCAGCGGGCTGCGGACCGCCGAACGCGCGAGCCGCAGGCCGCGCGAGTCGCGCGCCTCGACCCCGGCGCCCACGCCGAGCGCCAGATCGACGCCGAAGCCCGCCAGCGTGTCCAGCGGCACCGGCGTCCCGATGCCGCCGTCGATCAGGCGGCGGCCCTCCCACGGCACCGGCGCGAACAGGCCCGGGAGCGATGCGGAGGCGCGCAGCGCCGTGGCGAGCCTGCCAGCCCGCAGGACGACGCGCTCACCGCTGTCGACGTCGGTGGCCACCACCGCCAGCGTGCGCGGCAGCGCCTCGATGCGGGCGTCACCGACCAGGCCCCGGAAGTACGCCTCGAGGCGGCGCCCCGCGAACAGCGCACCGTCCGCCAGGCCGACGTCGACGATGCGCGGCAGCACGTCGCGGCGGCGCAGGCGCTCCGCCTCGGCGCGCATCTCGTCGGGCGACCGCCCGAGGGCGTACAGCGCGCCGATCACGGCGCCGAACGACGTCCCCACCACCACGTCGGGACTCAGGCCGCGGCGCTCGAGCGCGGCCAGCACGCCGATGTGGGCGTAGCCGCGGGCGCTGCCACCTCCGAGGGCGACGCCGATCCTGGGGCCGGAGGAGCGGCTGGCAGCGGTTCCATGGTCGTGCAGCACGCGCGAATGTACGCCGCCACGGCGGGCGGCGGATAGGCACCGGATGAGAACGCTCCGGCCCGCGCGTGCCATGCTCGGGGCGTGGAGGCGGGACTCGAGGTCGTCATCGTGCACCACCGCACGCCGGCCCTGCTGCGGGACACCCTGGCGCGCCTGGCCGAGCACGCCGCCGAGCGCCCGGTGACCGTCGTCGACACCGCGCCAGACCCCGAGCTGCCCGCGCACCTCGCGCGGGCCCACCCGCGGCTGCGGTGGCTGCCGGCACCCAACCACTCCTACGCCCACGCCGTCAACCTCGGACTCAAGGCGACCACGGCCCCGCTGGTGGCGACCATGAACGCCGACGTGCTGGTGGGGCCGCGCACCCTCGCCGACCTGACGGCACCGTTCGCCGACCCTGCCGTGGCCCTGGCGGGCCCCGTCGCCCGCACCGCCGCCGGGCGCGTTCAGGACCAGGGGCTCCCCTACCGCGTCCACCTGGCCCGTCTGCGGCTGCGCGCGGCGGCGGGACCGGCGGACGGTCGGCCGGCACCATGGGTGCCCGTGCCGTGGCTCTCCGGCTGCCTGTTGGTCGTGCGGCGTACGGCCGTGGCCCGCGTCGGCGGCATGGATGGGCGGTTGCGCTTCTACAACGAGGACCTCGAGTGGGGCCTGCGCGTCCGCGCCGCAGGGTGGCGCTGCGCCTGGGTGGCCACGGAGGTGGTCCACCTCGGCGGGATCGCCACGCCGCCCGACGGCCGCTTCCTGCTCGAGGGCCTGCGCGGCGGCTACGCCCTGACCCGCCGGCACGCGCCGCCGTGGATGCGCGTCGCGCACCGCTGGGCGGTGGCGGCCGCCGCCCACGGGGCCGCGGCGCTGGCGCGCGACCCGGCCCGCCGGGCCGACTGGCGCGAGGTGGGCCGGCGCTTCGCCCGCGCCGAGCTCGACGCCAGTCCCTTCGGCGCGACGCTGTCTGGGCCAGCGCGCGCGGGAGCGACCGACGACGGCCGCTGCGCGGCGCCGCCGGACCCGGCCACCGACCCGCTCAGGCAGCGGCGCGCTCGCGGGGCACGCTGAAGCCGAAGGCGTTCCCGCCCTCCCAGCACCGCCCCCAGGCCTCGCCATCCCAGCGGTTGGCGATCGAGCGCACGATGTACAGCCCGAGCCCCGTCCCCCGCGTGGTCGCGCCGGCGCCACGGGCGTGGGGCGCGAACCAGCCCTCCATGACCTCGGGCGCCACCGGCGCACCCCGGTCGAGCACCTCGACGCGCCACCAGCCCTCGCGCGCGGGATCGGGCACCGCCGTGAGGCGCACCTCGGCACCGGCGGGGCCGTGGATGACGGCGTTCTCCACCAGGTTGAGGAGCGCCTGCAGCAGCTTGTCGCCATCGGCCCAGGCGGTGGCCGAGGGGAGGTCGAGCCGCAGCGTGACGCGCCGCTCCGCCAGCGGCTGCGCCAGCAGTTCGCCGACCTTGGCGGCCACCTCGCGCAGCGCCAGGCTCCGCGCCCGCGGCGGCGCGACATCGGCCGTCAGGTCTTCGAGCAGCCGGCCCAAGCGCTCCGCCTCCGCCCCGGCGCGCGCCAGCCAGCGCACCCGCTGCGCCTCGGGCAGGTCGAAGCCGAGCGCCTCCAGCGACGATCGGATGGTGGTCACCGGCGTCCGCAGCTCGTGCGACAGCACGGCCAGCAGCGCGCGGGCGTCCTCCGCGGTCCGTCGCGCCTCGGTCACGTCGCGCAGCAGCAGGCCGCCCCCGAACGGGACCACGACCAGGCGCCGGCCGCGGGTGGCGATTTCGACGGCCTCGCCCTGCTCGGCGGCGCGCTCGATCCGGTGGTCGCGGACCACCGCGATGAGCGGCAGGTCGTGCACCCGCGCCGCCTCCACCTGCAGCATCTCGGCCGCCGCCCGGTTGAGGCCGGTGACGCGCCCGTCCACCACCCACACGACCCCCTCCGCCAGGGCGTCCGCCCACGCGGCCGGGGCGGGGTCAGGCGTCGACGAGTCGGTAACCACGGCCGCGCACCGTCTCGATCCTGGCGGGCCCGATCCGGGCACGCAACTGCGCCACGTGTTGGTCGACCGTGCGTTCGGTCCCCACGAAGTCCTCGCCCCAGACCCGATCGAGCAGCTCGCCGCGACCGAACACCCGTCCCGGGTGGCCCGCGAGGAACGCGAGCAGGGCGAACTCGCGGCGCGTCAGCGCCACCTCGGCGTCGCGAACCGCCACCCGCGCGGCCTCCACGTCGACCGACAGCGAGCCGACCACGAAGCGTTGCTGCGGCCGCACGCGCCGCAACAGCGCGCGCACCCGGGCCACCAGCTCCGCCGCGCTGAAGGGCTTGACCAGGTAGTCGTCGGCGCCGGCCTCGAGGCCCTCGACCCGGTCGAGCTCGGAGGCGCGGGCGGTCAGCATGAGCACCGGCGTCGCCGCCCGCTCCCCGGATCGCAGGGCCCGCAGCCAGGCGATGCCCGAGGTGTCGGGCAACATCCAGTCCAGGACCACCAGGTCGGCCCCGTCGAGGCCGCGCCGGCCGGCGGCGCCGTCGGCCGCCTCCAGGACATCGAGTCCTGCCCGCGACAGGTGGAACGCCACCAACTCGCGGATCGCTTCGTCGTCCTCGATCACCAGGACGGTCGCCTTAGCCATGCACCAGCCGCCACGAGGCCACCACGTGCGCATGTTAGCCGTCTGGACGTCATGGCGGCGTCATGGACCGGCGCTTGCCGGTCGCCCCGGACCTGACGCGGCCCTGACGCGGCCACGAGATGCTGGGCCGCATGGTAGACAGCGGCATGAGCGTGTTGGAGCAGGAACTGCAGGAGGTCAACGCCGCCACCGTCCGCATGCTGAGCGTGGTGCGGGAGGGCGTCCAGCTCGCCCGCCGGGCGCTCATCGACGGGGAGACCGAGGCGGCCGAACGCTGCATCGCCAACGATCGCCGCGTCGATGCGATGCAGTTCGAGCTGGAGGCGCGCTGCCTCACGATCATCGCCCGGCGGCAACCGGCGGCCGGCGACCTCCGCTTCCTGGGGGCCACGATGCTTTCGCTGGCCGACATCGAGCGCGCCGGAGACTACGCGGTGCACGTCGCCCGCGCCGGCGCGGAGCTGGCGGTCCTGCCGCGGGTCAAGAAGTACCTCGACATGAACCGCATCCTGGGCATCCTCGACGAGATGCTCGAGGGCACCATGCGCGGCATGGCCGACCGTGACGCCGAGGTGGCGCGCGAGACGCTGGCCATGGACGAGGAGATCGATGAGCTGTACGACCAGATCCAGCGCGAGCTGCTGACGTACATGATGGCCGATCCCCAGGTGATCGACCGCGCCACGACCCTGCTGGCGGTCGCCCGCTTCCTGGAGCGCTGCGGCGACCACCTGGAGAACGTCAACGAGCACGTCCTGTTCTGGCTGACCGGCGAGCGCATCTAAGGGTCGCCCTGGTGGCCGGGCGCGTCCGCCGGCGCCGCCCCTGGTAGCATCCGTCCGATGGTCGGCCCCCCCATGGTCGACGCGGCCCACGACCCGCCGCGCGGCCCGGACCTCCTGACGCGCCTCCGCCTCCGCCGCTTCGCCCGTTGGCGCCACGCACGCCTGGCTCTGCAGCTGCCCGTGCTGGTGCTGGCGGCGTTCGTGGTCGTCGACGGCCTCACCGGCCGGCCGCTGGCGCCGCGCAACGTCGCCACCACCGCCGTCTGGCTGCACTACCGCGGCCTGGTCGTGCTCGCCCTGCTGGTGGCCGGGAACCTCTTCTGCGCCGCCTGCCCGCTCATGCTCACGCGCGGGCCCGCCCGGCTGGTGAAGCGCTGGTGGGGCCGCGAGCTGCGCTGGCCCCTTTGGCTGCGCTCGAAGGCCCTGGTCGTCGCGCTCATGCTGGCGTTCTTCTACGCGTACGAGGCGTTCAGCCTCTGGAGCAGTCCCTGGCTCACGGCCTGGCTCGTGCTGGGGTACTTCGGCGCCGCCTGGGCGATCGACGCGGTGTTCCCCGCCGGAACGTTCTGCCGCTACGCCTGCCCGCTCGGCAACTTCAACTTCGCCCTGGCGGCGGTCGCGCCCACGCAGATCGCGACCGTCGACCCGGCGGTCTGCGAGCGCTGCGCTCACAAGCCCTGCCTGCACGGCCGCATCAGCGACGAGGCCGACCGCGAGGAGCGCTGGCGCGACGCCTCGGGCGCCCTGCGCGACGCGATCGACGGCCCGCGCCGGGCGGCGTTCGTGCCCCTCGCGGCGGTCACCGCTCCCAACGGCGCCGGCCGCTTCCCCGGCTGCGAGACCGGCCTGTTCGTGCCGCAGTTGGCCTCGAACATGGACTGCACGCTGTGCCTCAACTGCGTCCGCGCCTGCCCCTACGACAACGTCGCCTGGCGCCTGCGCGCCCCCTGGCGCGAGGTCGTGCGCGACGGCTGGCGCCACCGCGGCCGCCGCTGGGCGCTGCTGCTCGGCGTGCTGCTCGCCTGGTGGGGGCTGCTGAACGCGTTCGCCATGGTCCCGCCCTTCTTCGCGACCGCCCAAGCGGTCGCCGCCGCGTTGAACACCCGCGCCGAGTGGCTGGTGCTGGCGCTGCTCTACCTCGGCGCGACCGCCGCGGGCCTCGCCGCCACCGCGACCGTCGCCTGGCTCGCCGACCTGGCCGGCCGCGGCCGAGCGGGCGCCGTCGGGCCGGCCTTCGACCGTTGGGCCTACGTCGTGGTCGTCCTCGGCGTCGGCTTCTGGGTCGCCCACTACCTCTTCCACTTCCTGACCGGCGCCCTCGCCATCGTGCCGGTGTTCCAGCACTTCTTCGAGTACCGCGGCCTCGCCGTCGACCCGAACTGGCGCCTGGCGCAGCTCGTGCCGACCCGCTGGCTCTTCCCCATCGGTGCCGGCGCGGTGTCGCTCGCCGCCGCGCTGGCGCTGGTGGTGACCGTCCGGGTGGCGCTGCGCGACTTCGGAGCCCGGGGCCTCGCCGCCATGTGGGTCGTGGGCCCGTTCGTCGTCGCCGTGGCCGTGCTGCAGGTGCTGCTGCTGGGGCTGCCGATGGAGATGCGCGGCACGTTGCTCGGCCCGCTGATGGGCGCGCCGTGAGGCCCGTCGGGCGCCCCCGGCGCGGCCCGTCCGGCGGCCGCCACGCCGGGCGCCGGATCCTCCTCGCCGTCGCCCTGGCGGTGACCGCCGTGGCCGCGGCGGCCCCACCCTGCGGTGCCGCCGCGCGCATCGTCGCGGGCGACCCCGACCGCCACCCGGAGCGGGTGTTGGTGGACCCGGCCTGGCGCCTGCCGGCGGGCTACGCCCCGTCCGACCTGGTCCCCGTGTCGCGCGCCGGCTTCGCCGGCGACCACTGGGTCCGCGAGCTCGTCGTCGGCGACCTCCGCGCCCTGCGACTGGCGGCCGAGGCCGCCGGCGTCCACCTGGCGGTGCAGTCGGCCTTCCGCAGCGAGGCGTACCAGGCACAGGTCCACGCGGGATGGGTCACCGCGCTGGGCGCCGCGCGCGCCGCCGAGGTCAGCGCCCGGCCCGGCCACTCGGAGCACCAGCTCGGCACCGCCATCGACCTCCGCTCCGCGTCCGGACCGCCGGCCTGGGAGCTCGACGACTGGGCGACCACGCCGGAGGGCGCATGGGTCGCGGCCCACGCGGCCGACTTCGGCTTCGTGACCAGCTACCCGCGCGCTGCCCGTGACGCCGCCTGCTACGACTACGAGCCTTGGCACCTCCGCTGGGTCGGTCGGGAGACGGCCGCCGAGGTCGCGGCCTCCGGGTTGGCCTTCCGAGCATGGCTGTACCTGCACCACCCGCCGTCCGAGGCGGCCGCGCCGTGAGTGGGTCGGGCCCGAGCGGGTCGCGCGCCGGCCGGCCGGCGCAGCGCGGGCGCCGCTGGGCCCTGCCGGCGCTGGCCCTGCTCGGGTCGATCGCGTACGGGCACGCCACCCTGGTGTTCGGGGTCGCGCGCGTGAGCCCCGACCCGCCCGTCCCCGGCGCCCCCCTGGCGCTGACGCTCACGCTCGAGGACCCGAGCCTGGCACCGGTGGAGGACGCGATCGTGTTCGTGGAGCTGCGTCCGATGGCCGCCGACGGCGCACCCCTGCCGCCGCCTTCGACCGAGGCGCCGGACCTGCCGCCGCCGCTCGCCTCGCTGCGCCTGACCGAGGCCGACCCGGCCGTGTACCACGGCACCGTCGTGCTGCCGGCGACGGGGCGTTACCACCTGCTCGTGCGCGACCAGACCTTCCCGTGGGAGGAGGCGAACGCGTCGGTGGTCCTGCCGCTGACGGGCGCGCCGGTGGGCGAGCTCCCCTTCATCCTGCCGCCGACCCAGGTGGCGCCCCGCAGCCTGTGGACCTGGATCCTCTGGCTGGTGGGCCTGCCGCTGGTGGCGGGGGCGGTCGTCACCCTCCTGGTCCTGCGCGGCGCCCGCCCGGCCCCGGCGGCGAAGGGCGGCACGTGACCCCGCCGGCCTGACGCGCCTGGGGTGAGCGCGGTAGGCTCTCGGCGTGCCGCGCCTCGACGACGACCACCTGCAGGCCCTGGCGCGCCTCGCGCGACTCGAGCTCGGCGACGCCGACCGCGCCGCGCTGCGACGCGACCTGGAGCGAATCCTGACCTACGTGGAGCGGCTGGCGGCCTTCGACGACCCGGCGGTGCCGCCGCTGCGCCATCCGAACCTGGCGGGACCGGCCCTCGTGCCGGACGCGCTGCGGCCGGACCTGCCGCGCGCCGGCCTGCCGCGCGCCGCCCTCGCCGCCATCGCGCCGGCCTGGCGCGGCGACCGCGTCGAGGTGCCGCGCACGGTCGAGCACGACGACTGACGGATCAGCGAAGGCGATCGCGCCCCAGGTAGGGCCGCAGGGGCTCGGGCAGCACGACGTCGCCCTCGGGCGTCTGGTGCGTCTCGAGCAAAGCGGCGATCGTCCGCGGGAAGGCGAGGGCGGAGCCGTTCAGCGTGTGCACCCAGCGCGTCTTGCCCTGACCCTGCGCCCCACCGGGGCGGCAGCGGGTCTCGAGCCGGGCCGCCTGGAACGACGCCATGTTCGATACCGACGACACCTCCAGCCAGCGCGCCTGCCCCGGGCTCCACACCTCCAGGTCGTACTTCTTGGCCTGCGTGAAGCCCATGTCGCCGGTGCACATCAGCAGACGGCGGTACGCCAGGCCGAGACCGGCGAGCATCGCCTCGGCGGTGGCCGTCATCGTCTCCAGCAGGTCGTAGCTGTCCTCGGGGCGAGCCAGCACCACCATCTCGACCTTGTCGAACTGGTGCAGGCGGTTCAGCCCGCGCACGTCCTTGCCGTAGCTGCCGGCCTCGCGTCGGAAGCACGGCGTGAACGCGCAGTAGCGCAGCGGAAGGGCCTCCTCGTCGAGGATCTGCCCGCGGTGCAGGTTGGTGAGCGGGACCTCGGAGGTGGGGATCAGGTAGAACCCGTCCGACACCTCGTACATCTGCCCCTCCTTGTCGGGCAGCTGGCCGGTGGCGGTGGCGGAGTCCGCGTTGACGAGCAGCGGCGGCGCGACCTCGAGGTAGCCGACGTCCGCCAAGCGGTCGAGGAAGAAGCCCGTGAGGGCCCGCACCAGCCGGGCGCCGTCGCCGCGGAACACGGGGAACCCGGCACCCGTGACCATCGTGCCGGCCGCGAAGTCGACCCAGCCACGCGCCTCGAGCAGCTCCCAGTGCGGCCGCAGGCCGCCGTCCAGGCGCCGCTCGCCGTGCTCCGCCACCACCACGTTCTGCTCGGGGCCCTCGCCGTACGGGACGGAGGCGTGCGGCAGGTTCGGGATCTCGAGCAGCAGGGCGTCGACCCGCGGCGCCAGCTCGCGGTCACGCTCCTCGAGGCGCTTGACCTCGGCGGCGAGGCCGGCGACGGCGGCGAGCAGTTCGGAGACACCCTCGCCGCGGCGCTTGCGCTCGCCGATCTCGCGGCTGCGGACGTTGTGATCGGCCTGCAGCGCCTCGAGCTCCAGTCGCAGCGCCCGCCGGGCGGCATCGGCCTCGAGCAGGGCGTCGAGTCGCGGCTCCGCGTCGAACAGCTGCTTGGCGCGGATCGCCGCGCGCACGTCGTCGGGACGTTCTCGGAGGGTTCGAAGGTCGAGCATCGCCGCCAGTCTACCCGCGGCCGAGGTCGCGCTCGCCGCGTGATAGCCTCGCGTGATGCCGATCGAGGGCTTCACCTACCGCCTCAACGCCCGCGGAAGACCCGCGGGCCGCCTGGTCCTCCGCACCGGCGAGCGCGGCCGCGTCGCCCTGGTGGAGGCGCGCATGCAGCTGCAGGGCGTGTTGGGCCAGGTCACCTGGACGCAGACCAGCCGCTGCCACCCGCAGCGGCACCATTCGCTGCGCTGGCACGAGGAGAGCGAGGGCCGCGGCGACGGCCGCAGCTTCGAGGTGCGCTTCGACGCCGAGACCGGACTCGTGACGGCCACGCGCGGGCGTCAGGACACCGCCAGCGTGCCGTACCTGCGCCCCTACCGCGATCCGCTCTCGCTGCTGCGCGAGTTGCGGGCCGTGACCGCCGCCGACGTCGCCGGCCGTGGCCGGCCGCGGTCGCTGCCCTGGTCGGTGCCGATGCTCGGCAAAGACGTCGCCATCGTCCGCGCGACCGACCTCGAGGTGGACGTCCTCGGCCTGCGCCGACGCGGGCGCGCGTACACCCTCTACCCCGGGGGCAGCGTCGTCGTCATCGACCTGGCCGCCCCGCACGCCATCCTGCGGCTGGTGCAGCGGCTCCCCGACAACGCCCTCGAGGCCACCCTGGTCGAGGTCAGCGACGAGCCGACCATGAGCGGTTGGGACGAGCCCGCCGAGCCCGCCGCCAAGCGGGCCGGTGGCCGCCGCCGGAGCCGCCGGCGCCGCCGCGGTCGCGGGCGTGGCTGAGCGCGAGACGACCACTGGCGCCGCCGCCCGTTACCGCGAGGCCGTGGACTGGCTCGTGAAGCAGCGGCGCGCGGGGCGACCGCGCGATCCCGAGGTTGCCAGGGCGCTGCTGCGGACGCTGGGTGCGCCGCCGCCGCCCCGCGTGCTGCACGTGGTCGGCACGAACGGCAAGGGCACCGTCACGCACCTGCTCGCGGCCATGGCGCGGGCCGAGGGTCTGCGGACCGGTCGTTTCACGTCGCCCCACGTGGAGGACCTGCGCGAGCGGGTCGCCGTCGACGGCGTGGCGGTGAGCGCCGACGCGGTGGCGGTGTTCGCCGACCGCGCCCGCGCGGCCGGCCTGCATGGCATCGGGTTCTTCGAGTGGACGCTCGGCTTGGCCGTCGACGCCTTCCACCGCGGCGGCGTCGAGTTGGCCGTCGCGGAGGCCGGCGTCGGGGCCCGGCGCGACGCCACCATGGCGCTCCCCGGCGTCATCGGGACGGTGCTGACCAACGTCGATCTCGACCACGTCGAGACGCTCGGGCCCACGCTGCTCGACATCGCCGCCGACAAGGCCGCCGTGGCCCGGCCCGGCGTGCCGCTGGTGACCGGGGCCCGCGGCGAGGCACTGGAGCTTGTGCTACGGGTCGCACAGGACGTCGGCGCGCCGGTGTGGGCCGTCCACCCGGGCCACCCCCTGGCCCGCTGGCCCGACGGCGCCCCGTCGCCGGGCGCGGGCTGGCCGCCCACCCGCCTCGAGGACGCCTGCCTGGCCCTCGCGCTCGGGCGCGTCCTGGGCTGGAGCGAGGCGTCGCTCGTCGCCGGCCTGGCGGCCCCGCCGCCGCCCGCCCGCTTCGAGCGCTTCGGCCTGGACGTCGACGGCCACCATGTGGAGGCCGTCCTCGACGGCGCCCACGACCCGACGGCGGCCGCTCGGCTGGCCGCGGCGCTGCCCGAGGGGTACGTGCTGCTGTTCGGCAACCTGGCGCGAAGGCGCACGCTGGACGCGCTCGCGCCGCTGCGCGCGCGCGCCAGCGAGGTGTGGTTGACGCCCGCCGAGCCCGGCGAGGCGCCGCCGCCCGTGCCCGCCGCCGACGGCCCCCCGGTGCGGGTCGAGCCGCGCCTCGACGCGGCGCTGACCGAGGCCAGTGCCGCCGCGGCGCGGCGCGGCGCGACGCTCGTGATCGCCGGGTCGCTGCACCTCGCCGGCCACGCCCGCCCGTGGCTGCGGCAACGCGGCTTCCCGCTGCTCGAGCCCGGCGCGGCGAACGCGGAGGCGGGTGCTATGCTCGCCGGCCGATGGGACGCGTCGGTTTCGTCAGCCTAGGTTGCCCCAAGGCCCTCGTGGACAGCGAGCGCATCCTCACGGAGCTGCGCGCCGCCGGGTACGAACTGGTTCGCAGCTACGAGGACGCCGAGGTGGTGGTGGTCAACACCTGCGGCTTCATCACCCCCGCCGTCGAGGAGTCGCTCGCCGCGATCGGCGAGGCCCTCGACCGCAACGGTCGGGTGGTCGTGACCGGCTGCCTAGGAGAGCGGCCCGAGGCGATCCTGGCGCGGCACCCGGGCGTGCTGGCCGTGACGGGCCAGGCCGACGTCGCCGGGGTCATGGCGGCCGTGCGCCAGGCCCTGCCGCTCGAGAACGGGGCCTTCACCGGGCTGCTCCCGCTGGCCGACGACGGGCGCGGCGGCGCGGTCGCGCGCGGCATCAAGCTCACGCCCAGGCACTACAGCTACCTCAAGATCGCCGAGGGCTGCGATCACGCCTGCAGCTTCTGCATCATCCCGCACATGCGCGGCCCGCAGGTCAGCCGCGACGCCGCCGACGTGCTCTACGAGGCCACACGGCTGGTCGCGACCGGCACCAGGGAACTGATCGTCATCGCGCAGGACACGAGCGCGTACGGCCGCGACCTGCACCATCGCCCGAGCACGTTCCAGGGGCGGCCGGTGGCGGCCGATCTGGTGCCGCTGGTGCGCGAGCTCGGCGAGCTCGGCGCCTGGGTCCGGCTGCACTACGTCTACCCCGACCCGCGGGTGCGCGAGCTGATCGCGTTGATGGCGGCGGGGAAGCTGCTGCCGTACCTCGACGTGCCGTTGCAGCATGCGTCGCCGCGTATCCTGCGCGCCATGCGCCGACCCGGCGGCGCGGAGAGCCATCTGGCCACGATCCGCGCGTGGCGCGAGGTGTGCCCGGAGCTCGCCATCCGCTCGACCTTCATCGTCGGCTTCCCCGGCGAGACCGAGGCGGACGTCGACCTGCTCGTCGACTTCCTGCGCGAGGCCCGCCTCGCGCGCGTCGGCGCCTTCTCCTATTCGGAGGTGCCGGGGGCGTCCGCCAACGCGCTTCCGGGCGCGGTGCCCGAGGAGGTCAAGCGCGAGCGCTACGCGCGCGTCATGGCGGCCCAGCAGCGCATCGCCGCCGAGGTCCAGGCGGCGGCCGTCGGCCGCGTCCTGACGGTCATCGTGGACGACGCCGGGGAGCTTCCGGGCGAGATGATCGGCCGCGGTCCGGCGGATGCGCCGGACGTGGACGGCCGCGTGCTGCTGAAGACCGACGGGACGGTGGTGATCGGCGACCTGGTCGAGGCCGAGGTGCTCGCGGCCGATGCCTACGACCTGCTTGCCCGGGTCCGCCGCACCGTGCCGTGGCGGCCCCGCGTGCCGGCCTGGGGCACGCCGGTCGCGCGGGGCTGAGACCGGCGCTCAGCCGCGGACGGGACCGCGGCGCAGCGCCAGGCGCTCGAACTCCGCCTCGTCGACCTCGTCGCGTCCCCCGGCGCGCTGGGTGATCATCAGCTGCAGCTCGTGCGGGCTCGTGGCGGCGTAGATGGCGTCCTCCAGGTTGATCGCGCCGCCGAGATAGAGGTCGACCAGGTGCTGGTCGAAGGTCATCATCCCGCGCAGGTTGTCCTGCATCAGCGCGTCCTTGATCAGCGACGTCTTGGTCTCGTCCTTGACGTAGTCGCGGATGAGCGGGGTGTTGACGAGCACCTCGGTGGCGAGCGTGCGTCCGGGGCCGTCGGCCCGCGGCAGCAGCCGCTGCGAGAGGATCCCGAGCATGGACTCCGACAGCAGGATGCGGATCTGGTTCCGCTCGTGCGGTGGGAAGAAGTCGATGATGCGGTTGACGGTGCGGATCGCGTCCAGCGTGTGCAGCGTGGACAGCACCAGGTGGCCGGTCTGCGCGGCGGTCAGGGCCGCCTCGACGGTGGCCTTGTCGCGCATCTCGCCGACCATGATCACGTCGGGGTCCTGACGCATCGCGTACTTGAGCGCGTCCACGAAGTCGGCGGTGTCCAGGCCGATCTCGCGCTGGATGACGAGCGACTGCTGGTTGCGGTGCAGGAACTCGATCGGGTCCTCGATCGTGATGACGTTCCTGGGGAAGCGCCGGTTGATGAAGTCGATCATCGCCGCCAGCGTCGTCGACTTGCCCGAACCGGTGGGCCCGGTCACCAACACCAGCCCGCGGGGCTGGCTGGCGAGCTCGCTCACGACGGCCGGCGGCAGGCCGAGCGCCTCGAAGCTGGGGATCGCGTCCGCCACGACCCGCATGACGACGCCGATGGAGCCGCGCTGGCGCAAGACGTTGCAGCGGAAGCGCGCCACCGACGGGATGGTGAAGGCGAAGTCGAGCTCGTGCCGATGGGCGAACAGCTCGCGCTGCACATCGGTCATCATCGCGGTGGCGATCTGCTCCGTCTGATCGGGCGTCAGGGTGGGGATGCCCTCGTACGGCAGCAGAGCACCGTCGATCCGCAGGTGGGGCGGGGCGCCCGCCTGCAGGTGGATGTCGGACGCGCCGCGCGCGACCATGCTCTTCAACAGGTCGGCCATGCGCAGGCCACGGGCTCCGGACTCGCTCATGACGCCTCCAGGGTTGGGAACGGCGGGCTTCGACGCCGGCTCATGGCGCAGTCTAGCCGTCACGGACCGCACGGTCTGTGAAACCGTCGCCCCATCCGGCGCCGCCGGGCGGGCCCGCCCGGCAGACCCGCCTCGTACCGCCGGGCCGACCCGGCTGACGAACGGTGGGGCGCGGCGTCAGCGGCGCGGCGGCAGGCCCAGCGCCGCGGCCTCGACCGCGTCGCGGATGGCGTTGCGCAGCGCGATGGCGACGATCGACTGGCGCACGGTGCCGACGCGCAGGAGGCGCAGCGCCTGCTGCAGGCCGTCGACCGTGACCTCGGTGTCGGAGGCGCGGCCCTCGCCGCTGCCGATGCCCAGGATGCGTCCGGTGGCGACCTCGACGAAGCGCAGCTCGATGGCCACCCTCGCGGTCGTGACGGTGGCGCCTCCGAGGAAGCCGGGAACCACCGCGCTGGCGCGATCGATCGACAGCTCGGTCACCGCCCCGACCAGGATCAGCTCGGCGCCGACCAGCCGGCCGACGTCTGCGACGGTGCCGGGGTCGAAGCGTCCGGTCGCCCCGAGGTCCTGCTCGTCGAGCGCGGCCTGCAGGTTGCGGCGCTCGACCAGGTCGAAGCGGCCGAGGTCGAACAGCTCGCGGGTGACGATGTCGCCGATGCCCCTCCCCAGGTCGGTGAACAGCCGCGCGTCGCGCTCACGGGCAGGCAGCAGGCTGACGTCGACCCTGGTGGGCTCGGCTTCGATGTCGTACACGGCGATGACGTAGCGCTGCGCCGGGTCGAGCGGCTGCAGGCGGTAGGGCCGCACGCTGGCGGCGTCGCCGCTGACGGCGGGCGCGCAGGCGGCGAGGAGCACCGCCCCGAGGAGGGCGGCGACGACACGGCGGTGGCGGACGGCGGCGACCATGAACCTCCATCGTAACCGGCGCCCCCGTGAGGAGGCGCCGGCCGTCGGACGTGCGGGGGGCGCGCTCAGCCGGCCGCGGCCTTCGCCTGCCGCGCCTCTTCGCGCGACTCGAGCTTCGTCTTGATGCGCTTGAGGACCGTGACCTCCTCCAGCGCGCGCTGGTCGAGCACGCTGCGGATGCCCTTGATCTGGCGGCCGATGTTGGGGATGACCAGCTGCTCGAGGGCGTTGACGCGTCTGCTGGTCTTCTTGATCTCCTCGCCGATGCGGCGCAGGCGCGTCTCGGTGGCGGCCACCCGCACGATCGCCTCGGTCAGGGCCCGGAACTGCGCGGCCGCGTCGAGCGTGCGGGCGCCCACCCCCATCGGCGAGAACGGCAGATCGGCGTCGCCGAAGCTGGGCGGCTGCACCTGCGGCACCTTGACACCGAACAGGTTCTCCACCTTGATCTCGATGTCGAGCGCCGCGCCCGCGGCCAGGCCCAGCGAGCGCAGCGACTCGGGACCGTCCCAGGCGTTGGCCAGGAAGAGCGCCAGGTAGGCCTCCTGGCTCGCCTTGGTGAGGGCCCGGCGCGCCTCCAGCGAGGTCTTCACCAGCGCGAAGAACTCGCCGATCAGGGCGTCGCGCTTGCGCTTGAGGAGGTCCGCGCCCCGCACGGCCAGCTTGAACTGGTCGCGCCGCTGCAGCAGGTTCGAGCGGGTGGGGGCGATGTTCTCGGCCACGGGTCGCCTCCCCTCAGATCCCGCTCTTGGCGGCGCCCCAGAGCTCGTCCATCTTGGCGCCGTAGTACTTGTCGATCTGATCGTTGGAGAGGCGGGTCAGCTCGCTCTTGGGCAGCTTGGAGAGGATCGACCAGGCAAGGGTGAGCGAGTCGTCGACGGTGCGGTTCTCCCTGCCCTGGTTGATGAAGCTGCGCTCGAACTCCTCGGCGAACTTGAGGTACAGCTTGTCGTTCTCGGAGAGCGCGTCCTCGCCGGTGATCGCCACCAGGCGCCGCAGGTCGAGGCCGTTGGCGTAGGCGGCCTGCAGCTGGTCGGCGACGTTCTTGTGGTCCTTGCGCGTCTTGCCCTCGCCGATGCCGTTGTTCATCAGGCGCGACAGCGACGGGCCGGGGTTGATCGGCGGGTAGATGCCCTTGTTGTGCAGGTCGCGCGCCAGGTAGATCTGCCCCTCGGTGATGTAACCGGTGAGGTCGGGGATCGGGTGGGTGACGTCGTCGTCGGGCATCGACAGGATCGGCAGCTGGGTGACGGAGCCCTTCTTGCCGCGCACCACGCCCGCGCGCTCGTAGATCGAGGCGAGGTCGGTGTACATGTAGCCCGGGTAGCCGCGCCGACCGGGGATCTCCTCGCGGGCGCCGCCGATCTCGCGCAGCGCCTCGCAGTAGTTGGTCATGTCGGTGAGGATGACCAGCACGTGGTAGTCGTGCTCGAACGCCAGGTACTCGGCCGCCGTGAGCGCCATCTTGGGCGTGAGCAGGCGCTCGACGGCGGGGTCGTCGGCCTTGTTGAGGAACAGCACCGAGCGCGCCAACGCACCGGTGCGCTCGAACTCCTGGGTGAAGAACGTCAGCTCACGCTGGGTCACGCCCATGGCGGCGAACACCACGGCGAACTCGGTGTCCTCCCCGATGACGGTCGCCTGGCGGGCGATCTGGGCGGCGAGCTCGTTGGCCGGCAGGCCCGAGCCCGAGAAGATCGGTAGCTTCTGGCCGCGCACCAGGCTGATCAGCGTGTCGATCGTCGAGATGCCGGTCTGGATGAACTCCTCGGGCTTCTCGCGGGCGACCGGGTTGATCGGCGCGCCGCCGATCGGGAGGCGCTGCTCGGCGACCACCGGCGGCAGGCCGTCGATAGGGAGGCCGATGCCGTTGAAGCGGCGGCCGATCATGTCCTTCGACACGCCGAGGCGCGCGACGTCCTCGACCAGGTTGACCGTGGTGCTGGAGAGATCGATGCCGGAGGTCTCCTCGAAGACCTGCAGGACCGTGTATGCCGTCGACACCTCGATGACCTGCCCGCCGCGCTCGCGGCCGGTGCCGTCGACGATGCGCACGATGGCGTTGTACGAGAGGTCGGCGGCGTTCTGCAGGAACAGCAGCGGGCCCGAGACGTAGCTGACCTCGGTGTAGGCCTTCTTCAAGAGCTTCTGGGTCATGGGGACTCCCCGGCCTCAGGCCGCGACGGCGAAGGCGCCGTCCAGGGCGGAGAGGACGTCGTCGCGGTAGGCGTCGAACTTCTCCTCCTCGACGTAGCGTGAGCGGTTGATCTTCTCGACCACCGGGTCGCTCAGGATGTCGTCGACGGTGGCGCCCCGCTCCAGCGCGACCTTGGCGACGTCGTAGAACTTGAGCATCATGCGCAGCATGCCGGTGGCCTTGCTCATCGAGCAGCTGGCATCGACGGGATCGAAGCCGTTCTGCTGCAGGAAGTCCTGCCGCAGGATGCGACCCGCCTCGATGATCAGCCGCTCCTGGTCCTGCAGCGCGTCGGGGCCGACGAGCTGCACGACCTCCTGCAGATCGCTCTCGCGTTGCAGCAGGCCGACGGCGCTCTCGACGAGTTCCGGGTAGTCGGGCGCGACGTTCTCCCGGTACCAGGGCTCGAGGATGCCGGCGAACAGCGTGTAGGAGCGGTTCCAGTTGATCGCCGGGAAGTGCCGCCGGCGCGCCAGCGAGGCGTCGAGCGCCCAGAAGCAGCCGGTGATGCGCAGGGTCGCCTGGGTGACGGGCTCCGAGAAGTCGCCGCCCGCGGGGCTGACGGCGCCGATGATCGACACGGCGCCCTCGTCGCCGGCCAGGGTGGTGACGCGGCCGCCGCGCTCGTAGAACGCCGCGAGGCGCGAGCTGAGGTAGGGCGGGTAGCCCTCCTCGGCCGGCATCTCCTCGAGGCGTGAGCTGATCTCCCGCAGCGCCTCGGCCCAGCGGCTGGTGGAGTCCGCCATCAGCGACACGCCGTAGCCCTGGTCGCGAAAGTACTCCGCCAGCGTGATGCCGGTGTAGATCGACGCCTCGCGGGCGGCCACCGGCATGTTCGAGGTGTTGGCGATCAGCACGGTGCGCTGCATCAGCGGGTTGCCGGTCTTCGGGTCCTCGAGCTCCGGGAACTCCACGAGCACGTCGGTCATCTCGTTGCCGCGCTCGCCGCAGCCGACGTAGACGACGATGTCGGCGTTGCCGTACTTCGCGACCGACTGCTGGGTCACCGTCTTGCCCGAGCCGAACGGTCCGGGGATGGCCGCGGTGCCGCCCATCGTGAGCGGGAACAGCACGTCGAGGATGCGCATGCCGGTGAGGAACGGCGTGACCGGGTCGAGCTTCTTGGCCACCGGGCGGGGCTGACGCACGGGCCAGGCGTGCACCATGCGGATCTCGCGGCCGTCGTCGAGCGTGGCGATCACGTCGTCGACGGTGTAGTCACCGGCCGGCGCGATCGACTGGACCTTGCCGTTCACGCGTGGCGGGACCAGGATCTTGTGGGTGAAGGTGAACTCGGGCACGGTGCCGATGGCCTGGCCGCCGCGCACCTCGTCGCCGACGGCGACGCTGGGGCTGAAGGCCCACGTCGCCTCGCGCGAGAGCGCGTTGACCGTGATGCCGCGGTCGATGTAGGTGCCCGACGCCTCCATGATCTTGTCGAGCGGGCGCTGGATCCCGTCGAAGATGCCGTTGAGCATGCCGGGCCCGAGCTCGACCGCCAGCGGCAGGCCGGTCGAGACGACGCTCTCGCCGACCCTCAGGCCGGCGGTGTCCTCGTACACCTGCACGAACGCGGTGTCGCCGTCGAGCCGGATGATCTCGCCGACGAGGTTCTCGGTGCCCACGCGCACGATGTCGTACATGCGGGCACCCATCATCCCCTCGGCGATCACGGCCGGACCCGAGATGCGTTGGATCTTGCCTTCGATGGCCATGAAGCCTCCAGGTTGCGGTCTGTTCAAGGTGTTGGGCTTGGCGGCACGCCGAGCCCAACACACTCAGTCGAGCTTGATGTCGAAGCCGATCGCGCTGCGGACCAGCTCCCTCATGTAGCGCGTGGCGTCCGCCTCGTGGTCGAACGCGGCGGAGAGCCCGGGCATGGGCAGCAGCACCGGCAGGTCGCGGCCCCGCATCACGCGCTCCATCGCCTTGACCGGGTCCGCCACCAGGCCCTCGTCGACGACCACCAGCCCGTAGCCCTCGGAGGCGATGGCCCTCTCCAGGGCACGGTGGACCTCGTCGGCGGTGGTCGCGAGCGTCTCCACCCCGGCCAGGCGGAAGCCGATGGCGGTCTCGGCGTCGGTCACGACGAGCATTCTAGGCATCGCCCAGCTCCTTCGCCAGCGCGGCGCGCGGGACGCCGTAGTACTTGCCGCGCGCCAGCAGGCGCAGCTGCGCGGTCTCGCGCTCCTTGCGCCGCAGGTAGTCGGTCACCAGGCCGACGCTGAGCGGGTCGAGCGTGAGGCGTCGCGCCGCCGTGTCGAACACCTCCGCCAGGGCGCGCTCGACGTCGGCGAACGAGGTCGCGCCCGAGACGGGCGCCAGCGCCCCGGCGAGCTTCGGCAGGGGCTCCCCGGCCGGCTGTCTGGCGATGCGGCCGAAGGTCGCCCGCGGCAGGTCGCGACCGCCGGCCAGGAAGAAGCCCTCGGCGTCGTCCGCGCGCCCGCGCAGCTTGAACGCCGTCCGCAGGTTGGCGGCGTCGAGCTCGGCCACCAACAGCCGGCGGAACCCGCCGGGCGCCGGCAGGCGTCGGGCGTCCGCCACCCAGCCCTCGAAGAAGGCCCGGTCGAGCGCGACCTCGAAGCGCAGCAGGTCACCGTCGGAGCGGTAGCCGGCCGTCGCCCGGCGGAACGGCTCGGCCAGCGGGTGGCGCGCGAGTGCCAGCGCCTGGCCCGCGGCCGCGGGATCGCCGGCGCCCGCCATCTGGCGCAGCACGCCGGCGCCGAGCTCGCCCGCCGCCAGCACCGCGGCCATGATCTCGTCGGCGTCGCGGCCGGCGTGCAGGCCGCGCACCACCGCCTTGAGGTTGGCGAGGTCGTAGCGCCGCAGCAGCAGCGCGATGAGGTCGTGCGCAACACCCTTCGATGCGTCGAGCAGCAGCCGCGTCGCCCGCACGAAGCTGCGGGCGAGCGCCTCGTCGACGGCCGCCAACGGCCCGAACCCGGCGCGCGCCTCGTCGAGGTCGCGGGCGTAGGTCGACTGGGCCAGCGCGCCGGACAGCGCCGCGAACCCCTCGGCCTGCAGCTGCTCGCCGATGAAGCCCTGCGGCAGCAGGCGCGACCGGAGGCCGCGCACGCGTGCGTTGACGTACCCGAAGTCGGCCGCCATGGTCAGCCGCCTCGGGACGCGCCCTCAGGCGCGCCCTCGGGCGCGCCCTCGGGCGCGCGCGCCGGCGCGGTGGGCCCGTCGGCCGCGAACAGGAGCCGCGACACCTCGGCGGCCAGCTCGCCCTCGAGAGCGGCGACGCGGGCCGTCAGGCTGTTCTCGACGGCGCTGCGACGCTTCGTGTGCACCCGGACCCCGAGCGTGAGCGTCGCGTCGCCCGCGACCGGGGCGTCGAGGCTCAACCCCTTGGCGACGGCGCGGACGGCCTCGACGTCGTCGGGGGCCGCCTGGATGGACGCCACCTCGGCGGCGCCGACGTGGTCGACGGCCTCGGCGAGCAGCTGCTCGAGGACCCCGCGGTAGGCCTTCGCATCCCCCTTGAGCGCGGCCAGACGCTCGCGCGCGAGGGCGAACACCCGCTCGAGCGCCGCGTGCTGCGACTGCAGCTTCAGGGCCGCGGCGCCGAGCTGCGCGGCGCTGCGCGACCGCACCAACGCGGCGTCGCGCAGCGACTCGGCGGCGCGGCGGCGTTGGGCGAGGAGCTGCTCGGCCTCGGACTGCGCCTCGGCCATCACCGCCGCGGCGCGCTCGCGCGCCTCGGTCAGGATGGCCTCGATCTCGGCGCTCGCCTCACGCTCGAGCAGAGCCGACAGGTCGGACATGAGGTTCAGCCAACCTGGCCGTTGAGCAGGAACGCGATCACGAAGCCGAAGATGATGATCGTCTCGGGGATGACCAGGTAGATCAGGATCTGGCCGAACGCCTGCGGCCGCTCGACGATGGCGCCGACGCCGGCGGTGCCGATGGCGGCCATGGCCCACGCCGTGGCGATCGCCGAGATGCCGATGGCGGCCGCGGCCGCGAAGGCGATCAGGCCGGCGGTGATGCCGCCGTCGGTCTGCGCGAAAGCGACCGTGAAGGGCGCGGCGAGGGCGAGCAGGCCGAGGACACGAGCGAGCTTGCGGTTCATGACTTACCTCCCAGGAGCTTGAACGGCAGGTACGGGCGGCCGGAGGCCTCGTAGA
>Ga0114946_10000037_pt1 | contig 58188 bp, 54 predicted proteins | sample WalLakDeSediment_FD_88676 | JGI IMG/M metagenome (GOLD analysis project Ga0114946, IMG submission 88676) | Lake sediment microbial communities from Walker lake, Nevada to study Microbial Dark Matter (Phase II) - Walker Lake 11/02/13 Deep Sediment | ecosystem: Environmental > Aquatic >... | reverse complement strand
ATATCCTATTCTGGGCATATTAATCGTCACAACGCCGATACTGCCGGTTGAGGGCGCTGCTCCGAAAAGTCCGCCGCCCCTTTTGTAAAGCTCCCTGTTATCAAGGCGCAAACGGCAACACATGCTCCTGGCATCTTCCGGTTTCATATCCGATTGGATGAAATTGGAAAAATAATTCACTCCGTACTTGGCCGTAGCTTCCCATAAAGGTTCCAGGGCGGGATTCTCCCATTCGAAATCTTTAGTAATGGAAACCGTGGGTATGGGAAAAGTCATCGGCCTTCCTTTGGCATCACCCTCCATTAGCCCTTCGTAAAAAGCCCGAATGAATATGTTCATTTCTTCCTGAAATTCGCCGTATGTTTCTTTTTGCGGTTTCCCCCCGATGATAACCGGCTGCTTTCTGTAAAACTCAGGAACTTTAATGTCCAAAGAAACGTTTAAAAAAGGCGTTTGGAACCCAACCCTGGTGGGCACCATGCAATTATATAAAAATTCCTGAATTGCTTGTTTTACCTGGATATAATTCAAGTTATCGTATCTGATAAAAGGAGCAAGTAGGGTATCGAAATTAGAAACAGCATTGGCTCCGGCAGTTTCGCCCTGAAGGGTAAAAAGAAAATTAACCAGCTGACCCAGGGCCGCTCTGAAATGTTTGGGGGGCCGAGATTCTATTTTTGAAGAAACTCCTCCGAAGCCGCGTATTAACAAATCGTAAAGATCCCAGCCGGCACAATATGGGCCCAAAATCTCCAGATCGTGTATATGAAAGTCTTCATTATTGGCAGCTTCTCTGATTGCTTTGGGATAAATCTTATTCAGCCAATATTTTTTGGAAACCTCCTTAATGGCGTATTGATTCAACCCCTGCAAAGAAAAAGTCATGTTGGCATTTTCCTGAACTTGCCAATCAAGTTCGCGTAAATACCTGTCAACCATTTCACTGGATTCGTCCACTATGGCAACGGCTTCCCTGACTCTCCGCCTCTGTTCCCTGTAAAGAATGTAAGCCTTGGCTGCTTCCACCAAATCGTCCAAGATTAAAACCTCTTCAACAATATCCTGAACCTGCTCAACGTGAGGGATGTCAGCGCCTTTGAATCTCCTGCTTAAGATCTGCTCTGTTTTTTCAGAAAGTTTTTTGGATATTTCCCCGTCGCCCTGACCGGCAGCTGTTATTGCCTTAAAAATAGCGTTGGTAATTTTTGACTGGTCCCAATCAACTATCTGGCCGTCTCTTTTTTTAATTTTTTGCGGTTTGGTTTTTACCATAGATAAAAAGATTCTTTTATTTTAACCCCCGGAAGAACTAAAGTCAAAAATGTGTCAAACATCTTAAAAAAGCCGACTTATTAACATGCTGCCATGGCTTAATTTACAAAATAAACAGTCATTTTCATCCGAAGAATCAAATTATTTTTTAAGGAATGAATAAAAAATCAACGGATTTGTCCAGTTATATCCATTTCTGTAAACCAACTGTTATTTCTGCTCAAAACCGGTGGCAATCACGGTGATTTTTATTTCTCCTTTCTGCAATCTTCTGTCATAAACTGCCCCGAAAATCACCTTGGCCTTGGTGTTTGTGTATTGAGTGATAATTTTGGCGGCTTCGTTAATTTCAGTTAAACTCAAATCATTGCCGCCGGAAACATTGAAAAGTATTCCTTTTGCTCCTTTGATCGAAAAATCAAGCAGAGGAGAACTGACAGCCATGCTTGCTGCCATCTCCACCCTTTTTTCCCCGTGGGCCTTGCCGATACCGAAAAAAGCAGGGCCTGAATCCTTCATGATGTTTTTGATATCAGCGAAATCAACATTAACTATGCCGGGCATCAGAATCAAATCAGTAATGCCCTGTACAGCCTGACGCAAAACTTCATCGCAGGCCCAAAAAGCAGAAAGAAGAGTGCTGTTTTTATTGCCCTGCGTTAAAACCTTGTTGTTATTAATAATTAACAGAGTGTCTACTTTCTCTTTTAAATCTTCCAGCCCCTGTTTGGCAACCTGAGACCTGTGAATTCCTTCGAAAACAAATGGCGTAGTTACCACGGCTACTACCAGCGCTTTGACGCTTTTTGCCAATTCCGCCACAACAGGAGCGGCCCCGGTGCCTGTTCCTCCGCCAAGACCGGCCGTAATAAAAACCATGTCAGAACCTTGCAGCATCTGTTTAATTTCTTGCCTGTTTTCATCTGCCGATTGTCTGCCGATACAGGGATTCATGCCTGCGCCCAAGCCCAGCGTTAAGGTTTGGCCTATGCGAATTTTTTTATGAGCCCTGGTTCTTTGAAGGTCTTGGGCGTCGCAATTTACGGCAATCAATTCCACTCCCTGGATTTTACAAGAAGCCATTCTGGAAACAGCATTACAGCCGGCCCCACCGACCCCGACAACTTTTATTTTCGTATTCATTAGGGAATAAATATTTTAAATATTTTTTTTATTTTCGCCAACATTGCCTTTCCCGAAGACGCGCTGCCTCTGCCGTATACTTTTTCTCCTGTTGATTCCTGCCCTCCCAGAATTAAGCCTGCAACACTGCTCCATATAAGATTCTTCTCCAGACCGTTCAAACCGCTGACATAACCCAAACGGCAAGGTAATTTCAACTCTTTTTTAGCAAGTTCTATGATTTTTGGCAACTTAGCGCCGCCGCCGGTTATTACTACGCCGGAAGGCAACTGCCCCTGGGTTTTCACCTGCTTAAGTTCTTTTTGGACAAAACCGAATATCTCCGAAATTCTGGCTTCAACAATCTTTACCAGCATTTTTTTAGAAAAAACCAAAGTTTCACCGTTTTCAACTGTTTTGGAAAGCTCAACTTTTTCTTTCTTGTCTCCGCCTTTCCAAACGCAGGCACCAAACTCCTGTTTTATTTTTTCTGCAATGGCTACGTCGGTTTTTAAACAAACCGCAATATCATTTGTAATATGATCTGAGCCTATCGGAAAAACCGCAATATGAATTAAATTGCCCTCCTCATAAACAGCCATGTTGGTTGTGCCGGCTCCGATATCTACCAAACAAACTCCCAATTCTTTCTGTTGAGGGGTCAAGACAGCTCTTGATGAAGCTAAGGGAGCGGGCGTAATATCTAAAATCTGAAGGCCTGCTTCTAAAACGGCTGAAGTCAAATTATTGATATATGGAGAAAAACCGCATAAAGCAAGCACTTCCACTTCCAACCTTATGCCCCGCATATCCCTGGGCTCCTTGATCTGGCCCTGGCCGTCAACAATAAATTCCTGGGGATAAATATCCAAAATTTCTTTGTTGGAAGGAAGGGCAAAGGATTGAGCTGCCTGTATGACCCTGTCCACATCTTCTTTTGATATTTTTTCATCGGCCCGAGAAACTATGACGGTGCCGCGGGAAAGAATGGAAGAAAGATGGGCACCGTTAACATTAACGTAAACATCGCTTATTTTAACGCCGGTTTGCTGCTCAAGCTGGAAAAAAGCTTCGCTGATCTTTTTTGCAACCTCTTTGATATCCACCACCACCCCCTTTCTTACTCCGAAAGAAGGAAACTGCATTGACCCTAAAATTTCCGACTGACCCGATTCAGGGTTTTTTTCGGCAAGCAAAATCTTAATGTGGCTTGTGCCCAAATCCAATCCGGTTATAATATGAGTTTTAGCCATGGGATTTGTGTCTACTAATAACAATAACCTGAAATCTGTTCGCCGACAAGCAGTTTCAAATTCTGCTTTGGATAAAAAACGTTGTTATAAGATTTTGTTTCAAGAAAAAACCGACTTATAACGAATCGGGCTTGTGCTGACAGACAAGCTCTTTTCAAAAATTCATTCTGTTTTCGAAACAAGCAGCTCTCTGACTAATTTAGAAACCAAACCGCCTTCAGCCCTACCCTTAATTGCAGACATCAAAACAGCCATCACCTTGCCTGTGTCTTTGATTTCTTTGGCGCCAGTTTTGACAATAGCCTCTTTAACTAATTTCTTTATCTCTTCTTCCGGCAACTGCTCAGGCAGATATTTTTGTAAAATATCAGCCTCTTTTGCTTCTTTGTCTGACAAATCCTGTCTTTTGCCTTTTTGGTATTGGCTAACCGCTTCTTTTCTTTTTTTAACTTCAGCGATAATCACTTCTGTTATTTCCTGATCATCCAAAAAAAAGTCTTTTTCTTCTTTCAGCTTATACCTTTTTTCTTTTTCTTTATTTAAAATAGACGCCAAAAGCATACGCAAAACAGAAGAAGTTAATGCTTCTTTGCTCTTAAGGGAAATGTTTAAATCTTGTTGGATTTGTTCTTTTAGCGAAATGCCCATTATAACTTGCCCAGCTTTCTTAATTTTTCATATTCTTTCTTTAATTCTTCTCTTCTCAATGCCGCTCTCTTTTTGGCCTGGCAGCTCTTGGGCCGCGATCTGAAAACAATCTTTCTGGCCTGCAATAAAATCCCGCTTTGCTTGATTCTTTTGCTAAAACGACGCGCTAAAGACTGGGAAGTTTCCCTTTGTTGTTTTTTAATTTCTAAGACCATGGTAATTTTTCTCCTCCTATTAAATGTAAATGCAAATGATCAACGGTTTGCCCGGCATCCCGTCCGACATTAAATAACACTCTGTAACCTGTTTCAACGATGCCCTGTTCTTCGGCAATATTTTTGGCCGCAAAAAATAAGTGGCCGACCAACTCTTTATCTTGTAATTCAATGTGAGCGACCGAAGGAATATGCTTTTTAGGAACGATTAAAATATGGACCGGGGCTTTGGGCTCAATATCCTTGAAAGCTAAAACCTTCTCGTCTTGGTAAACTACTTCCGACGACACTTCTTTGTTGATAATTTTGCAAAAAATGCAGGACATCTTATTTCTTTAACCTTTTTTTTATTTCTCTCACGGCTTTATTCAATTTTACTATATCTTGCTTTCCGCTGGCCATATCCCTGATAATTATTATTCCATCCAAAGCTTCTTTTTGTCCGAGGATAAGGGTATAAGAAACGCCCAGCCTGTCAGCGATTCTCAATTGAGCCTTAATTGAGTCTTTACCTAAAGATTCAGCTATCGGTATTTTTGCCTCCCGAAAATCCTCAATCAGTTTCAGACTCTTCCTTTTGGCCAAGCCGCCCAATTGAGCCATAAAAATTCTGGAAGCTGGAAAAATATGCGATTTTTCCTTCTTAGTTCTCTCTTTTATCTCTTCTATCACCCTTTCAACGCCAAGGGCCCCCCCGCAAGCCGGTACATTTTTACCACCCAATAACCTTACCAGCACGTCGAATCTTCCTCCGCCGACCAAAGAACCCAGTCTCCGGCCGTTTTCTGTGTCTTCGACTATCTCAAAAACAGTTTTGGTATAATAATCAAGACCTCTCACCAAATGAGGATTCAAATGATATGGCAAATCCAGCTCATCCAAAAATTCAAGCACTTCTTTAAAGTGCGACTTGCATTCTTCGCAAAGGTGATCAACCATTTGAGGGGCCTGGGCTTTTATCGGCTGGCATTTTTCTTCTTTACAATCCAAAACCCGCAAAGGATTCTCCTTCAGCCTCCTGCGGCAATCGGCGCAAAGAGAACCTGCCCTTGATCTTAAATAACTGACCAGCGTTTTTTTATAGTAAGGCCGGCACTGTCTGTCTCCAATGCTGTTAATTTCTACCAACAGGTTCTTAAACTTCAGTTCCTTTAGAATATTATGAAAAATTTGGATAATTTGAGCATCTATCACAGCTGATTCCTCCCCGAAAGCCTCAAGATCAAACTGATGGAACTGCCTGAACCTGCCTGCCTGAGGTCTTTCCATTCTGAAAAGAGGCCCGTAAGCGTACAGTTTTACCGGTTGAGGAAGGTTAAACATCCCGTGCTCGATATATGCCCGAACAACGGCAGCTGTAAATTCCGGCCGGAGAGACAAGTAGTCGCCTCCTCTTGTCCGCAAGACATACATCTGTTTTTCTATAATATCAGTGGTAAGGCCGACTCCCTTGGAAAAAAGTTCGGCCTGTTCCAGAATAGGCGTATCTATCTTTTGAAAACCGTAAAAATTAGCAATGTTTGCTGCTGTACTGTAAATTTTCTGGAAAAAAGACTGGTTCTCAGGTAAAATATCGTGCATTCCGCATGGTTTTTGAAACTTAGCTTTTCTCATAATGAATATTGAGGAGTATCTATTTTGCTTATGTTCGTAAAAGGCCACAGCCTTAAAAATACTCTGCCTATAATATATTCTTCTTTCAATAACCCCCATCTGCGGGAATCTGCTGAAAAAGAACGGTTATCCCCCAAGACAAAATACTGCTCTTCCCCCAAATCTCTTTGCAGATCGCCCAGCGTTATTATGCTTTCGGATAAATATTCTGATTCTTCCAAAACATGGGAAGACCCTTCTCTGTCAATAATATATACTTTTCCTTCTTGAATTTTAAGAGTTTCACCGGGAAGGCCGACTATCCTCTTGATGTATTTTTGAGAAGGATTCTCAGGGTACCCAAAAACTATCACCTCGCCCCTTTGGGGATCATTAAATCTGTAACTGATTTGGTCAATTATCAAATAGTCCCCCTGGAAAAAATTAGGCTCCATACTCTGACCCTGGACAAAAAAAGGCTGAAATATAAAATATCTGATAGGCGCTACTATCAGTACGGCAACAACCACGATTTTTGCTATTTCCCAAAAGAAAAGCAATACGTTCCGCATTTTTTTATTGTCTTTAAGCATGTCTGATAGAAAATTCTTCTGCAAATATCAATTATTTTTGATGGCAACGCTCGCAGATAAACGAAATAGCAAAGTGCTTTTCGCCGGCTTTAAGATCTCTTAAAAACTGCAAGACAAGACGACCTCCGCAGGAAGAACACTCCAGTATTGAGCTATATCCTGTGTCTTTTGCCAATTGCCTTAAAGCTTCATTCTCAGGAGACACCTCTACGACATATCTTTTCTGTTCACCGAAATAACTTCTAATTCTCGCGACGATATCCCGCGGAGAGGTATGGAAACCGATAACAAAATCGGTTGCCATCAGGTCCAAAGCTGTTTTGCCTTCTGTACTGCCACCGCTCTTAGAAAAAATCATCACAGGAATCTTTTTCAGGCTTTCGTTCTTTTTTAAACTGTCCAACAGGTCAAGCCCTCCGATAACCGGCAAATTGGTATCAGCTATGACAAAATCCGGAATCTCTCTTTTTGTCATATCAAGAGCTTCTTCTCCGTTCTCTACGAGAAAAACCTGGAAACCGGCCTTTTTGAGACAATCTTCAAGGCTTTCTCTGTAAGCTTCGCTGATTGTTTCTCTGGCAAGCGCCAATATTACTTTTCTCATAGTCCTACTTTAGCATATTTTCAAATAATAGTCTACAATATAGACAGGACAGATTATATGACTATTATTATAGGCCTGGGCAATCCCGGCGAAAAATATAAAAACACCCGCCATAATGTCGGATTTATGGTCGTTGACGAATTGGAAAAAAACAATCCAAAAGGATTCATTTTAGAAAAAACCGGAGTCTTTATGAACCTCTCCGGCCGAATCGTCAAAAAATTAGTGAGAAACCGCAAACTGCAGGCAAAAAATCTGATAATAATTCACGATGACATTGACATACCCGTCGGAGAATTTAAAACACAAAAAGATCGGGGCGCAGCCGGTCATAAGGGAGTGCAATCAATTATTAATGAGTTGGCCACCAAAGATTTTTGGAGAGTAAGAATCGGCGTTTGTCCGCAAAGAGGCAAGCCTGAAAATGTGCAAAAATTCGTTCTGCAAAACTTTACCAAAGACGAAAAAAAAATTATAAAAGGATTGACTGATAAAATAGCCGAAGAAATTGAAAGAAAAGTCAACAGATAAAATTTTAATAGCAAGCGTCATCCCCTATTTTTTAGAAAGGGACAATTTTTGGTTTGAAAAAAATATTACTAAAATATTAGAGGCCAGAAAAACCCAAACATTTTTCCAAGACAATATCGTATATATAGAGAAAGACAGGGACATTATATTATCCCAGCTCCTGAGGCAGCTGGATGAAATGGGCTATGAAAGAGTCAGACAAGTCCAAGAACCGGGAGAAATATCAAAAAGAGGAGGAGTTATTGATATCTTCCCGATTAATTCAAATGAAGCTGTCAGGATTGAGTTTTACGGAAACGTAATTGAAAATATAGAAAAACTGGCCGTAACGATCGAAAACGAGCAAGAGGCCAAAGAAAGAATAAAAAAGACCATAAAAAGACGGCAAATTTTTTCCGACCTGAAAGGATTAAAGTATGGCGACTATCTGGTTCATCTGGACCACGGGGTCGGAATCTATAAAGAAAAGAAAGACGGCTATTATATTCTGGAATACGCCGCCGGAGACAGGCTTTACGTGCCCGAGAACCTGGAAAGAAAACTTTCAAGGTATGTCGGTTTTAGAGACCCTAAAATTTCAAGATTAAGTTCTGCTCTCTGGATAAAAACCAAAAGCAAAATCAAAGAAGAAACGGAAAAAATGGCCAAAGATCTTTTGCAGATTTACGCACAAAGAGAAATAGCCCTGCGGCCCGTTTATGCTCAAGAGGCTGAAATTGAAGCTCAGCTCAAAGATTCTTTCCCTTACCAGGAAACACCGGACCAGATTAAGGCTATTGAAGACATAAAAAAAGACCTGGAAAAAAGACAAGAACCAATGGACAGAATAGTTTGCGGAGATGTGGGCTTCGGTAAAACGGAAATAGCCCTAAGGGCCATGATTAAGGCTGTAAATTCTGGTTATCAAGCAGCTCTAATCTGCCCCACCACTATGTTAGCTTACCAACATTATCAAACCTTTGGAAAAAGACTGGAGGGTTTGCCGGTTGAAACCGCCTTAATCTCACGCCTTCAGTCAAAAAAAGAACAAAAAGCAATAATCGAAAAATTAAAAACAGGCAAAACAGATATTGTCTTGGGGACCCATCGGCTTTTGTCAAATGATATTGAATTCAAAAACTTGGGGTTACTGATTATTGACGACGAACAAAGATTCGGCGTCCGACAAAAAGAAAAATTAAAAAGCATAAGATCATCATTAGATGTTCTGTCGCTTTCAGCCACGCCAATCCCCAGAACTCTTTATCTGGCCCTTTCCTCGCTTAAAAATATAAGCTTAATACAGACTCCCCCTCCGTACCGATTGCCTGTAAAAACCTTTATTAAACCATGGTCAGAAGAAGTCATTAAAAAAGCAATCAAAGAAGAAATTTCAAGAGGCGGCCAGGTCTATTATCTGCATAACCGGGTTGAAACCATTGAAACTGTTAAAAAATTTCTGCAAAAAATAATACCCGGTTTAAATTACGGAATAGCCCACGGCAAATTAAAAGAAAAAGAATTGATCCGCATCATGGAAGATTTTCTCAACAAAAAAATCAATGTATTAATAGCCACCACTATTATTGAAAACGGATTGGACCTGCCCAATGTTAATACATTGATCGTAGCTGATGCTGCCAGGCTCGGTCTGGCCCAGGCCTACCAGATCCGGGGAAGAATCGGCAGGTCCCACCTTCAGGCTTTCGCCTACTTTCTCCATTCCCAAAAATTAGCCAGACTGGCCGCAAAAAGGCTGACAGCTCTCAAGGAAGCCGAAGAATTGGGGTCCGGCTATCGTATTGCCATGAAAGACCTGGAGTTACGGGGAGCAGGCAACGTCCTGGGCAAAGAGCAATCCGGTCACGTCAACCAGGTCGGCTTGAACCTCTACTGCCAAATGCTAAGCGACGCTATAGAAAAAATAAGAAAGGACTAGAAATTACTAGCCCTTTCTTTCTGTTTTGTTGTTTTATATCTCCTCGATATTTTCCTTTATTATCCAAGTAACTCTTCCGCAAGTTGGATTGGGACATACCAGCCCAATATATTTCTCGGGTAGATAAATTCTAATCTTTATCCTGGACAATATGGAAGGCATCAGAAAGTCGATATACGGACCGAAGCCAAACTTATCCATCTTTCCTTCTTCTGCTGATTTAATCAATATGTTCTTGCATGCAAAACACCTTATCGCTTTTTCCATTTCTCTCCTTTTGTTTTTTTTCGGGCGTGTTGTCAATGAAAGATGAGCTGGCGGTAAAGAGTTTATCTTTTCCTGTATTGTGCTTTCTTCTGACATTCTGCTCTCCTTTCTTTCTTATTGTCTGCCGCCACTTTATCTTATCAATAAACTGTCTAAAAAAGATATGCACCATTCAAGCATTTCCTCTTCGGCAGTGCCCGTCTTTCTGGCAATATCTTCAAACAGTTGTTTGAATACAGTTCGTACGTCGACGCCCTGATCAAAATGGAAAATTATCGGACCCCTTTCCAGCAAATAATCTCGGACAGACCGGCTTATTTCTTCTTTCCTTTGCTCGTCTATTATATTCCTCCTTTGCTCTTATTTCAGAGCTTTTAATCTTCTTACATTGCTTGTAAAAATTCTGGCCTTAGTTTATGATAAAAAAAATGATATGTCAAATTCGCTAATCATAGTCGAATCTCCCACAAAAGGCGACACAATCAAAAAATTTTTGGGGCCTGCTTATGAGGTCCTTTCTTCCTATGGCCATATCCGGGATCTGCCTAAGGGCAGGCTCGGCATTGACCTGGAAAAAAACTTTGAGCCAAATTATATTATCCCGACCAGAGCCAAGAAAAAAGTCAACTCCCTGAAAAAAGAAGTGCAAAAAGCAGAATCAATAATTTTAGCCACCGACGGAGACAGAGAAGGCGAAGCCATTGCCTGGCATTTAACCCAGGCGCTGGATCTTGAAAACAAAAAACCATACCAGAGAATTGTTTTCCATGAAATCACCAGGCCGGCCATTGAAGAGGCCCTAAAGAACCCGAGAAAAATCGACATGAACCTGGTTGACGCCCAGCAAGCGAGAAGAATTTTAGACAGAATCGTCGGCTACAAACTTTCGCCTTTTTTATGGAAAAAAATCGCCCGGGGTCTGTCAGCGGGCCGGGTGCAATCAATAGCGGTCAGACTCATAGTGGAGCGCGAAAGGGAAATAGAAAAATTCACGGCCCAAGAATACTGGTCAATTGAAGCTTTACTCCGCTCGCAAGAAGCTAATTCAGAATTTTCGGCCCTGCTTTTTAAGAAACAGGGAAAGGTTTTGGACAAATTAGCCATTAAAAATAGGACGGAAGCAGAAAACATTGTTAAAGATCTGGAAGGAGCCCGATATGAAATAGAAAATATTGAGAAAAAAGAAATTAAGCGCAACCCCCTGCCGCCCTTTACCACCAGCACTTTACAGCAGGAAGCCTGGCGCAAGTTCAGATGGCCTGCAAAATTAACAATGCGCACGGCCCAAAAGCTTTATGAAACCGGAAACATTACCTACCACAGAACCGATTCTTTGAATGTTTCAAACGTGGCCCTGACCGCTGCCAAAAAATTTATCACGGAAAACTACGGCAATAATTATCATCAATTCAGAACATACAAGGCTAAAGGCAAAGTTCAAGAAGCTCATGAGGCCGTCAGACCAGCCTATCCTGACAAAAAACAAATTAAAGCCAGCGAACAAGAATCCCGCCTCTATGAGCTGATCTGGCAAAGATTCATTGCCTGCCAAATGAGTCAGGCCGTTTTTAACTCGACAGCGGTCGACATCAAAGCAGACAAATACGTTTTGCGGACCAACGGTCAGGTTTTAAAGTTCGACGGTTTCCTGAAAATTTACCCCATTAAATACCAAGAAACAGAACTGCCCGAGCTTAAAGTAAACGAAATCCTGCAATTGATAAAATTAAATCCTTCCCAGCACTTTACCCAACCGCCGCCCAGGTTCACAGAGGCCAGCCTGATCAAAGCTCTGGAAAAAGAAGGCATCGGCCGGCCCTCAACTTACGCTCCGATCATTTCAACCGTCCAGGAGAGAAACTACATTGAAAAAGATGAAAAAAAATATTTCAGACCAACGGAAATCGGAATAGTAGTCAACGACCTATTGGTAAAACATTTCCCCAAAATTGTTGATGTTAAATTTACGGCAAATATGGAAAATGATTTAGACAGGATCGCCCAGGGCGAAAAAGAATGGATTAAAATCGTTGAAGAATTTTACGGCTCTTTCAATGAAAATCTCCAAAAAAAATACGAAGAAGTTTCCAAAAAACAGTTCACAGAAAAACCGACAGAAAAAAAATGCCCCAAATGCTCTTCTCCTCTTTTAATACGGCTGGGCAGATACGGAAAATTCTACGCCTGCTCCAAGTTCCCTGAATGCAGATACACAGAATCCTTGCCGGAGAACTCCATGAATATCAAATGCCCCAAATGCCAAAAAGGCAAAATCACGGGAAAAAGAACCGCCAAAAGAAAAATCTTTTACGGCTGCGACCGCTTTCCGGACTGTAATTTTGCTTTATGGGACAAACCGACCGGAGAAAATTGTCCTAAATGCGGAGCTCTGATGGTTGAAAACAAAAGAAAGCAAATAAAATGCTCAAACAAAGAATGCGAACAAAAAAGGCCTCTGTAAAAGAGGCTTTTTTAAGATTTCTTATCGTACCTGTCTTTATCTCTTCCGTAACACTTATCCATTACTTCTTGAAACGATCTGTCCAGATCAATGTTTTTTGAGTTGGCCAAGCATACCAAGGTAAAGAAAACATCACCTATTTCTCGACCCAAATCGCCGGTGGCTTCTCCGGGCTTCTTTTTTTTCGGTCCGTCAAGATGATTTACTTCTCTGGCTACCTCACCAACCTCTTCTGCCAACCTGGTCACGATTTCGTGCGATCGCCAATAGCCGATTTTATGTTGTTTAACCCAGTCGTCAACCTGTTTCTGAATATCTTTAAAAGACATATATATCCTCCTTATTTGTATTATAACAAAATATTGTGCACAAAACAACTCCCCTTTTCTTATCCTTGATTTCCAAGAAAATCTAAACTATAATAAAAAATACTTTTACTTATGTCAATTACCGGCCTTATCAGAAAAATAATTAAAGGTTCTGACGCAAAATTAATTGAAAAAGCTTTTGATTTTGCCAAAAAAGCTCACCAGGGCCAAAAAAGAGCTTCCGGTGAAGATTACATAGAACATCCTTTAAGGGTGGCAAAAACTCTCAAAGAAATGCGCCTCGATTCGCAAACGATAGCTGCCGGCTTTCTTCACGATCTGCCGGATGATACGAAAGTAACGCTGCAAGACATTGAAAAAGAATTCGGCAAAGAAGTGGCTTTTCTGGTGGAAGGCGTCAGTAAGCTGGGCAAACTTCGATATCCCAAAGAAGAGCTGGAAGTGAAATCAGCCACAGAAAGGCTGAAAAAACCGATCGACCTCAGGGCGGAAAACTTAAGAAAAATGTTCTTTGCCATGGCACAAGATTTACGGGTAATTTTAATAAAACTGGCTGATCGTTTGCATAATATGGAAACCTTGGGGTCTTTGCCTCCGGAGAAACGCAGAAGAATCGCCCTGGAAACTTTGGAAATTTTTGCTCCGCTGGCCAGCAGGCTTGGGGTAGGAAGCCTTAAAGGAAGATTGGAAGATCTTGCTTTCCCTTATATCTATCCGAGAGAACACGAATGGTTAATGGCGAACTTTAAAGAAAGACGCAGAGAAAGAGAAAAATACCTTGAAAGAGTAAGGCCTGTATTGGAAAAAATGCTTAAAGAAGGAAAAATTAAACCGATAGACGTACATTTTCGAACCAAGCATTATTGGAGTCTTTATCAGAAACTATTAAGGCATGATATGGATTTTGATAAAATTTACGATCTGGTTGCCTTAAGAGTGATTGTCAATGACATAAAAGACTGCTACAAAACCCTGGGGATTATTCATAAATCATGGAAACCATTAATCGGCCGCATCAAAGATTATATTGCCATACCCAAATCCAACGGTTATCAGGCTCTTCACACAACGTTATTTTGCCTTGACGGTAAAATAACGGAAATCCAGGTCAAAACAAAGAGGATGCACGAAGAGGCAGAAAAAGGAATCGCTGCTCATTGGGCAACCAAAGAAGGTATTGACCTCAAAACTGAGAAAAAGAGATTCGCCTGGGTATCCCAATTAAACGACTGGCAAAAAGGCGTAGCCAATCCTGAAGAATATTTGGAAGGATTAAAAATCGACTTCTTTAAAAAAAGAATTTTTGTTTTTACTCCCATGGGCGATGTCATTGATTTACCGGAAGGAGCCACTCCTATTGACTTCGCTTATGCTGTCCATACGGAAATAGGTAACAGGTGTTCAGGTGCCAAAGTCAACGGAAAAATGAGCACGATTTCTGACGCCCTGAAGAACGGAGACGTTGTCGAAATCGTCATTGACAAAAAAAGACGGCCTTCCCAACACTGGCTGAATTTTGTCAAAACCAATCTGGCAAAAACAAGAATCAGGGACGAATTAAAAAAAGCACTGCCTCAAAAAAAAGACGCGTTATCAAAACAAAAACCTTTGGAAAAAACCGCTGCCAAGAAAGCGAAAAAAACAGCCGCTGCCCAAGACAGCGTCAAAACCCAAGTTTCTTTGGCCGGAGAAACAGGCATGAAAATCTATCTGGCAAGGTGCTGCAAACCCCAAATAAACCAGGAAATAAAAGCTTATATCACCCAAAACAAAGGAGCTTCGGTCCATAAAATAAATTGTTCGAATTTGCTCAGAATCAAAAAAAAATGGCCCCAGAAAATAATTGAGGCCACCTGGCACCAAGAAAGACTGGATTAGTACTGTATGTTTGAATTGCCCAGCATCCCTCCGCCAGCGATAACAGCTGCAATAATGATAATGGCAAGATATTTCCAGTTGGTTTTGCCTTGTGTTATAAACGGCATATAATTTATTTTATCAATTAAGCACTCGACCTTTTAACGGTCAAATAATAATTATTTGATTTTATTAATCAGCTCTTCCAGTTGTTTTTTTGAATTGAAAAAAATATCCAGTTTGGGCCTGCCGGCAGACAAACGCAATTTTACGGTCTTAATTCCCAAAATGTTTCTGATCTTCTCTTCCATTTCTTTCATCTCCTTTGAAGCCGGAGGAAGCTGCCTTTGGGCCGGCTGCCAAATATTCAATTTTTGAATCAGACTCTCTACTTCTCTGACGTTCAGGCCGTCTCTGACCGTTCTGGCGAAAACGACTTTTTGTTTCTGTAAGTCTCCCACGGCCAACATAGCCCTGGCATGACCCTCAGTGATTTTTTCATCTTTCAAGGCTTGTTTAATATCTCGAGGAAGCTCTAGCAGGCGCATGGTATTGGCTACTGCTTCACGGCTTTTCCCGACTAATCTGGCAACATCTTTCTGCAAAAAACTAAACTCTTCCTGCAGGCGCTTGTAAGCTTCTGCTTTTTCCAGAGGAGTTAAATCCAACCTTTGAACATTCTCGACAATAGATACGACCAATTTTTCCTGTTCTGTCGGCTCCCTGACAATAACCGGTGCTTGGGTCAAACCGACCATTTTGGCGGCTAATAACCTCCTCTCTCCTGCCACCAACTGATATTCAATATAGCCTGGTTCTTTTTCAATCCTGCTAACCAATAAAGGCTGCAGGATGCCGTGCTCCCTGATTGAGCTTGCCAAACTGTCCAGCCCCGCACTGTCAAAGTATTTTCTCGGCTGATAAGGATTGGACTTTATTTTTTCAAGCTCGATATAGAAAATCGGTTCCTGTTTTATGACAGAAGTTTTTTGAGCCTTTTCGTTTTTTTTGGGAATGAGAGATTCTACACCCTTGCCGAATGTTTGTTTCATAAATTACTCTGGTCTGCTTTAGGCTGGTTTGATAATTTTTCCAGGTTAATAATCTCTTCTGCCAGTTCACGATAAGCCCTGGCTGCTGAAGAATCGGGAGCGTACTGTAAAATAGTTTTACCGAATTTAGGGGCCTCTGCCAAAACTACGGCCCTGGGAATTATTGTGTCAAAAACATAACCGGGAAAGGTTCTTCTAAGTTCTTTGGCCACCTCCCGGGAAAGCCTGCTGTTTCTATTATACATTGTCAAAAGAGCACCAGCAACCTTTAAATCATGTCCCAGATTGTTTTTTACCAGTTTAACCGTATCCAGCAGCTGCTCTAAGCCCTCCAAGGCCAAATACTCGCACTGAATAGGAATTAAAACTTCGTCAGCCGCACACAAGGCATTAACCGTCAAAAGACCCAAGCTGGGCGGAGAATCAATGATAATGAAATCATAGGGCTCTTTTATCTTATCTAAAATCTGACGTAATTTAAATTCACGATTTTCAGCTGTCACCAGCTCAACCGTAGCACCCGACAAATCAGGAGAGGCCGGCATAATTTCATAGCCGAAAAAGGGAGTCTTTCTGATAATAGCAGAAGGGCTGACCTGACCGGCCAAAGCGTGATAAATAGAAAGAGGTAATTTTCTGGGAGCCAACCCCAAAGAAAGAGTGGCATTAGCCTGAGAATCCATATCAACCAACAAAACCCTTTTGCCCATACTGGTTAAAAAAACCGGAAGATTTGTCGCCACAGAGCTCTTGCCCACCCCGCCTTTTTGATTGGCTACAACAATAATCCTGGCCATTAAATAAAATTAGCACATATTTTTTAAATTGACAAATGGCTGAAAACTTGGTAAATTTTGAATAAGTTTACGCCCGGGTGGCGGAATTGGTTTACGCGTACGACTCAAAATCGTATGAGAGCAATCTCGTGTGGGTTCGAGTCCCACCCCGGGCACATAGAAATTTTAGGTATCGAAGGTGCCTATAAATTTCTATTATCTTGGGGTATGGCGAGAACCCAATTACCGAATTCCGAACCCCATGGGGGTGAGGGAATCCCTTCGGGCAACTTTTCGAGTCCCACCCCGGGCACTATCAAAAAAACCGCGTAATTGCGTATTTTTGATATGGTGCTGGATTATACGCTTCGCGCGAACCCTTTTTAAAGGAAAAACTAATCCGTTCCGCCGCCGTCGCTAGCTAACCCTCGCCGGCAGCAAAATAGTCTTCAATGATTTTTTCGGCAAGAATTTTGAACCGACCAATTCCTGCTGTGGCCTGAGGCGCGTTTCGATCAATATGTCGCTCAGAAAATCCTATGTCTTTATCTTTTGCTTTTTTACTAATCGCTTGTGCATCTCGCCACTCGTAAAGTGCCTTGGTTGGACTTAAACCTTTATAGTAAACAACTTTTGAGGGCCTTTTGGTATGATTTTCTGAGAAATACGCCTCCCAAAATTCTTTAGAGCTTATAGTGTCTTTTGCCTCTACGTAAAAAATCCCTTTATCTTTCATTGCCTCCCCTATAAATAAATCAACCAGACCTTCTTCCTGATTTTTCTTATAGATATCAAGGGTGAATGAATTATCGAGGATTGCCATTTGAAGCCGCCGGTCAGTTATACCGAATTCTTGTTCCAGTCTTTGACGAAAAGGTTCTAGCTCTTCAAGCAATTCTCGCTTCCTTAATAACAGATCGGAGCTGCCCCAATTATTAATATTTTTGTGCCTTATTTCCTTTACTTGTTCGGCAAAATTATGAAAATCTGGCGAATCTACTACTCTCCTGAAAGCATCTTGATATTCAGAATTCTCTATAGGATTTCCGCTTTCATCAAGTTCGTAGCGTGAGCCAGTTTTTCTATCAACCCTTGCTTCTTCTGGAATAAAAATAAGCCCTGCATTTAAGTCCATTCCCCTTTCTTCATTCGCCCAAACCCACTGATCGTTCCAATATCCACCACCATCTTCATTAAGCTGGCCACTAAAATAATATTGCGAAGCAATATGCGCAGAAGGAAACGCAATAAAAATTTCATTTCCTCGTTCAGAACCATAATAAATATCAGCAACTTCTTCGGTGGCAAAATGAATGGCCATCCTATCAACATATTTACTTCCGACACCTCTTCTGCCTTCCGTTAATCTGCTGAGATAATCCAGAGCTTCTTCTTTTGTTTTGAAATTATCTAAGTGAAGTAATCTCGCGATAGCTTGTTCTTTCTCGCTCTCAACAAGGTAAACGCCGAGGGGCGAACGTAAACGCCCATCCTCAACCATTTTCATAAAACGATCAGTATAAGCCCCTTCTCCGGCAGTATGATACATGTGCCCCACATGATCTCGGATTCCTTGTCGCGTAACATGAGCCACCATTTCTCCAGGGAATCTCCTAAGTAAGAGTATGTAATCTTCAAGCGATAAAGACGCTAAGTATTCTTCGGAAAAATATTTTATTATGTCTTCTTTTTTATATTCACTTCTAGCCCATTTCTCCTTTTGTCCTTTATAGAAATTGGCCAACATCGCTTTTGCTTCCTGTAATGCTGGCGGCGTTTCTTCAGGGTCTAATTTTTCTGATATATCTTGTTTTTCGGCAAGCTCTTCGCCCTGCAGTTTTTTTAATTCATCGTAATTTCTTTGGCCAACAGCGACATCAGCTCGAAGTTTTCGTAGTCGAAGATAATTTAAAATTTTTCCGAGACTTGATGTAGAGAGTTCGGCAATTTTGTTTTCTAAGTCGCGGACAGCTTCTAGCTGTTCCGCTAAGGTTTGCTCTCGTTCGCTTGTAACTTGCTGTAATTCTGTCTGTCTCTTTGCTTGAGCGCTTTTTTCTGCAAAATGTTCCGCTCGCTTAGCTTTAATCGCTTGAGCGACTTGCTGCCGCTCTTCTGGTGATTCTTCTTTTGAAAATTCTTTTATAAATTGTGGCTGTTTTTCCATAGAGAGTAAGCTACTTGCGCGCACGGATAGGTGAAACAAGTAAATACATCGTCATCTTATCAGTTTTTAAGCTTTTTTCAATTTTTGTCACCAACCAAAATAAAGGCGCGGCGGGGCGAATTAGTTTTCCCGATTAAAAAAAGTTCGCGCAAAATGTATAATTACAGCACATAGAAATTTTAGGCATTGAGGGCATAACAATTCTCTATCGGCCTCCTTGGGCTTTTTCTATTTCTTTTTTAAAATAGTGGGCTTCTCAACTGAGAACCATCTTATTTTTTTAAAAGTTTTTACAACCAGCCAACCGGAAAAGATCCCAACCAAAATACCCCCTAAAATATCAGAAGGCCAGTGCACGCCGACAAAAATACGGGAAAGGGCCATTAAAAAACTGGCGATAAAAAATAAAATACCGGCTTTTTTGTGGTAATAATAAACAACCGTACTTAAGGAGAAAAACAAAGCTGTGTGTCCTGAAGGAAAAGCTGCCTGATCCAATTTTTCTATTAATAAACTGACATCGTGTTCTACAAAAGGCCTTGGCCTCGGCCAGATAAAACGAATCGTATCAACAATAACGAATTTTGCCACCACTCCGGCTAAAAACACCTGAAAAAGAATTTTCCATTTTTTCCAAAAAAGGAGCAGGATTGAAACCACCAACAAATAAGGCAAATATTCTGCTAAAAATTTTCCGGTGGCATCAAGAAAAGACCATTGCCCGGCCAAATTATGTATTTTTTCAAACAGACAATAATCCATTGGCTTTAATTTTTTTAACTTTTTCTCTGCGATGATAAAAAGCGGTTAAAGCGACCATGGCGGCATTATCGGTGCAGAATTTTTTGGGGGGAACCAAAAATTTGACATTTGGCATTTGACAATTAACAATTGAAAAAAATTGTTTTCGCAGCTCTTCGTTGGCAGCTACCCCTCCGCCGAGAATAATAGATTTTACCTTGAAATCTTTTGCTGCTTTCACGGTTTTATGAATTAAAACGTCTATGATAGACTGTTGAATTTCTGAGGATGTCGCCTGGATGTATTTTTCACTTTTCGCTTTTTTCTTTTCTTTTCTTATTTTGTACAACACGGCTGTTTTCAGCCCGGAGAAACTGAAATCGTAATTCTTCTGTTTCATCATAGGCCTCGGTAAAACCGACAAGGAACAACCCTTGTGCCTTGCAGCATATTTTGCGATTATCGGACCGCCCGGATATTCAAGTCCCATGATCCTAGCTGTTTTATCAAAACATTCTCCGGCAGCATCATCTCTCGTTTCCCCTATCAATTTATATTTTCCCACAGCCCTCATTAAAAGCAACTGGGTATGCCCTCCGGAAACCACCAAGCATACGGCCGGAAACATTTGGCTTTTGACATCTGACTTTTGACATTGATGCGTCGGCTGCAGCCAATTCGCCAAAATGTGCGCCTCTATATGATTAACTGAAATCAGGGGCTTCTTTGTTTTTTCCGCCAAGTCTTTGGCAAAATTAATCCCCTGCCACAAGCAAGGTTCCAATCCCGGTCCGGCCGTAACCCCGACAAAATCAAAATTATGCCCCTGAACGACTTTTTTAAAAACAAGCGGCAGGTTTTTTTGATGTTCTCTTTTGGCAAGCATAGGGTAAACGCCTCCGTATTTTGCATGGAGTTTAATTTGTGAAGAAACGACATTTGATATTATTCTCACCTTACAGTTTTTTATTTCCAATAAAGCTAATGCCGTATCGTCACAAGAAGTATCAATGCCTAATATCTTAAGATTTTGGGTGGCCATACGGTTAAATCAATCACCTTTGATGGTTTATTTTCCGGCAAATTACCTGCGCTAACAATAAGGTCAGGAACGTATTTTTTGCCTTCAAACTGTTTTATAATCTTTTTAATTTTGGCAGATGCCGGTTCCCCGGCAATATTGGCTGACGTGCCGGTCAAGGGCCTGTTTAATCTTCTGATTAAAGCACAAACGAAATCGTAATCAGGTATTCTCAAGCCAATCGTGCCTTTAGCTTTTTTCTTTTTTAAAACAGCGGTAACCTGGCCCGGCCAAAAAAGCATAAGATGTTTTTCCTGGTCAGAATCAATATCTGCCAATTTTCTGGCCATTTTGATGTCTTTAATAAAAATCGGCACCGGTTTTGTTTTTTGCCTTTTTTTTATTCTGTACAAACGTTCAACAGCTTTTTTGTTGTTAAAATCGCAAACCAGCCCGTAAACAGTATCTGTCGGGCAAACCAATACCTTGCCTTCTTTGACGGCTTTAACGGCTTTTTTTAAGTCGAGTTTTATAATTTTCATCTTGTCCGAAAACCAATGAACCCGGCCAGATAACGGAACCGGGTCCGATTAAAGCCCCGGGCATCAGAGAGACATTAATGCCGATACGTGTATTATCTCCGGCGATCGTGCCCAAAAAACTCAAACCGGTCGCTACTTTCTCTTTTTTAATTCTGACTTTTATCTCGTCTCTATCCAGCCTCCTATTGGCCGTAATCGTACCTGCTCCTACGCGGCAGCCTTCTCCGAACACAGAATCGCCGAAATAGCCTGAATGGACATGAGCGTTCCTCTGCAAAATCGATCTGGTCACCTCGGCCAAAGCTCCGACGGTCGCTCCTTCTTCCAGATCAGTATAGTCTCTGATAATCGCGTTATTGCCAACCGTACAATTATCTCCGATATAGCAGGGACCTTTAATAACAGCTCCTTTAAAAATATTAACTTTTTTACCCAAACGAATCTCTTTTTTACCCAAATTTTTATCAAACAAATATTTCACAACAGAAAAAAGCTGCCACGGATGCTTTAAAGAAACGGCCTCCTCTTTTTTATCAAGAAGATGAACCCTGACTTCATTATTCTTCATATAAAAAGAAAGAGTTTTTTCAAAATCGTATTTATGTTTTTTCGTTTTTGAATAATACTTGAAAAATCCCGGTTCTAAAAAATAAACTCCTACGGTTCTGATATCCGAAGGCGCTTTCTTCCCGGGCTTCTCTATGATCTCCAACACCTTATCTCCCTTCAGCTTCATTATCCCGAACAGTCTTGTGTTTTTGGTTTTTTGTCCGATTAAAACGGATTTAATGTCAGGATTATGCGTTTTAAGTCTTGCGCTTTCGATGATCTCGTTTATATCAACCCTTTCTGCGTTTAAAACCATAAAGGAACCTTTAATAAAATTTTTAGCCAGCCAAACAGCCTCTCCCATGCCTCTTGGTTTTGGCTGTATAATATATTTGATTTTTTTATCTTTGAGCTCTTTCTCAATTTCTCTGTCCTGAGTTTGAACCAATATAATGTCTCTGACTCCAGACTTTCTTAGCCCGTAAACCGTCCACCAAATCAAAGATTTGCCCATTATTTTAATAAGAGATTTGTGCCTGCTGTTCAGGGGCCAAAAACGAGAACTTTGACCGGCCGCTAAAATTATTGCTTGGCGCATAAAGTTAAAATTATTTTTGCTAATTTGTCCGGATCATGAACAATTGGACCTTTCTCAAGCAAAATATCTTCTCCGATAAATTTATTCTCATCCAGATCATCAGGATATCTCACCATTTCCAAAAGTTCTGGATGCTCTTTCTTGTAATCAGTTACTCTGCTTGGCGAAACTTTATTCTTATTGAAAATCACGTAATCTGTTTTTTGTTCTAAATATTTTTCAATCTCAGTAGTAAAATCCAAAACTGAAAAATTATTAGTTTCTCCTGACTTCGTCATTAAATTGCAGATATAAACTTTGGGAGCACTGCTTCTGCCAATGGATTCAGGGATTCCCCTGACCAATAAAATCTGCGATAAAGAAGAATATAGATCTCCGGGGCCCATAATAATCAAATCCGCCTCTTCTATTGCTTTTACAGCCGGCTGATAAGCTCTGGCTTCCGGCTCTAAAAAAGCTCTTCTGATCTTTAAATTGCTGTCGTGTTTCGGTATGTCAACATTGGTCTCACCCCGTATTGCTTCCCCGTTTTCCAGCTCAGCGCAAAGAGTAACATCATCAAGAGTAACGGGCAGCACCTGATGCTTATCAGAAATTTTAAGGTCTTCCTTTATGTCTTCCAATAATGCCTCTATGCCCACAGCCGAAACATTGGCAGTGCAATAAGCGTTTGCTAAAGCAGTACCGTTTGAGAAACGGTGCTTAAAGAGTTCCTTTTTTTCCTGAGAAATCTCTGAAAGGGCCAAGGCAGCCCTCCTAATGTCTCCGAAAGATACTTTTGTTTGAAACAACCTCCTTTCTTTTCCGGCTGATCCCCCGGAATCCAGCATAGCTGAAATAACCGATATTCTCACCGGATATTTTTTAAGCCCTTCCAGAACAGCGCTGGGCATGGCAGTCCCCCCGCCCAAACAAGCAATATGAAACGTTATTTTCATATTTATTAGGCTTATTATTTAAATTCTCCGGTTATATTACTTAAATTTGTTTTTCTGTCAATCTTATACCAGGGCTTTTTTAACTGAGACCATTGAGACTGAAAAACAGGACGCATAGTCTGGTAGAAAATTCCTACAGGAACCTTTGTTTCTTTTTCGTAAGAATAATCCCACTCTCTGGCTTTTGCCAGGGCCCGGTTAAGATCGCTTGCTTGATGAGACTGATCAATTTTATAAACATTATTGTTCAGATAGGCGCTTGAATGCTTGTGATACATAATACAGGGCTGAAGTATGTCAATAAAGGCAAAACCATTATGAGTTACGGCTTTTTTCATTAAATCCTTTAAGTGCGGAATATCCAGAGCATATCCTCGAGCCACAAAACTGGCACCTGCTTCCATGGCTAATATGAGAGGATTTATCGGATTCTCGTTTACTCCTAGAGGGTTTGAAGCTCCTTTAAATCCTTTTTCTGTTGTGGGGGTAAATTGCCCTGTCGTCAAAGAAAAAACCTGATTATTGTTAACCATCATGGTCAAATCAGCATTATACCTGCAGCTATGGATAAAATGTTCCATGCCTTCGGCATAAGTGTCTCCGTCCCCTCCAAATCCGATAACAGTTAAGTCTGGATTGCCCAGCTTAATACCAAAAGCAATGGGCAAAACTCTTCCGTGAAGACCGTAAAAGCCTTTCAGATTTAGATAATCATAAATTTTAGCGTGACAACCGATGCCGGTAACAATGGCCGTTTTTTCAGCTATATTAAGCTCAACAATAGCCTCTTTTGCGGCCTGCAAAATGCCGAAATTAGGGCATCCCGGACACCAGGTGTTTTTTTCTTTTGTTGCCAAATCTTCTGGTTTCATTTTTTAATGGCTTTAATGATATCTTCTGGGACAAAAGGTCTGCCGTCGTACTTTAAAACCTTATTTCTTATTATCAGGCCGGTTTGTTCAGCTATGACATCGGCCAAAAGGCCTGTTGCTGAATTTTCAATTAAAACTGTTTTGCGGGATTTTTTAATTTCTCTGCTTACTTCATCTTTGGGAAAGGGGCTGAGATAAGAAATCTGTAAAAATCTGAAATTCTTTAATTCGGGCAAAGCATCTAGAATAGCTCCCTTGGTTGAGCCGTGACCGATAATTAAGTTTTTGCCACGACCGAAAATCGAAACCGGATTGAGTTTTTTGACATCTTTAGCAATCAAAGGAATTTTTTTCAATCTTTTCTCCTGACCTTTTACCACGCTTTTGGCATCTTCTACGGTATGGCCTTCTTCGTTATGTTCATAACTGCTCGCCCTATCCACGGGATGAGAAATCGCCCTGAGGCGAGACGAATCCAGCTTGTCAAAAGAATAATTGCTCTCTCCAAAATGCTTGTCTCCCAAAACAATGGCCGGCGTTCTGTATTTGCAGCTTAAATAAAAAGCTTCCTGCATTCTGATTATGGCTTCTTGGGGATCGCCGGGTGCTGAAACAATCCTGGCAAATTCGCCGTGCCCGGCATTCAGGGCAAACTTCAAATCGCTTTGGGCCGTATAGGTGGGAACGCCGGTTGAGGGCGCTGTTCTTTGGGCCAAATAAATTACTACGGGCAATTCTGCCATGCCGGCTAAGCTTACGGCTTCAGTCATTAAAGCAAAACCACCCCCAGAGCTGGCCACCAAAACCTTGGCCCCGGCAAAAGAAGCTCCCAAAGACATATTAATGGCAGCGATCTCGTTTTCCGGCTGAAAAACCAAAACATTGTTTTCCAATTGCCTTTTGGCCAGAAAATGCAAAACAGGGCTGGCCGGAGTCATAGGATAAGCCAAGTGCATATCCATACCGGCAGTTATTGATCCTGCGCCTATTGCTTCGTTGCCGGAAATAAAATATCTTGCCTTACCGATCTTTTTTAACTTTTCTTTTGTTTCAGACAAAGAATAGCCTTCTTCAATTGCTTTGTTTATTAGTTCGTTTTTACCGAAAACTTTTTGAGCTGCAGATAAAACAACATCCAAAGAAATGCCGAAATAATTGCAAAGCAGTCCTATCAAAACATCATTGGCTAAAATCTGGGGGCCCTGTAATTTTTGAACAACGGGCTCTGTTTGTTTGGCGCCAAAAATAATACCTCCTTTCTTTAAAGATTTCCTGTGGATATCAATTGTTTTTTGGTCCAGAGCCAAAATGAAATCATACTGATGCCCGTGAGAATAGACCGGTTTGTCGGAAATATTAAGAACGTTAAAATTGTGACCGCCCTTAATCAGAGATGGATAATCCCTATAATTAAAAACATAATAGCCCAGACTGCAGAATATTTTACCTATTAAATGAGAGGTGACGTTGCTGCCCAATCCCGCCTCTCCGCCGATAAGAATGGTTTTTTTCATCAATTTATATTTTACCACGTTTTACAAAATAAAAAAATATTTGTTATCAACAGCTGTTGTTTATTCCACGGTCACGCTCTTTGCCAGGTTGCGCGGTTTATCTACGTCATTGCCCAGGGCCACCGCCACATAATAAGCAAAAAGATGCAGGGGGATAACCGATAATATCGGCGTCAACATTTCTAAGGTTTTGGGAATATAAATAACATCATCAACTATTTTTTTAATTTCTTCGTTGTTCTCGGTGGCAACAGCCAAAATTCTGCCGTTTCTGGCTTTTACCTCATGAATATTGGAAATCATTTTTTCATAAACAGAATCAGAAGGGCAAACGGCTACCATCGGGAAATTCTCGTCTATCAGGGCGATTTCGCAATGCTTAAGCTCGCCGGCGCAGAGTCCTTCGGCATGAAGATAGGTAATTTCTTTAAATTTATGAGCCCCTTCGCGAGCAACAGGATGATTATATTTTCTGCCGATATAATAAAAATTTTTGAAATCCTTATATTCCTTGGCTAATTTTTCTATTTGAGGCGCTGTTTTTAAAGTTTCTCTGGCTAATAACGGAAGCTTTTCCAGCTCTTGGATAATTCTATCGCCCATTGTCAAAGACATGCCTCTTTGTCGCCCAAGATAAATAGCCAACATAACTAATATTGCCAACTGCCCGATAAATGCCTTTGTTGAAGCTACAGCAATTTCCGGCCCCGTTCTGGTATATATGCCGGCATCTGTTTCTCTGGCTTGCGTAGAGCCGACAGCGTTGGTAATGCCAATAGTTAAAATTCCTTTTTCTTTCATTTCTCTCAAGGCCGCCAAAGTATCGGCGGTTTCTCCGGACTGAGAAATAAAAATAGCTGCGGTATTTCTATCCACTATCGGTTTACGGTAACGAAACTCGGAAGCAACATCAACTTCGGTCGGAATACCGGCGTATTCCTCAAGCATATATTCGCCCGTCCTGGCGGCATGAGCGGCAGTACCACATGCGATTAGAATTATTCTGTTTATTTTTCTTAATTTTTCCTCAATATTATCCAGCCCACCCAGCCTTACTCTGCCCTCTTCGTAAACCAACCGTCCTTTAATGGCATTCTTGATTGTTTCCGGCTCTTCCATTATCTCTTTAAGCATGAAATGGGGATATCCTCCTTTCTGAGTATCTTGCAGGTCCCAGTCTATTTCTTCCGGTTTTTTCTCTTTGAGAATAAAAAAATTGTCCGGAGTGACGACGGCTATTTCATTATCATCTAAATAGATTACTTTTTTAGTATGAGCGATAACAGCCGATGGGTCGGAAGCAATCAAATACTCATCATTACCGAAGCCCAAAAGCAAGGGGCTACTTAAGCGGGCGGCAACGATTTTGTCAGGGTCTTCTTTGGCAATAGCAACAATCCCATAAGTCCCCCTGACATAACCCAGAGCTCTTCTTACTGCTTCTTCCAATTTTCCTTTGAAGAATTTTTCAATCAAATGAGCGAGCACTTCGGTGTCCGTTTCGGAATAAAATTTATGTCCTTCTTTTATTAATTGTTCTTTCAGTTCCCGATAATTCTCAATAATGCCATTATGGGCCAAATAAATATTCCCCCGACAATCATGATGAGGGTGGGCGTTATTCTCAGTCACGCCGCCGTGCGTTGCCCAGCGGGTATGTAAAATAATAGGATTGCCAAAATGACTATTATTATTAATTTTTTCTTCCAGCTTTTGAATTTTCCCCACGGCTTTTTGGCAAAAAATATCTTTCCTTACCTTGTCCCAAACCGCAAAGCCGGCGGAATCATAACCCCTATATTCCAGCCTTTTTAAGGCTTCCAGGCCCAATCTTAAAGAATTAGAATTTCCTTTTTTGGATATATAGCCGACTATTCCGCACATGTGAACATTTTATATTACTAAATTGATTAACTTACCGGGCACGAAAACCACTTTTTTAACTGTCTTGCCCGACAGCCGATTTTTAACCTTTTTTTGCTTGAATGTCAATTCTTCTGCTTCCTCCCGGCAAATGCCTGAATCAACCTCAATCCTGTCGCGGACCTTTCCGTTAATTTGGATAATCAGCTGGATCTTTTCTTCTTTAATTAATTTAGAATCGTATTTAGGCCATTTTTGGCAGTGAATTGAACCTTGCCAGCCAGACTGAAACCATAATTCTTCTGTTATATGCGGAGCAAAAGGGGCCAAGAGCAACAGTAAAATTCTTAGCTCATTTTTTGTAAATTTTTCTTTGCAAGACGACAGCTCGTTAACTAAAATCATCAAAGCTGATATGGCAGTATTAAACCTTAAGCTCTCAATATCCTCTGTTATCTTTTTAATGGTCTGATGTATAATTTTTTCTTGTTTGCCAGTATCATTATTTTCTGTGAAACCTTGAACGCTGAAAAGTTGCCAAACCCTGTTAAGAAATCTGTAAACTCCCACTATTCCGTTGGGGTTCCAATGACCTCCCTGGTTATAAGGCCCCATAAAACAAAGATACATCCTGACAGCATCAGCTCCGTGTTTTTTAACTTGTTTGTCCGGGTCTACTACATTACCCTTGGATTTTGACATTTTTTGCCCATCAGGGCCAAAAATAATCCCTTGGTGGCGCAAGCTTGAAAATGGTTCTGAAAAATCAATATATCCTGCTTTTTCCAGAGCCTTGGTAATAAATCTTGAATATAAAAGATGCAGGACCGAGTGCTCAGCTCCGCCGATATACATATCAACCGGCAACCAGTCTTTCAGCTTGGAAGCTGAAGCAAATCTTTCATTGTTGCCGGAATCCGCATACCTTAAAAAATACCAGGAAGAACAAACAAAAGTATCCATGGTGTCTGTTTCCCTGCGAGCCGGACCTTTGCATTGCGGACAAACTGTTTCGGTAAATTCTTTTGAATTGGCCAAAGGAGAACGACATTGGCTTGTCGGCCGAAAATCTTTAATTTTAGGCAGTAAAACCGGCAAATCGTTTTCTTCGACGGGCTGCCAACCGTGCTTTTCGCAAAAAACCATTGGTATGGGAACCCCCCAATACCTTTGGCGAGAGATTAACCAATCTCTAAGCCTGTAATAAACCTTTTTTTGCGAGACACCTCTTTGTTGAAGCCATTGGCCCATTCTTTCTCTGGCTGTTTCAGATCTCATGCCGGTAAATCTGCCTGAATTCAACAAAACGCCTTCCCCTTCATAAGCTCCGTCTTTTTTGCCACCGGACAAGACCTTAATTATCGATAAGTTGTATTTCTTGGCAAAATCCCAGTCGCGATTATCATGGGCCGGCACAGCCATAACAGCTCCTGTACCATAATGCATCAAAACGTAATCTGCAACAAAAACCGGAATTTCTCTGGAATTAACGGGATTAACAGCCTTGATTCCTCTTAATTCCACTCCTGTTTTTTCTGTTATTTCAGATATTCTCTCTCTTTCTGTTTTGTTTTTTGATGCTTCGATATATTTCCTAACAAAGCTTGAATTTTGAATTTTAAGCCTGGGGTCTGCCAACAAAGAATGCTCCGGAGCAACTACCAAATAAGTGCAACCGAAAAGGGTATCTGCTCGCGTTGTAAAAACAGGTATTTCAATATTGTTACCGGCAACCTTAAAGTTTATCTGCCAGCCTTCGGAACGGCCGATCCAGTTTTTCTGCATTGTTTTGGTTGTTTCCGGCCAATCCAGCTCCTCAAGATCTTTTAATAAGGTTTCTGCGTAATCTGTGATTTTGAAAAGCCACTGTTCTACTTCTTTTTGCGTCACCTGAGCTTGGCATCTTTCACATCCTCCTTCAACAACCTGCTCGTTAGCCAACACGGTTTTGCAGGAAGGACAAAAATTACAGGGAACCCTGTCTCTATAAACAAGACCTGCTTTATAAAGTTGAAGGAAAATCCATTGGGTCCATTTGTAATACCCGGGATGGCAAGTAATAACCTCTCTTTGCCAGTCGTAAATTCCGCCGATTGATTCAATTTGCTTTCTCATTCTTTTAATGTTTTGCTCTGTCCAGGTTTTGGGATGCGTGTTGTGTTTGATAGCGGCGTTTTCTGCCGGCAAACCAAAAGAATCAAAGCCTATGGGCAGCATAACGTTTTTACCCTGCATTCTTTTAAGTCTGGCGTAAACGTCTCCGCCGGCAAAATTATACCAATGGCCAATATGCAAATCTCCGGAAGAATAAGGGAACATAACCAAATGATAAAAGTTATCTTTTCCATCAACCCTGTCTTGGGCTTGATAAATACCGCTTGTTTTCCAAGATCTTTGCCATTTTTTTTCAATTTTTTGCGGATTATAATCTTTCATGAATACTTTAATTTTATCTTACTTTATCTTTATTGACAAACGCGCATATTGTGATATTAATAAAAATGAAGTTCTTAATAAGATCTTTGAAAAAATAAGAAGGAGGACGTATTGGATAAAAAAGCGATCTTAGGGGTTCTTATCAAAGAAAAGGAAGAGAGGGTCAAACTCAAAAAAGAAGAATTGTTAGAAGCGCAATGCGCTATAGTGGATGCTTCAGGCTCCAAAAGCAACAGCCTTGAAAGCGACAAAGTAGGATACCAAGAAAAAATCCGAACAACAGAAAGAGAAATAAGCCGCTGCGAAACATCCATACGTATGCTAAAAGGCCTATCCACTGAGCCCAAAAGAACTGTTACGCTCGGCTCCCTGATCACCATAAAAAATACTCATGACGCCTATAAAACGTGCCTTGTTGTCCCCAGCGGGGAAATGTGTCCCATCCCCACGAAAATAGACGGCCAAGAGCTGTGTTTCTTATCTATGAAGTCGCCTGTTGGACAGGCGATATTGAATTTAAAAGAGGGAGAAAAAGCAACCGTACAAAATCAGACTTTTGAAGTTATCTCAGTGGAATGAAAAAAAACGGTCCGACTCATGTCGGACCGTATCTTTTGAGTTATAACCCGAATAATTTTATTGCATTTTCTGTTGTAACCTCAACTGTTTTTTCAAGGCTTATTTTCTTAAGACTGGCAATTTTTTCAGCTACGTATCTCAAATAAAGAGGCTCGTTCCTCCCCTGTTTCGGAGGAGGCGTCAAATAAGGACAATCTGTTTCAAGTAAAATTTTGTCTAAAGGAGTTTTTTTAATTATATCGTCCAGATTAAACTTAAAAATTATGCCATTAAACCCCAGAGAAAAACCCATTTTTAAGTATTTTTCTGCTTGTGACCAATTACCGGTAAAACAATGCACCACGCCCTTAAATCGTCCTATTTGTTCGCCAAGAATTTTTATTAAATCCTCGTGCGCCATACGGCAGTGAAAAATTATCGGCAAATGAAAATCTTCTGCCAACCTTATTTGTTCTAAAAAAATCTCTTTTTGTTTTTCCTTAAAAAAAGCGTACTCTTTCTTGTAATCTAATCCGATCTCTCCAACGGCCTTAACGACAGGCAATTGGATTAATTGTTTGTATTTATCATAATCGAAACCATCCTTAGCATAAATGGGATGAAGACCAACGGATGCATAAACCCCTCCGTTGTATTTTCCGGCAAGTTCTACGGCTCTTTTGCTCGTCGCATACTGAGAGCCAACGTTAATCATCCAAATATCGCTATCCAAAGACCGACGAATTACTTCGTCGGCGTCTTCCTTATATGAGCTAAAATTAACATGCGCGTGCGTATCTATTAACATAAATCAATCGCTTAAAAATTTTTTAAAATAATTTAACTCGTCTTTTATATCTTTAAAATTTACTGTTTTTATATCTTCTTCGATTATTATAGGAAAAAAAGTTCCCTTGATCGACGCAATCGAAAATAAAAAGTTCTTACTGACCCTTCTCAGCGATTGGTGGTCCTTACCTCTAAAACGAGCGCTCAAGTGAACCTGCGTAATTCTGTTTTTAAAATTTCTGATTAATTCGCTGGTTTCATGCTTAGACCAAGAATAAGCGTGAGCGGTGTCAAGGCAAAGACCGATTTTGGGATATTCTCTTAGAATTTTCTTAAGCCTAAAGACACCAAAGCCGTGTTTCTTTTTAAGGTTTTCGGTGGAAACCTTAAAGTTGTATTTAGACAATATCTCTGGTGGCGGCAAATTGTCTGGATGAATTATTATATTCCTGGCTCTGATTTCGGTATACATTTTTGCAAGAACATCCAACTGCTCAATAACCTCTTTGCAGTCTTTTGCTTCTCTGACCAAGTCAAAAGGAGAATGCAGGCTAACGTATTTAAATTTTCTTAAATTCCGCTTAAAATTATCATCTATTTTACAAGAATACAGTCTTTCTTTTGTGGCGAAAGTCAACTCAATTCCTGAGATGCCTATTTTTTTAAATTGATCAAATAGGCGCTTATTTTTAGAAAGATTCAGGGTTTCTGTCAAACGGCCCAGAGAAAAACCCAAAAGATTAGACATAAATTAAAACCTAGGGAACAACGGTTCAGATTTTTTATTTTCTAATTGTTTAACAATCGCCCCGGAGGTCTCAGGCATAAATGGTTTCAATAAGCTGGCGATTTCAGCAAGGGCTAGTAATAAATTACCCATAATTCTGCTCGCCTTTTCTCCGTCTCGAGCCGGATCAAAAGACCAGGGCTTTTCTTTCTCAATGTATCTGTCGCAAAAACCAATCAGCTCCCAAATAGCCATCAAGGCCTCATTAAATTTAAAACCGTCTAAAGATCGGCGATAATCTGTTTTAGTCTTATCAATCTGTTTTTTTAGTTCTATATCCGGGGAGATTTTTTTCTTTTTAACTTTTAATTTTGAGAAAAGTGTGATCACCCTTGCTATTAAGTTTCCCAAGCCAGAAGCCAGGTCCGCATTATAGCGACCTTTAAATTTTTCATAAGTAAAATCTCCGTCTTCTGTGGGCGGAATTTCTCGCAAAAGGAAATATCTCACTGCGTCTGTGCCGTATTTTTCTATCAAATCAAAAGGATCAACAATATTCCCCAGGCTTTTTGACATTTTCTGGCCGGCAAATGTAATAAAACCGTGGACAAATATTGTTTTAGGCAGAGACAATTTAAGAGATAAAAGCATGCCGGGCCAAATTAGACAGTGAAATTTTTGAATATCTTTGCCTATGCACTGCACGTCTGCGGGCCAAAATCCCGGAGCTCCGGAAAGATAGTTGGTCAAAGCATCAGCCCAACAGTATATTATTTGACTGTCATCACCAGGAACAGGAATCCCCCACTTTAAATCTTTCCTGGGCCTAGAGAAACTGACATCTTCCAGCCCCCGTTTAAGAAAAGCCAGCATTTCGTTTCTCCTGGATTCGGGAATTATTTTAATTTCGTTCCCTTTAATGGCTTTCTCTATTTCTTTTGAATATCCGGAAAGCCGAAAGAAATAATTTTCTTCTTCAATAAATTCCGGCTGTTTTTGATGAATAATACACTTTCCTTCCTTTAGATCTTTTTTCGTAATGAAAGCTTCGCAGCCGACACAATATAAGCCCTGATATTTCTTCTTGTAAATATCTCCTTTTTTATTCAATCCAAGCCAAAGTTTCTTAACTATAGGCCAGTGCTTTTTTTTATCAGTCGTGCGGATAAAGTTATTATTGGATAAATTCAAAGCTTTTGCCAAGGCCTTAAATTGTCCTGTAATTTCATTGGTAAAATTTGCTGGCGTTTTTCCGGCCTTTTCTGCGGCCTTGGCCACCTTTTTACCGTGTTCGTCTGTGCCCGTCAAAAAGAATGTTTTTTTACCCAGTATACGATGATGCCTGGCCAAAACATCAGCCTGAACTACCTCCAAAGCAAAGCCAATATGCGGCGACGTATTGGTATAAGCTACGCTAGTTGTAATATAGAACCTCATTTTTTATTAATAATTACCACAAATTCCCCTTTTATTATATCTTTTTCCAATTGTTTCACCACCTCTCCAACTTCCCCCCGATAAATTGTTTCAAATTTCTTAGTCAGCTCCCGACAAACCACAACATTAACTGATAGCTCATGACCAATAATTAATGACTGCAGCTCAGAAAGGGTTTTAATGATCCGATAAGGTGATTCATAGAAAATTACCGGGTATTTTGAATTGAGGACTTCTTCGAAAAACTTTTTCCTTTTCTTTTTAGCCGGGGGAAAACCCATGAAAACAAACTTGTCCGTCGCAAAGCCGGAAACACTGGCTGCTGCCGTTAAGGCGCTCGGTCCGGGAACCGGCACAATCTTTAATTGATCAATCGGCCGATTGTTCAATTGTTCAATTAATTTATTGCCAGGATCAGAAATTCCCGGAGTGCCGGCATCAGACACCAAGGCCAGGCTCTTCCCTTCTCTTAAAAGACGAATAATATATTCCGTTTTTTTTAGTTTTGAATGCTCATGATAACTCAACGTCGGCTTTTCTATTCTATAATAATCAAGCAATTTTTTGGTTGTTCTGGTGTCTTCGCACAAAATTAAATCAACCGACGCTAAAATGTCGATTGCTCTGGCTGAAATATCCTGAAGGTTACCAATAGGGGTCGCGACAATATATAAAATACTCATTTATAAAACCACTGCTTCTGCCTCTTTTTTCTTCTTAAAAAAGTCCCTTAAAAATTCAAATAAAATACCCAGAACCGGAATTGCCAAAATTGCTCCAAGGATCCCCCAAAGATTCCAACCAACAAGCAAGGCTATCAAAACCAAAATAGGAGACATGCCGACGAATTTTCTGCTTAAAATAGGGGTTAAAATGCTTTCTATCTGCTGAATAATAATGAAGGCCAGAACAGCAAAAAGAGCTTGTAGCCACCAGGCATCTATAAAAACGACAATTGCTATAACAACTCCGGCAATAATTGGGCCCACGATAGGAATAAAATTGGTTATTCCTGCAAAAAAAGCCAAAGAAACCGCATAATTAACGTTCAAAACATACAAAGCAACAAATGTGAGCAACCCCACAAAAAGACTGGCCAACATTCTTAAACCGAACCATCCACCCACCTTTCTCTGGGTTTTTTCCCAAAGAGTAAGGGCAAGAGCATCGTATTTCTTGGGAGTAAAAACGGTTAATATGCGTTCAAAGCCCTTTTCCTCCAAAGAAATAAAAAGAGACAGGATTAAAATGGTTAAAGTGGTGGCAATGCCGCCAAAAATACCGCCCAAAGCGTCAAAAATGCTGTCAGATGCTCCTTCCAACCCTAACTTTTCTTGTACTGTTTCCGGGAATTCTTCGAGGGTCGTAAGACCGAAAATGTTCAAAACATAATCAATTTTTTCAAATAAATCTTCGTGCTGTTCCTGGAAAAAAGCGACAAAATATTGAATTTCTTGGATAAGGGGATCTGCGACAATATAAATAACAAAACCCAGAATACCGAAAAACAAAATATAAACTAAAACCACCGCCGCTCCCCTGGATAAGCCTTTATTTTTTAAAAAATTAATTGCCGGACTGAATAATATTGAAATAATAATAGCGAAAACAACCCAAACTAAAATCTTCCTCAAAAGAAAAAGCAGATAAAAACCGAGAAGAGTAACGGCAATTTTAAAAATGGAATCCCAGGAAATATCTAATGTTTTTTCTTTTTCATTCATAATTTTAATATTTTACGAAAAACTTCTTTTTTTTGAAACGGTCCGACTACGGAAAGGTTTAATTTCTCCGGACGGAAAATTTCTTTAGCGATCAATTGAACCTCTTCAGCTGAAACTTTATTAATTTTAGCATAAATTTCTTTTTGATTTAATATTGTCCCCTCTAAAAGCTCTTGAATTCCGTAAAAAGAAGCAAAAGCTTCTGACGGCTCCAAAAGAAGAGCCATCTTGCCTTTTATATAATCTTTGGCTTTTTTGAGTTCTGCCGGAGGAATTTTTTTACTGGCAATTTTTTTGTATTCTTTTAAAATCGTATTAATGGCTTTTTCCGCCTTTTTATTATCAACGCCGGCCTGTGTTACCAAAAAACCGGTATCCGGATTAGCTTCTACGCTCGTTTTAATGTAATAAGCCAGTCCCAGTTTTTCCCTTATCTCCATGAAAAGCCGTGAGCTCATCATTCCTCCCAAAATAATCCCCAAAATCTCTTGGGCGTATCTTCGGGGATGGAAAAGGTTATAACCTCTTACCCCCAGACAGAAATGCGTTTGGTCTGTTTTCCGAAAAGATAAGATAGATTCTGGAGATTCTTGCTTTTCAAAAACCTCTACTTTTCTTTCTGGTTTAGCGGTGCTTATCTTTGAAAAACAATTTTTTATCTTTTTTGCCGCTGCTGATTCATTAATTTTTCCAGCAACACAAACAATGGTATTTGAAGCAACATACTGGCCTTCCATGTAATTTACCAGATCATGACGTCTGATCGCAGATATCGAATCTTTATTGCCTGCAATGTCCCAACCGGCCGGCTGGTCTCCGTACAAAAGCTTATTCCATAAAAGCGCAACCTGCAGCATCGGATTATCATAAATCATGTTAATTTCTTCAATAATAACCCCTTTTTCTCTTGCCACCTCTTTATCTGGCAATGTGCTGTTTAAAAAAACATCAGAAACCCAATCCAAGGCAGTATCAAATTTGGCAGAAGCCACTTTAGCAAAATATCCCGTATAATCATCTCCGGTGAAAGCATTATAAAGACCTCCTATTCTGTCCATGTCTTCCGCAATTTTTAGCTTATCAGGACGCTTTTTGGTCCCTTTAAAAAACATGTGTTCCAAAAAATGAGAAATGCCGCTTATTTCTTTCTTTTCGTATTTTGATCCAGCCCCCACCAAAACCAAAACAGTGACAGCTTCGGTGCTTTTCTGTGACAGGGTGATTATTCTTAAACCGTTATTTAAAGTAATTTTTTTAACCATCTAGTTTTTCCCTCAGATTCTTTGCCAAATCTGTTATTTTTATTCTTTCCTGTTTCATGCTATCGCGATGACGGATAGTAACCGTATCGTCTTTTAAGGTATCGAAATCAACGGTAATTGCCCATAAGGTTCCAATTTCATCCTGCCGGCGGTACCTGCGGCCGATTGAATCAGCTTCGTCATATTGAACAATAAAATGAGTTTTTAATAATCGGTAAACATCTTTGGCTTTTTTAACCAATTCGGGTTTATTTTTAACCAAAGGCAAAACAGCCGCTTTCACCGGTGCTAATTTTTTGTGAAGTTTTAAAAAAGTCTCTGTTTCTTTTTTGTTCCCAACGTCTTTTCTTCTGCCGCCTTTGATCTCCTGATAAGCATCAATTAAAAAAGCAAAAAAGCTCCTGTCTGCCCCGGCAGACGTTTCAATAATATATGGATAATAACCGTCAAAACGCAAATCTTTCCCAGAGTGTTTTGAATGGTTTGATAAATCCCAATCTCCCCTGTTATGAATTCCTTCTAATTCTTTCCAGCCGAAAGGAAACTTATATTGTATGTCCACCTGTCTTTTGGCATAGTGGGATCTTTCTTTTTGAGGCACTTCAACCGTTCTCAGGTCAGATCTTTTAACGCCCAAATTAAAATACCATTTCATTCTCTGCTCTTTCCAGTGCTCAAAATATTTTGGGGCATCTTCCGGCCGGCAAAACCACTGCATTTCCATCTGTTCAAATTCTCGGGTTCTGTAGATAAAATCTTTCGGGGTGATCTCGTTCCTGAAAGATTTTCCTATTTGAGCTATGCCAAAAGGCGGTTTCAAGCGCATCGAATTTAAAACGTTTTGAAAATTCAAATAAATTCCCTGGCACGTTTCAGCTCTGAGATAAGTCATTGTTGCTTTATCTTCTACCGATCCTACGAAGGTTTTCATCATTAAATTAAACTTCTTTGGTTTGGTTAATTGCTCCTTGCATTCCGGACATTCTTTCTTAATTTCATCCGTTCTGAATCTTTTATGGCATCCTCTGCATTCTACCAGTTCATCTGCAAAGCCAGCTGACAAATGACCCGAAGCCTGCCAAACCCTTGGCGACATTAAAATCGAAGAATCCAGGCCCACTATTTTATCATGATTTTTTATCATCTCATCCCACCAAGCTCGTTTAATGTTATTTTTCATTTCCACCCCCAATGGCCCGAAATCATAACAAGAGCCAAAACCGCCGTAAAGTTCCGAAGACGGAAAAATAAAGCCCCTCCTTTTGCAAAGAGATATAACTTTAAACATTAATTCTTTATTCATCGTCATCTTCGATTTCCAGGACTGTTTGTATAATCCTTTCTGTCCATTGGTCTTCGCCACTGATTTTAATTATATCAAACGGCTTTTCCTCTCTTTCTGAAATTCCAAAAGAAACAGATGTTTCCTGGCCGGCATCCAGCTCTTCCACAATCCAAATTATTTCCCGCGAGCGAGAATCAAAAGTTAAAACAGCGTCTCCGGGAATAATTTCTCCGGTTAAGTTCAATTCTTCTGCCAAAACAGCTCTTACTTTTATGTTCTCAACGTCGTTGTGGTGGTTTTTAAGCTCCCAGGTTACCGTACGGTATTCAATTGTTTGCCGGAGTTCAAGTTTGGAGTCTATTTTTGTCACAAATTCTTCTATGGCAGCTCCCAAAGAAACCCTGTTTTTAAGTTCTGCGTTTTTTTCTTGAGGCCCCAGCTCTATCCAAAATTCAACCTTGCCTTCTTCCTGAGGGCCTAAAAACTGAAGTTGTGGATTTCTTTGTCTGTCAAAAATTATTGACCTGCTTGCCGAATGAAAATCACCGAGCGGAACCCTAAGAGTGTTAAAATTAAAAGCCACGCCTTCCAGTTTGGCTATTAATAACAAATCAGTGAAGGGTTCACTGCCCAGATTTCTGAATATGATTTCATAATGTAAAAAATCTCCGGGGCTGGCAATATATTGAGGATTACGGTTAATTTCCTGAACAATATGCAAAGAAGGTATAACAATTTCAACGCCCCAATTAGTCTCTTTCAAAATCACAAAACGGCCATCCTGCCAGAACCCCAATTGCGCCCTGAATATTTTTTGCTCTCCTGCAGCTCCTTTAATTTCACCGGTGATCTCAATGGCATCCCCCTGCCCCCTGTTTAACAGGCCGATATCCCAATAAGGCTCTTCTAGAGGTTGCGGCGAAGCTGACTTAAATTCAAAATCAGAAGGATATTCAACCCTGACCCCCAGATTGGAAAGAGGATAATCAACGTTAGAAAAATAATTAAGCCTGAAGGTGGTTTCTTTACCGGCTTCAATCTTAGAGGGAAGATCAAAGCGTAAATTCAAAGCTACTGACGTAAGTTGAGTGGTATGAGAAGTTTCTGCAGTATAATGAGAATCCAGGTTTGCTGGACGAAAACTGAGCCAAGCCCGAGCTGTTTTTATGTCCCCCTCTTTACCCATTAATCTTCCTTTAAAAGTAATCTGTTTTTCATCGCCGGGATAAATGGTCCCCAAAGGTATTTCCCTTCTTAAAGACTGCCCCTCTTCAACAACAGAATACTGGGGAAACTGAAAAATCAAAAGAAGCTCTCCCAGCCTAAATTCCCCGTTATTTGTATATCTAACCGTGTATTCGATTTCCTGGGCCAATTCAGTTTGGCGCGGGGCTAAAATCTCCAATTTCAATTCTTGTTTAGAATAAATGTTTCTTTGGTGAATGTAATAGAAAAGACCAGCCAAGCCGACTACAAGCGCTGTAATAACAACAAAAATGATAATTTTTTTTCTCATATTTCCGCTTTATACCAATTTGAAACTTCTTTTAATGATTCTAGGTGGTGTTCTTTGATTTTCAGCCTGGAAAGAACCTGCCAATCTCTTTTTATAATTATTTTTAATATTTTGGCAATATCTGCTTCGATCTTCCTCCCGCAAAGGGAATCGGCCCGTAAATCAGGCTTATAACCGAGCAGACAAACGAGATTCCAGAAAAAATAATAGTATAACAATGGCAAATGACTAATGACAGGTGACAAATTACTCAATTTACTAAAAACTTCGTTTAATAGCTGCCAAGTTTCCTCGTCTTTTTGTTCTTCTGCAACCATTTTGTCCAGTAAATCGGCAATCTGGTAAGCAATACCCAATCTTGTCAAATCTCTTCTGATATTGAAAAGGCCATCGGTTAAAACAGAGTCTGTCAAGGTTTTATTATTCTTGCCTTGAATAAATTCAATCTCCGATAAATAAAAAAGGTCCGCTCCCCCTCTCAGTTTTGATTTAATCTTTCTGACGGCTTTAGCTAAAACCTTCAGCTTGCCGAAATTTTCAGTATATATTGTCAGAATCTGATCCGCTTCAGCCCGATCGTTTTTCTTGATAATTAAACCTTGAGTCCTGTAATGAACCGCCATTTATGGTTAAATCATATCATGAATTAATCAAAAAGAAAACGCCCAATAACGCATCTGAGCAAAGCTAATATTGTTGCTTTTTAAAGCTCAATGCCGCATTTTATACAAAACTTGGCAAATGGAATAATTTCTAAAGCTATTACAAAATGATAATTAATTATTAAAACCTACCGAAACTGATTTTTACCGTTCTAACTTTTTCCGGTCAGATCTTTGTAGGACTTGCCGGCCAGCGCAATCTTATTGTTTTTCATCCCAACTCAGACATTAATATATTAAATTGTTCTTTGGTCAGGCCTTCTTTCAGTCTTATATCCGGATTTTTTTCTGCAGTTCTTTTCAGGTCGTCTATTCGATCTGGCCTTAATCTCATAACTTCATTTTTCTTCCCCCTTAAGATCATTTCTTTTAATAATCCGAAAACCCAGGGAGCGTCAGCAGCTTCGGCTTTTTTATGAAGCTCGTATAAATGAGCTATTTCTTCGAATTCAAATTCAATCTTTCCTTTGCCGGACAATAAATCCAGCCTTTCTTTGAAAACCGGATCAATCCCCTTCATAAAATCAAAGGCCAATTCTTTGGTTTTAACGGTATCAATGCCTTCCTCTGACAAGTTCCAGCCTTTGTTTCGTGACATCTGTTGAAGATTATCCACGTCTTCCGGTTTAAAAACTTTCAATAACTTAAATTCTTTATGATTTTTATTTATTTTTTTTATCTCATACATCACTCTTGCCACCCACGGCGCACCCGCTTGTTCGATTTTTTCATTAATCTCTTTCAATCTTTTCAGGTCCCTCGGTCCCTTTTTCCCCTCCCATAAATTTTTTAATCTGTTCTGAAATCTTTTCTCTTTTGAATCAGGGGCTGCCACACCAAGCCTCTCCATCAGTTCTTCTTTTAAAAAGCCGACTAAGGGAGTTTCCCCTTTGGGAAGTTTAAAATAAGTTTTAAATTCCTTGGGTTTGCCTGTTTCCGGATCTATAACATATTCCTTTTTCTTTTGATCGCTTTTACTTTGGTCCAAAAGCCTTACTTTACCGCGCAAAAGACCCTTGCCTTCGATTTTATAACCGAGCTCGTTAAGATAAAAATTCTTAGTTTTTTCATTTTTATCTTCTTCAGAACCGGCCACTTCAAGATGTCTGGCCAATCTATTTTTAGCATCTGCTAATTTTTCCTCCGGTAACAACTCTTTTCTGGCGGGCGCCGGTCCTTTTTCAAAACTGCTTGGCATAATAAAATATTTACCAGTTTAATTATCGTCAAATATACAGACCTTTATTATTATATGAATCTTTTATATAAATTCTCTTTTTATTTTTTTCTTGTCTCTTTTTTTCCTTGAATCTTCTTCCGTTCTTCTTCTATAGCGTTTTTAATGATATTTCTTAATACATTTCTTAGTTCTTCATTTCTGGCAAACCCGTAAGTAAAAAAATATACCCAAAAAACAACAATTATTATTGCTAAAAGTAAAATCAACCGAATTTCTAATATTTCATTCTCCAGTAAAGCTTCTAAAAAATAAAGAAGCGCAACATAAGCCATCCCCAAGGTTGTTAATGCTATGATAACGTCTAGTAAATTGGTTAGAAATTTTTTATGTTTAAACATAATCGACAATTATTTTTCTGGGTTCTTTGGGGCCTCTTTTATGCCAGCATTTTAAATGCTTCGGGCTATTTTTATACTATCCTAAACAAAACTCTTCTGCAACCTTTTATGTTTATGTTATCTTTGATTTCTTGATCTCCTTTTCGAAAAATTCTACCATTTCTTTTTTGGTAACGGGCTTTTTTAAGAATTCGATTTCTTCCTCTTTTTCCCTTACATCTTCCAAGTAAAACAGTTGCTCAAGAAATAATCTAAAATTAAAATCATCATATTTCTTTTCCGCAAGCTCTTTTATTCTTTTTAAGGTGGAGTGCTTTTCTTTCAAAATAAAATATAAATCTACGTAATCTTTAAGAATTCCCCTGCGGCCCACTGCAAAAGCTTTCATCGCTGCTATTTCCGGCACCGAAATTAATTTTACGCCCCCCCCAACGCAACTAATTTTAACAGCGGAGAAAAGTTATATTTTACAAAATCTATTTTAATGCCGTCTGCTTTTATGCTTAATTGTTCCGAATGATCTAAAATAGTTTCTATCGTAAAATCCTTGAAAATCTTTTTAACTTTCCCGAGTAAGGTTTTGGGTATTTCGTTTTTAGAGAATAAATCGAAATCAACGGAAATCCTGTGGCCTATTTACAATGCCAAAGCAGTACCCTCCGCTCAGTAGAATTCAGGGAAATATCTTAACTTCTTAAATATTTTTTGCTGCCCTAATTTTATCGCTCCTAGTGGCATATTTCATTGTTTTTATCTTCAGCAACAAGCTTATTAATTTCAAAACCCCCCGTCTAAATTCGCTAGCCGGAAGATTTTCAATTATCCTCCTAAGCTCGCTGGCTCCGTAGTAGTTAACTATCCAGCGCCAGTGCTCCCAATCGCCATAATTAATAGTATTGACAATAATTCTCTCTTTATCTTCATCAGGATTAACTTTATGAAATTTGTACGACCACAGAAGAAATCTGAAAGATTCTGGCAGTTTTGTTTTTTTTGCCTTAGTTTTTTTCATAATTCTATCTAAATTGTACCACGAAATCGGCCAAAATAAAACCCCGTAAAAGGGCGCATTGAAGGACTGTACCGATGGATGTATTGAGAGATATTGGGCACCCCCTCATATTACACCCATCATATTAATCTCCTTCGCTTTCTCTTTCTGTTAATACCTCTTTGGCAAGCGTTAAATCAATATAATTGTCGAAATCTTCTGTAGTTGTTGCCCAACCCTGTTTTTTATTTTTTGCGTCTTTTTCTGCGTTTTTTATGTGGATTCGGAGATCTTTTAATTCAAGCTGCTTGTAAAATTCTCTATTTTTTTGGACTTTTATTCCCCGTTCTGTTTCTTGCTCTATTAGTTCTTCTACTTTATCCCTTAGCCCTTCGCTTCTGGTAACCGCCCTAAGAACCTTCTGTTTTAATTCCGGCTCCATAGCAAGAGAGGCTTTAAAACGTTCTCTGACGCTCTCAATAATATTTATTAGCTCCCTGGATGAATAATCTTGCTCACTTCCCTTAATGGTTTCTAACTTCTGAATGGCCTTATAAAGTTCGGAAAAATTCTCCGAATTCTCTACGGTTAACCCCTCTTTTCTGTCTTGAGATATTGGCTCTAGGCGCTCAACTCTATAAATCGAAGTTTGCGTTCTTATCTCAAGCGTATTTGGACCAACAACCTTGATTTCTTTTATCGGACTCGTCTCCGCCCCCCCTCCGCTCTTTTCTCCACGCACTGTAATCTGTTGATTTTCCACGATATCACGAGCCAGATTCCCCAGCTCTACATCTCCTATTTTTATGGCGGATGCCTCGCCTTCTTCTACTTTTAACTTTTTTATTAATACCTCTTCGCCTGCTTTAAATCTTGACAATGTTTTTTCTGCTACCCCCTCCTTCTTTTCAGGCAATAATTCCTCTAACTTTTTTAATTCTTCCTGCGATCTTTGAAGTACTTTTTCATACAAAGCGCGCTCGCGTTCTGTTTTACTGCTTCCTGTTCGTTCGGCCGCTTCTTCAATGATAGCTCTTAAAACGTCTTTACGTCTTTCGCCTTCTTCTTCTTTCCTTTCTAAAATTTCTTGGCCAATCTTTAATTCTTGTTCTTCTTCAGAAGACCCAGGCGCTGTCTCCTGCAATAAGCCCTTAAGGTCTTCTAAATTAAGTTGTTCGTAGGATTTTCTAAGATCTATTTCTCTTTCCATCCTGGCCAAAGCTTGCTCCTGCTCTGGAGTTACCGACTCGCGTTTCTCATAGGATGCTCCTTCTTGCTCTATTTTATCACTGAGCATAGATTTAAATTATTAAGAATAAAATTGTTTTTACCGATCTTTCATCAAAATGTTCTAGCCTAAAAAAAGCTCTTTTTCAATCTATTATACAACCCCTCTTCCACCGCAGCCCGGTCGCGACCGTATTTAATCCGGGAGTATTCTTTAATTAAACGGGCAATTTCCAGATCCCCTTTAGAGGGAGGATAAGTCAAAATGTTAAATGGCCTTGAAGTCTCTCCTTTTATTAAAAGCCGAAAAGCAGCGTTGTAATTATCAATATTAACCAGATCTTGTTCGTCAAAAACCGGCTCAAATTGGACAAGCAGAGTTTTGGCGTCTTCCGGGCCCACCCGAAAAGCTAAAATCGTACCGACGTTGCCGAAAATAGCCTTTCTTTTTTCTTCGTCTAACTGACCGATAAATTGGTGGCCGAAAACCATGGAAAGCCGGTATTTTCTGGCTTCAGCCAAGGCCTTAGTAAGCGTCTCTGTGGCCACGTTCTGAAACTCATCGATGTATAAATAAAAGTCTTTTCTTTCCTCTTCCGGGATATCTGCCCGGGAATAAGCAGCCAAAAGAATTTTACCGATAATAATCATCCCCAATAAATAGCAATTTATGTCCCCTAGCTTTCCTTTGGGAAGATTAACTATTAAAATTTTGCCTTCGTCCATGATCTGTCTTAAATCAATGCTTGATTGTTGCTGGGAAATAATCGGCCTGACTAAATCATTGGCAATAAAAATATTCATTTTGCTGGTGATATAGGGAACCATATTGGCCAGAGCTGCTTCGCCGCCCGCTTTCTCCGCCTCCAGCTCCCAGAAGTTTTTTACTACGATGTTTTTACACTTTGACAGCTTGTATTTGCGAAACTCTGTATCTGATAAAACCTTGGGGACCTCTATAAGGGTGTTGCCTGAATCCGGGTCTTCCATAACCAGCAGCATAGCGTTTCTCATATATTGTTCAAACATAGGACCGCCGAAGCCGTGAGCCGTCAGATTATAAAGTTTATCAAAAATAGCCAAAAGCTCGTTAACAACAAAAGTTTTGGAACCGGGCAGTTTAGGATCATATTCCAACATGTTCAGACCCAAAGGTCTTTCAGCATCACTGGGATCAAAATAGATCACATCTTCTGCCCTTGAAGGAGGCACCAGGCTTAAAACCTTTACTGCAAAATCGCCGTGAGGATCAATCAGACAAACCCCTTTGCCTGCCTCCATATCCTGTTTGATCATTTCCTGTAAAAGCACTGATTTACCGGTTCCGGTCTGACCGATAATATAAAAATGCCTTGTTCTGTCATTATCAAGAATCCTTACTTCTTTCTGCCAATCCCGAAAAATATTCTTGCCTATAAGCAAACCTTCTTCCGGCAAGTTATCTGGGGCAGGGGCCTGTTTGGCTTTCATCCATTTAATATGGGGGGTAAGAAGCTGCGGGGAGGGAAAATGAAAAATTCCTGCCAATTCACCGGCTGAAAGAACGATTGAATCCCTTTCGTTAAAAATCCTGAAAGAAAAAGAATAGAAAAGCTTCTTAAGGCTTCTTTTATTCTTTGCTTTTATGAAGCCCAGCTGGTTCAAAAGAGGGTGATTAAACTGGTCAAAAGCGCTCTGCAATTCTAATAAAATTTGCTCTGCCCTGTCTTTTCCGGGAGCAGAAGTCACGAGCCGCAGGTTCACATCGAACAAAGACTGGGAAATTTTTTCGCTGACGGCATTGATTTTTTGCTGCTGAATCGGAGTAAGGGTGGTTGTTGGTTTTGGTGCTTCTCCCGGTTTTGCAGGTTTTGGCTGGGTTGATTTGTAAATAGAATCAATCACTTTCTGCCCTTGTTTTTTAATCGCTTTTCTGGTTGGACGAATAGCTATTTGTACGGCGGCTCCCTCGCCTTCTCTGGCCAGTTTGGTAAAAACGCTGGTTACTGAAGATAAGGGATCAACTCCGAACTCCTTAAAAGATCTCAGAGGTACAAAAGACGATTGTTTAAGATAAGCCCTGCTGGCCGCGGAAGCTCCTTCAGGATTAAAAATATTATAATCTGACACGGATTGAACCCGGGCCTTGGGCCAAAAACCAAGAATTATTTTTTCTATCATGGCTGCTGAAAATCTCGGACAAGCAACGTAAAAATGAATTTGTTCTCCCAGCCTATGCACAGCCACTTCAAAGACAAAGGCAGGATTACCCAAAAGCCACTTTTTTAGCTGGCTTTTTTCTTTTATGCCGGCCAAAGAAGAATAAAATTGTTGGCTGGTCTTCAAAAAATCTTCCAAAGAAACGTCTTTTCCTTTGTCCTTTTCAATGTGCTGAGGCAAAGTCACCAAGAAAAGCTGAAGATTCATCGCCCGACCCAAAAGACCTTTCTCTTTCCATTTTCTCTGAATAAACCAGAAAATAAAAAAGAAGGCTGCTGCTCCGGCCAAAACACCGCCAAAAGTAAAAATATTTTTTAAGTTTATAAAATCCATTTACGATTTTATAATTTTCTTATCAACAAGAGCCTTGTAATATCTGTCGGCTAAAATATCATGGAATTCATCCAAAATGGCCGGATTGTCCAACTGACGAGCTACGGAAATCGCCTTTCCCAGCCCTTTTTCAAAAACCAAAGAAACCAAAGCGCCAACCTGCTGGTTGGCCGGAAGGGGATTTATTTCGTCTGCTTCATCGCGAGTAGCTAGGGGAGCTGCTGTTGCCGGCATTTTTTGCAGTTCCCTCAAATATTTTTTAATCTCCTCTTTAACTGCTTTTTCTTCTTTTTCGGGTGAGACCGCCGGCTGCTCTTTTTTTAACTGCCCTTCTAGCTGCTCCACTCTTTTTCTTAAAGATTCTATTTCTGCTCCGGGCGCCTCTATTTTTTGTGGTTGTAATATTCCTTCTGGCATTACTATATATTACTTTATCCGAGAAGTTTTGAAAAGCTCTGTTTTTTTATTGAAAGCTTTGCCTTGTTTTATTATTTTGCTATTTTCCGTACTGTTTGCATAACGTTATCTTCTTCCAAACCGGCCAGAGAGATTGATCTTTTTTCTTCTGCCAAACGGTTCATGATGTTTAAAACATTCTCAATGTCTTTTCCGCTGTACATTGAATGCCTGCTCTTTTCCTGATCCAGCAGTTTTGCGTACCACTCCAATTGGACCAGTATCTCTTCTATGAAAACGCGCTGCGCCGGGTGCTCTGCCAACTGTTTATGAGCCTCCTTAAAGTCTAACCCCCGTAATGACTTGTCATGCAGATGAGCCAACTCCTGCATATTTTTTCCTTCAAGCCCGACCACTACCGGCACTATCTTGTTTAAAGGCCCCATATAATCCGTGATTTGGGAGTGAAAATATTGGACATGGACAGAAGGGCGCCTGCCGGTCAATTTCTCTTGATTTATACCCATCTTCTCAATAATCCTTGAAGGATCGTCCGAAGCATCAACAGCCAGAGCCAAACGCTCTATATTCTTTTCCGTGGGAGTCTCCCCCGCTTCTTCCGGGTTAAACTCTATCACTAAATCCACCCTGTTTCTGTAGTCATCTATCTTGGCTGTCCGCGTAGTCATGGCATCCGGACCAAACCAGTCGCTCAGTTCCCCATGTTCGGCAATGATGATTTCTAAAGCCTCTCCTCTCTTTCGGGAGAGCTCGCGCATTGCACGCTCCTGCTCCGGCAATCTTTCCAGCTCCGCATTAAACCTTTTTTCAAGAGCTTCAACCACCGCCTGATCTTCTGCTATTGTTTCTTTGCCGTAATGGCCAATGAAATATTTCATTTCCAAACGCTTGGCCCGCGATTTCTGGATGATGCGATCAAGCGCTTGTTCTTCCGCCCAAATGTCAATTGAGGACTCGGAAGATCTTTCCCCTGGTTGCTCAAACTTTGGTTGCTCTGACATAATATTTTTTATTGATTAAAAATCTTTTTCCTGTTTTGTTTGCATCGGGAATTTCCGAAAGCTTTTCAAGTTGCTGCTCTCTCTCCGTCATAATTTTGTTTTTTAGCTTTTTTCTCTAAAATTTCAGCAGCGGCTTTATAATTTTGTTTCTCAATCAAACCAAGAAGTTTTCTGGGATTAATGCCTTTTTGTTCCAATGCGCCGTATAATTCTTCAATTTTCCCCTCAAAATATGCATCAAATAATACGACTCGGCCGATTAAATTGTCCAGAGCCTTAAATAATCTTATGCCGGGCGAAATGGCTTCCGAATATTCTATTATTTCTCTTTCTTCCGGATCAATAATTTTCTTGCGCAAAATATCAAAAGTAAATTCATTGGTAATAGCCTCATTCAAAACTTCTCTTTTTCTTTCTTTAACGACCTTGCCTCGCCCCTTGCTGAACTGCACGCCGCTGTAACAATACAAATAGGGTTCTCCTTCTTCTATTTTTCTGTAAGATATAGCGTGCATTAATTCATGAATTACGTTTTGTTCTGTTCTGATTTTTTCAAGAGGAGATTTTGACCTTTCCATTTCTTCCAGGATATTAAAATCTTTATTTAAATAAACCTTGTGATCCACCGCATTGTAGGCCAGAGGAAACCCGCCTATTTTTTCATCTCCGTAATACAGCTCCTTGAGACTCGCCGCTGAAAACCTAAGATCATTTAACCTGTCAATCATCTCCGGATATTCTTGATAAACCAGCTGAATCTTGTCTAAAATAAAATCCCTGATCTTCTCGGGAAAATTCTCCGGAAAATCCACATAAATGTACTTTTCTTCGGATTCCGGCGGCTTTTCAATTTTTGACTGTTCCAATGACATAATTATTATAAAATTAATAGCCAAAAAATTGTGGCTCTTCCCCCGGTATAACCTTATAGCCTCTTAATCGCCAGCCATAAAGCCTGCTGGTCGATTTTTATGGACTGACCGAGCGGCTTTTTGGCTATACAAAAACCCTTGGCTTGAGTTTGGGTTAGAATAATTTTTTTGTTTTTTTCCAAAATCTTGTTTAATTCCGGATCGCTGTAATACTGAACGGAAATTTTGTCTTTTGGGGTCAGGCCTGTTTTTTTTCTTAAATCGTTGATCTGACGGATAATTTCGCGGGCAATCCCTTCTTCTTTTAACTCAGGAGTAATTTTGGTGTCTATTTTTAAGGTTTTTCCAAAAGAAATTTCTTTAACATTAACTTCATCTTTAACTAATTTTAGCAATTCTGAATCATTTTTTAATTCATAATTCTTAATTCTTAATTCTTTTAAGGGTTGCCTAACTTTGATGCCGACTTTTGCCCTTTCAGCCAGGGCTGAAGCAACAATTAACCTGGCTTTTTCCATTTTCTGGTTTAGCTTTTTATCAATCAATCTTTTGTCTGCCCGGGGCCAATCTTCTAAGTGTACTGACTCTTTGGAACTGGTGCCTAAAGACCTGTAAATTTCTTCGCTCAAAAAAGGTATAAAGGGGGCTGTTACTTTTGACAGGGCTTGAAGCACAAAGGCAAAGGTATCGACAGCTTCTTTAAAGCGCTTACGCGACCTTCTTATATACCACAAAGAAAAATCATTAATAACAAAATTCTCGATGGTCCTGGCAGCTGCAGTTACATCGTATTTGTCCAGCTTATTTGTCGCTTCTTCAATGACTTCGTTCAGCCGAGAAACAATCCACTTGTCTAATAAGTTTTTAGGTTTAACGATCCGCGCCCTACGCTTTTTTATTTCTCTGTGGGTCTGGAAAAATTGAAAACTGTTCCAAAAAATTAGAATGAATTTTTTAAGAGCCCGATCCACGTCTCTCTCGGAAAAAAGTTTTGCATCCCCGGGCTGATTAACCGTGTAAAAATACCAGCGGCTGGCATCTGCTCCGTATTTTTCAACAATATACCAAGGGTCAACTATATTGCCTTTGGACTTTGACATTTTTTCTCCTCTTTCATCCAAAACATGGCTTTGGGAAATCACATTTTTATAAGAAGGGCCGAAACCGAGAAGAGTGGAAATGGCCAAAAGAGTATAAAACCAGCCCCGAGTCTGATCTATGGCTTCTGAAATGTAATCTGCCGGAAACTGGAAATGTTTTTTGCAGAAAGGATAATGGTGTTGGGCAAAGGGCATGGAACCCGAATCAAACCAACAATCGATAACCTCGGACGTTCTTTTGGTAACGCCCCCGCATTCTGAACAATAAAACTTAACATCGTCTATATATGGTCTGTGAAAGTCCAAATCTTCTTTTTCATCATAGGGCAAAAAACTGAGAGCTATTTTTCTGCATTCGCCTGTTTTAATCTGAAACCTATCCCTAAATTCTATTGTTTCTTTTTTAGAAAAACCCTTAACTAAAGCTTCTAACAAACTTAAAGGAAGCTCGTGACTGACAATGATAATCTTTTTGTTTTTGTATTTTTTATCAATATCTTTTAAAAACCCGTGAATTCTTTTTTTAACGTCCAGATAGTTCTCTCCTTTGGGCGCCCTGACTTCAAACCTTTTTAAATAATAATCGATCCTGGAAAGTTTTTTTTCTTTATCCCAAAACCTGCCCGCTTCTTTGATTTTTTTACCGTTTAAATCTCCCGCATCGAATTCTCTTAACCTTTTATCAAGAATTATTCTGGCTCCGGTCGCCTGAGAAACGATTTCCGCTGTTTGTTTTGCCCTCAAAAGATCGGAAGAAAAAATCAGATCAGCTTTCTTTATTTTCCTGGCGGAAAATTCAACCTCTTTTTCGCCTTTTTTTGTCAAGGGACAAAAAGTTTTTTCCGGCCAGCAACAAATAATATCTTTTTTATTTTTCAAAGAATGGCCGTGCCGAAAAAGAAAATAATTATTAGTGGTGAATTTTTGGCCAATAAGATCTTTTTTGCTGCCAATCGTCTCGTATTTTCCGCACTTTTGACAAATCCAAACAGGCAGGGGCGTTCCCCAATATCTTTCCCGGGAAAAAGCCCAATCTTTCAATTCTCTGAGCCATCCGCCAAACCTGCCTTCTTTTAGATGGCCGGGAATCCAGTTGATTTTTCGATTATTCCCGATCAGATTCTTTTTAACCTTTTGCATATTGATAAACCAGCTTTCTTTGGCGTAATAAAGCAAAGGCGAGCTGCAGCGCCAGCAAAAAGGATAATCGTGCTCTTGCAATTCTTCTCTTAAAAGCAAATTTCTCTTTTTCAAATGCTCAATAATCAATGGATCTGCGTCTTTCACCCAAAGACCTGCCCAATCTTTGACCTCTTCTTTGAATTTTCCTGTTTGATCAACGTTTAAGATTACGGCTAAATCGTTTTTCTTGCCGGCCTCCATATCGTCTTCACCGAAAGCAGGAGCTATGTGCACCAGGCCGGTTCCCTCTTTCAGAGAAACAAAATCACCGGCAATTACAAAATATGCCCTTTTTTCCGTTTTTACCGGGAATAAAGGCTGATACTCTGCCCCAAGAAGGTCTTTCCCCTTAAACTCTTGTGTAATCTCAGCCTGAAGTCCAACAGCTTCCATTCTTGCTTTTGCCAAAATCAAATATTCCTGGCCATTTTTCACTTTAACGTAAGTAATCTTGGGATTTACAGCCACCGCAACGTTGCCGGGCAGGGTCCAAGGTGTTGTCGTCCAAACAAGTAAAAAGGTTTTCTCTTTTAATTTTTGGTTTTTGAGCTGCAACTTAACGTAAACGGAAAGATCTTTTACTTTTTTATAACCCTGAGCCACCTCGTGACCTGACAGACTCGTTCCGCACCTCGGACAATAAGGCACCACCTTATAATCTTTATATAAAAGGCCTTTCTGCCAGAACTTTTTTATAACCCACCAGACCGTTTCCATGTAATCGTTTTCATAGGTAACATAAGGGTTTTCCGTATCCAACCAAAAACCAATTCTGTCTGTCAACTTTTCCCACTCCTCCTTATAAGTCCAGACAGACTCCCGGCATTTTTTATTAAATTCGGCTATGCCGTATTTTTCAATATCTTTTTTCGATTTTAACTCCAGCCTTTTTTCAACTTCCAACTCAACTGGCAGGCCGTGGGTGTCCCAACCGGCCTTTCTTAAAACCCGGCATCCCTGCATAGTTTTATACCTGCAAATAACGTCTTTAAAAACCCGCGACAAAACGTGATGAATGCCGGGTTTGCCATTGGCTGTTGGAGGACCCTCATAAAAAACAAAGTCGCGAGCTCTTGAACGTTGCTTAACGGATCTTTCAAAAACCTTTTTTTCTTTCCAGAATTTCAATATGTTTTTTTCTTTTTGCGGAAGATTCAAATCCATATAAAATTACATCTTCTTCGGAGCTGAAACGCCCATTAAAAAAAGAGTATTTTTTAAAACAATTTGGACGGCTAAAACCAACGCTAAACGGGCCTCTGACAAGGAGTTTCCCCCGTTCAAAACTTTACAATCACGATAAAATTGGTGAAAAGCAGCTGCCAAGTCCGTGGCATAATGAGGCAGTCTTTGAACCTGATAATCTTTGGAGATATCTTCAATAATTTCCGGGAATATAATTAACTTTCTGATAAGATCTAATTCGCTGTTATGGTCTAATAGCTTTAAGTTTGGTGATTGAGCCTTAACGTTCGGAGACTTTAGTAAAATACTGCAAATTCGGGCATAAGCGTATTGCACATAATAAACAGGATTTTTTTCAGATTGCTCTTTTGCTAAATCCAAATCAAAATTCAAATGACTGTTTGGGGCTCTGCTTAAAAAGAAAAACCTGGCAACGTCCAAACCCACCTCGTCTATCAGTTGATCAATGGTTATATAAATTCCGGACCTCTTCGCCATTTTTACCTCTTTGCCTTTTCGGACAAGCCGAACCAGCTGCATAATAATAATTTTAACGTGATTCTTGTCAAAGCTGAAAGCTTCGGCTGCCGCCTTGATTCTGTTGATGTAACCGAAATGATCTGCTCCCCAGAAAAAAAACAACGCCTTAAACCCTCTGTTTATTTTATTTTTCAAGTAAGCAATATCCGATAAAAGATAGGTTGGCTGGCCGTCGGCTTTGATTAAAACCCTGTCTTTATCATCGCCGAATGCACTTGATTTAAACCACAAAGCACCTTCTTTTTGATATAATAGCTTTTTTTTCTTCAAAAAATACAAGGTTTTTTCCGTTTCTTTATTTTTATATAGAGTTTTTTCCGAAAACCAATTATCAAATTTAATTTCCATTTTGCGTGTCGTCGGTTTAATCATTTCTTCTAAGATAACTTTAGCCGATTTTTCTCCGACATTATCCGCATTTTTCCCTTTTATTTTTTTTCGCAAACATGCGATATAATCTCCCCTATAAACCGCCTGAGAATCATCCAAAACAGAATGCCCGAGTTTTTTTACCTGCTCCCCTGTATCATTAATATAATACTCCCGCTCTACCCTGAAACCGGCCCTCTCCAAAATATTAGCCAAAACATCACCGCAAAAACCGCCCCGGCCGTTACCCAAGGTCAAAGGGCCCGTCGGATTTGCTGAAATAAACTCAACGTTCACTTTCTTGCCCTTGCCGATTTTCAATTCACCAAACCCGTCTCCTTTCTTTAAGATTTCTTTAACCTGTTTTTGCAGACAGCTCTTGGAAAGGAAAAAATTAATAAAACCGGGCCCTGCTGTTTCTATTTTTTCAAACATCCCTGAGTTTTTATTTTTAAGTTTTAAGCTTATCTTTTCAGGATCTGTTTTAAGCTGCAAGGCAAAATTAGTAGAATAATCACCATATTTTTTATCTTCTGGATGTTCAATCCTGATTTTTCCAGAATAAGCTCCGCTTGATTGCCTGATTAATTTGACTATCTCTTGACGAACTGTCATGCTTTTAGATTACCTTATTTTAGGTTAAAATAAAAGTGATGAAAGTTCTTGCTGAAAATAAGAAAGCTTACTATAACTACGAAATCCTGGAAAAGTTTGAAGCTGGCATGGTTTTAACGGGCCAAGAGGTGAAATCAATAAGGTCAGGCAGAATAAATCTGGCCGGCTCTTATGCTGTTTTAAAAAACGAGGAAGTTTTTCTGCTCAACGCCAATGTTCCGGCCTACCAACCCAAAAACGCTCCTCAGGACTATGACAACAACCGTCTCCGTAAGTTACTCTTAAACAAATCTGAAATAAAATATTTGATCGGCAAATCACAGCAAAAAAGCTTGACTTTGCTGCCTCTTAAGGTGTATACTAAAAGAGGCAAAATTAAGTTGGAATTCGGTCTAGCCAAGGGCAGAAAAAAAACCAACAAAAAAGAAATGCTGAAAAAAAGAGATGTAGACCGACAAATCGAAAGAGAACTGAAACTAAGGGGGTGACGGGCATCGACAGAAATATTTAACCAAAATTCGCAGGCAAAGTTCTTCAAATAAGTGCCAACTTATTTAAACAACCAGCTTACGCATACGCGTAACGCCATCTTATTTGCTGATTCCCGATAGGCAAAATAAGGTGTTATATTATCGGGATTTGATGGCAGTCAGCCCCGGCCGGCCATCGAAATAAAAGGGGCTAGAAACACTGAAATTTTGTCCGTTTTATATTCAGCGTTTCGAAAGGCAAAACAGACTAAACCTGTAGACGATTTTGGTAAAATTTCTGCACTGGGGTTCAATACCCCACGCCTCCACAGATTATCTTGCAAAAAAAACCATTCATCAATCATCAAATAAGAGCAAAAGAGGTAAGATTAATCGACGAAACCGGAAAGCAACTGGGAGTTGTCGAGTTGGAAAAAGCGCTCCAAGAAGCAAGGGAGCGCAATTTAGATTTAATACAAGTGACCGAAAAAACAGTGCCCCCGGTTTGCAAGATAATGGATTACGGCAAATACCTCTACCAGCAACAAAAAAAGGAAAAATTAACGACGAAAAAACAGGGCGGAGAAATAAAGGGAATCAGAATAAGCTTTAATATGGCCCAACATGACCTGCAGGTCAGGGCCCGTCAGGCGGAAAAATTTCTTAAAGCCGGAAACAAAGTAAGAATTGAAATGCGGCTGAGGGGAAGAGAAAAAGCATTGGGAAACGTTGCCAAAGAAAAAATAGTAAAATTTCTTGAAATTATGGGCAGTTTAATGCAATATAAAACCGAAAGAGAATTAAAGAGAGAACCAAGAGGGTTTACAATGATTATATTCAAAACATAATATTTTTATGAAAACAAGAAAATCAATAGCCAAGCGCTTCAAGATAACCAAAACGGGTAAAATAATGAGAAGGCTTGTCGGCCAAGATCATTCTTTGGCTAAAAGAAAAGGCAAAAAAAGAAGAGCTATACGTAAGTGGGCGGAAGTTTCAAAGGCAGAAGCAAAAAAAATAAAGCGATTAATTCGCCATTAATTTTTATGGTTAGAGTAAAAAGAGGTAAAACAGTTCACAAAAAAAGAAGACGCTTGTTCAAACAGGTTAAAGGCTTCCGTTGGGGAAGAAAATCAAGGGTTAAACTTGCCAAAGACGCTCTGCGTCACGCTCAAGCTCGAGCTTACGGCGGACGTAAAAGAAAAAAACGTGATTTCAGATGTCTCTGGCAAGGCCAAATTAACGCTGCCTGTCGTCTTCATGGAACATCTTATAGTAAGTTTATCCACGGATTGAAGAGAAATAAAATAGAATTGGATAGAAAGGTTTTGGCTGAATTGGCCAAAAACCATCCTCAAATTTTTGAAAAAATTATAAAAAAAATTAAACTTTAGAAAAATGGACCCGTCTATGCGACGGGTCTTCTTGATTCAATAATGCTTAAATGCTTCTTTCGTATAAATTCTTCTGTCTCTTCTTAGTTCTTCAACTTCATTAAAGTCAAGTTCCACTACCTCTAACTCGTGCCCAGGGTTATTGTCCAATCCTCTGGTCGGGCACTTTTCTTCATCGATATCTGTGATTGTGCCGCAAGCTTTGCATTTTTTCCATTTTTCTCTTGCCAAGCTATTACCTCCTTATGCCTTATTTTGCCTCTTTTTTATTTTAAAGTCAAATCAACCGGATATCAGCTTCCTCTTGAAGCTCTTTTATACTTCTGAAGCCCTGCTTTTGAAGACTTTGCTTTACGCCGATAATTATTCTCGGCAAAAAATCATATCCGGAACCACGATATGGTACCTTTGTAACAATCCCCTCGGCAATCCTGATTTTTGTTTTATCTACCGCATATCTGACAGCCGATCTGCCTTCCATGGCCTCCAAAGAACCCATCCCCCGGTATTTTTTAACCATTCTGTTTTCCTGATAATCAAATTCTTTTTCTCCCGGGGATTCATCCAGACCGGCCAAAAGAGATCCCATCATTACGGTCCGAGCGCCCAGGGCCAAAGCCTTGCTGATATCTCCCGGCTTTTGAACATCTTGGCCCACTTCATCAATCACTTTTATCCCACCATCGGCAATAACTGGAACCGGTCCATATTTTGCTTCCAGCTTTTTAACAGTCAGAGCGCACTCCCAAACAGCTGAAGCCTGCGCCCTACCCGTGCCCAGTTCTTGTTGGGTAACACAGGCAGCTCCCGGCCCTATCCCTACGCGCAAAGCATCAACCAAATTAGCTCCTTCATCTAAAATTTTCTTAACCATGCCGGCTGAATCTATGTTTCCCAAAACAACTTCCAATTTGGGAAAATTTTCTTTAACCCATTTGGCAATCGCCAATTGCTCTCTAAAAACAACACTGGCGTCAACCACTATTCCGTCAACGCCAACTGAAGCGGCTTTTTGAATCCTTTCTCTGACCAGCTCCAATCTTGATTCTACTGCAATAAAAACCCTCAGTTGATTGTTTTCATCTTCGGTGGCCAGAGGAAATCGCTCGTCTTTTCTGATATCAGAATCGGTGACCAGGGCCGCTACCCTGTCTTTTTCGTCAACAACCAGCAATGTGTCAAGATTATTGTCTCTCAGGGTTTTAACTGCCAAAGACAGATTTTTTTTATCAACGGTTTCTGATTTATCAACCACAATTAATTTTGCTCTCGGCGTCATTACCTCTTTTAATTTAGTTACCATATCTGTCCTATAGCGAACGTCACGATGGGTAACAATGCCGGTTAATCTTGAATTCAGCGTTCCGTCTTCGGTAATCGGACAGCTGAAAAAGCCATATTTTTGATTAACCCTGTAAACATCTTCAATATTGTTTTCCGGAGACAAAACAACAGGCTTAAAGACAAAGCCTGCCTGGAATCTCTTAACTCTTTCAACTTCTTTTATTTGTTCTTCGATTGTCGGAAAATTATAGTGGATCACCCCGATCCCGCCCATCAGGGCCATCAGAATAGCCATGTCTGAGCCGGTAACCGTATCCATGGGAGAAGAAACGAAAGGAATTTTTAGGGCTATGTTTTTTGTAAAACTGCTCGTTAAATCAACCTCGTCTCTCTCAAGGTCGGGCAAACGATTGGGAATCAAAGTTATGTCTTTGTACCAAAATTCCTTATTTTCTAAATCTTTGTGAAACTTTGCCATTTTTAATTATTATCCCCTCTTTTTCTAATAAGGAGATTTTTGTTTGCTTCCCTGTTTTGTAACCGCCGATTCCGCCGTCTGATCTTATCACCCTGTGGCAGGGAATTAGCCCAAGATTGGGATTTTTATTTAAGGCATTGCCCACTACCCGCCAGGCCCGAGGATGGCCGGCCAAACAGGCCACCTCTTTATAGCTTAGCACTTTACCTTTCGGTATTTTTTTTACGACGCTATAGACCGTTCTTTGAAAGGAAGTCTTTGGCTTTTTTAATAATCTCCTTTGCATTATCAAAAGCTAAAATAGTAATCGCCTCTTCATAAGGCAACCACTTATACCCTATGTGCTCTTCGGATATTTCAACTTTTTCTGTTTTGGTTTCGGCCAGTAAAAAAGTAACGAACTTCATGATATTTTTACCTTTCCATTGGAAAAAATACTTAATGGTTTCTTCAAAGCCGCTGATAAAATTAATGTCTTTGAGGCCGGTCTCTTCTGCCACCTCTCTTTTTACGGTGTCTTCTGTTTTTTCCCCTTTTTCAATATGGCCTTTCGGTAAATCCCAATAGGGCTCTGCCGTTCTGGAACCAAGAGGATAATGTAAAAGCAAAAACAGGAGTTTTTTGCTCTCTTTCCTGAAAATTACGGCTCCGGCTGATTTCTCCACCGTCATTTTAATATTATAACAAATTAAAAATGAAACTTAAAAGAATATTTTAATTAACCAGCCGTTGAGAAAAAATTTAACCTAAAAGTAAAAAAAATGATTTATTATCAACCATTTTTTAGAAAACCCGACAGTTTTTCCAGCGACTGAGTGTTAATGATGTCTTTTCGCTCTGCCCAGCCGCGGCGAGCCTGAGCTACGCCAAGCTCCATGAATCTCAGATGGTCTTTATTGTGAGCGTCAGTATTAATAATCATTTTTACTCCAGCCTCCTTGGCCCGTTTGATATTAACGTCTTTTAAATCCAATCTTTTAGGCTGAGAGCTTATTTCCAAAATAACATCATATTCTTTAGCCGCTCTGAAAACTTTATCCAAATCAATCTGGCACTCATCTCTTTCCCCTATCTTCCTGCCGGTAAGATGGGAAATAATATTTAATCGGGGATTCTTTATGGCCCTGATTATTCTTTCTGTCATTTTTTCTTGTTCCATCTTAAAAAAAGAATGAATCCCGGCCATAACATAATCCATTTTGGCCAAAACCTCGTCTCTTATATCCAAGGAACCGTTTTCCAAAATATTCACTTCTGCTCCTTT
>Ga0114946_10000036_pt1 | contig 58819 bp, 49 predicted proteins | sample WalLakDeSediment_FD_88676 | JGI IMG/M metagenome (GOLD analysis project Ga0114946, IMG submission 88676) | Lake sediment microbial communities from Walker lake, Nevada to study Microbial Dark Matter (Phase II) - Walker Lake 11/02/13 Deep Sediment | ecosystem: Environmental > Aquatic >... | reverse complement strand
GTTGTCAGGCTGAAAGAACAACGCCTCTTGCAGAATCGTCCGACATCATGCATACGTGAATCCATTGTGAAACCCCTCGTGTTTCGGTATCTTACTGGTTTGATCGGGTACAACTCAACAAACCGGAAAGCATGATAACGAAATACGGACTTGACGTAGCCATTCCCATCATTGTGCTCAGCCTCGTGCTTATAGGCAGCGCGATGTTCGTATCCATCATGCCTCTGCGGATCACGATGTTGATACTGGGGATCCTGGTGTTGCTGTTCACGTTGAATTTCTTCCGCGATCCTGAACGGACGACGCCGGATGTGCAAGGAGCAGTGATAGCGCCCGCTGACGGAAAAATCGTGAATATCGGAGAGGTGGAGGAGCATGAGTATCTGGGAGGCAAGGCCATGCAAGTCTGCATTTTCATGTCGCCGCTCAATGTTCACGTCAATCGATTTCCGGTATCAGGTACTATCGAGTATTTCAGGCATGTGGAAGGTCGCTTTGTTGCTGCGTTCGAAGACAAGGCGAGCGAACTCAACGAGAGGACGTTGATAGGAATCAATACAGGAAGCTACCGGATGCTATTCAAACAAATCGCGGGCTTCATCGCACGTCGCATTGTGTGTCCCATTGCTGTAGGCGACAGCGCACGCGTGGGAGAACGCTTCGGCATGATCAAGTTCGGCAGCCGTGTGGATGTACTGATGCCTGTCGATGCCGATGTGCGGGTTCGCTTGGACCAGCATGTCGTGGCCGGTGAAACCGTGCTCGCGATAGTCAAGCAATGAGAAGGCGGGGACGAAAACGGTGAGAATACGCCTCAGTAGGTCGATAGTCCCAAATCTTTTCACTGTGCTGAATATTTTTTTCGGTTTCCTGAGCATCATCAATGCTTTGCAAGGCATGTTCATCGCTGCCGCATGGTATATCGTTTTGTCGGCACTGTGCGATTCGCTCGATGGTTTCATGGCCCGCTTGACGCACTCGGCCAGTGAATTCGGTGTCGAACTCGATTCGCTGGCGGACGTGGTGAGCTTCGGGGTTGCACCCTCGTTCATGATTTACGCAATGGCGTTCGGAGAGTACGGAACCTTCGGCGTGCTGATCGCGGCCGTCCCGCTGATCATGGGGGCATTGAGATTGGCTCGTTTCAATGTACAATTGACGGGCTTCTCGAAGGAGTATTTTACCGGCATGCCCATACCACTCTCGGCGCTAATGCTGGTGTCGTTCGTTCTTTTTTTCAGACCCGAGGTCATTGTCGCCGACGAGAATCTGCGAATCGCGCTTCTTGTTCTGACACTCGCTTGCGGTATACTTATGATCAGCACGATACGCTATCCGGTTGTTCCGCGTCTCTCTGTCCGCGCATTGCGCGAGCAGCCATTTCCGACGGTGCTTTTTCTGGCAGCCGCACTGGTCATCATCATTTCTCTTGGGCGCTTGATGTTTCCGGTGCTGCTCATCGTGATGGTCAGCGGTCCGCTTTTCGCCGGAGGCCGTGCGTTCCGTCGCGGAGTAGCACGCAGGAGGAGGCTTTACGAGCGCGTTGATGTCGAAGATATTGACGATATTGAGGAGAATGATCGCATCCCGGTCGATTCAAATCGATAAAGGAGTATTATGTTCAAAGCAACCATCACAGTGCAACTACGTCCTTCCATACTCGATCCGGAAGGAAAAGCGATAGAGAACGCCTTGCGATCCATGGGATACTCTACGTTGAGTAACGTTCGCGTTGGAAAACACATCGAACTGTCCGTCGATGCTAGCGACGAAGAACAGGCGCGCGCGATCGCTGACGAGGCATGTGGCAAACTGCTTGCCAATCCAGTCATGGAAGATTACTCCATCGCTTTGAAGGAAATCTGAGGGAGCGGGTATGTCCAACATCACTTTCGGCGTTGTAGTGTTTCCCGGTTCGAATTGCGATCACGATGCATACCATGCAGTCAAACATGTTTTCGGCAAGCGTGCCGAATTCCTCTGGCACAAGGAGAGTGATTTGCGTCAATCTGACGTGATCATTCTCCCGGGTGGTTTTTCCTACGGGGATTATCTGCGATGCGGTTCCATCGCGCGTTTTTCGTCAATCATGAAAGAAGTCGTACGTCATGCCGAGCGTGGCGGGTATGTGCTCGGTATATGCAACGGTTTTCAGATACTGACGGAAACCGGGTTGCTGCCCGGTGTGTTGTTGCGCAATCGCTCTCTCGAATTCGTTTGCAAGCATGTACGGTTGCGTGTCGACAATAATGATACGGCGTTTTCCTGCGCATATTCGGCCGGACAATTACTTTCCATCCCCATTGCCCATGGCGAAGGAAATTTCTATACTGATGATATGACATTGGCGGAACTCGAGAATAGTAATCAAATCGTCTTCCGTTACGTGAACGGACACGGCGAAGCCGCCGATGCAGCGAATCCGAATGGTTCGCGAAACAACATCGCAGGCATTGTCAATCGAAGCGGCAACGTGCTTGGTATGATGCCTCATCCCGAGCGCAGCGTGGAACGGTTGCTTGGATCGACTGACGGTTCAGGCGTTTTCTCATCACTGCTTTCGACTATCACGGGCTCCGTCCCGGTATCACTGTAGGAGGTCATTATGTTCGGCAATATCGGCGGATGGGAAATTCTCATCATCATCCTTCTCATTCTAATCTTTTTCGGAGCAAAGAAAATTCCCGAACTGGCGCAGGGGCTTGGCAAAGGCATCAAGGAATTCCGCAAGGCGGCCCGCGACATTCAAGAGGATATCAGTCTGGATGAGAAGAAGCTCGACGACAAGTCGAATGAAAGTAAACAATAAGGCCGTTGCGATTTGCCGTCACGCTTCGGAATAGCTCAGAGGCCGTGTGAGCATGTCGTGTTTTTCTGTTCGACGGAGAAGTGAAGCGCGGATCGCAAACTGCGTTTCGCATGTCCATGACGCATTGCGCCGTGTTTCCGAGAAAGCGGTGCTGAATGCGTTCGTTGAGACCTGGCCTGCCGAGGCCGCCTCGGCTGCGGCACTCTCCGATTCGCGTATCGCGTCGGGTATGCCTGGAACGTTGGATGGAATGATTGTCGGTGTCAAAGACAACATCGCCGTTGAAGGTCATGTGTGTTCGGCCGCATCACACATGCTTCGGGATTACACTTCTCCTTACGATGCCACGGTGATCAGGAGACTTCGCGACGCTGGAGCAGTGCTGCTCGGGCGCACGAATATGGATGAATTCGCCATGGGCTCTTCGGGCGAAAACTCGGTGTACGGTCCGACGCTCAATCCCCGTTTTCCAGGCCGTGTTTCTGGTGGAAGCAGCAGCGGATCCGCAGTGGCTGTTGCCGCCGGCCTCGTCGATGTAGCCCTTGGTAGCGACACTGGTGGCTCGATTCGTCTCCCGGCAGCGTACACGGGCACAGTGGGGATGAAGCCGACGTATGGCAGGGTATCGCGTTCGGGCCTGGTGGCTTTCGCTTCATCATTCGATCAAATAGGGCCGATCTCAGGTTGCGTCGAGGATAATGCAGCACTGCTTGCCGTCATAGCAGGGAGGGACGACAGTGACGCGACAACGACAGCGCATCCCGTCGGAGACTATATCACCGCGTGTACCGCCGATGTGCATGGAATGCGAGTAGGTGTGTTGTACGAGACGAAGGAAGCCGAATCGTCGGAGTATGCGGAAGCTTCGCTGCGAGACACTGTTCAGTTGTTGAGAGCCGCCGGTGTAGCATGTGTTCCTGCCCACATTGAGCATCAGCATTTGCTTATGCCGGCGTATCTCGTGATAGCGAACGTGGAAGCAGCCGGCAATCTTGCGCGATACGATGGAGTGCGCTACGGCCGCCGGGGTGCTTCGAATGACTTGAGCGAAATGTATTCCGAAAGCAGGGGCGAAGGATTCGGAAGCGAAGTTGTACGCCGGCTGCTACTCGGAACATGGGTGCAGGATGCGGGGATTCATGACGAGCATTATCGGCGTGCGTTGCGTGCACGTGGGCTCGTCCTCGATGCATGGTTGCAAACACTGAATACAGTAGATGCGCTGCTGTCGCCTGTGACGCTGGTTCCGCCGTTCGCCTTCGGAGAGCGCAGGCACGCAGCCGCAGGCATGTACTCCTTGGATCAGCACACCGTTGCGGCGAATCTCACGGGACTGCCTGCAATAGCAGTACCGATCACCGATGACGAACATGGCAATCCCAGGTCGGTTCAAATTACCGCCGCACCATTCGCCGAAGCAACGTTGTATTCGATCGGCGCAGCGATTGAACGACTGGTGATGGAAGGCGGGATTGAGAAAGGGAGGTTGTGGAGTTGAAAGAACGCTCCAGCTTGCATCGCTCGAGTTCGCCCCATTCCACTGTACGGGTCTTCGTCGATTTCGATGGAACAGTTACGCGTCGCGATGTTGGTGACGAGTTGTTTCGGCGTCTCTGCAGCGACGAAGCTTTCAACAGTATCATTGCACGATGGGAATGCAAGGATTTGACTGGGCCGGAGATGTACGACGCGCTTTGTTCGGCGTCACGGGCGATGCATGAAACGGAATTCGAACAATTTCTTTCCGAACACGAAGTCGAAGCTTCGTTCGGCGCTTTCGTACAGTGGTGCGAATCGCGTTCATATCCGTTGATCATTCTCAGCGATGGTTGTGATGCATACATTGAACCATTGCTGCGCCGTGCGGGATTGCATGTCGAGTACAAATGTAATACTCTACGTTTCGAGAATGGATTTCCTCGCATGCAGTATCCATTTTTCGACCCGAGAAGACCAATGCTGGCCAATTGCAAGAGCAATCATATCGCTTTATCGTCGCGAGATGACGATATTATCGTCTACGTCGGCGATGGACGCTCTGATTTCGAAGCGGCATGCTATGCCGACATGGTTTTCGCCTGCGGTGTGCTTGAAACGTATTGCCAGGAAAAGAACATCACGTTCCGGCGCTTCGGCAATTTTCACGATGTCCGCTTGGTACTTTCAGACATGATTGACGGGTTCCGGTTGCGCCACAGAATGCGAGCGAGATTGTTACGCAGACAACTGTGGTTGGAAGGATAATACGAGGGCTCGACGCTTCAGGAGAATACATGGACAACGATGCCAGTTCAGAACGAGGACCATCCGCGCCGGGCGGGATACTCAAGCATGTCGTGCTGTTTATCGCCACCCTGATCACCACCATGATCGCGGGAATGCTGTGGCAGAACCAAACCGATCTCGCGTATATCGGAACGGGATTGGTATACAGTTTTTCCGTGTTGTTCATTCTCAATTGCCACGAATTCGGACATTATTTCGCTGCGCGGTATCACGGGGTTCCAGTAAGCTTGCCGTACTATATTCCATTACCGCCTCTACCGCATTTCATTAATTTCGGTACACTGGGTGCTGTCATACGCACGAGAGCAGCCATCCCCAATCGCACAGCCTTGTTCGACATCGGCATCGCGGGGCCGATCGCTGGTTTCATCGCGAGCATTCTCGTGCTCGCCGTTGGATTCATGACATTGCCCGGTGAGGAGTTTCTCCTGGGCATTCATCCGGATTATGATTTCGAACTTCACACAGCCCCTTCCGCAGAAGCCGGTCTGCCGTTGTACTTCGGATCGACACTGCTTTACGTCTTCATGCAGAACGTATTCAGTGCGCCCGGTGCCTACGTGCCTCCCATGTCGGAAATGTACCACTATCCGTTGCTCATCACCGGCTGGTTCGGCTTACTTGTTACGGCGCTCAATCTGTTCCCGGCGGGGCAGCTCGACGGTGGACACATTACCTATGCCATGTTCGGGAGCAAACAGAGATTTTTCGGTCGCGCCGTCTTGGCGGTTCTGTTGTTTTCCGGAGGAATGGGCATATTGCCTGCGGTGCTCGACATGGCGGGGTATGGTGAAAGCGCGATGCGGCTTCTCGACAGCTTCCCGCGCTACGAGGCATGGTTCTGGCCGGGCTGGCTGTTCTGGGCATTGTTGATTGCTGTGTTCATCAAAGTTCAGCATCCACCGGTCGCGGTGGAAGAAAGCTTGAGTCGTCGCCGCATGTTGCTTGGATGGACCTCGTATCTGATGTTACTGCTTTCCATCACACCTGCGCCGATATATATCGGGTAGGTAAAAATTCATCGTGGATTTCATCTGTGATTGACTTTCGATACTGTTCGATGTATGTTTCAAGAGCCTCCTTTGTTCGTGTGATAATGAGCCAGGGCATGGTCTGGCGACATGCTCTGGCTTTTTCGTCCCGATCCATCAACAACACAATGAATATGAAAACCGTACTTCTTTCCGTTTTGCTATCGATTGTCCTGTTCGGCGTGCATGGATGCAGCAGCGACGATTCGATTGTCGATCCAGTGCTGAACGAACCTGCAGTGTTGCTGAAAACCCTCAAATTGTCATCGTATTTTTTTGATACGGACACTATCGATGTCGTAGCGGGGCAGGACAAACTACCTGACGATCGCATCGTTCTCACCTTGGACGTACAAGTCGGCGTGGAAGCCGCAAGCGGCGAGCCTCGCTTGCTCTGCACGGTGACGCTGGACGGCAGAGCCCAAGTGGTCGGAAGGGAACTGATGTCGGTCCGCAGCGATAATGTGTACGGTGTTCGCTTGGAACTTCCTATGCGCAGAGGTGATGTCGGCGACTATCGGGTGGAGGTCGTGCATGATGGTCCATCGGGATCGGGCAATATGGCGACGGCCAAGTTCAGAGTGACTTATGGTCTCTATCCGCCTGTCCTCCATGAAGTGTTCGCTCCGGATACGCTGGAATTGCAGACACAGCCCATTTTCTTCAACATCGGTGTGAAGGTAAGCGACCCTTCCGGTCTTGAGGACATCAAGCAGGTATTTTTCAATTCCTTTCTTCCGGATGGCAGGCCCTCTGCGGGCAATCCATTCTTCATGAAAGACGACGGTCATGCCGGATCGGGTGACGAAATAGCGGGAGACGGCATTTACTCCATTCGTGTGCAGCTTCCCCCCGATTCACAGAGAGGGACGTATCGCTTCGAATTTCGGGCTTTGGACTACAGCAATCTTTCCAGCAATGTTCTTATTCACAGAATCGTAGTACGCTAATGCATAGGGGACAAGTTTGGTACCTTCTTGCGGCTATCGTGTTTCTGCCGGGAGTACTCTTAGCGCAGGCAGTGCCGCACAGCTTCGATTTCAACAAAACAGTTTCGGATGCATCCGACAGACCATTGAGCAACAGCGCTGTTGAATTTCTCGTGCGCGGCGATACAGTATGGGTAGGCGGCGGCAAGGGGTTAAGTTACACGGTAGACAATGGTGCGTCGTGGGTGAACTTCGGTGGCGTGCAACCGTTTGACCATCAAAGTATTGCCGCAATCGGTGCGTATGCCAACGAGTTCTGGATTTCCCTTGCGGGGTCGTTCCAGAGCGAGCAGGGATCCATACCGCAGGGTCTCGGTTTGGCGTATTCAACGGACAGCGGTTTGAGCTGGACGCACATCGAGCAGCCGCGGGAATCGGAAGAGCTAAGCACTGTGGATATTCAGTACGGTGTGAATACGATCAAGGCATTGGCCATCACTACCGATATCAACAACATCACATACGATATTGCTGTGACGAGCAAGGCGGTTTGGACGGCAAGTTTTGCCGGCGGATTGCGCAAATCCACTGATGGTGGAAACACATTCACACAGGTTGTGCTTCCTCCGGATTTCTTGGATGCGATTTCACCGGACGATACGCTGAACTTCGAGCTATCGCCGGTGAACAGACCGGATCTCGGTTTGCGCGAGAGTTTGAATCATCGCGTGTTTTCCGTACACGCTATGGGCGACGATACAATATGGGTTGGTACTGCTGGTGGAATTAATCTCTCGGTGGATGGTGGCGAAAGTTGGAGGAAATTCTCTTTCGACAATCAGAATTTGCCGATATCAGGAAATTTCGTCGTCGCAATCAACAGCAACGAAATAGCGGGACAGCAGTATGTATGGGCTGCGACAAACAACGCTCGTACAGCAATGGAATTTCGTGCGATCAGCTTCAGCACCGATTTCGGCGAAAGCTGGCAGACCACGTTACGGGGCGAGTTCAATCATAACATCGGTTTCATGGGCGAAGTGGTGTATGCCGCGACTGACGGCGGCATATACCGGTCCGACGATGCCGGGATGAGTTGGATTGGTTTTTCGCATTTCGTGGATACGGAATCGCGGCAGGTCGCAACCGACGAACGTTGCTATGCTATGGCGTCCATAGGGGATGTCGTTTGGGTAGCAAATGCGGATGGCTTGATGCGCACGCGCGATGCTGCGGATGAGTTTTTCGGTACAAAATGGAAGATTTTCCGAGCGGCAACACCTGTTGGAACGCCCGATTTCGCCTATGCGTACCCGAGTCCGTTTTCGCCAAGCCTGGGTGTGTGCAGGATTCGATACCGCAGTGCGGCTTCGGGGAAGGTGGACATCAGAATTTTCGATTTCGCTATGCTACCTGTTCGAACCCTGCTGAATAGTGCCACACGGACGCCGGATACTGAGCACGACGAAGTGTGGGACGGAAGCAACGACTCCGGAAATCGTGTGGCGAATGGAGTGTATTACATTCAAGTGACTCTCGATGACAGGGATCCGGTGTGGACCAAGGTCATCGTACTGCAATAAGGGAAGGAATATGACGAACACAATACGCATGATCTTTATCGCAGTTCTGCTGCATGCGGGTATGTTTTCGGCTTCGGCTCAGGAAGGTGCTGCAGGCTCATTTAGCAGGCTCGGCTTCGGTGCTCGCGGGCAGGGGATGGGCAATGCCTTGTCAACCGTCATCGGTGGAACGATTTCCACGTACTACAATCCGGCTTTGAGTGCCTTTCAGGATGGGTATGTATTGCACGGCGGGTATGCATTTCTCGCGTTGGACAGGAAGTTCAACCAGATCAGCTACACGCAAATGATTCGGATCTACGATGATGAAGCACGTATTTATGAGAACGAACCCGGGGTGCAATCCATATCCGGTATTTCCGTCGGGTGGATAAATGCCGGCGACGCGAACATTCAAGGATACGACAGCGATGGTTTCAAGACCGAGCAACTCAGTGTTTTCGAGAATCAGTTCTACGTGAATTTCGGTACGAGGTTCTCCGACAAGTTCGCAGTGGGTTTCAACGCGAAATTTTATTATTCGGGACTGTACGAAGGCATCACCTCATCCGGTTTCGGAGTTGATGTCGGCATACTCTATCAATTTTCTTCACACCTGCGTTTCGCCGTCGTGGCCCAGGAACTTCTAACGAAGTACAAATGGGACACGAGCGAATTGTACGGTCCTCAGCGTGGCCGATCAACCGAGGATCCGTTCTCGCGAATTTTCCGCTTTGGAGTAGGGTACAGTTTACCCGAGCAGCATGGAATCGCATCTGCGGAAGTGGAGATGATAGACGGAGATTCGTATCTTGGACGTATCGGCATCGAGGTGCCGTTGGTCGAGCAAGTAGTGCTGCGTGGAGGTGTCGAGCGCATCGATTTATCCGATAGGGGTATTGATCCCCGCCCCACATTCGGATTTTCCGTAACGCAACCTGTGGCGCAATTTCGACCGGTGATACATTACGCGTTCATTCTTGAACCCATCGCCCCCTCGCCGACTCATGTGCTTTCATTTGCCGTGTCGTTCTGATCAGGAGCATCACATGCGTATTCTTCGAATTCTACTTCCACTAATAGCACTTCTGTTTCCACTGTCGATGTTTGCTCAATCCGGTGCTACCGGCTTGTCGTTTCTGAAAATCGGTGCGGATGCACGCGCGATGGGAATGGGTGATGCGGGCGTTGCCACGTCCGATCTCGGATCGGCGATGTATTACAACCCGGCGTTGATATCCGACGATGAGCAGGCGTCCATCACCATCATGCACAATGAATGGATACAGGACCTCACTACAGAATTTCTCGGTCTCGTGGTACCATTTTCTTCATGGACCTTTGGTCTGCACCTAGGCCTTACCAGCGTCGAGGGAATCGAGATTCGCGACAGGCCAGGTGAAGCGCAGGGGACTTTCGATTCGCATAATTTCGCCGGCGGTGTCACTGCCGCATTCGCAGTGAGCAGCGGTGTGCATGTTGGCGTCACGGCAAAATACGTGTTCGAGAAACTCTACACCGATGTATCCGATGGTTACGCCTTCGACTTTGGCGTTTTCGTGCAACCCTTCTCGTCGCAAGAACTCCGTTCGCTCAGATTCGGTGGTGCTCTCTCCAATCTCGGACAAATGTCGGAACTGCGAACCGTGTCCACGAAGCTCCCGATGTTGCTGAGACTCGGTGTAGGATATGACGTCCCAATCGAATCGATGAAAAGCAGTTTCGTGTTCAGTGCTGCGAACCTGTTGCTTTTGGAAGAAAATACAAATCATCTGAACATCGGTGTGGAATTCAATTACGTGGATATAGTGTTCATGCGTGTCGGCTATCAGAGCAACTACGATATTAAGAACGTATCCTTCGGCGCGGGTACGAAGTATAGTAGTTTTCGCTTCGACTATGCGTTTACACCTTTCACCGAGAGCTTCGGGATGGCGCACACTATCGCGCTGTCCGCTACGCTGTAAATTCGAGCGCCATGGAGTTGCGGAAGCGCGTCTGCTTCACATTCGTCGGGGATCCGGGCAGGGATTCGCGCTTGCGACGCTTCGTGTCCACACTGAGTACTTCCTTTGATATTTCCATTGTCGCACTGGCGGAACAGGCATGTGATGACACGCCGGCGGCAGAAATAGTCGTGTTACCGCCCGGCTCCCGTTCATTGCGAAGCTCCTTGCCAACATTTTGGCGCAAGGCTTCGAAGCATATACTGCGATGGAAGCCGGATGTAATCATTGCGGCCGACCTTTACAGCTTGTCTTGCGCAGCACGAGCAGCGGAGAACCTCGCAGTACCACTGTGTTACGATTCTCGCGAATTATACAGCGACGTCGCCGCACTTCACAACAGGCCCTTGACGCAACGATTCTGGACGTTGTACGAGCGCAGATACGCCAGACGCGCAAGGAAAATCTTCACAGTCAATGAATCCATTGCGAAGGAATTGCGTGCCAGGGGGTACGACGTAGTAGTATTGCGAAATTTGCCGGATGGGTTTGTGCATGAGCGGAGAACTCTGCTACGTGAAACTCTCGGTATACATCCGGACATGCCAATTATTCTCTCCCAAGGTGGCGTGCAACGTGGGCGAGGCGTCGATATCGCCTTGCGTGCGATTCGGGAGATCGAACATGCCGCACTGGTGTTTCTGGGCGATGGGCCGTTGCGTGAGCACATTCTCCGGAGTGCCGAACACCCGGATTGTCGCGGCCGCGTGCACGTCGTTCGCGCTGTGCCTGCAAAGCAGTTGCTTGCTTGGACATGCTCTGCCGACATCGGACTGTGCCTTGTGGAAAACCTGGGTCGGAGTTATTATCTCAGTCTTCCGAACAAACTGTTCGAGTATATCGCGGCGGGCATTCCTGTCGTGGGGAGCGATTTCCCTGAGATCGGCAGAGTGTTGCACGATACGGAGGCAGGCATCGCGGTTTCACCCGATGATTTCGAAGCTGTCGTGCGAACATTGAGAATGATGTTGTACGACAGGGAGCTTCGCGAGAAGTTCAGGAAAAACTGTCTCATGGCGGCACCGAAGCTGCAGTGGTCTACGGAGGAGAACTTGCTGCTTTCTTCGGTGAAGGAATTGACATTGTCTGCGTGAATCTCTTCGTATGGAGACTCAGCGTAAGTGTTTGTCCGATGATGTTCCGATTCATGCAGAGGTCTCGTCGGATTTGGAATTCAGCCCCAGTCGTGCGATGGAAAGAGATTAAAGCATGTGCTTGCATTCCGCCTGCCGTCAATTCATGTTACATCGCATTATTGAGACATCATCGAATGAAAAGGAGTACAGCATGAGTATATCGTTCAAGCCGGACAACTACAGCACAGTTTCACCGTATCTCATTGTTGACAACGCAAAGGCGAGCATCGACTTTCTGGTACATGTTTTCAATGCCGTCGAACTGTGCCGGTATCCCGATGCAACGGGTGCGATCATGCACTCGGCAATCCGAATCGACGACAGCGTCATTATGATAGCGGATGCAGGCAATGGTTGGACCGCGATCCCGTCGCATGTTCACGTGTATGTGCCGGATGTGGATGCCACCTATGCACGCGCTCTCGAAGTGGGTGCGACGGCTGTGAATGCGCCGGTGAAAAAAGACGACGAAGACAAACGGGGCGGCGTCAAGGACGCGTGTGGCGTTACATGGTGGATTGCATCGAAGGTGGAATAGCGTCGAAATGTTGATGCGCCAGCTTGCATTTTATGTAGAACATGCTCGCCGTTGCCCACGGCAATTGCAGTTCGATGCTGTCTGTCGCTCACGTTTAGGGTTTTTCGCTCGTCGCGTTGTCGATGCTCTCGGAGATGTCGATAATCTGTTCCGTGGAGAGGCCGCCGAGTTTCGCGGCTTCAAGAGTTAGTGCGCGATACGAAGGGAACAGATCAGGCGCGTAAGCTTGTATTTGTCGCGCATGGGCGGTGATCGCGTCAAGATCTCCCCGTGCTGCGGGACCAGTGAGCACATGCGCTGGGGCAGCTACTCGGAGTCTGGAGAGCACGGTCTCCATCATTGGGAGAAGGTATGGGAGTCCGCCGTCCTCGGATAGCGACGCCAGGTGCAGCAAGGTGTCCGCTTGTGCCGCAAGCACTGTAAGAAAATTCCCCGCGATGACACACGAGGCGTGATACAGTTCTTTGCGTGTCGTATCGATGTGCAGAGGCCGCCATTCGAGGAAGTGCGCGAAATCCGATGCCAAGGTGCGGAATTCGTCGCATCCCTCTATTCCGCATCCAATTCCCACGAGAGCAGGCGGGCCAACATGCAGAGCGGGAAAGGACTGCATCGGATGAGCTGCCCCACACGTGTACCCGCGTGCAGCGAGCGGCCACAGTGCATCGGAACTCAGAACACCGGACGTGTGCATGACCAGCGTCGACCGCGGGAGAACATCCGCATCAGCGAGAGCGTGCGCGACATCAGGTATCGCAGTGTCGGGTACGGCAAGAATGCAGATATCAGTATCCGTCGTGTGAATGTCGGAAATGTACTGCTTCGTCCAGGTTTCCGGGAAGTGTTCTGCCATGCGCTCGAGTGCCGCAGCATCGCAGTCCACTATCCACCGAACACTCGCTCCACGGGAGATCGCATAATGCGCGAGGGCGCTTCCCACACGGCCTGCTCCGATAATCCCGATACGCGGGTTCATCATACGTTGCGACCTTCGCCGGACGGAAAAGAAATTGCAGCGGAAAGATATCCCACCACGCGGGCTCTGTCGCCAGTGACGTCGCCTGAAGTACATTGATGCAACACCCGCACATCTGCTGCACCGAGCTGAGCGCATGCGGACATGACGCTTGCAATAGGGCCGCCACCGCATGCTTCGCAGCGTCGTTCGGCGAGATCGTCGAGTAATTTCATCGGAAGGCCCATGCGTATATCACTGGCTGCGATGGCATCGATTTCCTTCGCCTTCTCGTCGTGGTAAAAATGCGACAGATCGCTGGAAGCGATGAGTACGGCACTGGAATCCTCGAGTATGCCAGCGAGAGCACTGCTGAGGATAGAGCAGTACTCGCTGCTCTGCTCTCCCATAACCACCGGCAGTATTTTCGCTTCCGGATTGATGCGCTGTATGAATGGGAGTTGCACTTCGATGGAATGTTCGTCTCTGTGCCCGAGTGGTGATTTCCGGATAAGCCCCTTGTAGGAGAGGAGGCGATCGCGCAGCTCGCGATCGACGTTGATCAGCCCTAACGGTGTGCGATAGGCGTCGCCGTCATAGACTGAAATGCCGTTGAACTGTTCGAGGTGACTAGGAGCGACGATTACTGCCGTTCGAAAATTCCGGCTGCGGAGCAGAGCGTACGCGGCGGCGGCGGTTGGACCGGAGTAGGCATAGCCGGCATGTGGCGCAATGAATCCGATCGGTTTGCCCGGAACGTTGATTCCAGTATAGTCATCCAACATGCCGTCGACGTTTAGCGCCAGCAATGTGGGGTCGGACGGGTAAAACAGTCCGCTTACTGCCGGGGTTCGTATTTTCATGGCTTTCATATACGACCTTGCTCCTGCTTCGCGTGGTGTGCATCATCGGTGGCGTGGCTTGCTTGCTGAAGCTTCAAGCCACGAAAACGATACAGGTTTGTGTCTTCCTGTTCCCAAGCACTTTCAGGCAATTGTGCCTTGCGGCATACGCCGCGTAAAAATTCCTCGCTCGTCCATTGCTGTTCAACCGCGACCTGCGGTAACAGCAGGCCACGACGGTCCTGACGTTCGGCGATCAAACCGTGAACGCCGATAACAATATCGTCGGGCGAGAGAAGACGCTCAGGGGCGGAAAGCAATGTGACCTCGATTTGCAGCTCCTCAAGTTCGTGTTCTTCGATGCTCGGGAAACGTGAATCCTCGGTGGCTGCTCGACGAGCTGCTTCGAGCAGAGTCTCTGCGAACGTATTGCGAATTTCCAGAAATCCAATACATCCACGCAACACTCCTTGAACACGCAATGTGACGAACACGCCGCGGGCCGGGATGTCGGGGATATCATCCGGCATGTCGACAGCAGTACCACGAATTCTTGCACCTATCGCCGCGCGAGTGGCGTCAAGTATTTTCGAGGTATGTTCTTGTGAAATCGTTACAATCATGTCACATTCTGTTACGGTCAACTCTCATTGTCGCCAGTGGCAACTGATGTGTACGTGCATTTCATGGATTTCCAATAGCCTGCAAAAAGCTGACGAGTTGACAACTGCCACATAAAAGAAATATACGCAAACACGTACACTTCGACACAGTTTCATGAGTGGGCGGGGGAAAGGGGCACGCATTCCGATGGGGTGCAAGAGCACGGTCCGGAATGTCACCGCCGAAAGCCACCGGTGCTGTTCGACGCAGGTGCATTCTGCCGACGGTTCTTTTCCGGGTTGATTGCTTACTCCTCTCGGAATCGGGAAGATGAAACATTCTCGCGTGTTTTGGAAAAATGGGACTGTGGAGTATGACGCTTCCGCACCTTGCATCCCATTCGTCGAATTTCACTGTACGCCAAACGGGTAGTACGATTTTCATTGCCTTGTTTAGCAAACAGCATATAACTTACATATCGGGACGCTTCGAATATCGTGAAGATTCCGACTCCACTGATTGACGGATGGAGATTCACACGAAGCAATCGATTCCTTGCACACTTCGTCATTTCCGTGACAGGTGCGTCAACATCATGAGGTTCAATGATGAGATCACTCAAACTACCATTATTATTCGTATTCTTCTCTGCACTCGGGATTCTCATTTTCGACACTTGGCAGCATCGGGATATTGTCGTACTCTCAACATATCAAGCGCAACGCAACGAGAGCAGGCAGGCGCGACTTAACGCCGCCGCCGCTGGTCAGGCATCGGAAAAACCGGGTCTAGACCGATATTTCTTTCCACGAATCTGGAACGCGGACAGAACGATCTCGCGCGGCTTGCGTGAAGCGACAGCAACATTCGCCGAACAGGCAGCGATGAGAAAACCAGCACTCGGTGTCAATTGGACATTCGTCGGACCATCGAACATCGGTGGGAGGAATCGTGTTGTCAAGTACAATCCACGCAATCCCAGCATTCTCTACGCCGGATCGGCTTCCGGTGGATTGTTCAAATCCGAAGACGGTGGAAACTCTTGGCGTCCGCTTACCGACCATTTACCGACGCTGGCGATCGGGCACATGGCCTTCGATCCGATCGATCCTGAAATCATTTACATCGGTACGGGCGAAGGATCGTTCAACTGGGACAAAGTGTACGGCGACGGCCTATACAAGTCCACGGATGGCGGTTTGACGTGGGAAAACATCATGAAGGACGTCGTACGCGATATTGATTTCGCGATCAATCAAGTGGTAGTGCATCCTGATGACCGGGACATGATTTTTGTTGCAGCCACATTCGGGGGAGGTTCAGGCGCATTGTTCCGGACGACGGATGGTGGTGAAAACTGGCAAGCAATATTGAACGGACCTGCTCGCGATGTTGTGATCGATCCGTTCAGGCCCAACCGCGTCATCACTGCTTTCGGAAATCACAACGGTCGCAGCAGCAATGGTTTGTATGTATCCGATTCACTCGGCCAACGCTTCACCTTCGCGAAAATCACGGAGAATCTTCCTTTTCCGGATTCCATTGGCAGAGTCGTGTTGGACGCCAGTTTGTCCGAACCCGGAATGATGATTTGCGCCATGAGTCGAGCGCCGAAACACGCCCCGACGCGGAGTCAGGATTTTCTCGGTGTATTCCGTACGCTGGATCACGGTGAAACATGGGAGAAAATGCCTGCTTCTACGCAATCCAACATGCGCGAAGTACTTCGAGGCCAGGGAGATTACAATCTGTTCATAAAGATACATCCCACCGATCCGACAGTGGTGTTTCTCGGTGGCATTCATACATGGCGCAGTACGAATGGTGGAGCGAGTTTCAATCAAGTCACCTCGCAAACAGGAGTCAGCGGTGCTTGGGTTGATTTTCATTACGCTGATTTCCACCCTACAGATCCTAGACAAATGGCATTGGCTAGCGACGGCGGTATTTTCATGACAACTGATTGCTTCCGCAGTACGATCGTCATGACTGAAAGAAACAATGGCTTGGCCACAATGCAGTTCTACGCAATGGACTTCGATCCGCAAAACACTTCCCGCGTTGCCGGAGGTACACAGGACAGGCGCAACAATCTCGGACATTCTTTCGATCCCGACGGCTGGTCGCGCCTGAATTGGGGAGGTGACGGTGGATATGTCGCCTTCGATTTCAAGGACAGCAGCGTATTCTACATAACATCGCAATACGGCAATCTCGCGAAAACGACGAATGGCGGAGCGTCATTCAGGTCAGCCGTCAACGGTTTGCAGCGCACAAGTCCGAGTGGAGGCTATCTGTTCGGCTTCGTTACCCCGTTCGTTATTCATCCAGTGGAGAACCAGACATTGTTCGTCGGTGGAAACAGAATATACCGCACAACGAACGGGGCCACGAGCTGGACGCCAATTAGCGGGGACCTCGTGGGTGGTGCCACGAGCACGTTTTCATTCGTTCAGGATATGGTGATATGCAAGGGACATCCCAACGTGCTTTACTCAGTAACCGGTTCATCAGCCAGAGTTTTGCGAAGCGATAACATTCTGGACCCACCGGACAAGGTGGAATTCAGACAAGTGGACGATCAATTGCCGCGACTCTTCCTTCGGGCCATTGAAGTTCATCCAACAAACCCAGATATCGCGTATGTTGGAATCAGTGCATTCTCAGTTCATGGCGGTGTGTACAAGACGACGGATGGTGGAGTGACTTGGACGCAGATGAACGGAGAGACAGAAGAGACCAGTCTTCCGACAATTCCCGTCAATGCTGTTTCGATATATGAAAAGAATCCGGCAATCGTGTTTGCGGGAACCGATGTCGGTGTATATATGAGTCGCGACGGTGGGCTGAACTGGAAACCCTACGGAGATGGTTTACCCAATGTCGTGATCGACCACATGAAAATCACCCATGACAATATTTTGTACGCTGCGACTCATGGACGCGGGATGTGGATGACATCCATTCTCGTTTCGGCGAGGGAGCAGGCTCGTCCGATCACGATGAAACTCGAACAGAATTACCCGAATCCATTCAATCCCTCCACCGTCGTGCCATTCACCCTTGGCCGATCCGGGCAGGTGAGCATACGCATCTATGATACACAAGGGCGCTTGCTGCGCACCGTGCTCGACGAGTATCGCGTTTCCGGCGAGTACGAGATTGCAATCGATGCAACAGGGCTGCAGAGCGGTACGTATTTCTACGTTCTCGAATCTGGTGAACAACGCGAAACACGAAAAATGATGCTGATCAAGTAGCAATGAAAAGGCGGCCTTGGCCGCCTTTTTCATCCCGAAAAATGAATTGTCCGATACGTATGCACATGCGTGCGCGTGTATATCCGACATTATCATCGTCTACTGTGCCGAGGCATCCGAAGCTCGTGCACCGATGAATTTCTGATACGCCAACAAGCCGATGATGCATGCCACGCCGATGGTACTGAAGAGCAACCACAGCTCGGATGGATGAGCGTGCGACGCGATGTCCATCTTACTCAAACCGATTTGTTGACCGACGAGAATGGCTTTCTCGATAGTGACATCGACGGGCATGGTGATGTCGAGCCCGCGTTCAGCTATTGTTGAACGTACAAACGCAATCATCGGATTATCGATGAATCTCACGTACAGAAAAGCTCCTAGAACACCGCCGATGAGGGAGCCGAAAGCACCGTAGAGAAAGCCGAAGCCCATGTATGTAGCCTTTTTGTCAGGAGGCGCGATAAGACCAAGATAGCTGATGAACTTCGGATGCGCGGTCATTTCGCCGATAGAGAAAATGGTGATGCCGATCATGAATACCCAGATATTCGTGTTGATTGCAAGTATCGCCATACCAATGGTACCGAGCGCAATGCCGGTGATCATTGTCGGCAGAGCTTTCGTTTTGCTGACGATTCGTGATATGAAAAGTTGAAGAGCGATGATAGTCCCGGCGTTGATCACCGTTACGTGTTCAACGTCGAAGAACCAATCGATGCCCAGTATGCTGTTCACGAAATCGTTGAGTGGTGTCGCATCCACGAAGGCTTTGACGTACCATAACACACTGTCGAACATCTGGAAATACAGTATCCAGAACCAGGAGTAAACGAAAATAAAAAGTATGAAGCGCCAATCCGTGAACACGATGTACAGCTTGCTTGCGATATCCCTGAACGCTGTTCCCATCGATTCCTTTTCCTGTCGTTTCGCGACAGGTTCCTTGTACAGCAACACCGTTGGGATCAACATCGCAGCGGTACAGATTGCGGATGCGATAATGACGTAATGCCATGCGACGGACTTGAGCAGTGGCACGAGAATGAGTGGAAAGAGAAACGCGCCGAGATTGATGGTCCAGTAGAAGATGCCGAAGCCGAGCGTGCTTGTTCGCTCATTCGTGATCTTCGCGATGCTGCCTGTCACGACGGGTTTGAATGTTCCAGCTCCGATGCCCATGATGATGAGAGAAAAGAACACCGCACTGTAGGTGGTCATCTGGCTGGTCAGAAAATATCCCCCACCGAGAAGTGCGAAAGCAACCATCAGAGTTTTACGATATCCCATTCGGTCGGCGATGGCACCGGAGAAAATGGGCAGAAAATACAGTAATGGTTGAATGGTGCTTTTGATTACACCGACACCCTCTTTGGAAAATCCAAGTATGTCGGTCATGTACACGGACAGGATGCTCATCATCCCGTAGTAGGATCCGCGTTCGAAGAATTCAAACATGATCACAACCCAGTACGTTCTGGGAAAGTCCTTCAAACGCGGTTTGGTTTGATGCTCTGTAGTCATGAGTTCGGCTGGTATTTGGTGGATGAATGTATGTGCGCGGATAAACCGCAAAGGAGGCACGAAGCGGAAATGTACGAATTTCGAATGTCTCATACGATAGGTGGGAGTGAAGAATTTTTCGGGTGAATTTTTATCAGATATACCTGAAAATTTTCTTCTGAGCAGTGATGGTGTACGAGTAGCTGCAGAGCCGTTCAGGTTGTCGTGGGTTCGAGAAGAAAGCAGATGATGAGTGACGGGAAATCGGGTGCCGATGGTTTGCCTGAGCCTCGTGGCAGCATGCCACAACCTGTACGTGCGACGACGGATGTGACGTTGGGCATTGGGTATTTTGTTTGTCTGAATTCGAAATGTTACATTAAAATTCATCGCCGCTGATGTTTCGGTGATCCATAATCCTGCAATCATTATCGCTTAGACACGAAGGTATCGTTGAAAGATCGCATCCGCATTGCCAGTGGACAGGGCTTCTGGGGCGACCTTGTTGACGCCCCGTATCACCAAGTGGTGCGTGGACCGGTGGATTACGTGATGATGGATTACCTTGCCGAGGTGACGATGTCCATCATGCAGAAACAGAAACTGCGTGATCCGAATCTCGGATACGCTCGCGATCTTCCCAATCAGATTGCCCGCATGCTCCCTCACATTGTCGAGAAGAACATTCGCATCATCACCAACGGGGGTGGAGTTAATCCACTGGCATGTCGGGACGCAATATTCAAGGCGGCGAAAGCTGCAGGCGTTCACAATCTTCGCGTCGGTGTTGTGTTAGGGGATGATATTCTGCAGGACTTGGATCGCATGCTCTCCGAAGGCATAGAATTGCGGAACATGGAAAATGACGCACCGCTATCCACTATCCGAGAGCGCATCGTTTCTGCAAACGTCTATTTCGGTGCGATGCCTATTGTGAAGGCACTACAGGAGGGAGCGCACATCGTTGTCACAGGCCGCACGACTGATACTGGACTGACATTGGCACCCATGATACACGAGTTCGGTTGGGCGTCCGATGACTGGGACAGACTTGCGGCGGGAACAATCGCGGGTCACATACTCGAATGCGGAGGACAAAGCAGCGGGGGCAATTTCCTCGGTGACTGGAAAAGCGTGCCGGACTTGGCGAGAATTGGTTTCCCCATCGCCGAAGCGTATCCCGACGGCAGTGTCGTAATCACCAAGCATGAAGGCACGGGAGGATTGGTCTCCGAAGCTACTATCAAGGAACAACTCTTGTACGAAATCGGTGATCCCCGGGAATACATCACCCCAGACTGCGTGGCGGATTTTACCAGCATACGCCTTTGTAGCGAAGGGGAGAATCGTGTGCGGGTGTTCGACGTGAAAGGTCGCCCGGCGACGGAATTCTACAAAGTATCCGCCTCGTATAGCGACGGATATTCCGCTGTAGGCATGTTGACGTACGCTTGGCCCGAAGCATACGAAAAAGCCCGTGCTGCTGATGAAATTCTCCGTGCACGCTTGACGGAACTCGGGTTGACCTTCGAAGAGATACGCACGGAGTATGTAGGTCTTACATCCTGTCTTGGGCCGTTGTCGACCATTTCCGACGAAATCAATGAAGTTGTGCTTCGTGTGGGGGTACGTGGCCGGAACAAGGAGCACGTGAACCGCTTCGGCATGGAAATCGTCCCGCTGATTCTTACCGGTCCGCCGTCGGTCACAGGCTTCGCTGGCGGGCGTCCAAAGGCCAGTGAAGTCATCGCGTACTGGCCTGCACTATTGCCGAAGCACGCCGTCGCACCCACAATTCATGTGGAGGAATGCTGATGGCGTTGAAACGGATACGACTCATCGAAATAGCCCATGCCCGTTCGGGAGACAAGGGAGATGCGGGGAATGTGGGAGTAATTGCGCGGGAGGACCGTTTTTATCCTGTACTGGTCGAACATGTAACAGAGGAAGCCGTCAAAAGGCATTTTACGGACATCTGTTTCGGTCCGGTAGAGCGTTACGAATTACCGAACATTTGCGCTTTGAATTTCATCTTGCACAACACGCTTGGGGGTGGTGGTACTGTTTCATTGAAACACGATGCCCAAGGCAAAACGCTCAGTTCCGCCATGTTGCGCATGGAGATCGAAATAGACGAACATCTTCTCTCACAGTAACAGTTCGAATTTTCTTCATACAATCACTCTGATTCCATGGATTTGTCACTTACAGCGTTGCAACGTTCCGCCGACGAGATGCGGATCGATATTATCAGAATGCTGCATGCCGCCGCCTCAGGTCACCCCGGTGGTTCGCTGTCGCTTATAGATATTCTCACGGCAGTTGTTCTGAAGTACATCGGACGCGGGCCGCACAATGTGGAAGACCCGGACAGACATCGCCTGGTGTTGTCTAAAGGACACGGGGTACCTGCTCTCTATGCGGTTCTTTCTCGTGCAGGCATTATTCCGCATGAGGAATTGATAACGTTAAGAAAAATAGACAGCCGCTTGCAAGGGCATCCGTGTAACATGCTGCTCCCTGCCATCGAGGCGCCCACCGGATCACTCGGTCAGGGATTGAGCATTGCTCAGGGCATGGCTATGGCGGGAAAACTCGATGGAAGCTCTCGCAAAATCTATTGCGTGACCGGTGACGGCGAAATGCAGGAAGGCCAGATTTGGGAGTCGCTGATGTCCGCATCCATGTACAAATTGGACAATCTTATCGTTATTCTCGACTACAACAAGGGTCAGATTGACGGACCGACGAACGAAATCCTGAATCTCGAACCACTGGCAGACAAATTGCGCGCATTCAATTGGGATGTACAGGAAATAGACGGTCACGATATGGAGGCGATAGACGGCGCACTAGCCCGTGCACAAACATGTGCCGACCTCCCGCATCTCATCATCGCACATACAATCAAAGGGAAAGGGGTTTCATTCATGGAACACCCGACGGAATGGCATGGCAAGGCACCGAATGACAAGCAGGCGGCGCTGGCCATCGCAGAACTCGAAGCGCATCTCAACCAGAAATCCTGAAAGCTCAATGGGTAAAGCAACACGTGTTTCTTTCGGCGAACAGCTTGCTGAGCTGGGCCCGACACATCCTTCCATCGTCGTTTTCGATGCGGATCTTTCCAAATCCACGCAATCCCAGTTGTTCGCCGCCGTGTGTCCGGAACGGTTTTTCGAAATGGGAATACAGGAGCAGAACATGATCGGTGCCGCGGCCGGCATGGCGCTCAGCGGGAAAAAACCCTTCATCTGTTCCTTCTCCACCTTCGTCGTCGGACGTTTCGAAGTCATTCGCATGTCCATCGGTTATAGTCAAGCCCCTGTCACGATTGTGGGCACGCATTGCGGTGTGGCGATCGGGGAGGACGGATACAGCCAGATGGCGCTCGAGGATATCGCACTCATGCGAACACTTTCGAACATGGCGATTATACAACCGGTAGACGACAGGGAAACGCGAGCGGCCGTGCGCTTTCTCGTGGACTATGACAAACCCGCATTTCTCAGACTGACAAGGCAGAGCGTCGAGGATGTTCACAATGACGAATATCAATTTCGATTTGGTAAAGCAGATCTGCTCCGCGATGGATCCGATGCCGTCGTGTTCTGCACCGGAGGTGTTGTGTACGGAGCACTGCAAGCTGCCGAAGAACTTGCCACGGAAGGTCTGAATCTTCGTGTCGTGAACATACACACAATACAACCTCTTGATATCGAGTATGTTGTAAGCGCTGCAGAACAGACGAAGAACGTCATCACTATCGAAGACCACAGCATCACTGGCGGGTTGGGGGGCGCTGTTGCCGAAGCTCTTGGCGAGCATTGTCCTACGCGAATGAAGCGCATCGGGATGAGCACGTATGGGCGTTCGGGCACGCCGGCTGCACTCTACCGGCATTTCGGACTTGACGGAGAAGGTATCAAACGCACGATTCGTGAGTTCGTTCGCTGATCACGAGTGGTGCGAGCAGTTACGCCCGATGTTGTGTCCGATCGGGACGCGCATGTAGCCGGCAGTGTAAGTCAGAAGAGTGGAATATCTGAAAATACGCACGGTGAGCGCAAGACGGTCGCACGCTTATGGATGTTCGTTCGTACTATGCTGAGCCGACATGACCGATGTTTTCGGGCGATCCGTTAGCATTCATCCACCCGTGATCTCGTACAGCAGCAAAGTAATTGTGAAGTCATTCCGCGATGTGTGCAATGCAGCACATGGAGCACAAGCGGGTACGTTTCCGACAAGCACTGAGGATGATAGCGCGATTGACAGTTGTCAAGGAGAGGTCTTCAACGCTTTGACGCATTCAAGATCGTCAACGGAGGACACGCCTTCCGGCAGTTCGGCTTCATCGATGAGCATGATGGGGATGTCGTCTTCGATGCGGAATTTCACGCCGCATCTCGAGCAGATGAGTTTATCGTTTTCGAGACGTAGTTCCGCTTTTCCCATGGGGCAGACGAGAATATCGAGCAATTCTTTACTGATCATGTGTTCCGTCATTCATTGTACTTTTCAACAACATACGAGTGGCAAGCCGAAAAAACAACGGCACGCGAACTCATGGAGGCCGCGTGCCTGTTTCGAAGGTCAACAGCGATTATTTTTTTTCGTCGTCAACAACCTCGTAATCCGCGTCTTCAACGGACCCGTCTTGTCCTGTGGACGAAGAAGCGCCGGCATCCGAGTTGGGGGTGCCGGTGCCGCCTTCAGGTTGTTGTTGCTGCGCACGCTGATACATTTGCGTCGAAGCTTCGTTCCAAGTTTTATTCAACTGTTCCATAGTTGACTTGATGTCCGCAGCGACGTTGTTCTTGATTGCTTCCTCGAGCCGCTTCGCTTCCTCCTCCAATCTGGACCGCATTGAATCGTCAAGCTGCTCCTTGAATTCTTCGAGTTGCTTCCTGGTCTGGAAGAGCAGGGTATCGGCTTGGTTTCGTGTATCGACTTCCTCTTTGCGCTTTTTGTCCTCTGCGGCGTGCTCTTGTGCTTCGCGCTTCATGCGTTCCACGTCGTTCTTATCCAAGCCGCTTGAGGAGGTGATGCGAATACTTTGTTCCTTGTTCGTGGCCTTATCCTTGGCTGCAACATGGAGAATGCCGTTGGCGTCGATATCGAAAGTCACTTCCACCTGAGGTACTCCGCGAGGTGCAGGTGGAATACCGTCGAGATGAAACCGACCCAAGGTGCGATTGTCGGCAGCCATGGGGCGTTCGCCTTGCAGAATATGGATTTCCACTGAAGTCTGATTGTCCGATGCTGTTGAGAAGATTTCGCTTTTTCTTGTAGGAATAGTCGTGTTCGCAGGGATGAGCGTCGTCATCACACCACCGAGCGTTTCGATGCCAAGAGATAAGGGAGTCACGTCGAGCAATAATACATCGCTGACATCACCACTGAGTACGCCGCCCTGTATCGCAGCACCGATAGCGACAACCTCATCGGGATTGACCCCTTTGTGCGGTTCTTTGCCGAACAAGTCCTTCACCACTTGTTGAACTCGAGGTATGCGTGTCGACCCACCGACGAGAATGACTTCATCAATGTCCGACGGGGTGAGCCCCGCATCTTGCAAGGCGGTTTTGCAAGGTTCGACGGTTCTACGAACGAGATCGTCTGTCAACTGTTCGAATTTCGTTCGGGTAATTGTTGTGTTAAGGTGCTTGGGACCTTCCGCAGTTGCAGTGATAAATGGGAGATTGACATCTGTTTGCATCAGCGTGGACAGTTCCATCTTCGCTTTTTCAGCGGCCTCACGCAAGCGCTGCAACGCCATGGCATCCTTGCGCAAGTTCACGCCTTCGTTTTTCTGGAATTCATCGGCAAGATAGTCGATCAAACGGTGATCGAAATCATCTCCACCCAGATGTGTATCGCCGTTTGTGGACTTGACTTCGAAAACGCCGTCACCGAGTTCGAGAATGGAAATATCGAACGTTCCACCACCGAGATCATAGACGGCGATTTTCTGCTGTTTTTCCTTTTTGTCCAACCCGTACGCCAGTGCTGCTGCTGTGGGTTCGTTGATGATACGACGAACTGTCAGTCCAGCAATCTCTCCTGCATCTTTGGTCGCCTGTCTTTGTGCATCGTTAAAGTACGCAGGAACAGTGATCACAGCTTCTGTCACTTTTTCACCGAGGTAATCTTCAGCGGATTTTCTCATTGCTTGCAGAATCATCGCGCTGATCTCTGGAGGAGAATAGACGCGATCCTCGATCTGTACTCGGGCCGTTTCGTTTTCTCCACGTACTATTTCATAGGGAACCTCGGAAATCTCTTTGGTGACCTCGTCGTAGCGGCGGCCCATGAAGCGTTTGATGGAATAGACCGTGTTTTTCGGATTCGTCACGGCTTGGCGTTTTGCCGAGTTGCCGACAAGGCGTTCGCCGTCTTTCTTGAATCCGACGACCGAAGGTGTTGTTCTGCCCCCGTCGGAATTCGGGATGACCGTCGGTGTGCTCCCTTCCATGACGGATACAACGGAGTTGGTAGTTCCGAGGTCGATGCCGATAATTTTTGCCATTGTATTCTTACTCCTTTATTCGATTTTCAACCAATATCAATGCTAATTTCTTTTTCCTGCTCTTGAACTTTGTTTTTCAGTGTAACGATGAGCAGTCCGTTTTCCATTTTCGCGTGCACACTTGCCGCATCCACTTCGCCGGGAAGTTCTATCTTTCGCGAAAATTCCCCGAAGGATCGTTCGCATCGCAGAATCGAGGTTTTGTCGTCGTGTTCGGGGGCTTTTTTTGCGCCTTGTATAGTGAGCACGCCCTTGGCAATCGACACGGAAACATCGCTTTTCACGAGTCCCGCGAGTTCTGCGATAATGATAATCGACGTATCGTCACGATACACGTCGACCTTGGGCTCGAATCCTTTGCCAAACTCTATCGAGAATGTCTCGGGAAATTCGTCGGCGATTTTTCTCATGCGCTGGGAAAGGTAGTCCAGTTCCTTCATTGGGTCGAAACGAAAATGCGGCATTGTTACTGCTCCTGTTTGAAACATTTATACTAATGTACATTCAAATACCGTACCAAGCTGAAACTGGCAATTTTGCTGGCAGGTTTGCGACAAAATGGCACTATCTCCCCCAACGAATGACAATATGGCAGGAACTGTGCATGACAGAGAGTCATAACGAAGTCGCAATTTGTTTCATCAACACGAAGTCGAAAGAGTGAGAATCCATCATGTGAGTAGGCTTCTCCAAGAGAGATTCGATTTGGAATTTTCTATCAAGTCTAAAAAATTGCAGAGATGAAACGGCTTGCGGCGTGCTGTGGTACGTGCGGGGACGTAGAATACTGCGTTTTGATTTACGTATGGGTGCTGCCACATGCTGCTGCTGCGTGCTTGTGCGTACCCGTGATATACTCATGATGGAGAGCAGTGTTGTGCGACTGAAGCAGATGTTTGGAAGTTTTGGCAGGCAAGGCTAAATTGTAAATCTGTACTGGTATCCGTTTTGTTTTCTTTTCGATTCATTACAGCCTTTTTCGCAAGGAGGACCCTTTGAAAGTTTACACCCCCAATACTATCAGGAATGTAGCGTTGATAGGCCATGGCAGTTGCGGTAAAACCGTACTGGCCGATGCAATGCTGCTGAACGCCGGTGCTACGACTCGCATCGGCACTATCGAGGATGGGAGTACGACATCAGACTATCGTTCAGACGAGATTGAGCGTCAAATATCGATTAACAGCACGCTGCTTGCTGCCGAATTCAAAGGTCACAAGCTCAACATTCTTGATTCACCAGGGTTTTCCGATTTTCTTGGCGACGTGATTTCCAGTCTGCACGCTGCAGATTCAGCGCTACTTCTGCTCAAATCGGTCGAGGGCGTCGAGGTCGGGACGGAGTTGATGTGGAAGCAGGCTGAGGATGCAGGGGTTTCCGTCGTATTTCTCGTCAATAAAATGGACAATGAACATGCGGAGTTCGACCGCGTCGTAGAGCAGGCACGTGATCGTTTGAGCAACGATATAGTCATTGCACAATATCCTGTTTCCAAGGGACCGGCGTTCAACACTTGCATAGACGTGATCGACAAAAAACTGTTGACGATGAGCACGGATGGCAGCGGGAAGTATGAAGAGAGCGAGGTGCCTGCTGAATACAGCAACAAGCTGGAGGAATTGCATCAAGCACTGATCGAGAAAGTCGCCGAATCGTCCGAGGAATTGCTCGAAGCGTTTTTCGAAAACGGTACACTCAGTGACGAACAGCTCGTGAATGGTTTCAAGGCGGCAGTGCTCGATCGCAAAATATTCCCATTGTTCTGTGCTGCTGCTCGGAGTAATATTGGTGTTTCCCGCCTAATGGAATTTCTGATCCAATACTGCCCGGATCCCGTGACGGGGAGAACATTCGAAGCGATCAAAGGGAATAACGAAGCGACGAGTATAGTTCCGGATCCTTCGGGTGATGTCGCCGTCTTCGTGTTCAAGACCATCTCGGAAGCGCATGTAGGCGAACTGTCGCTGTTCCGTGTGTACAATGGCACCGTTGTTCCAGGCATCGATTTGATCAATCAGAACAACGGCAAGTCGGAGCGATTGAATCAGATTTTCACCATGCGCGCGAAGGAGCGACTCGACGTCGGTAAAGTTGTTGTTGGTGATATCGGTGCCGTTGTTAAGCTCAAGGACACGCACACGAACAACACACTTACCGCCAAGTCCTTTCCTATCATGATGCCGCCGATCCGATTTCCCGATCCAGTCATGTCGAGTGCGGTGAAGGCCAGGAACAAAGGCGATGAGGAAAAAATCGGCATCGGCCTACACACCATGCATGAGGAAGACCCGGCCTTCCATGTCCGCGTCGACAACGAGACCGGTGAAACCATCATTCTCGGTCAAGGGGAAATTCATATCGATGTAATGATCAAGCGCCTCAAGCAGCGTTTCGGTGTCGATGTGGATCTCAAGGCCCCCCGAATTCCGTTTCGCGAAACGATACGCAAACACGCGGATGTTTCTTACAAGCACAAGAAGCAGACCGGCGGTGCGGGGCAATACGGTGAAGTGTACATCAAGCTCGATCCGCAGCCACGTGGAACGGGGTATGAATTCGTGGATTCCATCGTGGGCGGTGTGATAGCTGGGCGTTTCGTTCCTGCCGTAGACAAAGGTATTCAGGAGCAAATGGCTCGCGGCGTCGTTGCCGGGTACCCGTTGGTGGATGTTAAAGTGACGTTGTACGATGGTAGTCAACACACTGTCGATTCCAACGAAATGGCTTTCAAAACCGCCGCTCAAATGGCCTTCAAGAAAGCTGTTCAGGAAGCTGATCCAATATTGCTGGAACCGATCTACGATCTCGAGGTCAAGGTTCCGGACGAGTTCATGGGGGACGTCATGGGTGATATATCCAGTCACAGGGGGAAAATTCAAGGAATGGATGCAGAAGGGCCGTACCAGGTTATTCGTGCCAGAATGCCACTGGTCGAGCTGTATCAATACGCGACGCGTCTGCGTTCCATCACCCAGGGACGCGGTATGTTTCGGAGGACGTTTTCTCACTATGAGGAAGTGCCCTACGATGTTCAACAAAAATTGATAGAAGAAGCAAAGGCAGCCAGAGAAGAGGAAGCCTAGTGCGTGTCATCATTTCGATATGTTTCATTAGCGTCGTTCTAGGATCCGCGCCCAGTGCTGTGGCGCAGATACTGGACGATGGAAGACTCGGTGCGAGGACTGCCACGACGGCGACTCTAGGTGGCGCGTTTTATGATTTTTCCACGAATAGCGGATGCGATCTTACCGTCAGTGTATGGGGGTATGTCAGAAATCCCGGTCGATACCGTGTTCCGTGTGAAACCAATCTCATCGATCTGTTGTCATTCTGTGGCGGTCCGCTTGAGCTAAACGCTGAAGCGTATCTGTATCGGATAAAAATCGTCCGTCGAGGCGGTGCTGACAATCAAAATGAAATCGCCGAGGTTTTCGAAGTAGACGTAGACCGATATCTGCGAAACACAAGAATACCCTCTTCCACGACGGAGTTGTTTCTTTGGCCGAATGATTTGATTATTGTTGATGGTAAGGAAGCTCGTGGTGATACAATCTTACGAATCGCGCAAATCGTGGTGGCGATTGCTTCGATCGTGACATCGACCGTGGCGGTTATTAATATAACCAAGTAGAAAGGCCTGCACAGGCATTATTTTCCTGTCCGGACCAATTGAATGGAGAGAGCATTGTTGTCGAACATTAGGATTCGCCGCATTTCATGACAGCCAGAGACGATTTCAATAAGCAGTTGCAGGAATATTTACGTATCGCCTATGAGGGGAAGTGGGTGATACTGGGAATATTCATCATTGTCGTGGCCGCGACGTGGCTGTATACGAAGCAGCAGGACGACATTTTTCAAGCGAGCGCGACCGTACGACTGAAGCCGACGAGGGATTTGCTAAGTGGACAGGCCGGTCAGCAGGGAGTGTTTGACAATCTCGGTTGGGGCAGCGAGCGCATTCTTGCGAATGAAATTCTGATCATTCACAGTGACGACATCGCCGAACGAGTAGCCTCGATGTTGGCTCGGCGTGTTCATCTCAATCCCGAAATCGTCGATACTATTCCCGCGCTTCGTGTCCGTCAACAGCCAACGACGATGCGAAAAATGGCTCGATCACTTCATCTCGAGGATTTTTTCGTTTCACTCGGTATGGCAAGGCTTGACACTTCCACGAGATTGGCCGACCTTGCTACCGTGACCGGTCGGGTACGTGGACAAATGAATGCCGAAGCAGTACGTGGTGTAGACTTCATTCGCATAAACGTGTCGAGCACTTCACCGGTCGAAGCGGCGACGATTGCGAACTTGTACGTTGATGCATACCAAATGCGCAATCTCGAATCCGCACGGCAAAGCGTGACCACTGCGAGGAATTTTCTCGAAAGCCAGTTGGATTCGAAACAAGATTCGTTGACCTATGTTGAAAACCAAGTGCGAGGCTTTCAACAGATGCAGGGTATAATCAGTCTCGATGCAGAAACACAAAATCTAATAAGTCAACTCAGCACTTTTGAGGCACAACGCGAGCAGGTGAAGATCTCGCTCGAGGGTGCGGAAAAAATTCGTAATGAACTGCGCAATCAGCTACGGGAAATTGAACCGACACTTGCGCAGCAACTCAAGGAAGGTGTTGATCCGCAATTACGACAACTCCTAATGCAGAAGGCTGAACTTGAAGATCTGATTCAACGAGCCGAATTCAATCGAACGAATGCGTTTCGCACCAGACCGGATTTGGATGGTTTTGCACAGAAGCAAATCGAGGATTACCAGAAACGGTATCAGGAAGTCCTTAATAAGATTGGCGAAGCGAGTCAAGCACTGGGTCGCGAGACCGATCTTACGGGTGCCCCGGTGGAATATGCTCGCGATTTGCGCCAGCGCATCATTGAGCAGGAAATCGAAATAGAATCGGCGAAGGCGAAGTTGCGTAGTCTTGACGAGACGATTAAGCAGTACAACGTGAAGTTCGAGGCGATTCCAGCACAATCAATCCAATACGCTCGTCTCGAACGGCGCAGACAGAGTTATGACAAATTGTTCGGTATGCTCGACCAGAAGTATCAGGAGGCCCTGATAAACGAGCAGACCACAATGGGCAACGTTGAAATTGTCGACAAGGCCAAGGTTCCCGGGCGACCAATAAAGCCGAACAGACCGATGAACATGATACTCGGAATTCTTGTCGGTCTCGGTCTGGGTTTCGGTATCGCGATTCTGTTGCGCTACCTGGATACGACAATACGTAGTCCGGAAGACGTTGAAAAGCTCGGAATGCCCGTTCTTGCCTTTATTCCCTCGTTCGGCGGAGGCGAGAACGAGATGGATCGCAATCAATCTTTGATAACACTCTCCGCACCGCAGTCACCACCGAGCGAGTCGTATCGTACGATGCGGACGGCGATAGAAAATTCCTTACCCGATCATATCAAGTCGAAAGTCATTGTATTCAGCAGTCCTGCTCCCAAAGAAGGAAAATCGACCGCGATTGCGAATCTTGCTGTCAGTGCTGCAAACAGTGGGCGAAGGGTCCTCTTAGTAGATGCCGATCTTCGTCGTCCTGTACAACATCAGATATTCGATGTATCCCGTGAACCCGGCCTCTCCAATGCACTTGCCGGCGAAGTTCCCGTCAACCAGGCGATACGGAAAACGCTCGTCCCGGGTTTGCATATCATACCATGCGGAAACATCCCGAGTCACCCGGCTGAATTGCTGGGTTCAGCACGAATGGAGAGATTTGTTCGACTCGTCCGTCAATATTACGACCTCGTGCTCTTCGATGCCCCACCCGTTATCGCGATGGCGGACACCCTCGTGCTTTCGAAGTACGTCGACGGTGCCGTATTGATAGTTTCGGCGGATAAGACGCGGAATCTCGGGTTAGAGAAGGCCAAGGAAATGCTCGAAGCAAACACCGCGAAAGTTCTGGGCGTTGTGGTCAACAGATTCAATGCAAATAAGGTCTATTACTCCTATTATCGCTACTATTACCAGAACTACTACTATTACGCAGTGGACGGCGAGAAGAAACAGCGTCGTGTCAAGAGGAGGAAGGCGGAGGAGGTGGATGAAACGCATGAAGCCGTCGCTGATGAACAAAGCACGTAGAAAGCTTAAGCGGAAGCATTGTTTGAGTGCGATGAGATTCGGTGGGCTCCTCCAGGGTATGACGAGGATGAAATGTCGTGCTCGGCTATGGAACGAAGGCTGAGCTTTCTCGCATTCTTCGGGCATGAACGCTCGAACATCACTATTCGAAGTTTTTTCCTGCGCATTCCGTATGGCTGTTACAGCCGATTGTGTATATTGGCATTGTAAGAACAGCATCGATGATTCATGCCTGACATTTTACTCTTGCCTCGAAATACCATTCCTGTTGGTACGATATACTGTATCGGAAGGAATTACCTCGACCATATCCGGGAACTCGAAAACGAGCCCAATACAGAACCGGTACTGTTTCTGAAACCGAGCGCAGCCCTCGTTCGTGAAGGGATGCCGATTGAACTACCGTCATTCAGTTGTGACGTACATCATGAAGCTGAGTTAGTACTACTGATTGGTCAGGAAGGCCGTCATGTGACCGAGGAGCACGCAACGGATGTAATAGCGGGGGTAGGAGTTGGTCTAGACCTCACCGCACGCGATAAGCAGAGTGAATTACGCGCGAAAGGATTGCCGTGGACGATTGCCAAGGGATTCGAGACATCGGCCTGCGTTTCATCCTTTGTTCCACCTTCGAATTTGCCTCCGCTGAACGATCTGAACTTCTCTCTTCATGTAAACGGAGAATTGCGACAAAGCGGCCATACGTCGCTTATGATCTTCTCAGTACAGCGCATCATCTCGTTCATAAGCGGCCTCGTGCGCTTACTGCCTGGAGATTTGATTTTCACTGGTACGCCGAAAGGTGTAGCCGGAATTCACGAAGGCGATACTCTCGAATTGAGTTTGGAGGATGCACTGCATGCGAATTTCCGGGTAGGAGTGAGGTAGGCTACCTGATGAAAGTATTCGCCGGAATGTTTCCCGCACGTATCGCGACGGCGTCGATCACGCTTCTTATAGTCGCATTCGCTGTTTTTTTTTATAGGCCCGAGTCGTCGCCGGGTGAGGATACGAAATCAGAGGGAACCGCGATATACGATTCGTCCGAAACGGATTGGGACGACTATCTTTGGCCGACTGATGCGGGTACGGTTCGCACATCGGATTTCGCCGAATTTCGTCGAACGCACTTCCACGCCGGGCTCGACGTCAGCACCGGTGGCAGAACGGGATATAACGTATTCGCGATGCGCGACGGATGGGTGCATTCGCTCAATTTTCAACCAGGTGGATACGGCTGGATATTGATACTACGGCATCATGATGGTTATTACACCTCGTATGCTCATCTCCGAAGTGCGACCGACTCCATCATGCAATCATATTATGACAAACTGCGTTTGCTCGGGAAATCGTATGGATTGGCAACATGGGAGCGCGGAGAATTTCCCGTCACTCGGGGAGATATCATAGCGTATACCGGGGATACGGGCGCAGGGCCGCCGCATCTGCATTTCGAGATTCGAGACAAGGATTTCAATCCTGTTAATCCTGGTTTATCCCGCAATTTGCGACCTGTCGATTCGCTCCCACCGGAGATACGACAGCTCATGCTTGTTCCACTGGATGCATCATCCTCGATAAACGAGTCCTGGTCCAACTTGCTTCTGACGCCTGTCGGTAGTGGGCCGTTATACAGTATCGGAGCAATGCCGGTCATACGGGGTAATGTCGGTGTAATGGTGCGTGCTCATGACCGGGCGAATGGTGCGACTGATTATCCCAGTCCGTATCGCTTGCGATTGCTTGTTGACGGACGCGAATATTTCACATCGACCATGATGCGTTTTGCCGATTCACTAGCATGGCATATTCGTATCGACAGGGATCATTCGTTGATGCAAGCGATGAAGGGAGAGTTCAGGAAACTCTATCGTGAGGAAGGGAACCGTCTTGATTTCTATGTGCCGCGAGATATCGGTGCAGGTGTGTTATCTGCAGAAAGTATCGGTATCGGTCGGAAACACCTTAGCGTGATCGCAGAGGATATTGCAGGAAACAGAGCATCCGCAACTTTCACAGTCATGCTCGCAGCCGATGTGCGTATTCAGCACGAAGTTTCAGGCAATGATCTCCGTCTCAAATTATTGACACCCGATCTCTGCGATGAACTGAGGGTAGTACAGGATGCGAAGCCTAATGTCGTAGTCACGTCATGGAATTCCGATCAGGCAGTTCAAGGCGTATCCATGGACATGCGGCGTTATCACGGCAGTACTCTCCGTATCGTAACAATCGATACGGTCGGTAATGAGCAGATCCACGCGCGTTTCCGTCCTGGTCCCGCTTCACGAACTGCCGGCAGATTGTATACGCGCAGAGAAATCATATTTGATGAAATCGTTTATGATTTGCGCATGTCCTCGCCATTCACGGAGCCTCCGGTTGTACGAATCTCACAGGGGGGGCGCGTAGCGAGAGGCAGGGTTTTTGCGCTGGATGCGAGTCGTTATCGGGCTGTATTGCCTACGTGGGCAGGGTTCAGCGGACTCGCGCGCATCGAAGTCGAGTACAACATCGGTCTCAAGCACATACAGTGGACGGACAGCTTGCATGGAGTTCATATTACGCCACATCTCGGAGGACAAATTGTATCGGACGATGGACAATTTGTTCTAAGTTTTTCGCCCTTTGACGTGTATAGACCGATGCTCTGTTTCATTGAAACACTTTCGAGTGATACCGAGCCATCCTATCGGGTTACACCCGACGATGTGCCACTTTCCGGTAGGCCGCTGGCTGCGTTCCGTTGGACGGAAAGCGACAGACGTGTATTGATTCAGGTTGATTCGCCGATGCGCTCGTACGCCGATGAGGGGCATCCGTTGTCGCACGCTATCACTGCACGGGTGGGCCGCTTTCTCGGGAGGTATCGATTACTTCGGGACACGAGTGGACCCGACATTCGAATTGAACTCGCGCGTCGGAGTCGTGAAGCGATACGCGTGGCGATAGGTGATTCCGTGTCTGGCGTAGAAAGCGCATCAATTGTCGCTATGATCGACGATATGATCGTGCCATTGCACTACAGTGAGCGCAGAGCGCAGTGGTATGTTCCTTCAGCGATCTTGGAGCGCTATGATGGGAGAGAATTTTCCGTTCATGTAAAAGATAGGCTCGGAAACGAATCCAGCGAGACGCGGAAGCTGCGTTGATGCGCCGCATTATCACGTCGAGGGCTTCACGTTTCGTTCATCGGTAGTTTATGAACGCATACGCAGGTCGATTCACGGATCGTCCCTTGGTTGGTGGCTACTCATGAACCGTCACCGTTTTTCGAGGGCGATCCATGAACCGCCGCTCGGTTGTTGGAGGGCGATCCATGAACCGCCGCTCGGTTTTCGGGGGCGATCCATGAACCGCCATCGTTTTTCGAGGGCGATCCATGAACCGCCACAGGTTTTCGGGGGGCGATCCATGAAGCGCAATCGTTTTTCGGGGGCGATCCGTGAACCGCCGCTCGGTTGTTGGAGGGCGATCCATGAACCGCCGCTCGGTTGTTGGGGGGCGATCCATGAACCACCACCGTTCGGGGGCGATCCATGAACAGCCACCAAGCCGGAGGGTGATCCATAAACCGCCACTTCGTTTTTGGAGGGCGATCCATGAACAGCCACCGGTTGGGTGTGATCAATGAACTGCGTCGTTTTTTGGAGGGCGATCCATGAACAGCCACCGGTTTTGGAGGGCGATCCATGAATCGCCACCGGTATTTTTGGAGGGCGATCCATGAATCGCCACCGGTTTTCGGGGGGCGATCCATGAAGCGCCATCGTTTGATGGAGGGCGATCCATGAACCGCCATCGTTTTTCGGGGGCGATCCATGAACCGCCACAGGTTTTCGGGGGGCGATCCATGAACCGCCGCTCGGTATTTTTGGAGGACGATCCATGAAGCGCCATCGTTTGATGGAGGGCGATCCATGAACCGCCCCTCGGTTGTTGGGGGGCGATCAATGAATCGCCACCGGTATTTTCGAGGGCGATCCATGAACCGCCACCGGTTTCGAGGGCGATCCGTGAACCGCCATCGTTTTTCGAGGGCTATCCATGAACCGCCATCGTTTTCCGAGGGCTATCCATGAACCGCCATCCGGTTGTTCGAGGGCGATCCGTGAACAGCCACCGGTTTTCGGAGGGCGATCCATGAACCGCCGTTCGGTTGCTGTATCGCTTATATGTAGGTGGATGCAGAAAGGGCGACCGGTCGGTCGCCCTTTTATAATAAACCAGTTCGAAAATCAGATATTGAACATATACGAGAGATGGAACTTCACGTTGGGAAGATGAAACTGATCCTCGTATTTCGGTAGATTCGTGTGCGAATCCTTGATGATGTTGTTGAATGTGTACGCTAAACTGATACCGAAATTCAAATCACCGATCGGAGATTTGAAAATAGGAAATTCTCCGCCGAAGCGAAGTTCGAGTAGGGGATTGATGTCCTCCAATGTTGGAGTGATGTCGGCCCGGATTCGATTACCGTCCGGGTTCAAATTGGATTTGCCTACCCACTGCTCTGCAGGATCGATACCTTCGGGCGGCAAAGTGAATCCTTCCGGGGTGTTCTTCAATTCTGCTGCGCTTGGGAAACCAACACCGAAGGTTACGTAAAACTGGCTGAACTGAAATCCCACAGCGAGCATGACGTACTGAAACGTCCCATCGGTATTCAATTTCCCCGGAATATTCGTGCTGTGATTGTGTATGGAATCGCTGAAGGATATGCGCTCGTTCACATCCGAGAATGTGAGCGTGTGGTACCCGAGGCTTCCGACGACGCGTGTTCGCCCTCCGATCGGAATACTCGCGCGGACGCCGAAGTGCGAACCGAGACCAAGTGATCGCGAAACCATGCTGACGTGATAATCCGTGGTATTCATCGACAGCGTTGCTGCACCGATTACACCAACTTTGAGATGCATGTCCACTTCATCCTTCGCGTCACGGACTATGACCGTGCGCTGCGAGAATGCAGTGGAACTTGTTGTAATGACCAACAAGAGCAGGAGAGGAATAAATGGTATCCTCATCTGACCTCCTCGAATTATTGAATGATGCATACGCTTTCCTGTGCAAAACTTACGATTTATCATTGGAAGAAAAAATAGTCGGTTCCAACCCTCGTAGCAATACATGAAGCAATACTGAAAACAACATACGACTCTCGCTACGAGACATACGAGGTGAAGCTTACTTATCAATCCCCATGCGCACACAGATGGATTGATCGTAGAGATTTTCCGTAGCGACAGTTGTTCGCGTGCCAGCGATGCGAACAAAACCTATGTAGCGCCCTTGGTCGAGATCAAGTGCTTCGGCATCGGACGGGAATAGCTGCTTCCCGAACAGTGTAAGTGCCTGCTCGAAATCTCTCCAATGACGCCACCCGTCCCGAAGCGTCGCGACTCTGACATTATCGACTTGGACTCCGGTGCTCCACATTGTTCTCCACCATTCGGCAGTTTTGAAGCAAGCACATTCAGCCTCCCAGAACACCTTGCCATTCGATTGTGGTGTGGATAGATGTTCGGGGATTTCTCCCGGAAACTCCCGCATCAACCCTGGCATGACACAAGCAATTTCACCACCGGGACGTAAAAAGTTGCTGATGTATTCAAGGTACATGACATCCGTACCGAAATACTGGTATGCATCGATGGAGATGATAGCGTCGAAAAATCCACGAGGAAAAGGTAGTGCATGGGCCTCTGTGCGTATGGGATACACGAGATCGGCGACTCCCGCGTCGATAACGCGACGCCAGTTGTTGTCGGGATTGATCCATAAGTCGGCTGCCCAAACGCGAACGCCGAATTCCTGGGCTAGAAAAATGCTGGATAACCCTTTACCACAACCGAGATCGAGAACACGTGCCCCCCGTGAGAAAGGCACTTCCTCGCTTAGCCATTCCGTTAGCCATACGACGTTCGGACCCATCTGCGCGTCGAGCATCAAGTTCATGTCGTATTTGCCCGACTTCGGAAATTCCTTTTTTACTAGTAGGAACTCTCTATCATTCATAATACTGTATTCGTAGTACCGTTGGTATCAAGTTGAGCGCAATGTGCGAGAATCGCGGCGTAGTGAGATGTCATTTCCGGTCGTGGATGGTGCGCTCACATGTAGATTGTTTGCCGTGCGTTAGCCTCCAGCTTTTGCTACTCGTGTGAATCTGCGTAGCATCTCACCACTTGGTCCGATGAAGGCCAAAGCAATCGGCATTTGGCCCAATGCGTGAGTGGAGCATGAAAGACAGGGATCGTAGCAACGAATACCTGCTTCGATGCGGTTCAATATCCCCTCGGTGATTTCTTTGTCGGGATCACTGATGTAATGCATCGCGATCTGTCTAATCGTTCGGTTCATCGATAGATTGTTTTGCCCCGTTGCAATAAGCATGTCCACGTGACGGATCACCCCATCGTAGCCGACGGTATAGTTGTGGAACAACGTGCCACGCGGAGCTTCGCTTGCACCCACGCCTTGCGACTTGTTGGTATACGCGCGTGAGCGCAATTCGAACTGATTGATGGTGTCGGGATTCGTCAGAATTTCCTCGATGCGTTCAAGCGCGAATAGAATCTCGATGAGTCGCGCATAGTGGTAATAGAAGGAATTCAGCACTACACCACGTGTTCCAGCCATTTGCTTGAATATTATGAGTTCTTTGTCCGATTCAGGTGATCCTGTGCGGGAACACACGTTCAACCGTGCGAGTGGACCAACGCGGTAGCTGCCCCGAGGGTAGCCGAGAGGTTGATAGTAGGGGAATTTCAGATATGACCAATCCTCGATTTCCTCCGCGATATAGTCGCGATATTTCCTGGGATTCAACGTATCCGCGACAATATTGCCGCCACTGTCCACGATTCGCAAGTGCCCGTCATAATACTCCAATGCACCGTCATCCGTGACGTGTCCGAGAAAAAGTGTCGGAAAATTTCCGAAGACCTCCAGTTCGCCGTGATGGGTTTCGATGAATGCCTTGATGAATTCCAAACCGATACGGGCGCTTTCGTGTGCTTCGGGTAAACCTTCGAGTATAGCGTCACGCTTCTCGACGCTCAATGCTTCACGCACTCCGCCTGGTAGGGCAAGTAATGGATGGATTTTTCGGCCGCCGAGCTTCTCTATCATTTCCTGTCCCCACTTCCGAAGGCGAATTCCTCGACGCGCGAGTTCGGGATTCTGCTCAGCTACGCCGAAAATATTGCGCTTTGCCGGGGCTGCATCCATTCCTAGAAGAAGATCCGGGAGCGAGAGGTGGAAAAAGCTCAATGCGTGTGACTGTACCCATTGTGCGAGATTCAACGCACGGCGAAGATTCTCGGCCGTTCGAGGAATCTCTACCGCGAGAATATCGTCGCCTGCTTTTGCCGATGTGAGCAAATGGCTTACGGGACAAATGCCGCAGATACGCGATGTGAGGCTTGGCATTTCCCACACGAGTCGTCCTTCGCAGAACTTCTCGAAACCACGGAATTCAGTGACGTGGAATCGCGCATCCTCCACCGTTCCCTGCTCGTTGAAGTGTATAGTGATCTTCGCGTGACCCTCGATGCGGGTAACAGGGTCAATGACGATCTGACGTGTCGATTCATCCATAACGTAACATAGCCTCGGGGAGTATTGGCACGCGACCTGCCAGTAATTCGGTGAGTACATGCCAGATCAAATCGGCATCCGGTGGACAGCCGGGAAGAAAGGCATCAATGTGTACTACATGATGAATAGGCGTCACCAAAGGTTCAAGTACGGGCAGTGGACTGCTAAGCGCGCTATTCATACCTGGCCCGTCTTTGCCGTAAACATCGCTGAGAATCTCGTCACGGTCGAGTGTATTGCGCATGGCTGTCACGTTGCCAGTGACAGCGCAATCGCCAAAAGCCAACACGAGCTTGCTGTTGCGACGTATGTTTACGAGTAACTCGCGATTGTCTTCGTTGGCGACGGCACCCTCGACAAGCGTTGCATCCACGTTTTCAGGAAAGATTTTTATGTCCATGAGTGGACTGTACACCAAATCGGCACGCTCGTGCAGTTCGAGCAGCCGTTCATCCAAATCAAGAAAGGACATGTGACAGCCGGAGCATCCGCCGAGCCAAGCTGTGGCCAACTTCATTTTTTGAACCATTCGTGTTTCTCTCTCGCATTGACGATATACTGCAGAAAATCCCGATTCCTGGATAAGGACGTCACTGGTTTTCCTTTTTCGAACAAGGCACCGGTGGGACAGACAAGCGTGCATTTGCCGCAGGAAGTGCATGATGTAGATGCTCCCCATTCGGTCGCAAGATCGGTGATGACGAAGCAATCGATACCGCGACCCGCGATGTCCCACGTGTGAGCACCTTCTATCTCGTCGCAAACCCGTACACAACGTGTACACAAAATGCAACGATTGTGATCGAGGACGAAGCGTTCATGCGTTGCGTCTACTCGCTTGTCTTGATGAAGGTATTCGAAACGGACAAAATCCATCCCCACCGAATAGCCTATATCCTGCAATTCGCAATGACCGTTGACGACGCACACAGAGCAAACATGATTGCCTTCGGCGAAGAGAAGTTCAACAATCATTCGTCGGTATTTGTCCAAGCGTGGGCTTTTGGTTTTCACTACCATGTTTTCTTCGACGCGTGTTACGCATGCGGGTTGTAGTTTGTTTTGCCCTTCGATTTCCACAATGCACAATCTGCATGCACCAATGTCACCCAGCCCGTCGAGATGGCACAAGGTCGGTATTTCAATACCGTGTTCCCTTGCCGCTAGAAGAATGCTACTTGAGGCGGTTGCGCTGATCAGATTGTCATCAATGGTCAGTGTTCTGATTTCTTCCATGTTCACGTTCCTTTCTCAGGTCTCTTCCGTTCTCGGTACAGTCTCGCTGTCGTCCGCCACGGCTCTGTTTTTTCCGTGTAAATTACAGACGTTTGCTACGCAGTATTGTTCACTGATGTGCTGATCATACTCGGTGCGAAAGAAATGCAATGTGGACATGACGGGATTTGGAGCGCTTTGACCAAGACCACAGAGGCTGGTATCCTTGACCATCACACAAAGTTCTTCGAGAATATCAAGGTCCTGGTCCGTCGCTTCTCCCTTGGTCATTTTTTCGAGAAGCCGGAATAATTGCACTGTACCCACGCGGCAGGGAATGCATTTGCCGCAGGATTCGTCCTTGCAAAATTCCATGAAGAATTTCGCGACGTCCACCATGCAGGATGTTTGGTCCATGACGATCAATCCTCCCGAACCCATCATTGAACCGATTTGGGTGAGTGATTCAAAATCCACAGGTGTATCGATGTGTTGAATCGGAATACAACCGCCCGATGGTCCACCTGTTTGGGCGGCCTTGAATTCGCCATTGTCGGGTATGCCACCGCCGATTTCGAAAACAATATCCCGGAGCGATGTCCCCATCGGAACCTCGATCAGGCCAGTGTTCGTGATGCGACCAGCGAGTGCAAACACTTTCGTTCCCTTGCTTTTTTCAGTACCGATTCGGGAGTACCACTTGCCGCCGTTCAGGACGATGGCCGGCGCGTTGGCAAATGTTTCGACATTGTTCAGCAGTGTCGGTTTTCCCCACAGTCCAACCTGTGATGGATATGGAGGTCTTGGTCTTGGTTGTCCCCGTTGTCCTTCGATGGATTGAATCAGGGCGGTTTCCTCGCCACAGACAAATGCACCAGCACCAATGCGCAAATCAATACGAAAATTGAACTTCGAATCTAGAATCCTGTTACCGAGAATTTGCAGACGCTCACTCTGCTTAATCGCTTTCCGTAAGCGCTCTATTGCCAGCGGGTATTCTCCACGTACGTAAATGTACCCCTGTGTGGCACCCACAGCGTATCCGGCGATGGCCATGCCCTCGAGAACGGCATGCGGATTACCTTCGAGCATCGCGCGATCCATGAATGCTCCGGGGTCGCCTTCGTCGGCGTTGCAGACGACATATTTTTCCGCCGAAGAGACGCGACGGACAATGTCCCACTTCAGTCCCGTCGGATAGCCGCCGCCACCACGACCACGCAGTCCACTGTTGCGGATTTCCAGTACCACGCCTTCCTGCGTATAGTACGTGATCGCTTTCGCCAGTGCTTCGTATCCACCGTGAGCGATGTAGTCCTCGATGGATTCAGGATCTATCCGGCCCATGTTTTTCAGGGCGATCAGCATCTGTTTCGCGAAAAAAGGACCGTCATTGGGGTACAACAGATCCTTGACCACTTTATCCTTGAGGATATGACTGTCGAGAATGCGATCGATATCGTCTTGTTGCACTCGGATGTACAAGCTGTCCGATGGATGAACTCTCACAAGTGGACCGGCACCGCACAGTCCCATACATCCGGTAGTGATGATTCGTACGTCATTAATGATTTTTCGCGCCTCGCAACCTTTCTCGAACGCTTCCTTCAAATGCAGCGAACCTGACGAAGCGCACCCACCGCTTCCGCACACATGAATTTCAGCCTTGAAAGCGGATAGTTGTTCACGAAAACCTTGACCGATGTCATACAGTTCTTCGAGCGTCATTCTTGTTCCTCCAGCCAGATGCGCATGTGTTGGGCAGATTCTTCAGGAATAACGTATCCAGCTACATCGTCGTCGTATATGACCACTGGGGCGATACCACAGGAGCCAACACATCGTGCGGTTTGAAGCGAGACTTTTTTATCTTCGGTTGTTTCTCCCATCGAGCAGTTGCAGGCGCGTTCGATAGCGAGCTGCACATTAAGCGCCCCGCGCACGTAGCACGCTGTACCCATGCATACTGTAACCGTATGTTTTCCTTTTGCTTCCAGTGAAAAAAAATGGTAGAAGGTTGCAACTCCGTACACTTTGCTGGGTGGAAGCTTCAGACTGCGTGCAATGTAGATCAGCAATTCGCGCGAAATGTATCCGAATAATTCCTGTGTGGTGTGTAATACCTCGATTAACGCATCGCTTCGGTACTGGTGACGTGCCAACGCTCTGTCAAGATACTTGTAACGATTGTCCGAGACGTTTTGTTTTTCCATAGTCCGTGTTTTCATAGAAATTTCACGCATCCATGTAGCATGCCGGGCGTTTTTTCATAGTCGTGAGCGTTGTAAGCGGAACAATTCTCTATCGACACCTTCAATTCGGGAAATACTTCTCTATGAAATGTAGTGCGTGCATGCCGAAAAGACAACACGCATCGCATTTGTGCGAAATGAAGGGTGGCCTTATACCACGAACCGGACTGTGGCTGCATGCGAAGTGTTGGTAATGCTCGTACGGAGCTATTGGGGTGACAATTCATTGCGAACGACGAGCAGAATCGCTCCGTAGGGAATAATGATGTACTTCTGTTGCTCGAATTCCACCTCTATTCCCTGCGATTTCAGAAAAATGACATAATCACCTTCTTCGACTTCCAGGGGGATGTATTTGATGCCTTCCTTTTGTTCGGACCACAGTTCCGCATCGTATCCGGGATCGGGAATCGCATAGCCGGGACCGGTTTTCACAACGAAACCGCTCTGAATTTTTTCTCCTTCCTGAACTCCGGGGGGGAGATACAGACCGGATTTGGTCATCGTCGACGGATCCTCGGGTGTCACGAGCACACGGTCACCGACGACGATCAATTTTTTTGTACTCCGCATGGTACTCCTTACAGCAAATCGCTTGCAAGGTCGGCGAGTTGCGATCGTTCACCCCGTTCCAATGTGACGTGGGCGTACAACTGCTGTCCTTGCATTTTGTCGATAAGGTAACTTAATCCGTTCGACCTGCTGTCAAGATAGGGATGGTCGATTTGAAAAATATCACCGGTGAACACAAACTTGGTTCCCTCGCCCGCACGTGTGATGATGGTTTTGACTTCGTGTGGAGTAAGGTTCTGCGCCTCATCGACGATGAAATAGATATTGACGAGACTTCGGCCTCGGATATACGCGAGAGGCGAAATGACGAGTTTTTCCTCCTTCAGCATTTCCTGAATTCGGCGATGCTTGATGTCGGATTCCGGAAACTGGTTCTGTATCACTCCGAGATTATCGTACAGCGGCTGCATGTAGGGGTCCAACTTCGTGTGAATATCTCCGGGGAGGAAACCGAGGTCTTTGTTGCTGAGTGGTACAACCGGTCGGGCCAGAAATATCTGTCGATAGTGTCGTCGGGTTTCGAGCGCTGCAGCAAGTGCCAGGAGCGTTTTTCCTGTTCCCGCCTTTCCGCTAACCGAGACGAGCGGAATTTCAGGATTCATCAAAGCGTTCAGTGCGAACGTCTGTTCTGAATTTCGAGGGGTGATACCGTATGCGGCCGCCTTATCGACGCGCTTCATCATACCGCTCTGCGCATCATGTACCGAAAGGGCGGACTTTCTACCACAACGTAGAATGAAGTATTCGTTGGGGCGGAATGTGGAAGCGGAGGGAAGCACAGCGGCGTCGATTTCGAAAGGCGACTTGTACAGAATGTCTATGCTATCCTCATCGACGTCGGATAGAGTGCGGCGACCAGTGTACAGCGCATCGAGGTCCTTCACTTGATCGGTCACGTAGTCCTGCGACATCAGTCCGAGACCTTTCGCCTTCATGCGAAGATTGACATCCTTGGTCACCAGTATTACCGACTTGGCGGGTTGCTCGCGAGCGAGTGCATATGCACAATGGAGGATGCGGTGATCCGGTGTGATTGACGACATTGTGAGCGCGAAATCTCTCTCCCATTCCAGATCGAGTCTGATACTGATCCGGCCTTTGTTTTTGGCTATGATTACTCCACCGTCGAACAATCTGTCGCCGCTCAATGAATCGAGCGAACGCACGAATTCGCGAGCGTGGAAGTTCAATGTATCGTTCCCTTTCTTGAATTGATCAAGCTCCTCAAGTACGGCGATTGGAATCACAATGTCATGTTCTTCAAAGTTCTGTATGCAAGAACTGTCGTGGAGTATGACATTCGTATCGATCACAAATATTTTCTTGATGGGTTTTTTGGCCATGGAAGCTTTCCGGCTAATGATACACTCGCGGTAAAAGTTACGAGGATTTCTCGTATTCACAAGTTATGCTTGTCCGATCATCCGGTTCCACTCACGGGATGCGAAATGTCACCAACCGATTTTCTGCGTTATCATGAATGTACTGCCGGATATTTCCTCGGATGACGTACAACGATCACACTGCTCTTCCAACATAGGCGAACAAGAAATGCGCTGCTTCGCGAAGATACAAGCGTTTAGTGGATCGACGGATTTACGCAGCATATAACACAGAACAGCATGTGACGCACGTCTCTCGAAGAACAACGACAATGCCGGGATACGAACATAGTTGCGTGCATGCTTGCTCGATGTGTAGTTGCAGGAAGATCTACTGCACCAAGTATGGGTGATGCTCGTGGAGCATGTGTGCGCTACAGGATTCAGCCTGTCGAGACAACGTGCTTTAGCAAGAAATTCCGCCACGGATTTGTTGCGGCCCGAAAGTTGACATTGAGCGATATTCCTCTTAGTTTTCATTGGAATCAACGGATATGAATGACCGATTCATGCGGGCAATACAATGCACCCTACACCGAAGTGGCCGACATGCCACAGCGAAGCGTGGTTTTCCCGAAAACACCTTCCTGTAGTGCGCGGCGCTTCTCGCTTCGCGGATATGTACACACTCTCGGATAGCCCTGTTCTGTTTGCAATCTCATGTTGATCAATACAACTGGTGAGCCATGAAACTTCCACACCACCCGACGTTACTCGCACTCGTTTGTATTCTTTCCGCTGCTATTTTTCCTTGTATCGCCTCGTCACAGTCCACCTTCCCGTCAACGCGAAACGGAATACACATTTTCTACGATCAACCACCCTGGGTATTGACGGAGCATCAGATCGATTTTCTTGTCCGACATTACGTTGGTTGCCAGAAAATTCCCCGTACCCTCGTTGATCGTATAAAAGCTCGCCGTAGTGATTTCCTCGTGCTCGCGTATCGTCTCGCGTTCGGAACCTACGACAACAGCATCGCGGGGTACGTGTCGGGGAATGATTGGATAAAAGACTGGGATTTCGTTAGTACACGCAATGATTGGTTCATTACCGATCCTTCATCGACTCACACCGGTGGACGCGTTCGACAGCGGGATTGGAACTGGTATCTGATGGATATCTCCGGCGAAGTGAACGGCAACACCTCTGACGGATGGAAGGAGTATTGGACACGGACAGTACTCGAGCAATTGCGAGATACGGACTGCGACGGCGTGTTCGCGGATTCGTTTGGTATACCGTGGAATCTCGATCCTACTCCCGTTTGGTTGCAACCGCCAATGGATATCGCATGGATCGCTCACATGCAAAGTTTCGCGACGCATGTTCGATCGGTGTTGACTGCACCCGGCAACAACTATGCCTTCATACCAAACGTCGGTCCGTGGATCACGACAAGAGACGATTGCGATTATGCCGATATCGCTGACGGTGTCATGGTGGAAATGTTCGCAAGTCCAGGGCCATGGGATTTATACGATCTTGAGGATTGGCAACTGCAGATGAATCGTATTCTTGATTTACAGCATAGAGGGAAAATTCTCATTTGCCAACCCATCACCGAAGATGAATGGGCGGTGGACGAACGACTGTACAATCTGGCTTCATACCTTTTAATCAAAGGGGAGCACAGCTACTATAATCTCGTGTTCGGTGAAAATTTCTACGGTCGATTGATCTTTTTCCCGGAATGCACCATCGATCTCGGTGAATTCACCGAAGAACTGCCCAACAGCATCGATGCGTGTTACGACGATGTCGACGGCGTATACCGGCGCGATTACGAAAATGGCATAGTCATAGTGAACCCGACCTGGGAGGAACGCGAAGTCGTGTTCGACGGCGAAATGTTTCGCATCGATAGAGCGGCACTTCGCGATAATCCCTTGATTGACGTTCCCGAAGACGGCGTGTACCTGGATCGGGTACGCTACGAACCCGTGAGCGGAACCGTAGCAGTAGGAGCGAAAGGAGGGGAAATTCTCCTGCGCTCTATTCCCCTCGATGTTGAACGCAGCATGGCAATGCCTGACGATGCGCAGGTCCGTATTCTTGGCAATGCACCGAATCCGTTCGCGGTTTTCACGGAAATTACGTATCGAGTTGAAATTGCCGGCTCTTTCGTTATCACACTTCATGATGTACTGGGGCGCATCGTGCGGCGTTGGCACCTACCCTCCCGTGCCGCTGGAGTGCACATGCTGCACTGGAACGGAACAGATGAAGCTGGTCGCAACGTCCCTGCAGGGACATATCTGCTGACGATTAGTGGTGATGACGCAACCAAGATTAACAACCGTAGACTTCACACAATGACAGTACTTCGCTGAGGAGGCGATCATGAAACAACCCAGGCTGCATTGCATCCGTTTCGCATCACGAACTCGATTCCGCAGCATCATGCTGTTAATGCTGTGTGCATCGTTCACAGGAATGGCTCAAACTCCAACATCCATTTCGGTACTTCATCGCTCGGGTCAGACCTTCGTGACCTGGGTTGATCGTGTGGATGTTTCCGGGGCATTTTACCGCGTATATCGTTCTGCGCAACCCATTAGCACTGCTACATTACAGCAAGCGGAACACATCGCAACGCTTCCGTCGGGCTCTGCTGAGTATCGTACCGAGCGCTGGAAAATGGAAATGGGGTTTGATGTTCTGCAAAGGAATTTTGTCATCACACATTTCGGTCCCGAACTTGATGATGGTCAGGGACTGCTTGTATACACAACACAACCGGGGGAACAAGGACCGGCCTTCTATGCGGTAACAAGCGTAGTGAGCGACACAGAGAATACAACTATTGCCAGTGGTGTGAATGCGCTCGTGAACGCGATTGAAGAGCAGCCCGCCGACCCCGATCCGGTGTGTGTTTGGCGTTCAGGCAACAACCACGGACGTGTATACACACAGTTCATGGATTTCAAGCAGTGGAATCCGACTTTCGATGGGTACGCATATAATTACTTCGTAAGTGTACCGGAAAACTATACGCCCACGCTTTCCTGGCCGCTCTATCTTCATCTCGAAGGTTGGGGATCGCGTTACAGCGCCGAAGACAGCACCGGTACGCCGTGGGATGTGGGTGCGATTCAAATCTGGGCAGATGAACCGCATCAGAGCTGGTACTACGGTTTTTCCGCTTCGCACGATTACGGCGATGATTGGCCGCAAAATATTCATGCGGCTACAAGTGTTCCTCTCACCGGTCCAATCGTCAATTTCGCCGAAGAACGTTTGTTGCGGAGCATTTATGACATTATACGCGATCCCCGGTATACCGTCGATACGAATCGCATCTACGTGTACGGGCATTCCATGGGTGGAAGCGGAGCGCTGGCGCTGGCTATGCGTTATCCGAATGTGTTCGCGGCTGCTATTTGCAGTCAACCCATGACGCATTACGGCGGTGATAACGCGAACGTCGGAGGAAACTGGATCGCGGATGCCGAACAGAAATTCGGCACACTTGCGGACAATCTGCCGATTGAAAATCGCGGTCGCTATGCCGAGCATTTGCGAAAATACGACGGTACGGGTGTGTGGGATTGGATGAACCATCAGTTGAACATGCAGACGCGTATGGGCGATGAGATGGCCTACATCCAAACATCACACGGAACCTTGGACGATGTGATCGAATGGGATACACAAGGACGGCCATGGAATGAACTCATGTCTGAACAGGCTCGACGCGCCTGGCAAGGAATGGCGATAGAAATTGATCACACATGGGTGGGTTTTTTCGATACTCCGGTGTTCCATTTCGGAGAATTCAGTTTTCGCAAAGACAGAAGTTTCCCGGCCGTGACCTCGTCGTCGCTGAATCTTCAACAGGACAACAGGCTCTCATACTATAATTTCGGAATCGAATGGTCTTGTCCGTGGAACGACTTCGCTGGAGACATCGTTGACGAGGCGCAACGCTACGAAATCACCCTTCGGATTTTCGATCCCGGCTTCGAGTCCTACCAAACCTTGCCCGAAACCGGTACGGTGAATATTACACCTCGTCGTCTGCAGCGTTTCGTTGTCGAGCAGGGCAAATCGTATCATTGGGAAAATGTACCCATGTCGGGTGGAGCTTCAGTGCAGGAGGGAGTTGTTGTTGCTGACGAACACGCATTGATCATGCTTGAAAACGTGCGCATCACGAAAAGCGGCAATCGCATCATCGTCACACCTCGCGATATCCATAGCCTTCCCGAGGACGGAGTACCTGAACGTTTTTTCGTGAGTTGTCATCCGAATCCATTCACCGATGCCACGACGATTTCCCTTGACGGTTGCGAAGCAGTTCCCCTCATGTTGCGCATTCATGATGTGTTGGGAAGATGCGTCCACGAACGCAATGTGTACAGCGAGGGTTCGCGTCGAATATCGTCTGTCTGGAATGGCGTGGACGCATCGGGTGTAGCTTGCGGCACCGGTGTCTACTATGTGGTCGTATATGCTCCTCACAGTACACCTCGTGTGCTCCCGCTCGTGAAATTGTAACGGTCTGATCACTGCCGGTGTTTGCGACTTCCACCGGGCAACATGACACCGTACATGTAATCGTGAAAGGTTTTACGGGATATCAGTCCCGGGACAACACATCCGTACTGCCGATCTTCGGAACGGCAGTACGGATGCTATGAGTTTCTTAGCGAAGTGTCCGACATGTGTTCGCCAGTCAAATCAAGCAAATCACTTGATCAGCACTGTAGGACTCGATGCAATCATGGAGGCACTTTGAAGTCGAAGGAAGTACACTCCCGACGGCAGATTGCCTGCTAACAAGTGATATACATGCATCCCGGCATCGCGTTCGGCGTCGAGTAGCACCCTGAGTTCGCGTCCCATGCTATCGTGGAGTGTGAGACGAACGCGACCAGCCCGTGGTATTTCATAGTGTACTGCCGTCGAGGGATTCCAGGGATTTGGATGGTTGCCGTGCAAGGCGAAACGTGCCGGTGTTGCAACATTGTTGCTCGATGTCAATCCTGTGAAATCGAGAACGTAGGAGTCGCGTTTGCTGATTGGCACTCGCGGCGTTATCAACAGGGAATCGCCGTCCAGAAACATGTCGCGTGTCGTATCGAGAACACCAAACAATCGATACATCAGTCGAAGACCTTGCTCATTAAGTCTCGTTTCGAATACGGGTTCAGGAGTTATGCTGTAGTCGTGATCGGCGATGAACAGTTGCTCCAAATCGGTATAATCCGTGGTCGGAAACCACGTGCTGTCGTTCGCGACCCCTCCGTACAACTCGGTGAAGCACAGTGTGAGTTGACGAGGCTCGTCGGGATTGCGTAGGTCGTAGGCACGCACAGGTATAGGGAAATACCCGACATACGCGAATGAGTCTTCACGACCGTAGTCGTAGCTATACGCGAGTTGCCCATGGTGACGGTCGAAAACTAACGCGACAGGAAAACAGTCGTAGACATCCAATCCCTGCCGGATCGTGGTGATTGCATGAGCGAAAGCCCCCTCTCTTCTTGGGACGATCCAGGCTCGCTCCGGTGTTGAAAAGTGGAATATCGGAAGAGGTTCCGTGGCATTCGGGCTGCCGGAAGCGGTGTGGATGATTGAATCGATAGCGCTGCCCATGTTCAATCGCCAGCCGTCGATGATGGGACCGTCGTGACCCCAGCTATCCGGTATCGGGATACCGGTTAACAGCTCTCGTTGTTCACTTTCGTCAATCACTTCGAATGTGCGTTGCGTGTAGTCCTCGCCAAGAACATTCACCCTGTAGAGATGCGGTTTCAGTGCTGTTTCATCCATGAGCTTCCATCCGAGTGTACCATAGGCGTTTCCTCGTACGTGCAGCATTTCACCAAACATAGCAGTGTCCGTAGCTGCGACAATGGGAAGCGAAAGGATTAGCGGCCAGACACAGTATTGATCTCCCGTGACCCAGACCGGTATTCTCAAATCATCACCCGGAGTGGCGTCTTCGGGTACAAGCACTTGGAGAAATGTAGCGGAAGCTGAACTGCGAGCGCTTTCGCCGGGTGGAACGACTTGGTTAATCCACGCAAGTGTGGGGTCGGCTACATCGGAGCGTGCCTTGAGTCGGAATACTCCCAAGTCGTGTCTTCCGGTGTTTCTCAGTTCAACATCGATTCGTACATGTTCGCCGGGATTCGCTGTACCGTCGAAGTTGAGATTGTCCGATACGATAGCACCGCTGGATAATTCTATGTGCCCGGGGAGCGGGAGTTTATACCACACGTAACGGATAGCGTATTCGCCGTCGGAACCCTGTGCTTGGAGATACAGATCCGCTCCTCTCGGAAACGTGCTACTTGAGAACGAGGCTCCGAAAATCCCGTCATCCGCGTCTTCGTCATCGTGGTTACCGTCATCGTACATCATGAAGCGGGCCAGTTCATCGCCGTTCTCCGCCTGCAATACGGCTTCCATAGATGTCGCGTCAACGCATTCTGCTGTGACCGACAGTGTGACGTTTCCATCCGGAGCAAACATCAAACTGCTTTTCATCGGTAGGATGCTTTGTGGTGCGCGTGTCGCGGCGAAGCTCGTGTGGAGCACACGTGCATTGACGCGCAACTCGCGCACACTGTTGTGGTGATCATACCCTTGCCCGATTGTTGTAGCGATCACGACTTGTTGTGTATCACCCGGCGCAAAAGTCAGCGGTCCCGCCGACGAAATCATGTGCTTGTCTCCTGGCACGTCGTCTAACCAACCCTCTCCGCGTGCCGGATCGCCGGAGAATACGAAATTCGTCGGTGCTGACGTGTGCGGGTCGATGAAGGGCATGCCGTTCGTGCGCATTCCCGCGAGTGCGGCGTACAGCTTGCTGCTGTCAGCACTACTGTGTATAACCGGTGTGGGGTTGAGGCCGTATTGTGCGAAATACGAAGCCGCATGCAAAGGGAGATTCCGGTATGCATCTCGTCGCTTGAAATTATACCAGGCAACATCACCGCTCGAAGGCACTATCGGTGTTTGTAGCCAGACATTCGTTATTGCGGGTGGATCAGCGTGATATTCGCTCCATGCTCTTACATTGTATGCATAGGTCATGGCTGCGGCACTGTCCGTCCCCACGCGATCATTGAAGGAATCTACCATTTCGGGATCCGCATAGCGTCCGATGTAGGCGTCTCGGAGTGTGCTGGAGGATTTATTGATGATGGTGTGCTGGACGAACACGGTATTATTCCCCACCGTATCACCCGGCGAAGCCCATAGCAGCGTGTGCATCTCGATTCCGAAAGGGTCCGAGCCGAAAAACTTCGAAGTGCGAGCGGGATCAAGATCATTGGACACGAACCAGAGTACAACGCTGCCTGGAAAGAGCGGAGTGTCGGTCGCATCATCCCCATCGAGAAAGCTGTCGAAATCAGGTGTGTATATGCCGTCGTTGTCCGCGTCGTGAAACGGCGCGCCGAGATCAGCCGGCCATTCGTGGAAATCGGTACGTAGACGGTATTGCTCCTCAGAGGCGAGTGCCTCGAATTGCTGCCTGGTCAGTCTCTTTGCTTTGTAAATACGGTAACGCGGATCCTCGGGATCGGCTGCTCGTCCATCGGCAAGAATCGGACCCGGCTGAAAGCTGGACACGGATTGCGCGGAACCCGCCACCCGTAGACGTCCGTTGTCATCGATACCACCGATAACAAACCCCTCACTGTACATCAGACTGGGCCAGCCCGCTCTGGGCCAACCCAGACCGAGACCGTACATGGGGTCGTACGCTAATGAGCCGTCATTGCCACAAAAATACGTGATCGCGTTCGCGTCAAGTACGTCGTACATGACACCGCGATAGGTGTAGGGATACTTCGATGTGCTTGGTTGTCCCAATACAGAGACAACGCTCAAACAGGAAAGCAGATGAATGAACACGAACAACGAAACAACGCGCAACATACCACCTCCGGATTGTTCACTACGAATTGTGTGTGAATACTATGCAATGCGAAAGGAAAAAGCAAGGGAAAAAGACAGGTTATCCTTTCATTTGTAATCCTTACATATTCCCTTTTGTGCTTCGAGAACGCCAGAATATGACAATCCGAAACGGTACGCTGCCCGGCAGAGGTATCATGATGACGCATGCTCATCTTGCACACGCTCGGCAAATATCATTACATGCCCATCGCCTTTCCGGGTCAACAGTATGACGCCGTTGCGCTCACCACGGAAATGAAGCTGTCTGCGGACTTGTTCGGGCGTCTCCGGGAAGCCGCGCTTCTTGATCTCCGTACCCGGACCGAAATCGAGTTCGAGTACTGAGCGACGAAGGCGTTTTCTGTTGAAGGCCTCTATTCGCAACAATCGGAAATTCTGATGCAACGGAGCGTTGACTGGCCGCTCGTCAGCAAGTCCGTACGCTATCATCGGATCAATTGCTTCGGCACCGTGCTCGCGCAAATAGCTTGCAGTCATTCCGGAACACACTACCGCAGGGTGCGGCTCGATCAGCCAGTTGGGATCGGAGACGCGACGGGCTTCGCATGTACCGGGTATCCAGTACGTACCGCTTTCCGCGTGTATGACGCACAGTGCTGCAAGGTCCAAGCCCCGGTGCAGTAGTTGCTCCTTGCATTCCCGCCCCGCAGCTACCCAGGCACGGCCCCATTGCCGGTCGTCGATTTTCGCTGCGGGTGCGATTTTAATCAATAGAGGAAGGTCGTGCAATGCGGCAAACAGTGAAAGAGGAGGTGAATAGTCTTCGGCGGAAATATATCGTCGAATCGTATCCCGGCGCGACGGGTCGGCATACACAGCGTCGAAAGCGGAGAGCTTCAGAAGCGGCAACCAGTGCTCGAGTTTCCCTCGCAACAGCATCGCATGTGAATTGCATTGAAGAAGATTATGACGGCATATCCGCGCAGTCACTTCATCAGCTTCGATGCACACGGTTTCGGCAGCTTCCGCGAGTCGCACGGCATCGCTTCCTATTCCTGCGCAACAATCCATCAGACGACCACCGCTCGGGAGCAGCTTCGCATGTACGCGTGCGGTAAGTAGTGATGATGCCATCTCCAATCCTTGACGTGAATAGAGTGAATCATGTGGAAATGCGCATTTTTCCATACCCCGCGAATGCAACTCGAGCTGCTCCATAGCCACAGCGATACGTGATGGTAGGAGTTCGGGAAATGCGGCACGCAAATGGGTTTGTATTCTGAGTGGATCGGAGTATTTTTCAGTTTGGACCAGATATTCATCACGAAATCTGGCATACATCGCTGACGTGAGAAAGGCAATATCTTCGAGTGTGTAGCGAATAGGCATACGTGCAACACTATCATTCGTTGGGTACGTACAAAGTACGATATTTCGCAGTTGCGTTCAGCTCATGTTCCATAGCTTACCGAATCTTCCTGTGAGGCATATGAGGTCGTTTGTCGTTTTTTCCCTCGTTGTATTTTCAATCCTGTCCTCTACTCAATCTACGCTGCACGCACAACGTCAGACTGGCGGAGTTCGCGGTATTGTGACGGATTCTCTGACGGGCGAGCGACTGACGCTCGTGAATATCTACATTCAGGAAGCTGGTGTCGGTGCTGCGACCGACGCGAATGGTTTTTACTTCATCGGCAATCTCGCTCCCGGCCAGCACAAACTCAGAGCTACGTTGATCGGTTTCGCGACAACTGTGAAGGAGTTCGAGATTGAAGCCGGAAAAATCGGTACGTTGAATTTTCAAATGAACCCAACCGTGCTGGAACTCGAAGCCGTGGAAACCATTGCCGAACGCCGGGCAAGGTATGATACGGAAATAAGTACGCAGCCGATATCGGCAGCGGATATTTCCGTCGTACCGAAGGCCATAGAAGCTGATCTTTTTCGGACTATCGCCGTGTTGCCTGGCGTGGTCGCGACAAGCGACGTCAGCAGTCAATTTTACGTGCGTGGTGGTGGTGGAGATCAGAACCTGATCATTCTCGATGGCATGACTATTTACAATCCGTTTCATGCACTCGGGATTTTTTCGATTTTCGATGCCGATGCCATCAAGGAAGCGGAAATAATGAAAGGGGGGTTCCCGGCGCAATGGGGAAACCGCTTGTCCTCCGTTATCAACATCCGCACGCGCGAAGGGAATAAAAACCGTTTCGCCGGAAAAGTCAATATCAGCCAGGTCGCGGGTAAGGCCTTGCTCGAAGGTCCGACCCCATGGGAAGGCTCCTGGATGCTTTCGATGCGAAAAAGTTTTCTTGACGACGTGCTGCAGAAATTCGTCCGCCAGGATACGCCGTTTGATTTTTACGATGTCATAGCCAGAGCGAATGTGTCCACGGGTGAGAGCGGCCGGCTCTCGCTTCATTCCCTTTTCAGCGGCGATGTCATTCGCCCATCCTCGACCTTCGATCCGGAGTACGAGTGGAGCAACGGTGCCTACGGATTTAGCTGGTTTCAAGTGCTCGAGAACAAATACCTCATAGAAACGACGTTCAGCTTCAGCAATTTCAAAGGGGAACTTCGCCCTCGTGACAATGTGCAGATCACGCCGCGATCCTCGGAGGTCAACGACGTGTACTTCAACGGATCGGTGACATATTTTCAGGATAACGGGGATCAATACGGCGCGGGCTTCATGTTTCGCTTGCCCGAGTATCGCTACAGTTTCGTCAATGCCGCCAATTTCAGTCGCCGGGAATTCCGCAAAAGCAGTGAAACCGGTATATGGTTCAAGTACAAACTCAAGCAGTTCCATCCGTTTGCCATAGAACTCGGTGTGCGGTCGGATATTTTCAGCGTTCTGTCTCCCAACAGCTCCGATGCCTTCGAACCCCGCGTCGGCTTCAATTACGACATCACGCGTTATCTTGCGTTCAAACTCTCCTATGCACGCGTGCATCAGCGCGTCGTGACCATTACGAACGAGGATGATGTCGTTTCCCTGTTCGAAACCTGGATCCCGATAGACGACGGCGAGCCATCGCAACAAGCCGATCACTACATCATCGGTGTGGACGGCAACGTGCTCTTCATCCCGGGTTTGACCTTCAATGTACAGGCATACTACAAGGATATGGCGAGACTGCTCGAATACAACCTGGACAAGATCGATGCTCGAGACCCTGATTTCGTTCGGGCGAACGGGCGTTCGTATGGATTTGAGGTACTGCTCGAAGAGCGTCATCCGCGGTACTACGGTATGGCGGCCTACTCGCTGAGTCACACTGAGCGCACAGTGGGTGATTTCACGTACAGCCCGCGATACGATCGCCGAAATAGCATTAATCTCATCGCTGGGTATAAACCCGCCGTCGGCTGGGATGTCAATGTTCGCTGGGAATACGGTTCCGGACTGCCCTTTTCGCAAATCATCGGTTTTTACGATAGACTCAGATTTTCCGGCTTGTTCGATGGTCGCGGATATGCAATCGAACCGGGTGAGCCGTACACAATGCTTGGTCCGAAGAACACGGGACGATTGCCATCCTACCATCGTCTCGACGTGAGCGTTTCCAAGGAATTCCGTTTCGGGTATGTGAAGTTCATTGCCGAGGCCTCGGTCTTGAATGTCTATAACAGACAGAACATGTTCTATTATGACAGATCGACTGGTGAACGAATCGATATGCTTCCAATCCTACCGACGGTGAATCTTCGCGTCGAATTCTAGGCGGTGTTATGGCGAAAAGCCGTCGCAACGACATGCTGATTCCCTTTCTCGCGGTACTCTCCGACGCCGTCGCGATTTTCCTTTCCTTCTACACATCCTACATTCTGCGTTTCGAAAGCTTTCTTGTAGAGTTCATTCCCGTTACGAAAGGACACCCGCCGCTTGAGGCGTATATGCTCGCCTGCATGTTCGTCGCACCCGTATGGTTGATAATGTTCAACGGTGGGAAAGTATATCGTCCCAGGCGCGACGCTGATCTGAGTAATGAATTCTTCTCCGTCGTCAGGCAGATCAGTATCGGCATGCTCATCGTATTCAGCATTGCCTTCTTTTACCGAAGTTTCTCGTATTCCCGAATAGTCTTCTTCTTTCTGTGGTTGACGGCGATTCTCTTCATTTTTATGGGACGAATGCTGGTGTTCGCGTATGAAAGGCGTCTGTATAAGAGCGGCAGGGAACTTCGCAATCTGCTGATCGTAGGGAGCAGTACCGCAGCACAGGAAATTGCGCTTCGCGTCTCGCAACATCCGGCGACGGGGTATAGACTCTGCGGTTATCTCTCAAGAGAAGGTGAACGCATTGAAAGCGTCAGCGTGCCGCGCTTGGGTTGGTTGTCCGAATTACCTGGCATAGTCGATAGTGAGCGTATCGAAACCATTATCGTCTGCTTACCAGCCGGAGAATCGCCCATGCTGTCCGATTTGCTGACCGCACTTGAGGGAAAGAGTATACAAATATTGATTCATCCCGATGTTATCGGTGTCCGACCAACACGCTTGCGAGTGATGGAAATGTTCAGCGAGCATCTTGTGACGGTGAAGGACAATCCCATGACCACATGGGCACGCATTAGCAAACGTGCATTCGACGTCGTACTCAGCTTCTTCGTACTGTTGCTGTTCGCGCCCTTCGCCGCCATGATCTCGCTTGCGATCTGGTTGGAATCAGGGCGCCCGGTACTGTACAAGCAGGTTCGTGTTGGATTGGGAGGAGATGAATTCGAGCTGTACAAATTTCGTACTATGCGCATTGATGCGGAAACCGACTCCGGACCGACATGGACGAAGCGCGGTGATCCCCGCGTGATCAGGGTGGGGCGGTTGTTGCGTAGATTCAGTCTCGATGAAATGCCGCAATTCATCAATGTCATTCGTGGTGAAATGAGTGTTGTCGGTCCGCGGCCCGAACGACCGGAATTCGTTCGGCAGTTCCGGCGCTATATCCCGAAGTATCTCGAACGCCATCGTTTGAAAACCGGTCTTACCGGCTGGGCACAGGTGAACGGGTTGCGTGGTGAAGTTCCGATTTCCGAACGCACGAAGTACGATTTGTACTACATTGAGAATTGGTCGCTTAAACTGGATATCCGTATTATATTCAAAACCGTGTATGCCGTGCTTTTCGGCAAGGATGCGTACTGATGATCGCTATCATTATCTTTCATCTGCATATCATCGGTGCGGTGTACGCCTTCAGCAAAACCTATGTTGAGCAGAAGCTGGGCGACGCATTCGTGACTGTTGCCTTTGTCGGGATTATTTTCTCCGTTGGTTGGACATTCGCAGGCTTTGTCGTGCGTTTCGTTTTTCCGGAAACAGGATTGGGACCATGGTTGGATAATGACACGATATCGTTGCTGCTTGTGACGCTGTTCGAGGCGATTCTCTACGGTGGGTATTTCTGGAATAGAAGAAAGAAACGCCCTGCCATCTCGACAGGATAGTTCGTCGGAATACCTGATGAATACACATGCGCGCTGCTGCAATGCCCTTGGAATTCCCGGCACCGCGTATACATTCCTTCGATCTGATGATGCAGAAACGCGCACCCAAACAGCGGATGACTATCACGCGAAAAAATGCATTATCCTGACTTCGTCGTTGCAGCACCCTCATGTTATGGTCATCACAGCATGATACAGTTGCTGTTGCTCTGTTGTCATCGCTAGTTCGACTTCGACAGGAAAAAATACTTTCGGTATTTATACTCCCGCAATCGCGTCTGTAGCTTCGGAACAGAGGGTGAGGTCGCAAATGTCATTGGAGTGCGATACTACCCTATTGATTTGT